>JADMIO011667543.1_pt1 | contig 64289 bp, 56 predicted proteins | sample 8958161 | NCBI WGS metagenome assembly JADMIO01 (sample SAMN16585339, study PRJNA669376) | soil metagenome | isolation source: Crop rotation soil | place: USA: Cullars Rotation, Alabama | collected 2011 | reverse complement strand
ACTCCGAGGATCCGCTTTTCTGGATCCATCTGAATGTGGACTATCCTTTCAATCTCACCGGCGTACTTTATTTCCCCAAACTCAAGCCTGATTTTGAGCTGCAGCGCAACAAGATCAAGTTGTTCTCCCGCCAGGTATTCATTACGGACGACGTGAAAGACATAGTTCCGGAATTCCTGATGCTGCTACACGGAGTCATCGATTCGCCGGATATCCCACTGAATGTATCCCGGTCGTTCCTTCAGGCCGATGGTGCCGTGAAAAAAATCAACAGCTATATCACCAAGAAGGTAGCCGACAAACTGAACGAGCTTTACAAGAGTGACCGAAAGGGATATGAGTCCAAATGGACCGACATCGGTCTGTTCGTTAAGTATGGCATGGTAAGCGAGCCAAAATTTGCTGAAAAGGCGAAAGATTTTGTATTGCTTACCAATACCAGGAACGAGCATTATACGCTGGACGAATATCGTGAAAAGGTTGCGCCGGTACAGACCGACAAGGACTCTAATGTGGTCTTCCTTTATACTCCCGATGCGGCGAAACATGACGCGTTCGTTCAGGCTGCAGCCAAGCGTAGCTATGATGTGTTGCTGATGAATTCACCGATCGACAACCACTTTATATCTCAGCTCGAGCAAACCCTCGAGAAGACCAGCCTGAAGAGGGTTGATTCTGAAGTAATGGACAAGCTTATCCCCAAGGACGAGCCTGTTGCGGGTATTCTGAATGACGAACAGGTTGCCCGGGTGAAAGAGATTTTCACCAAGGCGATTACCCGTCAGGGAATGGACGTGAATGTGGAAAATCTGAGTACCGACGACATGCCCGTCACGGTTACGATGGACGAATGGATGCGTCGCATGAAGGACATGGCTGCTATGGGAGGCGGAATGAGCTTTTATGGATCGCTGCCTGACAAATACAAAGTAGCCATAAACGGCAATCACCCATTGATCACTAAAATGCTGGACACGGCAGATGAGCAGTCGCAGATCAAGCTTGCACGGCAGGCATTTGATCTCGCACTGATTTCACAAGGCATGCTCACGGGAGCGGAGCTCACTGACTTCGTACACCGAAGCGTAGAGCTGATCTGACCGCACACCTGAGACACAAAAAAGCCCCGTTGACCAACGCAACGGGGCTTTTTACTGTGACGGGGTATTCAGGGGCTATATACCGAATCTTTTAGCTTCCTCATTCCTCTGGCCAGGTGAAGAAACTCCCTCTTTAATTTGGACGCCCCAGGTGGTGTTTAATATCAATGATCACGTTTCCAACTGTACTGATTGCCTTCTCGAGCTGTGTCTTGGTAATGCCCAATGAACGGCACCACCAAAGCACCTGCCATGCATCGTTTACATTAATCCTCCAATCTTCGGGTTGTACCATCTGATTTTGTTCGTTGGCCATAATGAAGGGGGTTACTACAAGCATTGAGTCAAAGGTATTTAGCGCTGATTTAACAAATGCACCGTTTTTTAGCGGTAATCTATGTGTGATATCTTCTGCGAAATGAGGGAGCACCGTCTTTTTCAATTCAACCAAATAACCTTTACCCAAAAACAAATTATTATCACATCGCATCACTTCAATCAAACAAGTAAGTATTTTTGTCTATTAACCATCCATTAGTAAATATGAGCCTTCAAAACAGGATTTATATATCTCCACATCAATTTTTGCGCGGCATCGTTTACGTAAGTCCGCTATTTGACAGGCCCACTAATCATTTACATTCCACTTTTTAAAGTTCTCAGTGCGGGTATTGACATCTCCCACTTTAGACAGATAAGCCATCAATTACCTTCGCGCGAATTATGTCGTTATTTCTCAACTCGTCCTCCATCATAATCACCTGTAACAAGCGGCTTGCACCCTGGTTGAAGCAGGAAGTAGACGAACTTGGATTTGAGGTTATTGAGGACTTTTCCACGGGTCTGAAATTGCGCGGCACATTAAATGATTGTATTAAGCTAAATCTGTCCCTTCGTTGCGCAAGTCAGGTTCTTTATAGCCTGTACACGTTTGAAGCTGCAAATGCAGATACTCTTTATGATCAGCTGACGGTACTTCCCTGGGAAGACATATTGCCTGAGGGTGTCTATTTTTCAGTTACCAGCAATGTTCAGAATGAGACGATCAACAACAGTATGTTCGCAAATCTGCGCGCAAAGGATGCAATTGTAGACAGACTACGAAAGATTCGGGGGGTTAGGCCTTCAAGCGGATCAGAACTAACCGGCGCGGTTATTCATTTACACTGGAAAGACAGCTCAGCAGAAGTATTCGTTGATTCCGCCGGGCAATCGCTGGCAAGGCATGGATACCGAAAACTACCGGGACGGGCTCCCATGCTGGAGGCTCTTGCATCGGCCACTATCCTCGCTACCCGATGGGACAAGAAGTCTCCGTTCATCAATCCCATGTGCGGCTCAGGAACTCTCGCGATTGAAGCTGCATTGATAGCGACCAAGACGCCGCCGGGCCTTTTCCGCGACAATTTTGGGTTCATGCATATCATAGGCTATGACGAGGACGTTTACCTGAGTGAGAGAGGGAGGCTGGAAGATGCCATTCTGGAAAAACCGTCAGGACTTCAGATTGTTGCAACCGACTATAGCGCAGTCGCTATTGATTCCGCCCGCAAAAATGCCCGCGCAGCCGGAGTGGACGACCTGATTGAATTTCGAGTGTGCGATTTCAGAGAAACTCCGGTGCCGGAATACGGGCAGGGCGTAATGATGATTAATCCGGAGTATGGCGACCGGCTGGGAGACTTACAAGCTCTCGAAGCCACCTACAGCGAGATCGGGGATTTTATGAAAAAGAAATGCGGCGGATACTGGGGATATGTTTTCACAGGCAATCTTGATCTGGCAAAACATGTGGGATTAAAAGCCAAACGAAGGATTGAATTCTATACCTCGAAAACCGACAGCCGCCTGCTGGAATACGAGCTATACGGAGGCAGCCGTAAGCAGGGATCATGAGTGAGATCTTTCAGTTGAGTCTTTTGGCAGCTTTTTTTCAATACGACTGTCCGGAATAAACCATATCGCGGCTACCAACGCATAGAGAGCAAGACTGATCCGGCTGTCAACAAAGGCTAGGATTATGGCAAGTACGTAAAAGCAAAGCGATATTTTTCCTTTTTGATCCTTGCCGATAGCCTCCGCGAGCAATGAGTTCTTTCCGTTAGCCCGCAACAGCATGTGAACGAGTATGGAGTATGCAATTGCATTCATTAAGAGGATACCACCATAGAGTGCTACGGGAATCTTCGTGAAGTGGTTTTCGCCCATCCAGCCAGACGCAAATGGAACCAGAGAGAGCCAGAACAGAAGATGTGCATTGGCCCAGAGCACAGAGCCATCCACATGATGAACGATCTGGAGCATGTGGTGATGATTGTTCCAGTAAATACCGATGTAAACGAAACTGAGCACATAACTCAGGAATACAGGAATAAGGGGCTTCAGGTCCTGCCAGCCGTCGCCATGCGGTACTTTGATTTCGAGCACCATAATCGTGATGATGATAGCAATGACCCCGTCACTGAATGCCTCAAGTCGATTCTTGACCATTACAAATTCTTTGGACGAATGTAATGTCCTGTGGGTCCACCGTATTAACATTCCTGTTTAGACAGAAAATTGACCCTTGTTTAGCTGGCGCTTCCGGATTTTACATGCCGCTAATATGACAGATTATTCTTTGGGTGATTTTACCTTTAATGCGCATTTGTAAAATCTGTGCCACATGAAATCTGTTTGTGTTTTTCTGATAGCGATAGTGAGCATTGCCTTTGCGTTCTCCTGTAAGAAGACCGGTGTCAATCAGAATCTGGATCCGAACAATCAGAAGACCTATGACTTCATGTCTACAAAGAAGGGCAGTTACTGGAAGTACGGCTCACGAACGGCCAGCACGTTCACTCGCTACGCCAGAGACAAGGACACTATGAAGAATAATCTGAAGCTCTCTTATTTCGAGAGGTACGATAGTATTGGCAATGTTATTCCGGAGTACTTCGGAAAGAACGGCCCCTATTACCTCACACTTCTGGATCTTAATGGCGGCGAAACTAATTACCTGGAATATGTGTTCTGGAAAGACAGCGCCGCGAAAGGAGACTCATGGACAAACGTGGGCACTACAAACTATCCTGGTATCGGAGATATACAGATCGTTACCGAGTCCACCGAATCTGATGATAACCTGACCCTGGTATCCAATGGCAAGACATACGAACATGTGGTTCACGTCCATAGTGACATTAGAGCCCCGTCGCTACTGAACCTTTCGCTCGGCACTCTTGATGTCTGGTTTATTAAGGGACTTGCTCTTATCCGGGAGGAAGCCAACATAGATGTCGGCGGTTTTTACAAGGTACAATACACGGACTCATTGCTTGAATATCACATCGAGCAATGAGCCCGCTAATCTAGTGTACCTGTCTATTTGTTTACAGCATCCTTAGTTGCTTTCGACATTTCAAGATGGTGCTCAAGTACCGGCACTTTGCCAGCTGCCCATGACTTAATATCCGCATCTTTTCCCTTATCTGCCTCCTTCTTGAATTCATCAATATCATCATTGTGGTCGCTGACCATTGCATCAGCATAAGCCTTATCAAAATCAGCACCTTTCTTCGCGGCCAGATCATCATACGTCTTCTGATGCTTTTCGCTGAGTGATGCAGGAAGAGTAATATTCTTCTGAGCCGCCAGGCTCTTAAGCTCGTCGTTAGCTTTAGCGTGATCCGATTCCATCATCTTACCCAGGTCCTTCACGCTTTGAGATACGCCATTGGTTTGCGCCAGTTTGCCAAGCTGCACTTCAAGCATGCCGCCGTCAGCAGCATTCACTGCGAATTTGGTATCGTCTTCAATTTTCGTATCCTCAAACTTTGCTTCATTGTTCTCCTTTGCAACCTCCTTTGAGTCCTTGTTTTCACTACCCCCGCAGGATACGAAAACAGAAAATGAGGCAAGTGTCAGAATGCTATAGATCAGCTTTTTCATGGTTTGTGCTTATTTTTTGCAAGAGTCCAAGAAAAATGGTGCCAACAATCGGGCACCATTAGGGCTTTCCAAAACCTAATAAGCTGACAATCCGTAATGAGTACCTGGCCTTACCCCTGGTAAGAGGAAGACCAGGACGAAAAAATTGACAAAAGCCCGAACTACAAACCCGAGACTGTTCCTTCGTGTTTTCTAGAATTCAACAACCGCTTCGGGTTGGCCAGCAACTGCCATGGCTGGCTTCTTAAGGCGTATTACTTTCATCCAGCCAAGCAACCGAATGATCGGGAAGATCGGATCAAGCTCATGCCACCTTTTACCAAAATTCACCGCGCTTGGGAATTTGTGGTGATTATTGTGGTAGCTCTCGCCGAGCATGATGATATCAATTGAAAAAAGATTCTGCGAAGTATTCTTCATCTTATAATTGATGTAGCCATACTTGTGCGCAAACCAGTTGATGATTGCCCCATGCACCGCTCCACTCGTGATCTGGATCGGCAACAGCAGCCACCACCATGCGGAGGGGGAAAAAGCAATGTAAAATGCCACATAAGCTCCTATCCAAAGCAATCGCGACAGAAGAGAGTTTCCCCACTTGTCCCAACGCTCCCAATCCGGAAGATTCTTTAGAAAACGGTCTTCAACAACCGTCTTGCCATTAAAAATGTCCAGATAGATCCGGCGGGTGCGCCACATCATGTCAAAAACATTCTTAGAATAGGCCGGAGAATGCGGATCCAGCTCTGTATCTGTATACGCATGATGCATCCGGTGCATGATGGCATAGGTCCGGGGGCTGAGGTATGATGAACCCTGAGTGATCCACGCCAGCACATAGAAAAAGCGCTCCCATCCCTTGCTCATCGTAAATGCTCCGTGAGCAGCAAACCTGTGTTGAAAAAAGGTCTGCGAAAACAAAGACAGGTACCAATGGGCAATAAAGAAGATCAGAATTGGCAAGGGAAACGTTTTAAGGGTGATTCTTAAAGAATCGCGAAGTTAAGTATACGTTGTGTGAATGACTTGATAATACCCGATAATAAAACACACTGATTGCAATGATTGATGAGACTTCCGGCACACAGCAATAGAACTCACGATCCGCTTGTCAGCTGTCCTGCTTTTTGTGCCGAAAAGGACGCCCTCACTACTCGCAGTTCCCCGTAGGTGATCTGTTCTGGCAGCTGCTCTTTGAGGATGCTAGTGGAAACATTATCGGGAGCATCCTGAAGTGCCTTCCGGATAATTGCGATGTGCTCAGGTGAAACGAGGTCTTCAACTTTAACTTCGCCACTTGGCACAAAACGTGCAAGATGCCCTTCCACGGTCCCTGGCGTGAGGCTCCGAATGATGGCTATCTCCTCGATACTCCTTCCCTCCTGATACATCCCAAGGCTGATTGCGAATGTCTCACCCGCCTTTGGCCGGACCGCTTCATTCTGCTTCGCTGTGTTGAGGCGGCTTTTCTCAGGTTCGGGAAATTCAAGAACAATATCGGCCACTGCCGTTCCGCAAGCCAGTGCATCAATCAGTTGACGGGCCTGTTTCCAGCCTCGCTTAATAGTAAACGCAGCGGCTTCCAGATCTTTCAGCTCCGTGAGGTATTTTTTGCTGCGAGGTCTGACGCTCCATTCTTTGTAATGGTCTGAAAGCGGCAGAAGCAGCGCGGTTTCCAGTGAAGTCTCAAACCACTGCTGCGCAGCAATAATCCTGTCCCGCATCGATGAAAAGTCTGCCTGAGGATGCATAAGACGGGCCAATTGTCTCCGGAAATTTCCTGCAGTCTGCTCCAGTACTTGAAGCGAATGCAATATGGAAGAACTCCAGGCGATTGCCTGCTCCAGGGCCGGAATGCCTCTTCCGGCATAGGACTCATCATGTTGTTGCCAGAGTCCGATATATTTTTCGAACGAGAACCATCTCAGCATCTGTTCCTGTGCGAATGCCTGTTCCTCCCGAACCACCAACTCGCGGAGCTTTTCTTCCTGCATCTCGCGGCGGCAAAACTCAATGATTACCTCAGGCATTTCAATCCCCTGAGCAGCAATGCGTGAATGAAGCACCAGTCCTTCAAGACCAGTGAGGCGGCTGAGCGCAACATAGACCTGCCCGGCTGCAAACGATTGTCCCGCATCGATGATCGCCCTTTCGAACGTCAGTCCCTGGCTCTTGTGAATGGTAATTGCCCAGGCCAGACGAACCGGATATTGCATGAATGAGCCCAGCTCCTCCTCTTCCAGCTTATCTTTTTCGGAATCATACCTGTACCTGATGCTTCGCCAGGTATGATGCTCCAGCTTAAGTTCGACCTGCTTTTCCTGGCCGGGCGACGGAGCAAGTCTTACCCATACATCGCCATCCTCACCGATGTGGTACACCTTTGCCAGCTTGCCGTTGTAGTACCGCCTATTGTCCCCAACATCATTTTTAATGAACATAATCTGTGCACCAACTTTCAATTGCAGTGACTTCTCCGCAGGCATAGCCCTTTCGTAAAAGTCGCCCTTTATCGTTGCGTCAAACCTGTGGGCACGTTCAGATAGTGATTCAAGACGTTGCAAATTGATGGCATCCGCCTTGCTATTGTGAGTCGTTAGGACTATCACTCCATCTTCAGGTTCCTGCCAGGGCCTGTAGCGCTGATGCAGAATATTGAGATCTTCATCGCTTGCGGTATTGTTCCGGATGGCATTAAGTATGTGTATGAAATTCTCATCGCGCTGACGGTAAATGTGCTTTAGCTCTATCACCAAGGGCATTTCCTCCTGTATCACCTTCGAGTCAAAGAAGAAAGGACTTCTATAGTGCTCGTAAAAGAGCTGGGACTCGCCATTCGTGATGACGGGAGGTAATTGAAAAAGGTCGCCGATGAACAGAACCTGCACTCCTCCAAACGGAACACGTGGATTACGACGGTAATGTCTTAGCACCGCATCAATGGCGTCAAGAGCGTCAGCCCGGAGCATGCTCACTTCATCAATGATCAACAACTCCAGTTTCCGCATAATTTCCATCTTGTCCCGCGTGATACGCATGTTCCGGAACAGAGAATGTCTATTGACTACAAGCTGCCCGGAATATTCGTCGCCTGCATAATTGCCCGCATCGGCGATATACATTCCCAGCGGGAGCTGAAAAAAGGAGTGCATTGTTACACCACCAGCGTTCATGGCGGCTACTCCGGTAGGAGCAACGACAACTGCTTTCTTACTTGTAGTCTGCTGTATGTACCGCAGGAAGGTCGTCTTACCGGTACCCGCACGTCCCGTCAGAAAAAGGTGCCTGCCTGTATGATTAATCACGCGGGCCGCAAGATCAAAAAGGGAATTAGGAGCTGCCATGGAGACTGTGGATCCGGAATCCGACAAAATTCGGAAACATGGCCGGGTTCTTCCGAATAATCATATATCCATGTCGTTTGTTGATAGGAAGCATCAGTTTACCCGTATCAAATTCGCCTTTTACCAATTTCCGCAACACATAAATTGCTATTTTTATGACACAATTTTTTATGACTATCATTAGCAGTTTGCCGCGTGCTCTAAGATCCTTAAGACTGGCCCTACCGGGAGCAATGATGGTCCTTTCAGGGACTTCATTCGGACAGGCATTTACTGGCTCAAAAACCTGGCCGATCTACATTCAATTCCGTCCCAACAGCTCTACTCTGTTACCCACGGTGTCCGGCCAGCTAAATACAGTTGCTAATCTGATGAACACGAATTCTAACAAGATCACCGTGTCCGCCGGAAGCGGTGGCTCGAAGCTGGATCAACAAAGGAGCTGGGAACGGGTAAACAATGTCATCAATTATCTTTCCCAGTCGGGAAAAGTCAACCGGAACCGTTTCATTTTTGACTATCAGGGAGCTGCTCCGGTCAATATGGTCGTTCTACGCCCGGCTACGGCGAACGACAGAGGTCCCATGAACGCGCCCCCGCCTCAGCCCTCTATTCGGAAATACTAGGCTCAGCTTACCGGATTTCTTCTATTGCTTCTTTAGCGACTTGTAGCGAGCCTCCAGATCGAGTAGCTTTTGTTTCCGTTGTGCATAAGTGGCAGAATCCATCTGCACAATTTCATGGTCAGGTTCGGAAAGCTCTACACCGGTCTGAACCTGGCCCTTGATCTTTACTAGTTGGCCAGGAAGGCGATAAATGCCGGCGTTATCAGAAAATCGCCATATCCGGACCGTTCCAACTGAACTCCAGGTGAGAATCGTCTTCTTGTCGGCACTGATAATAGCTCCGTACAATCCATCATGGATCAAAGAAGGTCCCTGGTTGAGACCGTATTGATCCCAGATATCCACGGTACTTATGTTAGACTCAGAATTTGTGCCCCATGTCAGGACGAGCGACCTGTCGTTGCTCCAGTAAGCACCGTCCATATTAACTATCGTGGAAGGGAGAATCGGGAGATCGGTCTGAGAATCCTTATCGAAAACCCGGACGAATTTGTGCACGAAATAAATAGTGGAATCAGCGAATTTCTTCAGATGAGTCGCCGTATCATTGCCATCTTCACTCACAAACATCGCTGCCGTATACGGGCTGATCGGCTTTTTATCAGTCGCCATTTTGCTGATATCCACCTTCGCTCGTCGTAACAGTCTTCCTGTTGCCAGATCATATTCCGTCAGGCTGCTATCCTGTCCCCATACGAGCACGCTAGTGCCAGACGGTCCGAACCGGGCACCGATAACTGACGCGGTATGATAAATAATGTTCTGCAAGACAAACACGGGCGGCTTCACCGGATAGGCTTCACCCCAGCTCGCCAGGCTATCGCGCTGCATCGTATCCCGGGTGATACTCAGAGCCTCTGACAGGTACAGAAAAGCCTGCAGGCCTTTCTCGTTGTCCAGCGCAGTCGCTGTATATTCCTTGAATTTGTCGACTTTCAAATGCCGCGAGGCATTTTCTACGGCCCTAAACCTTAGACTCTTTGCCTTTGACTTTTGACGGTTACTGTATTCCCGCCCAACCAGCGCTATGCCGGTCAAAAGAACTAACAGGCCTGAGACAAGCCACACAATGTACCTGTTGCGCTTTTTGCGTCTGATTTTACTGCGGAGCTGCAGCTCCTTATCTCGGCTTTCTTCGAGATATCTGAATGTCTGCGCGAAATCCGGAGAGTAACGTCTCGCCCAGGCGTCTGAAGGGCGGAAAGTCTCGTACCAGTTAAGAGTAATTTGCAATTCCCGTCCCGCCAGAAGATCGGTTTCACCCTTTTTATACAAAGCAGCAGACTCCGTAAGCCGGGCAAAATTGGTGACCGACTCTGCTTCTTCATCTACCCATTTGCTCAGGGTTTCCCATTGGCGAATAAGGCTCTCATGAGAAATGTCGATCAAAGGATCCTGTTGATCAGCCGTCTTATTCACAAGTAAGAACGATCGCCTGTCCTCATTAAACCGGTTGACCAGATTCATGATCGCATCGCCGGAAACTCCCGTCAGGGCAGTCAGTTCACTCAGGTGTGCCGGCTGCCGGATCTTTCGCTTACCGGGATCTGAAGTTGTAAGCGCCTGGAACATTATCCTGGCAATTCGCCGCTCTTCCTCATTCATGGGAGCAAGCGCTTCGTCAGCATGATTGGACAGCGCCTTATCAATTGTGCCTATCGCCTCGTAGTCATTAATGTCAAGCTCGCCATTGTTGTCCGTCTTTACTTCGTAGTCCCAGGTTCGCATCAGGGCATGCTGCAAAAGCGGCAACTCGTCCTTCACTTTCTGAACGTCATTGAGGAGACGCGAGGTCAGAGCCGGATTGATCTTTCCTCCATACAGACGCACCGGACCTTCGATCGCATTCTTGAGCTGCACCCTGGTAAGACGTGGCACCAGGTATTGGCTCTGGTTTAAGGCTTCAGGAAGCCCAAAAAACCGGGAGCAGTCGCCAATAAAATCCGAGCGCATTGTTATGACTACATACACAGGAAGGTCCTGGCGATGCACCAGCTCCAGAAGAATGTTTACAAAGTCAATTGCCTCATCTTTCTTTCCGGCGTGCTTTGTATCCATCGAAAAACGGAAGAGTTCCTCAAACTGATCTACCAGGATGAAAACATTTGTCCTGCCATCCGCAATCAGTGGCTGGAGTATGTTGACGATCGCATCACTCCCTTCCTCCTCTATCTTAGCAATCAGTGCCGGAATATCCTGGACAGAGCCGTCCACACCGGACTGCTCATTCAGCGCTGCAGCAAAATTTCGCAGCGGATCTTCACCCGGCTTGAATATTGCGATAAGCCAACGATCCTTTTCATTTACGAGGTAACCCGCTTTCAGCGCGGGGATAAGTCCTGCCCGTATCAGTGAAGATTTACCGCTGCCCGAGCTGCCGACAACCCCTACAAAATGGTGTTCATGCAGACGCTGCAACAACTCTACCGTCTGGTCCTGCCGCCCAAAAAAAAGCAGGCTCTCATCACTTTCAAATGGACGCAGCCCAACAAAGGGATTATTGGCATTTGCGATACTCATGCGGCGCTTTTTCGCAGGTCAGCCACGAATTCATCCAAAGCGCCCGCTGTCAGATCGGGCTCTGCACTATGATTCAGCACATTTACTTTCATGAAACGCTGATTCAACTTGATATCATCATTCATTTTGTTCGGTGGCGCGAGGTACACGTAAAAGTCGTCAATCGGATAATTGTTTGTTACAATCAGCTGCAGGGCCGCGCTCATACGCTCCAATACCCACTCTCGTGACACATTGCCGTAGAGGAACACCAGCTTATTCACCTGGCTGATACGATCCCCCAGTATCTGGATATTCTTCCTTGGATCATCCTCCTGAGGATTGATATAGGGCTGCATGTTGTTTTTTAGCAGCGCCTGCCCCAGACTAAACGCATATTGCTGATCGCTGAAGTGGGTGTCCACCAACACAGATATCTTTTCGTTGCTCTCCTGACGAACACGCGCCTGCGTAATTGCATTGGCATAGTCCATTATCTGACTTGTCAGCTCGCTCTTGCTCCCCCGTATGAATTCATATTTCTGATTGGGATCGCTATTGCCCGACAACCCTCGGAGAAAAGTCTTGTAGGCCTCTTCCTCCACCTCTTCTTCATCCATCTCACCCGGAACCCAGATCAGTTTAGAAGGAGCAAGACTTAAAGCCAGTTCCGCTTGTTTCTTTGGATACCAGGTGTCCGTCCCGGAAATTTCGCGACCAGGGTACTGGTCCAGCAAATGCACAGATAAGTTCACCTGCTTCATGCACTCGGTTACTTTCTGTTCATGAGCACTTGCTTCCTCCGGCGGTGGAATGTTTGTGATGATCGTGTAACCATTCTTTTCCAGATCCGAAATCGTGCGCTTCTTTGCCGTACGAAGCGAGTCCGAAACCTCTCCAAAGAAAATGCGGAAGCCCTTGCCCGGACCATCAACAGCGACGCCCGCAGCAGTAGGCAAAGTACCCCGACTGGCCGCTGTGACACCTGAAAGAGCCGCGCCCTGTGTTGCCGGCTGATCTTTTGGAAATGCCTCAAAGATCCGGACTAAGGCATCCCGGAGATCTTTCAGCTGTTCCGCAAATATTGGGTCGGCCTGATTCAGAGGCTCCCCAAAATCATCACTATCCTCCGCTTTGTAGAATGGGAAACCCGTGGCACGCCCGAATTGAGGAGGCAAGGTGGCGTATGGAATATTGTTCAACAGGACCTTAATCAATCTGGCGCTGTCACCAACCGAGCTTCCTGCCTTTTCGGATGCCGCTTTGGTGGCAAAAAGGTCCAGCTCTCTCCGACAATACTCCGACTGCAGATAGCCCGGCGATATCAGGCTGATCATGATCGCGGAATCGCGAATGCCTTCCTCGATAGAGTTGTCAAAGAGTCTACTGCCATCCAGCTTTTTACTGTCCCACCAGATCTTAACAGCATCCATCCTGCCGATCCGTTGTGCCAGCTTAAGGTTCAGGCTCTGATAAAAAAGTTCAATCCAGCCATGCTGCTGACCGGGCAACATCAGATTGTCCAGATGAGCATAGCTGATGAAGATATCGTAAGTATAGCCGGGTATGTATGCCATGAAAGAATAGAAAAATCAGTAGAAAAATATTACTTCTAAAATTTGCACTTACTACCGGATTCTAGTCTCTAATTTAATACTTATGCATAATCTCATCATTGCATTCTTTTCAAGCAAGCTTGTTTAAAGCGCCACGACTGTTGGTCGCACCGGAATTCAATAGTTGGGAAAGCGGTGCAGGACAAAGAATGCCGCCGGATAAAGAGCGATATGCATCTTTGAGTCTTGAAAACGGACTATCTTATTGTTGGTCAGGGATTGTGCGGAAGCTGGCTCAGCTATTTCCTCATGCAGGCTGGCGCATCGGTACTTGTGATTGATAGGGGTACGGAGAACTCTGCAAGCGAAGCCGCATCCGGTATCATCAATCCCATTACAGGTAAGCGGCTCGCCAGGCAGTGGATGGGCGATACCATTTTACCCTTTGCCCGGCTGGCGTACGAAAGATTCGGGCGGGATTCGGGTTCCTCCATGTCCGCAGAAATGCCCTTTCATACCTTCTTCGGCAATTCAGAAGAAGCTTCCTTCTTCGAGCAAAAGGCAAATTCAACACACGAAGACGTGCTCCAGTGCCGCATAACGGTTGCAGGTTCAGAACACTTCAACTTTCACCACGGGATCGGTACTGTCCAGCAGGCCTTGCTGGTAGATGTGGTTTCATTCCTTCAGAAGTCCCGGGAAAAACTGGCCGCGCGATCGTGCCTCCTTAATGAGTCCTTTGATTGGACCGGGTGTCGCATTGATCCGGAAGAAGTGGTATATCGGGACATTCACTGTAAAGTGATCATTGACTGCACGGGAGCCGGCACAATGAGTAATCCATATTTTAACCGGCTACCCTTCGCACTGAACAAAGGAGAAGCATTGATTGCAACAATCCCGGGACTCCCAAACGACGCTATCTATAAATATGCTCAGCTCAGTATCGTGCCCTGGAAGGATAATCGCTTTTGGATCGGATCAAGCTTTGATTGGAACTTCACTGATGAGCTTCCGACCGAAGCCTTCCGAAACAGGGCCGAGGCCGTCTTATCGCATTGGCTAAAACTCCCCTTTACGCTTCACGACCATTTTGCAGCAATCCGGCCGGCAACGATTACCAGGGATGCTTTTGCAGGCTTACATCCCGGGCACCAGAGGATTGGCATTCTGAATGGCATGGGAAGCAAAGGATGCTCATTGGCGCCCTTTCTCGCACATAATCTGGCACAACATCTGCTCAATAAGACTGAGTTGATCAAACAGGTCGATGTCGGCAAGTACCGGAGGATACTCGGAAGTTTGCGTTGAAAATAGCGAGAACCACCGACCTGAAACCTAAAGAATCAAGATAGAAAAGCGTGAATCTCGGTAACCAGCCGGTTGCCATGATTCACGCTTTCTTGTCTGACTATTTCTTGATCACTACATCAAAGCACGTGATCACCTCGCACTCTCTGCAGTCTCGATCCCTGAATGTAAACTTCACACAGATCCTTCCTCTCAGCTCACAGCAGTCAATTAATGGCGGCGGCGGCAGGAAGAACTTGATTCCAATCGGACTGGTGATGCTGAATATCGAGCCATTGTTCCAGATCACTTCGCGCGGATTCTGGTAAACAGCAGTACCTGTCGGATTAAATACCGGAGTAGTGGCGCCACCATACAAGGTAATCTTTGGAGGCACCGTTCCTATATTGGTCGTGCTATTGATGCTTGCCCAGAGATACGGCAGCGACTTGCATGCCAGACACTCGTTGCTGAAGTTACTACTGATATCATAGCTTAAGACTTCAGCTCTCACCTCGGTAAGCGGCGCCGTGCCAAGTCCGGTAATAGTAAACGTCTGGCTTGCGATGGTGGCCGTTCCGGAAGTGGTTGCAGCGTAGGTAACAGTACCCGGCACGACACCGATGTCGTATTTACAGCATGTAGTATCCTTCGGGCAATCAACCTTGAAGCGTGCCACACAGCTATCGCAGATCTTGTTGCCGCAGCTTCCATAGATCACAACAGTATACAGGCCGGACAATATCGGCGTATAAGTTAGCGGCAATGTTCCGGTAACTGGCACACCGAATGCCGGAATCAGCTTATAAGTCGTGTTGCCATTACAGAATGTCGGAGAACAACTGTAGATCCCGTTAATAGTAAATGGCGTGTTGCACTTCCACTCGTAATCTTTGCACGCAAGTGTCGTCGTTGTGGTGCCATTACTGAGTGTTTTTTCCAGCCACTTGCTACCCTTGCAATCGCAGTCGCAGTTCACATCAAACTTGATGACACAGCTATCGCAGATCTTGTCGCCGCACCATCCGTACAATGTCAGCACATACGTTCCGGTAAGCGAAGGCGTAAAGCTCAACGGAGAAGAGCCTGTGACAGCGGGACCGCCCGGAGGCAGCAATGAATAAGTGACTTTCCCATTGCAGGTGCTGTCCTTACAGAAGTAAGAAGTGCTGATGTTATATGTCTTGAAGCAATCGAGCTTATAAGACTGACTGCACTTTAAGGTCTGTTGGGTCGTCAGATCAGGCGGCGTACCGCTGGTCATAACTATGCTGCCCCATTTGCTATCCTTACAGTCGCATCCGCATATCACTGTGAACTTGATAATGCAGCTGTCGCAAATGAAGTCGCCGCACCAGCCATAAAGGGTCAGCACATAAGTACCGCTCAATGTCGCCGTAAACGTAAGTGGAATTGCCCCGGTAATTGCAGCGCCCACAGGAGGTTGCAGAGAATATGTAACCTTCCCCTTGCAGCCAGTGTCCTTACAGATATAGCTGGTGTTTACAGTAAAGGTCTTGTTGCAATCAAGTGTGTAGGTGTTCTTGCATTTAAGCGTCTGGGTTGGGCCCGCGCCGGTTGGAGTGACCTGCGCCAGGGTGATATCACCCCATTTGCTTCCATCGCAATAGCAAGAGCATTTCACGTTGAATTTGATCACGCAGCTATCGCAAGGCTTGTTGCCGCAATAGCCGTACAGGGTAAGCACATACGTACCACTAATGGTCGGAGTAAAATTGACGGGTGCAGTTCCTGTAATTGCAGGGCCCAGCGGAGGCTGAAGCTTATACGTAACCTTCCCCTTACAAATAGTGTCTTTGCAATTAAAGAACGCGGAAAGGCTGTAAGGCTTGTTGCAGGTAAGCGTATACGTCTTATCACACTTTAGTGAAATTGGGTTGCCGCCGCCTACGGGAGTGAGAACCATCTCGCCCCATTGACTTTGTCTGCAATCACAGGTATCGCACAATGGTACGAGAACAGAGTACTTCTGGCTTGTGTCCTTGCATCCGGTGCTCTGGTCAGTGATGACTACATAGTAGCTGCCTGTCTGCACTCCGAGACCGCCATTGTCAAATGGTGTGCCTGTAAACAGGAATGCGTTTGTATTACCATTATACCAATCGTACGTGTAGTTCGATGCAAACAAACCGATCAATGGATTCGGCGGATAGATCACGAATGGCCGGGTACACTTGCACGGAATGCTATCACAGAGATGCGGGAACAAACCGGCGCTCGGCCTGCGATTGATGGTAATCTTCGAGCTGCTGCTGCAGCCAGTCGCCGGATCGGTGTAAGTAGCCACGTAAGTACCGGCGGTATAGACCACGATACTGATGGTGGTTGCCCCATTGTTCCAGGTGATATTATTCGTGTAGTTAGTTACGATCAATGTGATCGGAACACCCTCGCACAATCCTGTAGTTGCAATTGCAGGAGGCGTCGGCGGAGTGTTCACCGTGACAATCTGACTGCAGGTATCCTTACAGCCATACTGATTGGTCACAATCAGATTAACCGTAGTGGTCGTACTCATAAAGGCCAGATAGTTCGGACCTGAGCCGACAGGTGTTCCATATGCACCATTTGTGAACCAGGCATAAGTGTAGCCATTTACAAACGGAGCGGCAAAACTCACCAGCCCCGGACCACACAGATTCTTGGAAGGCGAGATGCTGAATGAGGCCTTAGGCTTTGCTACCGCCGTCACTGCTACTGTATTTGACACGCAGGTACATCCCGATCCGTCTGTGACGATCACATGATAGCTGCCCGGCACCGTCGTGGTGTAGGTACTGCCTGTATTAGGGCCTGGCGCATTGACAAAAGTTCCCGGGCCGGTCTGTACCTGCCACAGATAAGAGTAAGTGCCTGCAGGGCCATTCAAAGTTGCCGAAGATCCGGGGCAGAGGAATGCAGGCAGAATCGTGCAGCTGGTTATCCCCTGAGCAATACTCAGGTTCTTCGTCACGGTGCAATTGTTTCCTAAGGCATCGGTGACGGTAAGGCTGGCTGTATATGAGCCGGCCGTTGTGTAGGTGTGTGAGATAGGAGAAACAAAACCTGTAAAGCCATCGCCGAAGGCCCAGCTGTAGGACACAAAACCCGTTGGGGTCGAGCTGAACATGACGGGCGATCCGCTACATGCAAGCACGGCATTTATTGCCAGAGGAGTATAGACAACAGTCTGCTGGGTGGTCTTGGTGCAGGTTACCGCACCGTTATAGGTCACCGTGAGCTTTACCACGTATGTGCCCGGACTTGTATAGCAATGCTGCGGAGGGAATTGAAGGGTCGAGGTAGTTGCATCTCCAAAGTCCCAAAGCCAGGTTACCAGACTGGGGTTCACAAAAACGGATGACAGATTGTTTACCACAAGGCAGCCACCACAGCTCATCGTATATGTAAAGGCCGCTGAAATCGGAACAACTGCAGTAGTTACAGCGCAGTTACCGGTACAGTTTGTCGGATTGGAGCTTGGAGGCCCGACACAGAATGTGACACAATAAATACCTGCGTTCGCGTAGGTGTGGGTGATCGGAACACCTGACACGCCGGGGGCGTTGGTACCATCTCCAAAATCCCAGGTAATGGTTGCGTTATTTGGATTCGGCGTCGTTCCGGTAAATGAATACTGGTCGCAGCTAAGTTGCGTAGTATTGGTTATGGACGGATTATTTACATCCGGACAACAAACTTTCTTGACGACGAAATTCAGGCACTTCTGACAATTACCGTAGCGCACGATCACACAGTAGTTCCCGTCTAATGGCGCCATAAAATTGTTGGAAAGCGCCGTTGTTGTAGTTGTCTGCAGTATCGGACCAGGAGAGGTACAGGTGCCGCTGTGCCATTCATAGGTGAATGTCCCTGACAGAGGCTTGATCACCTGGATACCCAACTGCTCGTTCGTGTTCAGATTATTACAGAAACCAACTCCGCAGGCTACCGGGATAATCTGGAATGGGTCAGGTATCTGTATCTGAGCCATTGCGCTACATCCTCCGGCAGTGGCTGTGACTACGTACGTACCAGGGGTGGTGATGCCAGTTATGGTCTGCGTAGAAGCTCCGCCGGGGCTCCAGCTGTAGGTAGCACCACCAGGCGCACCATTTGCTGTCAGTGACATGCCACCCGTCTGGCATACATCCAGACCAGTTGTCGCAATTGTCATTGCAAACTTCGGATAGATCATAATGCCTCCGAGAGCGGTCGCGTTGCCGCAGCCTGTAGAAGCATTGATGGTTGCAGGCCCCCATGGACCCGAACCCGTCTGACCATGCCACAGAACCGTAATGCTGTTAGTGCCCTGGCCGGAAATAATAGTTCCAAGGCTCGAGGGGCTGATGCTCCAGGTGATTGTTGTGCCCGATGGCAGCGTGCCGCCCGTTATTGTATACACGCCATTCCCATCAACGCATACACTGGTTGTTCCGGACACCGCGCCTGGCGTAGCGCTGGTCATTGTCAGTGTTCCGGCCGGAACACTGCAATTGGGAGCGTTGCTTTGCCGGAGGAATACGGTTATTGTGCCGGGCAGAGACGACCAGTTCACGGTAACCGTGTCCCCGGTGGTTCCACTCAATCCTCCCGGCTCAAACGTCCCACTGGGAGTGATCGTCCAGTCGTAATAATATCCAGCGGGAGCCGGCGTGCTCATGTAATAGACATACTGATTCCCGGCGCAGCCTGTGGTCGGTCCGACAATAGTGCCGGGCACGGGCACAGGGACGACATTCAGACTAGCTGACGCCGAAGTGTTGCAAAATGCACCTGAAGTGTTCGTCGCGGTAATAATAAACGATCCTGCCGTGGCGAACGTGGCGGTATAGGTAGAGGCAGAAGGTAGGGACGGCGGCGTAACACCAGTTACAGGACTGGTGGCCCAGTTAAATGTCCCGCCGGGGATTGGGAAGAATCCCGCTGACTGAGACCGGCATATCGAATTTGGACCTATGATTGAGAACCGTCCTTTCGGGGTAATGATCAGCGTTCCGGTGGAATTGCAGCAGAGGTGCTTGTTGTTCAGGTTGATGGTGAGCTGATAGGTGTTTCCCGGCACGGCAAGGCTCCAGTCAACCAGCACGACATTATTGTCCGGATAAGTGCTCAACAGACTATTCGCCGGGGTGGAGGTTGTGACATTTGTCAACGTCCAGGTATAGTACGTTCCCGGCAGATATGGGACGGAATACGACGATGGCCCGGTCGTACAAGGAACTCCATTTCCCACTATAACCGGGGCAGTGGGAACTATCGGAATGGTAGCGTATGCGGTACAGCCGCCTCCGCAGGTGACAGAAAGCTGGCCCTGAGGATTTCCATTCCCCCATTGCACGGTGATGGTATTTCCGCTGGTACTTATTGTTGTTCCGCCTACGGGCGTGCCCCAGGTCGGAGAGACGCAACCTACAGCAGTATACTTTGAAACTGCGCCGGCACAAACAGTACTGATGCATTCGATCTTCACAGTACCCGCCTGGACAGTGATCGTTTTCTTAATGGTGTCCGGGCAACAAGTGACCACTGAAATCGAGTCTCCATGGCCGCCACCTGCCGTTCCGCCGCCTCCGGGAACTATAATTGAGCTGAAAGCTACCAATGTAACAGTATAGGTCCCGGGCGTGTTGTAAACATGACTTGGGTCCGTCAGATTGGAGAAATTACTCGCCCCTGAAGAGGGATCGCCAAAATTCCAGCTGTAGAACGCAGTTCCTGAAAAAGTGGTCGTATTCGTAAAGTTCACGCCCAGGGGTGCGCAACCGGTCACCGGTGCGAATGTGAAATTTGCAACCGGCTTTTCCTTTACGGTGACCTCAAGGCATTTCTTGAATGTATTGCCTCCTGCATCCGTAACAGTAAGCGTAAGTATGTAAGTTCCCTGCAGTGGCCAGGTGATCGTTACCGTTGGCGCGGTTGCCGACGGATTGATAGCCGGAGAAGCCGGTCCTGTGATCGTCCACAGATATGAGGCCCAGGGGCCACCTGCAGCGCTGTACGTGTAAAGCTGTTTCTCGCAGACTCCGACTGGTATACAATCCCTGTTGTTGGAGGGCCCTGCACCACCCGGCGACTTCTCTTTAAAGCACGCCGGCTCGTCGTAATTAATCTCAACCTGGTTGCAACCCTGAGCTATTGAAGGGAGATGGCATGTCAAACAGAATATACCTGTCAACAGCGCAGCGATCAGACCCTTGATGTATGTGTTAGTACTTTTCATGGCTGATCGTTTTAATCGTTATTAGGATTTGGAGTTACTGTTGCGCAGCCATCTTTCCTCTTCTCATAACAGACCAGTCTATTGCACACCGTGCAATCGCTGAACGTGATCACATACCGGATACACCATTTTATCGTCGCCGAGCAGCACTTAACGACCGGCGGAATTGTTACAACCACAGAAGCAGTCTGCGTGCTCGCAAAGCTGATGGGCGGAATAAAGTTCCAGACCAGTGAATGGGTGCCGGCATAGAGACCGGTGATACTTGCAAGCGTGCCGCTTGCCTGGTTGCCGTAAGTCTTGGCATCCTTGTTACAAGGCATGCACTCTTCGCTTTCAGGCAAAAACTCAAAATATACCAACTCCGCTTTGATCGTCTTAATCAGCTTTGCAGGCGTCGTGGTTACAGTGATGGGCTGATTTAGCGAAATGGTATTATTGGCATTTATCGTAATTCCGCTCGTTGGAACCGGAATGTTGATAACAACTTTTTTATCATCACAGGCATCGCAACGACAGGGAACAACGTCTATGCAGGTGTCCCGGGACGCCTGCCAGAACGTATTCACAACGTCTGTTATCTCCGCCCCGATACATATGTTGCTGAGAGATGGCGATGCTGAAATTGTTCCTGTGACGACTAGCTGTGCACCGGACACAATGGTTGTCCCCAGCGGCGGTGTAAAGCTGGAGATCGTGGCACCGGCAGGAGTGCTTGAAGTCACCACGAAATTGGTCAGCTTAGCCGTGCCTGTATTTACGTTCTTAATGAAATAGGAAAATGTGTACACACCCGGCGTCGCGGTACAATTGACCTTCATACTATCAATCTGTATGATGTATTGTGGCGCCGCGATCATGAATGGCGCACTCGTCCCGTTATTGCTTCCTATCGGCTGGCCTTCCGGATTCAATGCCTGGACCGTCCATATGACCTTGCAGGCTAATGGCGGCTTACAGGGAGGAAACATTATATCACTCACGGATGTCTCCGTCGCATTCAAAACATCTTTAGAAATAAATGGCCGATCGGCTTCCATGGCTTGCTTGCCTGTCTGCCCCTGTTTGATCTGCCAGATCCTGAGCCGGTATGTAACAGACCCTGCGGGCGCAGGCGATACAGAAGTCCAGCTGAACCGGAGAGGCTGTTTTAAGTCCTGGGCAGTGAAGGCACTATTGTCTGCCGGGGTGATATTCACCGGTGGACTATAGGCCGTAGGTGCCGCTACGGCCTTATCGACAATGAAGTCCTGGCAAACCTCTGCGCTGATCTGCGCACCGTCATCATTGAAGAATTGAACACATAGCGAATAAGACCCGGATGGGAGAATAGCACACTCATTAAACGCAGCAGCTATATCACCACCCGTGAATGAGCGGGATTTAAAAGATGCATATGCAAGTCCGCTTGACGATCCATTCCCGCAAACCAGGTTGCCCGCCTGCCTTATCTGAACTACCATCCGCGATGGCAAACCATTGGCAGGGGTAATGGCCTGGGCTGTCACCGATATTCCATTCGCCAGCGTAGCCCAGACTCTCACATCTGCCGGCATTACCGGCTGAACAAACAGCCTCGTGATGTTGATGGAATTCCCGGAGATAGCATAGGAAGCGACGCTGCAAAGGATGCAGACTATTCCGGGTAGCAGTTTTGTAAAAGAACGCATCGGTGAATTTTTTAGTAATCCAATGAAAAATGAATCAATTCCACCCCCCTGATCCGGCGACTGTCAATTAACCGAATCGGATAGCCAAGTTAAAAAATATTTTATAGAAATGTTAAGGCAACGTTAGTAATTTGTTACAATTTGAAATATATACTGCCTAGAAAATTGATTGAGTGTAGTTTACAATTCTTCATAGAGGTTCCGAAATCGTAATATTTCGAAGCATAAGATTGCAGTTTCTTACATTTTTCCTGCTTCCTAAGTGGTGCAATTAATGAAGTATGCCCTCCCTTAATATTGCAGTAACGATCGAAAGAATGGAGAGCAATACAGAACGCGAGAGCTGCCCCTTGTGCGGAAGATCCCTCGCTGAACCGATGAACCGGCATCACCTGATGCCTCTAAGCAAGGGCGGGAAAGGCACGCCAACCCTGATCATGCATAAGATCTGTCACGGGAAGGTGCATGCAGTGCTCTCTGAAAAGGAGCTGATGAACTACTATCACACGGTGGAAAGACTGCAGGAGCAGGAAGAGATTGCAAAGTTTATCAAGTGGGTCCGAAAGAAACCACCTGAATTCTATGATGGGAGCGTTAGGATGAAGCGATAATGTCCATTGGCGCTCAGTTCAAAAAAACTGTTCTTGGCTCCGACCTGAAGTTGAGCTACTGCCCTGAAAAGCAGTAGGGGAAGGATCGTAGCAGGACTGGGGAAAAATCCTTGAGGTAATTTGCCTCCGACGTTATACTTTTATTCCTAAGGGTGCTTAGCTCAGTTGGTTAGAGTGTTGCCTTGACATGGCAGAGGTCGCTGGTTCGAATCCTGCAGCACCCACACACATCCTCAATTCCTTCAAGGGTATTGAGGATTTTTTTTGTCCGATAATCAGCGTCCCGGAAGCTAGTCAAAGATTTTCTTGATAAATCTTCCTGCTCCTGTCTTCGGATCATGCGTACTCTCGAACTCCCGGATCTTCTTCAAAATGCAGTGAGAGACGATCTCAACTGCCTCTTTGGCCGTTCCGCCAACAGGAATACTGCTGATCGCAGTATTAACTACGTTGTCTACGATTTCCTGGCTGGCGCCGGCTTCGGACAGCTTATTGACTGCGTCGGCCACTTCCGGATGACTGAGAATCTCCTCCTTTTTTCTCCTGTTAGGCATAGTGGTGAATTTTTTGAATAATGTCAACCTGATTCCACCCCACAGTCAAAAATAAATAAATATTTGATGAAAGTCTAAGTCTTGTCCTGACCTCATCCCGGTATCACAAACCCGTCTGCATCTCTAAGGAACGGCAAATGGCTCCTCGTTTCTTCCAGCGATCTTCTGCTCAGTTCCACAGTATATACAGCCTCGCTTTGAATTTGCTGCCATATGCATTCTCCCAAGGCGTCAAACACGCTGCTTGCTCCCTCGTACTCAAATCCGGATCCGTCCACCCCAACCCGGTTTACGCCAATGCAATAACTCTGATTCTCAATCGCCCGCGCCTGCAACAGAGTCTTCCATGCGACAGTCCTCTTCCGGGGCCAGTTGGCAACATAGAGCAGCAGGTCATAGGCGGGCGATCCTGATACGGCTTCCTCATGAGTGGGCGAAGAGAGGGTGTTCCTGCTCCACACGGGGAAACGCAGGTCGTAACAGACCATAGGGCAGATCTTCCAACCGTTCACCTGCACGATGAGTCGCCTGTCGCCGGGTGAATAGTGTGCGTCCTCACCGGCGTAAGCAAACAAGTGCCGCTTGTCATATTTTCCAAAATTTCCATCTGGCTGCATCCAGATGAGCCGGTTGTAATAGCGTCCATCTTCCTCGATGATCACACTTCCGGTAAGGATTATACTGTGTTTCCTGGCGGTGTCCCGCATCCACTGCAAAGTGGGTCCATACATGTCCTCGGCCAGCCTTTCGGCGGACATAGAAAAGCCCGTAGAGAACATCTCGGGCAAAACCACGACTTCCTTGTTACCGGGGATACCTGCTATCAGTTCCGAGTAATGATCCAGGTTGGCGGCCTTGTCTTCCCACGCAATGTCCGCCTGAATGATCGATATACAAAGCGTGTCTGAAACAGCCATTGGCGTAATTTTTTATGATTGTAAAGCGAATTTGCACAACATTTAAATACTACAGCCATGAAAAAGCTGCTACTGCTCACTGCAGCTCTTGTTTCCGTCCTGAATATTAACGCCCGTGTCAGGGATGAAAAGATCAGGCGTGTGGATCTCACCGGGAGTTGGAAAGAGGCTGCCAGGTATTCCCGGCTTTCAGAGCGGGTCAATTATGACGATACCACCTTTTACGACTTTTTGATCGGCAACGAATACACCGTGCAGCGTAAGAACAGTTACATGTACCGGGGCACTTACAAAGTCACATCAGGCATTCTGGATTTCGGTATGCGCACCTACAATATTGTTGAAATGGACAACGACCGGATGCTGCTGAAGGACGATGGCGGCACGTACCAGTTTGTTCGCTACGACAAGGCGGCTACGCTTCGGGAAAACAATGATGCCGCTGACAATGGAGACCGGGGTTACAAGGAAGACCTGAATGGTACAAAAGTGCGGGCCTCACAGCTTTCCGGAAAGTGGGAGGTCTACAAACGAACCAGCAGCGAAAAGGTTCCCGAGGTCGATTATACTAAGTTGATCCGGGTCATTGAGATGAAGACCGATGGCCAAAAACTCGTCGGAAGTGTTTCCTCAGCCAAAGACACGGATGGTTCACCTTCCTGGAAGATCTCGGGCTATGAGAACGGGACTATCTTTTGTACCGGCAAATATAACCGTGAGCTAAAAGTCCTGAAGTGCAGGGATAATGACCTGATCATTGAAGAAGGCATTACTACCTATTTCTTCAAGCAATTCAAATAGGCGCCTTGGGTCACAGGAAATTTATCGCAGCTGAATAAGGCTGTAATTCTGAGTAGCGCTGTCGCGGGTGCGATAGTTCAGAAATTGCGGGGTAAGCTCGCTGACCTTGAATAGCCGTCCTTCCCGAACAATGCTGTAAGGTCTTCCGGCACTGTCCAGCGAATGAAGCATGTCGTGCATGGTTAGCAGATAGTCCCCGGGTTTCCCGGGCGCGGCAGGCGATTCCGTGTTCTCAATAATATCTCGGGCATAATAGTCGATGCAGGCGAGCGGATCGCGAACCTTCCAGGTAATTATCCGATCCTTTGGGATACCCTCCCGTCGTATGTACTTTCCAATAACAGATCCACATTGGAACTGAAGGAGCCTGTAGTAAAAGTGATGCGTGAGAAACACATTTATGAGGAGCATCGAAACCGCAGAGACCCATAGCAGTTTACCCGGCAATCCCTTCTGAAGGACCGTATACAGCCAGATAGCGATCGCAAGCGTCCACAATAGTATGCCTCCAATCCCGGCTGGAAACACTATCGTAAGAATCAACAGGACACCTACGAAAAGCAAGGCAGTTAAGCCGGTTTGGATAACTGAAAAAACGCGTCGCAATCTATCATACCTGCCCTCTGCGATCAGATCGTAGATCAGCTTGCCGGTGACGATGGCTGCAAGTGGAAATGCCACCAGTATGTAGTGCGGCAACTGATAGTGCGAAATGCACAACGAAAGGTAAGTGAGGATGAACCCGCCCGTACTTACCCACTCCTGCTGTTCGTCCAGCCGGAAGCGTTGGCGCAGCAGATCCCGGACATTGATGGCGATAGCCGTCAGGAAAAGCAAAATCCAGGGCAGGAAAGCCCAGAGCATACTACTCAGGAGAAAAAATGGATCCGCACCATTATCCCATACATTCTCGCCGGTAATGCGGCCAAAACTCTGCGTCCAGTAGAAGAAGCGGAGCCCGGAAACATTATGCTGTCCGTCTATCAGCTTCTCCGGATGCATATCGAACTGCTGATACAGTCCGATGCTCATCGGGACCAGTAAGAGCGCAATAATTGCAGCATCCAGAAGATGCCAGGGAGAAAAGAGCTGCTTCCATTTCCGACGCAGAACCCAATCTGACCCGAAAGCGAACAAGGGCACAAACAGCGCGATTGGCCCTTTGGTCATCATCCCACAGGCGATAGCGAGCGTGCCGCCCATCACAAATGGCCATCTTCGCTTCAGCTCACATTCCCGTATGCACCATATGGCTGTGATCACACATCCCATCAGCATCGTGTCGGTACGGACGTCATTAGTCCAAAGGAATAAGCCTTGACAGGTTGCCAGGACCAGCGCCGCTATCCGGCCAACCGATTCGTTATACATCAGCCGGGTAAGCCGGTAGGTCGCATAGATAGCCAGCAACGCAAATAAAATGGAGGGCAGACGATAGGCGAAATTGGTAGGGCCGAATGCCTTAATGCTCAGTGCCGTAGTCCAAAACAGGAATGGAGGCTTATCCAGATAGTCGCTTCCACGGTCGGTTACCTGGAGCCAATTATGGCTTGTAGCCATTTCACGACTGATCTCTGCATACTGAGACGCGTCGATATCCATAATATCAACCCTGATGGCAGAAAAATAGAGCGCTCCTATGAGCAGGAATATCCAGAAGGGGATCTTTATGGTAGCAGCGTGTCGAATGGGTCTGAATCTTAATAATACCTGAAATCGGGACCGCCTCAAGAGGGAAAGCCGGGTTTTACTCTACTCTGCGCAAAGATGCGGCACAGACAACCAAGCAAAAAGCCCTGGTCGCAAATATGTGCTGCATAACCGCAGCCGCAAACAGGTCAGTATCATTTCCTTTACTTTTGGCGCCCTAAGCTATTGCGCGCATGCCAACCGGTAAAAAATCAAAGCCTTCATATGTCTACGCCATTATCGGCGTAAGCATGGTGCTCTTTCTTTTGGGAACGCTGGGATGGCTGGTAATTAATGGTCGCTCCCTTACGCGTGAGTTCAAGGAGAATATCACGCTCACTGCCGACTTCCACGATAATGTGGACAAAGAAAAGATAGCACTCCTCAACTCGATCATCGAGAAGCAGCCTTTCGCTAAGCGCAGCAAAGTGATCTCCAAGGAGGAGGCGCTCAAAATGCAGAGTGAGATTGAAGGTGAAAATGTGGGACAGTTCCTCGGCTATAATCCCCTCTTCGCCTCCATAGAAATGAATGTGTATGCGGAATATGCCAACAAGGACAGTCTGGAAAAGATCCGTCAGTTCATCCTGCAGAGCAATATCGTCAGGGAAGTCACCTACCCGCGCGTGCAGGTAGAACGTATGAACAGCAACTTCCGCCGTATTAACCTGATCCTGGGAAGCATTGCTCTTGTTTTGGTATTTGCCGTTGTAATTCTGATTGACAATACGGTCCGCCTGGCGATGTTTAGCAATCGTTTCCTGATAAAGACGATGCAGATGGTGGGAGCGAATCGCTATTTCATTTCCCGGCCATTTGATATCCGGTCCATCATCAACGGCCTGATCAGCGGAGTGATTGCTATGGCGGGACTGTGGTTGGTAATGCAATTTGCTGAAGCTCAATTACCCGAGCTGCGCGCCCTGCATGACAATGCCCTGATTGCGATCTTAATGGGCAGCCTCCTGCTGCTTGGCATTCTCATCTCGCTCCTCAGTACGCACCGTTCAGTAGTGAAATACCTGAAGATGCACGTAGACGACTTGTACTAATAGACTTGCCAGGTCTGTTAACACATGTTATCGAAAAGGGGCTTATATGCGGTTTATAAGCGGTGTACTAGCGGCATACTAGCGGCATACTAGCGGCGTACTAGCGGCGTACTAGCGGCGTACTAGCGGTGAGGTAGCCGAAATGCTGCCCTTAAGTGCCGAAAAACTCCGATTTGCCAGCCGGAAAACTAGTCGACAACAACCATCTGCCTGGTCGCCGACTCCCCTGCTCCGTTAGTCAGGCGATAGAAGTAGTTCCCTGCAGGAATACTACCCCTGTCAACACTCACCTGATGCTGACCTCGTGAGAACTCCTGCTGGACGAGTGTGCGAACGAGCCGTCCACTTGCATCAAACAACTGGATCGTTGTCACTCCGCCTGCGGAACCAAAAGTGATCGTCGTTCCTTTCTGCACCGGGTTCGGAAAGTTCTGTCCAAGAAGCTCATAGCTGCCGGCGACCGTATTCTCTTCAACGCCGGTTGTCTTGCGGAAGATTGGCGGGATCGGGAAGCTTTGCAGCAGTACATTCCCCAATACGGTAGACGAAACGCCGAACCAGTCTGCGAGAACTGCAGCATATACAGAGCGATAGTCCATCTGCATGGCCAGATTATCGTTCACAGTTACACTGGCCGGGATCACCGGATTGCTTCCAATAATGCCTGGGTTGACGCCCGGGCCAAACACCATAACCGGCTCGGAAGTTCCGTGATCGGTACCGCCGGATGCATTGCTCATGATCCTCCGACCAAATTCTGAGAAGGTCATAGCAGAAACCCTGTTGTCAATACCCATGAGCTTCAGATCATCATAGAAGGCATTCACAGCTACGCTTAGCTGACCCAGCAAATTGGCCTGGGCTCCGATTGTGTGGTCATTCGGATCAACCTGCGCGGCGTGGGTATCGAAAGATCCCATGCTAACAACGTACACCGGCGTCTGGAGTCCGCCCTTGATCAGGCGTGCGACAATCTTCAGCTGGTCGGAAAGAGAGTTTCCGGCACTTGCATATTGTGTGCTAAGGGTTGTTGAATTATTGGCTGCCGCAGAAATCACAGAGGTATAGGCCTGCGTCTGCTGGGAGATATAGCGTATGAAGGTCAGCTCATGACCCGCAGGCGTCGCAGGTGCAGGGTCAACCGTTCCGTTTACGATATTATAGAACGAGTTGATGTCGGATATTGCCATTCCCATGTTCACTTGAGGCCCCTGGAGAACCGGCGATATACCTGTTCCGATCTGAACGGCCAGGGGATCCGGCATGCCCGAATTAGGATAGCCGGTGGGATAACCGGAGTATTCATTGCTCAGATATCGACCGATCCAGCCGGTATTCAGATACTGGGTTGAATCGGATGCTGAGTTCCAGATATCCGTAGCGCGGAAGTGCGAGAAGTTCGGATTGGGGTAGCTGACACCCTGTACAATATTCACCAGCCCGTTATTGTACATGTTCCGTATTCCATTCATCGCGGGGTTCAGACCTGTCAGGTTAGTGCCGGTCAGTGGCAATACACTGGTCTGGGGAATAAGGATATTTGAGCGTGCTGCCGACAGCGCACTATACTGATCGAGAGGAATTACCGTGTTCAATCCATCATTGCCTCCATTCAGCTGAATAAGGACCATTACACGGCCGTTGACCTGGGTCTGCTTCGCCAGCAAACGCAGCAGAGGTGTGTCGGCAAATGCACTGATAGGTGTGCCGTTTATCATGAACGCCAGCGTGGCGCCACCACCCAACTTAAGAAAGTCTTTACGTTTCATCGTGCCATCTTAATTGATAGTAAGAGAGAAGATTTTCGGGAGATTCCAGGAAGAAAGCATCACGCTAACTGATGTTCTTCGCTATGCATGATCTCTGTCAGCAACGAGGTGATCCGGGTCTTTACGATACCCTTGTACGTTGCATTAGTAGGGTTCGCGATGTAGTTCGCCCAGGCATCGGACCAGTAATGGTTTGCTGTCTGACCTGACAGCAGGATACCTTTCAGCGCATCCTTGCGCGTGCTGGAAGGATCGAGCCCCATTAGCAGGTCGCAACAGTATTGCACCAGCATGTCCGGATCAGCGACATTTGAGTAAGACGAGCCAAATGCCAGAACATCGATCGCGATATAGGTTCCGGTCACTACACGGAAGCCATTATTAAGCATGGTATCAACGAACTGCAGGCGCTTCGGATAGGTATTCGAGTTGATCCACAATTCATAGAACTGAGGTGTCTGATAGTAGGCCGGGAAGCCTGAGACATTTGGGGGTTCGCCGAGGTCCAACCCATTGTCCGCGGCAAATTGCCGGAACGAATTCCACACAGAATAGGTCTTTGCCTCGTCAAATGAACCGGGGAGAGTAATACCGAATGCTCTGTAAATCCCCGCATAATAATCCAGCGGAGTACGGATGTAGCAGGCCCTGCTATTCACGTCAAAGAAGTGCTGGCTTTTCAGCAGTTGCTTTACCACAGGTACGACGTTCCAGCTATTCGCGATCAGCGTGGACGCCATTCCGCTTATTACGGCCTGAACAGTTGCATCGGTTACTGTATCGTAGTACACAAAGAAGCGGTAGAGCTTTGTGCAGATCCAGGTAGCAGTCTGGGTGGCCGCCGCTGTGAAGATCATGTTGATCAGCGCATCTGTTTCCCCGGCTCCTGCACCTCCGCTCTGGCCGGTTATGACCGTATTATTATAAAATGCAGAAAACTGCTTGTTGGTAGTATCGTGACGTGAAGACGTGAATTTGCTGCTTGGCGGGAAGGTGGTATTGTCTATCTGCCAGCCTGTCAATACCCGGGCTGCCGCTTTCACATCATCTTCGATGTAATTAGGCGTATTGAACTTGGATACGGTAAATAATTCCTGAAGCTCACGGCCATAGTTTTCATCCGGCGCCGTTTTAGAGTTTACATACCCATTCAGGTATATAAGCATCCCCGGATCCTTTGTCACCAGGCTTACCAGGGTCTTGAAATTCCCCAGAGCATTTGCCCGCAGCATCGCGTGATGTACATAGGCCGTGCGGGCGTCGCCGATTACACTCACTTCAGTGGAAAAATGGTTATGCCAGAACCAGGTCATCTTCTCCAGGATGCTGCAGTTCTGGTTCAGGATAAGGCCCATCCACCATGCCGTCAGCGACAGCCTTCTTTTGAAGTTGACGGTGCCATCGCCATAGGCGGCATTGACCCAGGTCTGTCCCTGCAGTACGCCGGTTGGATCGGTATAGCCGGAATAGTAGTTATTAACGGGTGGCGCCGGAGCTGCCGACGGTGCGTTGGAAAAGAGATAATCTACTGCTGCAGCCGGCGAAAGGGCCAACAGTGTCTGTATGTCTGCGGGTTTTAATCCGAATGTAGCCCGGCGGAGCAGATGTATTACTTCTGCCTGCGTCCAGGGACCTGAGTATGGATTGAGCGAGCCGGTGATCTTGGCGTTGCTTTTCGGTAGTGTCTTGTTCGCGTATTTCTCAAACAAAACATCTTCACCTGCAGATGGAGCCGGATGCACGTCCAGCAATTCCCCAAGGAATTCGCGACGATTAGATTTGCCCATGGTTATGCGCTATTGAAAGTGGATAGACAAACACCGGGAACGGTGGTTTAACAAGACACTAAAATATTTTTAACAATGTACAAAATCAGGAAGGAGGAATCGAACTTTCGCTCCAATATTGAGGCGAATTTTTCGTCATACTACCTCAGCCAGATTGCATTCCTTAACTTACCTCTCTTTTTCATCGAGGACATCGTTTCGTAAATGCCTGCCAGAAAATCCCCTATGCATATAGCCGTTGCCGGCAATATCGGCGCGGGTAAAACCACCCTTACTGCATTACTGGCAAAGCATTATGGCTGGAAGCCACATTTTGAGGATGTAGACCGCAACCCGTATCTCACGGACTTTTATGAGGATATGCCTCGCTGGGCCTTTAATCTCCAGATCTATTTTCTTAATACCCGCCTTCAGCAATTGCTCGAGATCCGTTCAGGCAAGGAATCGGTAATACAGGATCGTACTATTTACGAAGACGCCCAGATCTTTGCCCCGAACCTGTATGACATGGGTCTGCTGACCAAAAGAGATTATGACAACTATGTCACGCTCTTTGACGCATTCACCCAGATGGTTAATCCGCCGGATCTGCTTATTTATCTCAAGGCGTCCATACCGAAGCTCGTTGATCAGATCCAGAATCGTGGGCGGGAGTATGAAGAGAATATCCGCCTGGATTACCTGAAGCGTCTCAATAAGTTCTACAACAACTGGATTGAAGGCTACAAGGCCGGCCCTTTATTGATAGTAGATGTTGACAAGCTGGACTTTACGTCTCGCGAAGAAGACTTCTCAGATGTGGTCCGAAGAATTGACGCCCAGATGTTTGGCTTATTTTGAGTCGGCTTTCCTCTCTAAACCTGATCGATATTTTTCCGCTTACCCGATGCGATACATTATTGCCTTTATCGTGGCCACGCTTCTTTCAGGCGTGTTCGCTTCCGCCGGCACCCTGTCCGGAGTGATTCGCGATACTAAAGGTCAGCCCCTGCCATTCGCTACCGTATTCGTTGCAGGCACCACAAACGGGACTGCCGCCAACGCTTCTGGCGCCTACCAACTGAACTTGCCGGCAGGATCCTACGTTGTAACATGTCAGTACATCGGCTTTCAGCAAACCGAATTCAATCTTAGCATCGGTGCAGATGAAAATATCAGACATGATTTCAAGTTGAAGGACCAGACACTTGACCTCAAGGAAGTAGTCGTTCATGCCTCCGACGAAGATCCGGCCTACCGAATCATACGCCAAGCGATTGCCCGGAGGGCATTCCATCTGCAGCAGGTCAAGGAATTCCAGACAAGCATCTACCTGAAAGGAGTCTTGCGAACAGCCTCTGCGCCGGAGAAGGTCCTTGGTCAGAAAGTAGACAAAGGCGAATTGGGCCTTGATACCGGTGGACGGGGCATTCTTTATCTCTGCGAGGAAATAGCCGATTATTATTCCCGCTCTCCGAACAAAGAGCGTACGGTTATCCATTCAGTAAAAGAAAGCGGTGATCCTAACGGAGTTGGCTTTGCCCAGCTACCTCCGGTGATCACTTTTTATGACAACAATGTTGAGATACTGAAGAATCTCAATCCAAGAGGCCATATTTCACCGATAGCCAATGGAGCCATCGGATATTATAAATACAGGCTGGAAGGGGAATTCCGGGAAGGGCGGAACACCATCTACAAGATAAAGGTGATCCCCAAAAGAGCCTACGAGCCTTTATTTTTCGGAACGATTTACATTGTTGACGGTGATTGGGCCATCCATTCCCTGAGCCTCGCTACCAGCACACGGTATGGGCTGGAAAAACTGGACACGATCCGGATTGACCAGCTTTGTCTTCCACTAAAGAAAGACGTCTGGGTCATCAAGAGCCAGCAATTCTACCCGGTAATAGACATCTTCGGTTTTGGCATCACAGGCAACTTCGTGACCGTGTATGACAACCAGAAGGTTAACGAGTCAATGCCCGACACCATCTTCAATAAGAAGATCATAAGCACCTACGACAAACAGGCGAATAAGAAAGATTCTGCGTATTGGGAAGACACCCGCCCATTGCCGCTGGAGGCCGATGAGCTGCGCGATTATCACATCAAAGATTCACTTCGCCTGGTGGAAGAGGATCCGCACAGAAAGGACTCTATTCGCAGAAAGGATAATCGGCTGGAGCTGAACGATCTTATCCTTGGCGGCTATACATATACTACCCGGAGCGGCAAGACCGCGTATGGTCTCGACCCGCTTCTGACAAAGATCAATTTCAACAGCGTCGAAGGGCTGAATATCGCACCGCAGATAAGCATTGCCCGAAAGCTGGACACAGGAAGTACCCTGACGCTTCGAGCAGCTTTCCGTTACGGATTTTCAAACACGCATTTTAATTCTGTAGCCGCGATCCGGTATTTGCATGCGGATCGGGAATGGAGGGGACGGCGGCTCGTCATCACTGCTGAAGCAGGCAAGTATGTTTACCAGTATAACCGGGAAAATCCGGTTACAACGCTCTTCAACACTTTTACCACCTTATTGTACAATTACAATGAACTAAAGATCTACGAACGCTGGACGGGCGCTGTGAATGTGCGGCGTAGTGTGGGCAACGGGGTCCGTTGGTGGGCAAGACTGGCTTACGAGCATCGCATTCCACTGGAGAATACTACCGATTATACCTGGGGGAAAAAAGACAGCTCCAGCTATACCGACAATTTGCCGATGAACCTTCGCAAATGGCACTATGAGGAACAGGATGCCGTTGTAGCAAAAATTGGAATTGCCTGGCAGCCGGGATATCGCTATGTCCAGTTCCCGGATTACAAACAGAGCATTTCCAGTGACTGGCCAACATTCTATGCGCAGTACGAGAAAGGGATACCGGGTTTGCTCGGCAGCACGGTAGACTGGGATAAGTGGAAATCCGGACTGGAGGGCAAGGTCCCGCTTAAGATGTTGGGAACCCTGGAATACAATCTTTCAGCCGGCGGTTTTCTGAATAAGAACTGGGTAGGCATACCCGATCTCACACACCTGTTTGCGGGCGACGACCCCGGCTTTACCCTGGCGTCGCCATATATGAAAGCATTCCAGTTAGCCGCATTCTACCGGTACAGCAATACAGCCGACCTGTATGGCGAGGCCCATATCGAGTACAATCTGCAGGGACTGCTCACCAACAAGATTCCCGGGCTGAAGCAGGCAAAGGTGTATTTCATACTCGGGACCAATTCCTTCTATGCCAATAAAGACCTTTACTTCAGCGAGGTCTTTGTGTCCATCGACAACATAGGTTACAAAGCCTACCGCTTCTTCAGGCTGGACTTCCTCCGCGGCTGGGACGCAACCAAAGCCACTTACAATGGCATACGGATAGGATTGCGCCTGGCATCCCTGCAGAATCTCAGAGGAGGGGATGCGGATCTGGAATGGTAGAAAAGCAACTAAGAACCAGAGTCAATTCGCGTGTCGCTGGTTCTATTCCTGAATAAATCTTGATCTTAAAGCCGGCGTCGGGATCATACATTCATCCCGTTTTCCAAACCAGCGGTACCGGTTTCTGGAGACAATGCCATACACGAAATCCCGTAGGATACGTGGGAATATCCGTAGGTAACGCAAGAGCTTCCAGCCTCCATCGAGGTACGCAGTCAAATGCAATGCAGCGTCAGACTCGACATAATAATTCCCCGCTTCCAGCAGGATTATGGAATCAGGAACGCGGCCATATTTCTTCTGTACTTCAGTTGTTGCTACTTTGCCGGGAACGGACTGCAGGGCTGCGAACCTGATGACTCCATTTCTATCGTGTCTTATCACGAACTGAACGGCGCCATTGCACAGATTACATTCTCCATCGAAGAACAGGACAGGGCCGCTCATGGTTTTGGTGGTTTCTTTTCTGAAGGCGTTATCGCCTGACTTTTCTGTTTACGGGCTGCCACAATTGAGTCCGCTTTTGCCTTAACCTCTATAGTCATACGCTGATCCAGGTCTTCCATGGCCTTACTGTTGATCTCTCCCAATTTGGAACCTACTATGGAGTCCACCTTCGCCTGCACATAGGAGTCGTTATGCACCTCCGATTTATCCTTGCAGGACACGGTCAGCAGCACCAGACATGCAAGTGGCAATAAGTATTTCATAAAAGAGTTAATTGGATAAAGATATGCCGGGGGGAAAGGTTACTTTCATAGACCTGTGGCATTAATGAAGTAGTGCATTTAAAGATGGTGCCAATCAGAACACGAACACCGGAAAAATCAGGAGATTTACACTGCATATCATGCTGCGCAGGTTGATCATAGTACTGTTGCTCGTCATCTGCGCAGGCGGAATAAGAAGTCATGCGCAAATACCTCATGCTACTACAGATACGATCCGGCTTGGCGGTATCATCATCGGCAAGGACACGTTGCCGGTTGTATTCCTCGACGAGGTCGAAGTCCACGACAAGCTGCCACGTTATTGGGCCCGGAGGCGGGAGCAGATCACCCGCCTGCGTTACAATATTGCCCGTGTTTATCCTTACGCCGTTACTGCGGCGGAGGTCCTGAAGGACGTAGACTTCAACCTGGATCGCTTTGGCGACAATAAGAGTGCCCGCAAGGCATATCTGAAGAATATTGAGCACGAGTTGAACAAACGCTGGAAAGGGGAACTGCAAAACCTCACTATTACCCAGGGCCAGATCCTGGTGAAGCTGATTAACCGGCAGACCGGCAAGAATTGCTTTTCAATCATCAAGGAGATGAAGGGAGGGTTTACAGCCACTGTCTATCAGGGGGTTGCGCTTCTATTCTCTAACAATCTCAAGAGACCTTACGATCCCCAGGGGGATGATGCCGAAATAGAGAGCATCGTCCGCGATATTGAAACGTCCAACTACTATCGCTACAGGGCCCAGATGCAGCGCAGCAATTAACATCAGGAAAAGGCAGTCGGTTGGGCTGACCCGACAGGTATTCGCTGATCCGGGTAGGGGTAGAGAAAAACAAATCGGAGGAGCTGTGAGAGGTTCTGGCTGTTGCCATGAATGCTCCATATTTGCGTGATAATTCCAAACTACCCAACGTGAATCTTTCCATTCTCGCCATTGCTGTACATCCCGATGATATTGAGCTGGGCTGCGCAGGCATTCTCATAAAGCACGCACAGGCGGGTGAGAATATTGGGATTCTTGACCTCACCCATGGAGAGCTCGGCACCCGGGGCACCGCTGAGATCCGTTTACAGGAAGCGGCAGACGCCGCTAAGGTGATGGGAGTCAAAGTCCGCGAAAATGCAGGAATGCGCGATGGATTCTTTGCCAATGATGAAGCGCACCAGCTGCAGCTCATCCCATATCTCAGGCGCTGGCGGCCGGATATTGTGATTGCGAATGCCCTCGAAGACCGGCATCCCGACCACGGAAGAGCAGGCAAGCTCATTTCGGACGCCTGCTTCCTGTCGGGCCTGAGGAAAGTTGAAACAATTTATGAGGGACAGTCTCAGGATCCATGGCGTCCCCGGCGGGTTTTTCACATGATCCAGGACCGGCAGGTGGCTCCCACCTTTATCGTAGACATCAGTGATGTGTTTGAAACGAAGCTGGAGGCCATTCAGTGTTACCGCAGCCAGTTTCACAATCCCGGTTCTGACGAGCCGGAGACCTATATATCTTCCCAGAACTTCCTGGAGCAGATCAAATTCCGGGATGCATTGCTTGGGAAACGTATCGGCACCCGCTTTGGGGAGGGACTGGTCAGTGAAAATGTCCCCGGCGTCACAGACCTCAACCGCCTTTTGCTGCCAGAGGTCCCATAGTTTTAACGGCTTTCAGATGGGGATGAAAAATTTTTTATGGAAGCCACGCGTTTATTCGTTGTAATGCTGTACTTTTGCCGTCCTAAAATAAGTAAGTATGGCCCGCGTTTGTCAGGTAACCGGTAAGAAGCCCATTAAAGGACATAAAGTTTCGTTTTCCAACAAGAAGGCTCTGCGTCGCTTTCTGCCTAATCTGCAGACCAAGCGCTTCTTCCTCGTAGAAGAAGATCGCTGGGTAACATTAAAGGTGTCTTCCGATGCCATTCGCACGATCAACAAGCGTGGTCTGATGAGCGTTGTCAAGGATCTCCGCGAAGCAGGGCAAACCATCTAAAACAATTTGCCTTTTCGGTTTACTGAAGGCGGGAAGGTTTCCGCCACAGCATACTCAAAAGTCACAGATCAAAAATATTAAATTGCAATTAAGTCATGGCTAAGAAAGGTAATCGCGTTCAGGTAATTCTTGAGTGCACCGAGCATAAGAACTCCGGCCTCCCCGGCACGAGCCGCTATATCACCACCAAGAATAAGAAGAATACTCCTGAGCGTATCGAGCTGAAGAAGTTCAACCCGATCATGAAGAAGGTGACGACTCACAAAGAAATCAAGTAATATCGATTAGGATTTCGGTTTGGGAATTTTGGCCCGGACCATAGTTCTCAAATCTAAAATCATAAACTACCATGGCAAAAGCAGCAAAAACGGCGATTAAGAAAGACCCTAAGCAGGCCGCCGAAGCAAAGAACTATACAAAGGTTATTAAGGCTGTCCGCAGCCCTAAGACCGGAGCATATACCTTCAAGGAAGGTATCGTGCACAAGGAGAAGGTGAAGGATTTCCTCGCTTCTGCCAAGTAATATCACTAACGGATCTGAAAAGCTCCTGCTTACGGGCAGGAGCTTTTTTATTTGCGTTAATCCGGAGGCATCCTCCTACTTCCTCTCAAAAACCCCTCTTCTCCGATCACGCAAATAATGTGATCAATGATCCATTCCTTCTATGTTGCTCAGCAGCCGCTGAAAAAGACTTTTGTCATGAGTGATTAGCGTGGCAGCGGCGGTCATCTCAGGCCTGAAGGCAATGCGTCTCTTATAGGTTGTGAGCAATGTATCAGGTAAGAAGACATCAATACGATACTGCGCTTCTGTAGACTGTACAGCTTCACCCGCAATAATGGAATATGCCTTTTGGGGCATTATGCCGACCCTACCGACTTTTCCAATGAGGTAACCATAGACATTTTGCGGGAACTGCAGGAGTGAAAGCTGCGCTTCCTGCCCTACCCTCAACTCTCCGACTCCGCGGGACGGAAGCATTACATGAGCAACGTACCTATAGTCGGAAGGAATGATAGCAAAAAGCTCTTCTCCCGCCAAAACAGTCTCATTAATTTGTAAGGGCCGGGAATAGTGAATGGTTCCGTCAAACGGTGCAACAACAAGATTGCGGGATCTCCAGTCTCGGACAAAGTTCTGGAGATCTCTAAGCGCTTCTCCAAGGGCCAGGCTTAGGCTTCGTTGCTTTTCCGCTCTGTCAAAATCAAGCTCGACCAGGCGTCTTCTGTTTTCCTCTGCCGTGATCCGGTTTTGAATGCCCATTCGTTGCCGCGCCTGTAAACTCAATTGCTGTTGTCTCAATCTGGCTGCTTCATCATAATATTCCTGACGCGAAATCACCTTGTCTATGTACAGTCGCTCGTTCGCGGCAAAACGCTCTGTGGATTGTTTCAGCTCCTCTTCACTAAGCCTGAATTCCGACCCGCTTAATACAGATATAGCTTTGTACCTGCTGGCCTGCCCCTCCAGGTTTTCAATTCTGTGATCATAAATTCTTTTGTTCTTTAGCAATAAATATGCGCTGATATTCTGCAGCAATTGATCGTAAAAGGCTTGCCCATCCCCGGTTGCGGCTAAAGACCCCGTTAGTACATTTTTAAGTCCGGCGAGATCATCCCGGGCCATAAAGACACTCACACTGTCGATGATGTCCTCCAATAGCCTGATCGTCTGGTACCCCGTATTATTCTGCAGTTCAGCAATCAGTGTATCTCTCCTTACAACCTGCCCGTCAGTAACAAAAAGCCGCTCTATTCTTCCGCTTACCAGGGCTTTAATATGAATCGGCAAAGGATCTGTTGTGATTACCGCGTTGCCATTCAGCTTGTCCGGATAGCGAATGAAACAAAGAGAGAAAACGGCCAGGAGGATGATCGAGCATATGATAGCTGTTCCGTGGCGCACAAAATAGCCGGGATTGGAGGAGACGATTTCCCGTACGCGGGATGAACAGCCGGAATAGTCTCCAAATGCAGTCCTTCCCTCTTCGGGCATTTCATGATTATCAGGTCGTGCATCCGGCATATTCTAATCTCCGAGTTCCAATTGGTTCTTTACCAGGTCGTAGTAGTATCCTTTCTTTCCCGCGAGATCATGATGCGTGCCTTCCTCCACGACCTCTCCTTTATGCAGCACAACTATCTTATCGGCATTTCTCACGGTGCTTAAACGATGCGCGACTACCACGACCGTTCTGCCGGAGAAGAACCGGTTCAGGTTTTCCATGATCATCTTCTCGTTGCTTGCGTCAAGGGAATTTGTGGCTTCGTCAAAAAAGAGATATTCCGGATTCCTGTAAACTGCACGTGCTATAAGAATTCTTTGACGTTGTCCCTGACTGATGCCCTTGCCGTCCCTGCCGATATTTGTTTGAAGCCCCAGCGGAAGTGACTCTATGAAGGGGAAAATATTGGCCAGACGGCAAGCGTAGCCCAAAGCTCTATCGTCCGGATTGTCATCCCCAACAGCAATGTTCTTCGCGATCGTTGCATTGAAGATGTATCCGTCCTGCATCACGCTTCCGCAACGGCTTCTCCAGAAGGAGGGGCTCAGGTTACGGAAATCACTCCCCGGCATGGCGTCCAAACTGTCCCGATAATCCACTTTTGAGAACCCGCTTGTTGAAGAATCTCCTTCCTGACCGAGGACGATGTTTCCTGAATAGGTATCATAGAACCTGAGCAGGAGCTTCAATAGGGTCGTTTTCCCACTGCCACTTATTCCAACTATTGCCGTCACTTTCCTCGCGGGAATTTCAAGACTGAGATTCTTTAACACCGACTCTGAGCCAGCTCCCGGATAAGAGAATTCAAGCCTTTCAAGACGAATAGACCTGCCAGGCGGTAACTCCCGGTTAAACACCCGGTCCAAGGGTTCTTCTTCCGGGATCTGCTGTATCTCGTTCAGCCGTTCAAGAGCGATCTTCGCGTCCTGTAAGCTCCGGCTGAAGCCCACCAGTTGTTCGACAGGGCTATTGAGCTGACCGATGATATACTGGATGGCAAGCATTGCTCCCAGACTGAGCTGCCCGTTCAGGACGAGATTTGCGACGAAAAACGTAATAAGGATATTCTTCCCTTCATTCAGAAAGAGTGCGCCCGCCTGCTGATACTGGCTTAAGGAGAGGCTCCTAAAATTCAGGTGGAATAATTGTGCCTGAATACTCTCCCAATCCCATCTAAAGTAGCGTTCTGAATTGTTCAACTTGATCTCCTGCATCCCCTGTATGAGCTGGATGGTCGCAGAGTTTTCTCTTCCTGCAATCGAAAATTGCCTGTAGTTAAGATCTCTGCGCCTGTTCAGAAACATCCGCACCCAGAGAAAATAAAGCAGGCTGCCAGTTGCGAATATTGCGAATACCGGAATGCTGTATACTATCAGCACAACGGAAAAGATCAGAATGCTAAAGATCGAAAACAGAATATAAAGGCTGCTACCTGTGAGGAAGCGTTCGATCTCGTGCTGATCCTGTATTCGTTGCTGAATATCACCTACCAGCCTCGTATCAAAAAATGACATGGGCATTTTCATGAGCTTATACCAAAAGCCGGTAAGCAGCGAAATATTGATCCTCGTGCTGATAAACAAGAGCAACCTGCTTCGTATCAATTCAATGGCCGTCCTCGCAAAAAAGAGCATGCACTGGGCGGTCAGTATGATATAAATGAACTCCGGATTGCGGGTATTGATACCTGTATCGACGATGCCTTGCGTGAGAAATGGGAACACCAGCTGGAGCAGGCCTCCGGCAAGCATTCCTGCGACCACCTGCAGGAAGAACCGTCTGTGCTGTCCCAGATAAAACAACAGCGTGCTCCAGGAAGAAGCTGCAGATTCAACTTCTTCCTCCCGTTCATAAAACGCCTGGGTCGGCTCAAGCAACATTGCAACGCCTTCGTGCCCGCCTCCAAGCCAGGCCTTAAGGAAAACGTCGCGTTCAATTCGGACCAATCCCTGTGCCGGATCGGCAATCAAAACCTTGGCATTCCTCTTAAGCCGATTGTGATTTTGGGGCGGCAGAACCACAAAGTGATTTTGCTGCCAATGAAGGATACATGGAAGCGAAGCTTCTTCGTCCAATTGACGGAAGCTGATCTTAAGACCCGTTGTACGAAAGCCGATTCGCTCCGCCGCTTCGCTGATACCCAGTAACGATACGCCCTCCCGACCGATCCTGGATGCTTCCCGCAGGGTGCGTATACTGACGTCCCTGCCATAATGTTTGGCAAGCATTCGAAGACAGGTCGGACCGCAGTCCATCGAGTCAAGCTGTCTGAAAACGGGAAACGCCATTAGATCACGATGCCTGGAGTACCATTGGATTCAAAGCTTTTCTTCCTCTTTCTATCGCCAGGGCCGAGTTGTACACCTTTTCGAGAAAGTGATAAACTACCAGCTCATATTTGCGTTGCCGGGCGATGAAGAGCCTGTTCATGAACATGTGAACATAGCTCTGCAGAAGCTGGAGCAACCTGTCATTCCCTTCGCTTCCAATCAGGGCACGGATTTCTGCTACCGCCCGGGCATTCATTTCTGAACGGATTCGAAAGACGGACGCGGCTTCTTCAATACCATTGATCATGTCGTTTTCCGGATCCATGTGATGGAGGATTTCGGCCCGATGTTTCCGGTATTTCGCGTTAAGCTGCTTTTGCAGGGAAGGGCGTCCTCCGGATTCTTTGAAGTAGCCGGTCTGCAAGGATTTTAGCAATGCATGGCGCGAGGAAACATCAAGATCAAAATCGTTCAGAAGCATGTCGATTCCCCGCAGGGCAAAAAGGAAACGATATCGCTCACCCTCCGGGCCCTCGAGCAACCTGATAAACCTTAGGACAGCGAGACTATCATTGCTGAAGATCCTTTCGGCACATTCAACCAGCTCACTGCCGTATCGTTCCACTTCGCGGCTATAGGTGTCTATACTTAACTTGTCTATTAGCCCAAGGTCCAGCAGGGGCTGAAGGACAGACATGAACTCCTCTTGAAGTCTCCCTTGCTTCGTGACATCGGAATTGTAAAAGCGAATCCTGATATGACTGAACTCATCGCGAAAACGCACAAAGAAGAAATGTTCAAAAAGCCCGGTGCTGATACCTTGTTCCACGAAAGGCTGCACTGTTTCGCAAAGGATCTTTTCGGCTGTTTTGCTGCCGGTGTATATCTTAAAATACAGCCACTCCGAGCCCGGTGCGAACTTCCGCCGGATATGTCCTACATCCGGCTGCGCTTCCTGAACGGGTACTATTGAGACTTCGGAAGGGTTCCACAATGGGATGATCAGCTCATGCGCGAAGGGCTGGCCCACAATATCCGAGACGATGCAATTCTCTCCGGTGAAAAGAAATTCTTCCAACTGAATGGTCTTGTATCGACGGAGGTAATGCAGAAAAAGTCTGATTCCGGGCTCCTCCGTGAAATCTATGAGCAGTTCATTGTCGGCGGAAACGAAAACAACTCTTGACGGCATCATGCGACTCCGGCAGAATGATTCCAGATAGCTTTTATGTTCCGAAGTATTCGCAGGCAAATCCGCGATATCCTTAACACTGACGATCCATCGGGCCTTTCGAACTACCAGGTTTTTATAGCTGACCCTTGGAAGGTGCTTAAGGGTCGCCAGTGAACTCCAGTTCCATGCGTTAGGCAATGCCATTCCCTGATGTTGCAGGTCGCACAGCAGCTTATATACAGGCAGGCTGTCTACCGAGAAATTATGTGCAGTCGTAAGCCTTGGAATGATGCGTTTGTTGTACTTCCTGCTTTTGAGAACTATCTCCCCGGCTCGCAGGCTTATCACGATATCTTCGATGAGTATCTGGTTCGATTGCGGTGCGCCCGAACTGCCGGCATAGGGAATTTCATAAGACCTTAGCAGAGGCCTCAGCAGAATATTACCGGTTCGTGCCTGCGGCAGGTGAACGACCTCGGCAAAGAGACAATCAGGGTGTTTGAGTTCCTCCGCTTCGAGCAGCCCTTTTGTAAGGGAATACAGCTTTTCATCACCATAGGTAAAACGTCCCAGGAGATTGCCGGCCGACGGACCTCCGATCGCTGCAACGCTGAACATGAATTGTTCCTTGTCCAGACAGCCATCCTTTTTGAACAAGTTCCCCATTAGATACATGCTTTCAGGAAACTTCAGCTCTGCAGAGAATCTGCCAAGGTCCTTCATCTCGTCTTCGGTGATCTCGATGCCCTCTTTTCCGTGTCTTAAATAGTCAGCGAATTTGGATACAACAAATTGCTCCAGGTGCGGGGATCGCTTTTCCACGAATGGAACAGGCAAGGCCGGAATGGCAAGATCATCAATTAGTTCGCCGTCTCCGGCATTTTCGTCCTTTACACTGGCGTAGCCAATGCCAAGGTCTGCATCCATAACTATAGCCAGGGGAACCTCTGCATCTTCATACCTGGCCTGAAATCTGAGTTTAAAGTCCTCAAGATCTGCGTTTGAATTCCCGGCAGACAGACACATCAGTTCTTCTGCCTGCTGCACAATTGAGTCCATTATGCCGACATTGATGTGATCCGACTCCATTTTCAGAAAGAGATCAGTCTGAAGCAGATTTTTCGGGGGTTCCGTCACGAGCTCAAGGGATTCCAGGCTATTCGTAATCGACTGCAGCTGCAGCGTGGCTTTTGCCGGTCTGGCGAGAAGGGCCTGGATATTGCGCAACGAGCTGCAAAGACCATCCATGCCCTCCAGGTCTTTCAGTTGCCTGACGAGATTATTCAAAGGGTCCCCACCGGAAACACATGGCTCAAGCTCGGACACCAGCAATTGTGCCTGGATCATTTCTATGACGAACATTCGCGCCTCGGATTCACTCGCATATTCCTTTTGCACGAGCATGGCAACAAGAACGCTGAACCTGACACCTTTCGACGCGCATTCCAATACATCTTTGAGATATGGAGCGTAAGCCACCGAAGTCAGTTGATAATTCCGGACATCTTTGTCAATAGTATATTCAGCATATCGATAGCCATCAGGAAGCTCATAAATGCTGTTATTGGGGTAGAATCTGAGTTGCTCCCGGACAAAGGGGAACTCAGTCAGTGCACCGACTATTGCGTACACATAGTTCATGTCCAGCCTTATTTGCCGGGTGTGATCCAGACTCTTGCCTACTACAGGGCATTCGGGCCCGGGACTGAAATGAACGACTGCAGTTCCGGCAAATGTGCCATAGGGAGTGCAGCGCGAACAACTTCTCAGCCAGTATTTGCTCAGGGAAAGACTCAGTTTTTCAAAGAATCTGCCATCGCCTTTTTCATGCTTCTGCCACTCATTCCAGAGATCAACTGACGAAAGAAAGATCCCTTCGCCTATGACTGAATCTGTACTTGTGTCAATTCTGTATGCATTTGCCAGGCTCTGGACAGGCGTCCGGATTACTGCGAAATTGTGATGCTCCATTGGCATTGATTGTTCATTGATAGGTTCATGTAATATTCTTACCCGGTCACAGAAACAGTGGAGGACCACTTCCGTCCGACCATCCATGGTACATTACAATAGAATCAAATTGCTCCAGTCATCCCTACTATCCACCAACAGACTCAGCAAGCTCAGACCGATGCCAGCTGTTCCCTGGAGAAATCCGTGCTCCATCCTGTATATCATTTCTCCGGTAGTGCCGTGCTCCGAATATGCCTTATTTCCAGTCTGCTTTTTTACCTTCCAATACACCTCAGTCCAGACTCTGACAGCGTCGTGAATACGGACATCGTTGCTTAAATATGTGGCCATTCCGGCAACTTTAATAATACCCGCACAGCCGTGACAGAGGCCGTTATCCTCGACTCCCGTATAGTCCTTTTCATACCTGCGGCTCAATGCTCTAAGTAACAAGCTCTCGCCGTCTTGGATCATCGCAGCATCACCGGCGGGCCGGCCGGCAGCAAGAATGGCATAGGCTATAGTGAGATCGCCATAACACCATCCAAGCCTGCCGGGAAATCCGTGCTCCTGTCCATCCCTTATGAAATACGGAAATGAGTCTGTCTTATTTTCCCTTATCCCAACTGCGATATAGGCATGGTATATCCCATATATCATCTCCCTGCACAACTGTGAATTGTAATGATATGCCTTCGCGCAAAACATAAGGATCGATGCCAGGCCGTGGGCAAATCCCAAATCAACAGTACCATTCCGAAGGACGCCATCGCTGCGATCATACCACAGAAGCCGGTCGCCAATCCGCTCCGATGATGCATAAAGCGCAAGCAGAACATTGTTCACTCTATTTGTCTTGCCCGCCTTGCTTCGCTCCAGACAGTAGACCCCGATACCAAGCAGTCCATACAAAAGATCATAGTTCCGGGTTTTCGTACATTCTTCTATCTGCGTTTCCAGGCTAATGTCAAAGGCGCAAAACAATTCTTCATTCCCATCCACAAGCCCCATGCCCACGAAGTGCTGAAACAGCCAGTATACTCCCACACTGCCTCCATACAAAGTGGGACTATATTCAGTCATCAGCCCCTTGTAATACAGACATCGCTCAAAGAGCAAAATGGCATGGCCGATGTATCGCTCACTCCTGAAATACCGGCCCGCATAGAACAGGAACAGACTCAGTCCACACATTCCACCAGACAGGGTAGGATTGCCTCCATATTCATCCTGTGCCTCAATCGTTGATTCCGCAATACCTATAATTTCCTTTTCGAGGGCCGCAAGCTCGCTTCGTTCAGAAGGGAAACAGGACATCGTGCACAAAGCTGACAATGGCGCCTAAGAAGGAACACAAACAAAACCTGGTGACTGAGGGGCACAGTTATTACTATCAGCATTATTACAGGAACCCAGGGTGCAGCCCTTGTTATGCGAGTGACCGCATAATATGCGAGAGCCAAGGAGATCCGTCTGGGCATCCGGGTTCCCTTCATCAGACTGCCCTCCATATATCATAGCCATCTGTCTGTTGGTGAGGCCGGCAATCCTCTGCCTGTTCAATTGCAGTGCCGTGTTGTTCAGTTGAGTCCTTTTCATCTTCCCTGGTTTTTAGTGTGAGACCTTTTTCGCAGGAATGCGCTGCCCGATCCATCGCCGGCAGAAGCGATTACCACCGGCATTTTCTTACCGCCCCGGTGGTTAGCGATAGCATCAAAAAGCCTTCGGTTGGGCGCCGTCACCAGCGACTTTTACATGCGGCATCTATTAATCTTTGGTTGCCGGATCAAAGATTAGCAATCGCAGCTTCACATCTTTCCGGTATTATCCGAAATCCGTGTATTGCTTATACCAATCATCATTCTACATCTTACCACTACTTTTTTAACCGGGATCGAACAACCATGATACAGTCCTTGCACCACATGCGGGCAGCGACAAAAAAGAAACCCGCTTTACAGCGGGCATAAAAAAAGAGACTGCCAACCGGGGCAGTCTCTATATGACTTATTTGCTAAAAAATCTTTAGCCTCTGAATCCCTCCGCTTCCTCCAGCACCGGTCCGTTCACCGGGGGTATGCTCTCATTTGGAGTTGTTTCTTCTGAGAAGGGGCGTGGTCCGATCAAACGTGTCAGATCATCTTTATACAGTACTTCCTTCTTAAGCAGTTCCGCCGCAAGTGCATGAAGATGTTCCGTGTGCTTTGACAGCAGCTCCTTCGTGCGGTTGTACTGAGTGAGAATGAGAGTGCGGACTTCCTCGTCAATCAGACGTGCTGTCTCGTCACTGTACGGCTTGGTCATCGTATACTCCTGCTCTCCATTACTATTATGGAAAGAGATATGACCAATCAGATCATTCATGCCGTATATGGTCACCATGCTGTAGGCCATTTTGGTAATACGCTCAAGGTCGTTCTGCGCACCCGTAGAGATTTTCCCAAAAGTCAGTTCCTCTGCAGCACGTCCACCGAACAGAGCCACCATCTGGTCATTCAGTTGATCAGTATTGTACAGGTACTGCTCTTTAGGCAGGTACTGCGCATATCCCAGCGCAGCTACTCCGCGTGGAACAATGCTCACTTTCACAAGCGGATGACCGTGTTCGAGGAACCAGCCGCAGATCGCATGACCTGCTTCATGGAACGCAATGATATTCTTCTCCTCAGGAGAGATAATCTTATTCTTCTTTTCAAGCCCACCGATTACGCGATCAATGGCGTCATTAAAATCAGCCATCCTGACCTCGTCCTGACCTTTACGAGCGGCGATCAATGCAGCCTCATTACAGATATTCGCAATGTCCGCGCCGGCAAAGCCTGGAGTCTGGACAGCCAGCTTGGGGATATTCAGGTCTTCACCCTTCTTGATAGGCTGCAGGTGCACTTCAAATATCTTCTCGCGGCCCTTTACATCGGGAACGTCAATAGATATCTGACGATCGAAACGACCCGGGCGAAGCAGCGCGGTATCAAGCACATCCGGACGGTTGGTTGCCGCCAGAACAATGATGCCGCTGTCACCGGAAAAACCATCCATCTCAACAAGCAGAGAGTTCAGCGTGTTTTCGCGTTCGTCGTTGCTCACTACGGCATTCTTGCCACGGGCGCGGCCTATCGCGTCAATCTCATCAATAAATACAATACATGGCGCCTTCTCACGTGCCTGCTTAAAGAGATCACGTACCCGGCTGGCACCCACACCAACAAACAACTCGACGAAGTCAGAACCGCTCATTGAGAAGAAAGGCACCTGGGCTTCGCCTGCGACCGCCTTTGCAAGAAGCGTCTTACCCGTACCGGGAGGTCCCACCAGCAGCGCACCCTTAGGGATCTTGCCGCCAAGAGCGGTGTACTTCCTCGGGTTCTTCAGGAAATCCACGATCTCCATCACCTCCACTTTAGCTTCATCCAGGCCGGCAACATCGTTGAACGTGACGTTTACCTTGGTGCCCTTCTCAAAAAGCTGCGCCTTGCTTTTCCCGATATTAAACAGTCCGCCAGCGCCTCCCCCACCAGCAGGGCCACCCATTTTCCGCATGATCAGGAACCACATGGCGATAAGAATGATGATCGGAAGCAGGATATTGCTCAAAGCATCGTGAAGGAAGGTATTGGGGCGATCGTATATGACTTTGGGCTCCTCGACTCCGGGAGGCAGCGATTTTTTTGCCTCCTGCAGATCGTCGCGGAACTGCTGAACGGTACCTATCTTGAATGTATAGATGTTCTGCTTTTCGGAGCCCCTGTTTAGGGTAACTGGTCCACCGCCGGGATTGGATTGCGGAGCCTGGCCGGATTTAAGATATACATTGGCTTCGCCGCTGTTCACGACAACGATCTTCTCAACTTGTCCTGTATTCAGGTACTTCCGCTGGAAATCCTGGAAGTTGTTCTGCTCGTCCGAGCTGGTGCCGGTAAAGGAACCACTGAAAAACTGCAGTGCAAAGATTGCAAGTATGATTATGCCGTAAACCCAGTAAATATTAAATCGAGGCCCTTTCCGGGGCTTCTTTGCATCCTCCGGCCCGTCACCGGAATTTACCGGTGGCTGAGGCGGCATTGGCTTTTGATTATGATCTTCCATTATTCGTATATGCAGCTTGGCTGCCCTTATTCTGCTTGCTTAGTTAAAACGCACCTGCGGGGCAAGTTGCGGTTTATAAGTTAAATATCCTGTTATTATTTACTCGTTGTGCTCCATGCGCTCGGCATCCAGCCATAGGCTCTCGAGATCGTAGAATTTCCGATGCTCGTGGCTGAAAATATGCACAACAATATTTACGTAATCCAGAAGGGTCCAATGCTCTCCACCCTCCGTATGATAAGGCTTCTCATCGCAATCCCTAACTGTGTTTGCAACTATGGCATCGGCAATCGCCTTGACCTGTACATAGCTCTGGGCTTCGCACAGGATAAAGAAATCGGCAACTGCCTCATCAATTTTGCGAAGGTCGAGACTTACTATCGCCTCAGCTTTCTTCTCCTGCATGGCGGAGACTATCGACTTGAATAACTTGCTGGCGCGGGTCGTCCTGGTAAGCGCCTTCTTACGTCCCTGAAGGGTGTTGATGATTTTCTCCAAATGAAATACTTGATGGTTGGGGGTTGGTAATAACTTTAGACCTCAGGCTTTATCAAAATTACGAATCTTTTGCCGCCCAAAAATGCCGCCGGCTTTAATGCCCCGATGCTAAAATTTGATACACTGGATAGCACCAACAACTATGCCATGCACCTGATTGATGCGGATAAGGCAGAGCATGGTATGACCATTCTGACAGACATTCAAACGGCGGGGAAAGGCCAGCGTGGAAAATCATGGGACTCAAAGCAGGGCACCAGCCTGTTGATGAGCCTGATAGTTAAGCCTGTAGCGGGTTTGCACGAACAAGCCTATTTTCTTGCCGCCGTTGCCGAAGCTGTCGCGGAGGTAGTGGAAGATAGCTTCTGTGCTGGAAATGTGAAGATTAAATGGCCGAACGATATCGTCATCGGCGACAAAAAGGCAGGTGGCATACTGATTGAAAACATAGTGCGTGGAAGCACCTGGGCCTGGGCCGTAGTAGGGATCGGCATAAATGTCTCGCAAACGGAATTCCACCCAGACCTGCCACACGCTACCAGCCTCGTACTGGAAGGCGCTACAGACATAGACATATCCGGGTTGGCCGCCCGTCTCAGAGACAGGATCCTTGGTATGCTTGATTCCCCCGACGTTGCATTGAACGCCTATAACGCCCGGCTCTACAAACGGGGGATGCATCAGAAGTTCCGCAGTGGCGAACATTTCTGGACCGCAAGGATCCTGGCGATGAGCGAAAGAGGAGTGCTGCAGGTAGTCACCGAAAGCAATGAGCGTGAGGAATACAACCACGGCAGCGTGGAATGGGTATGGGATGTTCCTCCCGGAAGGTCCGCTGCAGAATTCGCAGCTGATGCATAGTCATTCCTGCTTCCTGCTGATTGATGCCGGTATGCTGGCGGCGCTGCTTACGTTTCTGATTGCCGGCAGGAAGATATATGGTGTGAGATGGAAGTCTGCCTTGCCCGCTGCACTATTGACAGCTACCGTATTTGTTGCCTTCGAGATCTTTTTCGTCCATTCCGGCATCCGCTGGTTCAATGCCGACCGTGTTCTGCCATTCCGGCTGCTGGGTCTCCCTCTCGAAGACTGGCTGTTCTTCTTAACCGCTTCATTTTTCTGTCATTTCGCAGGGATATTCGCGGAGATCAGATTCCCGACTCCCACCGGCGCCAGCAAAAATGGACGGGTACTGCTTCAACTTTCAGGAATATTGTTGCTATTGTGCCTGTTAAACTACCACAGAACCTACAGCTTCCTGTGTTTTGGGGGCGGCGGATTGTGCCTGGTCGCCACATACGTTCTGAACAGAAAATTCAATTGGATCGCTCCTGAGCGCCTCATCCTGACTTACGGAATATGCATTTTGCCGGTACTGATCGTAGATCTCACGCTCACAGCATCCCAGGTCGTAATGTTCAATGAAGCGGAAATCACCGGCCTCAGATTATATACAATTCCCCTGGAAGATCTGGCCTGTCCACTGGTTATGATAGCCGGCACTTACCGGCGCAGGTAGTCACCGGATCAGGTGTCTTCCTCATCCGTCTCAGGCTCGTTTATCGTAACCTTTACCCGGCGGATGCGCATCTTGTCTACTTCAAGAACCGTGAGCTCAAATTCCTTATAGGAGACAGTCTCGTTGACTGCCGGGAATTTGCCTGAGATTTCCAGGATCAGCCCTCCCAGTGAATCGCTTTCGCCCCGAATGTCCTCAAACGTATCTGTAGGGATTCCCATCATCCGGCACATGTCGTTAATGAGAGTCTTGCCTTCGAACAGGAAGTTCCGATCATCGATCTTGCGGAACATAGGATCGTCTTCATCGAACTCGTCCTTTATATCCCCGATGATCTCCTCCATAATGTCTTCCAGGGTAACGATGCCCGAAGTGCCGCCAAACTCATCCACTACCACCGCAAGGTGAATGCGTTTTTGCTGGAACTCATGAAGCAGGTCTTCAATGAGCTTGCCCTCGTGTACGAAGAAAGCCGGCCTGATGAGCGTATGCCAGTCAAGATGATCATCCTCCGTATGCGGAATGAAATCTTTGGTATGAATGACGCCCGCAATGGAATCCAGGCTTTCCTTGTAGACCGGCATCCTTGAATAGCCGTTCTCGATCGCATAGCTCTGAACCTGCGGGAAGTTCATATCGTATTGTACGGCCGCCACGTCCAATCGCGTGCGCATAATCTGACGGGCTGTGATATTTCCAAATTTCAGGATTCCCTTAAAGATGTTCACCTCCTCCCGGGTGGCTGTGTGCCCCACAGTCAGCTCGATAGCATGTTCAAAATCTTCCGAGCTGAGGTTCCCTGAATTCCCTTTCCTGGAGCCGAGCCTGCCTTCGATAAACGTAGTCGAGGACACAAGCGTCCGGCTTATCGGCTTAAAAATGGCATTCATGGCCGTTATTACCGGCGCGCTGAAGAGCGCCATCCTCATGTTGTTTTGTGTCGCATAGACTTTTGGCAAAACCTCCCCAAAAAGTACCAGCAAAAAAGTAACAGCAACGATCTGGATGAGAAACGAGGCTACTTCCGACATGCCCGGAGGCAGCAATTGCATCACCAACAGATTGGTGGCAATAATGATTGCGATATTGATGAAGTTATTGGCAACAAGAATTGTGGCCAGCAGGAGCTTGGGTTGATCGAGCAGACGGACAGCCTGCCGGGCTGCCTGTTGTTCCCTGGTCTTCAGGTAATTGATATCCTTGGCTTTGAGAGAAAAGTAAGCCGTTTCTGCTCCTGCCGTAATAGCCGTGAGAAGCAGCAAAACCAGGATAATGATCAGCAGTATGGTAAGGACGGAAGCAGAAAATGATTGTGCGGATGGTTCTGCGGCCGTCAGCAGCAGAAAAGATATCGGGCACGTCCCGCCTTCAGGGGCACTTTCCAAAATGGGTAGCGATTGGTGATTGAGTCAAAAGTAAAAAGGAAGAATTAAGCACGTACTTATTTATTCCCCTTAACATGAAAATATTGTGCCTAAAATGGCAGTATATCTTTATCTGTCATCTCTGAGCTCTCAATAGATTTGGATATCCCATCCATGCTGGTACTATGTCCCGGCAAAGGATATCCGCCTACTTCGGCGTCGGGAGCGGGATGATGATATTGCTCCGCATCTTTTCTTTTGTCAAGCATGACCAGATTATCACCTACTATCTCTGTAGAGAACCGGCGGATCTTGTCTTTGTCCTCCCAGTTGCGAGTCCTGAGTCGGCCTTCGATAAAGACCAGGCTGCCCTTGTGGAGGTATTTCTGTGCCAGCTCCGCAAGTCCGCGCCAAAGTACGACTGTATGCCATTCGGTCTGGGAGGCCATTTGTCCCGTCTTGTCCTTAAAACTCTCGGTGGTCGCCAGCGGAAACTTCGCAACGGCTATGTTTCCTTCCAGATATTGCAATTCTGGATCTTTACCGAGATTGCCAATCAGTGTAACTCTGTTTACGCCGCGCATACGTACTAAGATTTTCCGGATGAAAGGATTGATTTAAAAGTACCCTTTTTTCTCAAAAAAATCTACGAGCAGCTTAGGAACAGGATATTCTCGTATAGCACTTTTGGAAATCCAGATTCCGCCCGAGATTTCAGGGCGGATGTCTGTATGAACTGAAAAGAAGCGGGATCGGATGATTTGGTGACTCAGCTTCTGCGAGAATTCTCCTTCGTCTTTTTGCGTCGCACCGGCAGCAAGTGCCGGAAACACTGAGTGTTTCCGGAGCGATTGGTAAGTTGTGAGTGTTTCTGTTTCAATAAGAAACGGCTCGTATAATCCCTTCCAGATATCCTTTCCATCCCGCAGCCTGAGCCAGACTTCATCGCCTGAATGCAGCATTAGATAGTGAAAATAACGTGTGCGGACTTTCGCCTTTTTGCTCTTAACAGGCAAGAGTTCGACCAGCCCGTCCCGAAGAGCTATGCACCTGGCTGCAAGTGGGCAATCCTCACATTTGGGAAGAGCGGGAGTACAGATAGTTGCTCCCAGATCCATAATCGCCTGGTTAAATCCGCCCGGGTCCTCGCGGTCCAATAGAGAATCTGCCAATTTCTGGAACAATTTCTTGCCCCCGCTTGTATCGCTCGCATCAGATATCCCGAAATATCTGGCCAAAACCCGGTACACATTACCATCGACAACGGCATGTGGAAGTCCGTATGCAAATGAAGCGATCGCCGCAGCAGTATATGGGCCGATTCCTTTCAAAGACAATATGTCTTCATGTGTCTTTGGAAACATAGATCCATGTTCCCGAACAATTTGTCGTGCTGTGACGAGCATGTTTCTGCAACGGGCATAGTATCCCAATCCTTGCCACAGCTTAAATACTTCATCGTCCGGAGCCGCAGCAAGGTCCTCGATGCGGGGATACGTCTCAACAAACTTCAGGTAATAGGGAATGCCCTGACCCGCCCGGGTCTGCTGCAGCATAATTTCTGACAACCATATCCGGTACGGATTACGGTCGCCCTTCCAGGGCAGCTCACGGACATTGGCGACTGAATGCCAGCGCATGATCGCTTTAGTGAAAACCAACGAATCCATTGCCGGCAAAAATAGACCAGGGATTAAGCTAATAGGGCCGGCTTACTCTGATAATTTGTCAGAACTAAAATGGTATACAGATTTTCAGGATTGGACGGATTATCGAGTATAGATCCATGAAATCCGATCAATCAGCAAATCAGTAGTCATCCTGAAATCCGTGTTCCCTTTTATCTTCGCGCCATGGAAATTTCGGAATTGAAGGTCATCGCTGGTCAGGTACGCCGCGATATCGTACGAATGGTACATGCGGTGCAAAGCGGGCACCCCGGAGGCTCTCTGGGCTGCACTGATTTTTTGGTGACCCTGTATTTCCACACCATGAAACACAATCCGGACTTCAAAATGGACGGGATCGGAGAAGATATTTTCTTCCTTTCCAACGGTCACATTTCCCCGGTATTTTATAGTGTCCTCGCCCGTTCCGGCTATTTTCCTCTCGCCGAGCTGGACACTTTCAGGAAATTGAACTCCCGTCTGCAGGGCCATCCTACCACCCACGAAGGCCTTCCAGGCGTCAGGATCGCTTCCGGCTCTCTCGGACAGGGCATGAGCGTTGCCTGTGGTGCAGCCCTTGCCAAAAAGCTCAACAATGATGACCGACTGGTTTATTCCCTCCACGGTGACGGAGAGCTGCAGGAAGGCCAGAACTGGGAAGCGATCATGTTTGCCGCACATCACAAGATCGACAACCTGATTGCCACCATCGATGTGAATGGTCAGCAGATCGACGGACCGACGAAAATGGTAATGAATGTGGAGTCGCTGAACGCCAAGTTCTCTGCTTTCAATTGGACCGTTCTTGAAATGGACGGCAACGCCATGGAAGACATCGTAGCCACCCTGGATCATGCGAAAGCCGCGACAGGTCAAGGCAAGCCGGTCGTGATCCTCATGCGGACAGGAATGGGCAAGGGTGTCAGCTTCATGGAAGGCTCCCACGAATGGCATGGTATCGCGCCGAATGATACACAGCTCGCCCAGGCTCTCGAGGAGCTGCCGCTGACAATGGAGGACTATTAGGGACGCGGTTTTGCGTAATTTGGTATACAGGAAAGATGGTCCGCTGCCTTAGGGCGCTTGGACCTGTGAGCTTCGGTAAAGACTTTTGATCAAATTTTCAAAGAGCCCGATATACCACTATGAGATCCGCCCGAGCTCTGCGTGTAATCATCCTGTTTTGGCTTGTGATAGCAGTTGCAGGCTCCTGCAAGAAGAAAAACAGCGAGCGCGAATACACCCGGCGCGATGATCTGCTTGGTACCTGGTCGCGGGTACTCAGGGCATATGATACCAATGGCAATCACGTAATGGAGCCCGGGGAGCGGTACTTTGCGCCTGCCACGGATACTTATCTGCTAAGCCTGGCTCCGGACGCATCCTACCAGCGTATCCAGACCTACAAGGGCACGCAATTTCCTTTTTATGGCACCTGGCATCTGCAGAACAGCGATAATGATATTGTTCTTCAACCGACCACATCATCTTCAGTGACGGATACGTTCCGGTTTGACACTGTTTCTCAGTCTTACTTCCGCTTTCATACCATCGGAGACAACAGGACCTGGTATTGGGAAGCGTATGAGAGACCGTGAGTTCAATGGGCAATGGGCAATGGGCAATGAGCAATAGGCAATGGGCAATAGACAATTAGCAATACTTTGCCTCGGGTTCAAGGTTTGAATGACGCTGTCTAGAGAGATGAAAAAGAGGACCGTGAGTTTGCGTATGATGCTTAGAGAACCTTACATTTAGAATCAATTATGGCAGGCCCATTAGATTGGACAAAGGAAGAGAACGACTTAATTGTCGCCGATTACTTTGCAATGTTCAACGACGAATTGGCAGGACGAGCGATCAATAAGTCAAAAACTCGCAGAATCCTCCAGCCGCTGCTGAAAAATAGAACGGAAGGTGCCATAGAGTTTAAGCGTCAAAACATTAGTGCCTGGCTAGCAGAACTAGGACTTCCCTACATCAAAGGATATGTTCCAATGGCTAGAAAGCAAGGCCCCCTCTTGCAAGTCATTCTAGACTACATCTACCCACATAAGCGGGAACTGGAAGCTAAGTTTAAGAAATTCTCGGAAGAGGTCGTAGACAATAAAGAAGTTTTGCCAGACTTCTCGCTTTTTGTCGAAGAACCGCCAGAAATGAAAAAAGTTTCGGAACCTAAAGTTCCCTATGCCAGAAGACCGTTCAAGGTGAACTATTTGGAACGTGAGCAAAAAAACTCTTCGCTTGGTGAAAGTGGCGAGCAGTTGGTACTGGCTTTCGAGAAATGGAAACTTGTACAAGCAGGTATGCACAATCTTGCTGAGCAGATAAAATGGATATCTCAAGGGGATGACGGAGCCGGATTTGATATCCTATCGAAGAATACCAACGGAACTGATAAGTATATAGAGGTAAAAACGACCAAAATGCCGAAGGAATCACCTTTCTTCTTTAGCAAAACCGAATTCATCTTCTCAAAGGAAAAAGCCGCAGACTATTATTTGTATCGTGTCTTCGATTTCGCAGAGTCTCCAAAAATGTTTCAAGCCCAGGGTAGCTTTGATACGTTCTGTAAGATTGAACCAGTCCAATATCGAGGCTCTTTCTAGAATTCAGTTCAAGGCTTCTACGAAATGTACTATTGAATTCTCCTACTTCCCTGATAGTTAGTTTGAATATTCACTGTGGTCAATAGCTAACTGCGGCCATTTTAAGATTGATTGTGTACTGGTACTGTAAATTTTCTTTTGCATTCCTCAGAGGGAATCTATTTCCTATTCCAGCACAAGTAATTGAACAGTCTTATAGAACAAATGCGAAATGCACTTTCATTTACCCAAAATACCTCATCGCATTCTCCCCTACCCATTTCCCCATCTGCACCGGGACGGCGTTGCCGATCAAGCGGTATGAGCTGCGCTTATTGTCAAAATGAAAGTCGTCCGGGAAGCCCTGCAAGCGCGCATATTCCCTTACCGAAAACGGACGCATACCATGCGGGGCTGTATTGTCTTTAACCAGTCTAGTGCTAAGGTCTTTTGAATAGTGAGCTACACAGGTCGGCGCAATGGCATCCACTAAATGCGGATCAACTACGATCGGGTGATCCCTGTACTTCCCATTGATCCTTCTAACAACATAGTCCGGCATTTCGACGTTGGGATTCTTCTCTAAAAGATCTTTTAAGCGGGGCCTGTTCTTCATTTGCTTAGGTTCCGAAATTGGATACGGCTTCTTGGTACCTATCAAAATAAGTCGCTTACGCCTTTGAGGAAGCCAATTAGATGCATCCACCGGACAGAAAACTGAAACGTAATAGTCCGGTAGCTTAGTCATCGCCTCCATAACCACGGGAAACTTCTTCATTCCTGGCACATTCTCTACAATGTACATCTCTGGCTTCTCAAGAGCTATGTGTCTAAAGAAGTGCAGGAACAGGTCATCACCGGTACGAGTGCCGTGGATATCGGCAATGGGCGAGTATTTCGTGCATGGATAAGTCCCAACTATTATGTCAGATTGAGGTTGCTTTAATACCGGCTTGTCCTTGATGTCTTCAGTCAAAATCGGGTGCGAGAAATAATGGCCATTGGCCTTCATGCATGCCGTAGCTTCCGGGTCGAGATCCAACGATTGGATCAACTGAATACCCGCCTGCTGCAAGCCGATCTCCATTCCACCACAGCCGGAGAAATAGCCTTTCGCCGTAGGTGTATAACGACTCTTTGAGACCAGCGCTGCTTTCATAAAACGGAGATTTGGTTTGCGCAAGCTACCAGGAATCCCCAATTTCAATACTGTGAGATTTCCACACAATTGCCGGAAACAATTCTCGTCAATATGGATTCCATTTATAGTACTGCAACCCCTCCAGCTTTCCTGTCAACAGCTTCTTCTCCACCTTTGACTTCGTGAGCTGGATAGCTCTTTCGTATGCCTCCCTGGCTTTACAGACATCAATCTTGCTGTAAAGCTCGCCAAGCAGGCTGTGGTACAGGTAGTGATCTTCCAAACCTTTGAGGGAGGAGGACGCTATTTCGCTCAACACTTTTTCGGCGCCCGATATACTGTAGACAACTGCCAGCCTGTTCAGGTGCGTCACTGGTGTAGGATTGATCCGCACCAACCAATCGTAGCATTCCAGTATCCGCTGCCAATTGGTTTCCTCGAAAGAGGCTGCAATACAATGCTCATAGGCGATGGCGGCTTCAAGATGATAAGTACTGACAACATCGCCAGACGCGGCTTTGTTCATAAAGTCATTCCCTTCCCTAATTAGATCGGGATCCCATTTACTTCGATCCTGCCGGGCCAGGAGAATGATCTCCCCATCCTGATTCAGGCGGCTATTGATGCGGGCGGCGTGAAAACACATCAACCCCATTGCAGCATGCACTTCAGGCATCTGAACATGGGGACTGTCGCAGAGCAATCTGCAGAGGTACATGGCATGTTGCAGAAGATCGCGGCGGATCAGCTCATCATTGTCCGTCGCATTATAGCCTTCATTGAACAAAAGGTAGACAGCCCTCAGGACGGCATCCGTTCTGCCTTTCAGCTCGGCGGTAGCCGGAAATTCAGGGCGCAGCTTTTTCTTCCTTAAGAATTCACGGGTCCTGTAGAGTCGCTTGCTGATCGTCTCCTCCGAAGTAAGAAAGGCCTTCGCGATCTCCGTGACGGAAAATCCGCAAAGCGTTTTTAGCATTAGCGTGATCTGATTCTCAGGGCTGATGCCCGGATGACTGCAGGCAAACATCATTCTCAGCAGATCATCCGGAATGCTCTCTTCATTCCAGATCGCATCAATAGCAGCACTTAGGGTGTATTCCGATTCAAGCAGCGGGTTACCTGCCTGGGAAAAATCGTATTGGCGGCTGAACTTGTTTCGCCGGACGACGTCGACTGCCTTGTTTTTGGCCGCCCGGAATAGCCAGGCCGAAGGATTCTGAGGGATGCCCTTGAGTGGCCATGTGCGCATAGCTGCGACGAACGTATCCTGCACGACATCTTCAGCCAGCTCTAGATTTTCCGTGCCGAAAATTCTTACAAGCACAGCGACCATCTTTCCCGCCTCATGACGAAAAAGATGGTCTGTTAGCCTACTGATATTACCGCTGTCGTGCAAGCGCTGCTTATTTGATACCATTTCTCCCGAAGCTCGCTCCTGATCCTCCTGGCAGCTCCTTGACACAGACTACATGCTGAGCTCCTGTACTTCCCTTACCTCTACCGTCCCTTCGTCAAACTCCAAAATAGGACATCCCTTGGAGATCTCGACAGCTTCATCATAGTCTGCAGCCCTGCACATAAGGTATCCACCCACCATTTCCTTGCCTTCCATAAACGGCCCGTCTGTTACAATCTTATTGGTTCCTTTCACCAGCTTACCGGTTTTGGCCAATGGCTGAGCGCCCCCCAGCCGTCCTGCTTCACTGAGACCGCCCATCCACTGCATCCATTTTTGCATGTGGGCCTGGGTTTCCTCGGCCGAATGTCTTTCCATGGGATCGTTGCCGCCACGAAATAAAAAGAGATATTCTTTCATGATTTTAATGTTTATCGAATGACTAAGAATTGTGATTCCGATCAGCCTTTGGGTGTTAGAAAGGCGGGGGATAGCGGATCTTCATTGATGGACATCACACTGCGGATCTCTACATTTCCACCATACAGAAGACCGGGACAGCCTTTTGCAATAGCTGTTGCTTCATCCAGTGAGGCAGCGTTCACGAGCAGATAGCCCCCGATCATTTCTTTCGCTTCGACATATGGTCCATCGGTTATGATATTATCGGGCCGGATCGTTCTGCCTTCTGACTGCAGCCGGTTGGTGCCCACGAATCCGCCGTCTTTGGCGACCCCGCTGATCCAGCTCTGCCATTGCTGTACCGTCGCTTGCATTTGCTCCGGAGAGGGCGGCGGACCATCATTCTTTTCATTCCTGAAAACTAAAAGATACTGCTTCATTTTATTGGTTCGTTTGGAGTTATTGAATATGAGATAAAGATTACGGATTTTCAACCCGTGACCAGGGGGCTATTTTTTAGTACTTCATACCTTCCCTGGTAAAGTACTTCTTCAAAAAGCCGATCTGCCCGATATCATAGCTTTCGTGCTGCGCGAGAAAAGCCAGTGTACCGGCTATGCTGAAATCTCCCGTCGGATTTTTCAAGGGCCCTTCCGAAGCCAGATGTTCCTCCGAAACGCCGGCCAGGGCCTCATTCAGTCGTGTGGTCGCCTCAGCCCAGCGGGAACGACTATCGTCCAGCCCGGGATACTCTACCGCCGGGTCAAGCGGCTTGAAATTATCGAACATGCCAGCGTAAGGATCGGAAGCTGCCGGCTTTCCGAGCAGCATGCACATCATGTTGCGCGACCATACTGTGTGCGCAGCAAGCCAGTTCAATGAATTGTTGTGATCGCTGATCCGCTCCTTGCCCTGATCAGCGGTGACAGCGTCCAGTGCATTGATGAAGAGACGACTGTTAAGATTCAGGATGAGCTCGAGGTGATGTGTTGACTTTGCCATTGTTGATTTGATTTTATTGTTAAAATGTGGTTTTTGATTTGCGTACAATAAGGGACAGCTACTTTCTGTATCCTTCCGTTCCAAAGCCCTGACCTTGTCCGGTCTGACAGTACTGCCTCAGGCTCTCCATGTAACGGCCCCAGCTAAAGCAGGAGTTGGCGTAAAAGTCGTCTTGCTGCTTCCAGCCGTCGTGCGAAAAGCGGACCCTGGTCTTGCCATCATTCTCGTCGAGCTGGAACGAGATCTGGTTGCCGATCCATCCTTCAGGACCGGAAGTGCACTCCCAGCTAAGGCTGTCGTTCGCCTGGGCGCCGGTTACTTTCATGTCGGGTCCGCCGCCTCCGAAACGGAACTGGAGGATGCCTCCTATTTCAGGCTGGCCGGAGACCTGGGAGGTCCACCAATTGCTGAGGCCGTCTTTACCGGAAATAGCTTCGTAGACCTTTGCCTGAGGGGCTGCGATGTGGAACAGATGCTTGATGGAGTAAGTCATGGTTGAATGATTTTATACCCCTATGACGAACGGCCGGAGAGAATATGGACATCGATCCGAAAAAAAGCCACGGATTACACAGATTATACAGATTACACGGATTGCACGGATTGCACGGATTTGTGCAGTTGAATTCGGTGGAAAAGTCTGACTAACTCACCAATCCTGAACAGTCGCAAAAAGACTGATAATCCGTGTTCACTGTCAATTTTCCAAACAACAGATCAGCGAAAACTCTGCTCCGTATGCTTTACCAGCGGCCTATCCAAAAGCATACTCGTGCAGATACTCGAACGCCCCGGTAAGCTGTCCGTCCCGGCAGATTGTTGCCCGCTGGATCACATCGCTCTGGGCATCATTTAGCAGCTCCTTCAGGATATACTTCTGAATATGCATTCCGAAATGCGCGGATGCATCCCTCGGCAATTCATTGGGCAGGTTGTCAACAGCCATCAGATCGATGATCTGGTCATCGTGCTGGAAAGGTTCGGTGCGCTGGAGGGAAAAACGGTTCACCCCGTAAACGGGATTGTCTATAGAGGTCGACCCCAGGTTTATGGGCACCGACCCGTTAACGTCGCAACTTATGTCTGCAATGACATTCATGCGGTAATCGGCCTGCGAGACATCATGTTCTGAAAAAAGCCGCGGCACATTCTTTTCCCAATAGACCCCGTTCATGAGGATGTCTGCGCGGAACAGAAAGGGCCGGAACAGGCAATGGAACTGATCCGGATGTTCGTGGAAGTCTTCGCGGTGATATTTCCCGCCATCCTTTCGCAGGTAAAGAGTCGCCCCTTTCACATGCGTATAGACGGGATAGTCGTAATCGTTTTCCAGGAAATCCTCCGGCTCAATATACTCTACATCAAGGTCGTTCATGATCTCGAGGATTCCGGCGGCTACCTTGCCCGAGCCGGTAACCACTATCCGCAATGGTGGAAGAATAATATCCTCATAGACCGCCTGCAGTCCTTCCATAGAACCGATATAATTGGCGGCCGGAAGTGTGAAAGTGCCGGTTCTCCTGCCGTAGGTAAGTAGTCCGTTGTGTGCGCCTACCAAGCCTGCAAAGAATCCAAAACCCAGTATCCGTTGTCCGTCAGTATGGGTAAGACATTCATAGTCGATCATGCGAATACGCTTTTCGATAAGCGCTTTCATGAGCGGACGGTTATAGGGCTGGGCCTTCTTGGTATGCGAGAAGAAGAGATAGGTTTTGCCGGGAATCAATTGATCGACCGGCACCTCTTTTATACCCAGAAGAATATCGCAGTCACTCAGATCCTCCTGGAGTAAGATGCCGGCGGCGACATATTCCTCGTCAAGGAAGCAGCGGATCGGAGATGGCTGGACAACAATACTGATCCCGGGATGCGCATACATGATCTCCACGCATTGCTGGGGAGTAAGAGCAACACGTGTATCATGCGGGTTTTTGCCTTCGCGGATCAGGCCAATGCGGGTACTGTACATTTGCGGCAAAGATAGCCCGATGGTGTTGCCAGATTATTTTGCTTTTTACGGGCTGGAAGAGTCCTTTCACCCCGATGCTTCGGCGGTCAGAAAGCAGTACTATGCGCAAAGCCGGCGCTATCATCCTGACCTGGTAGCGAGTGGGGATGATGCAGCTCTGAAGATTGCTCTGACGATGAGCGCATTGAATAATGAGGCATACGTCACTTTGGGAGATGCGTATCGGACCATGGGATATATCCTGAAGTTGCACCAGGTCATCGAGGAGGAGGAGGCATACAAGCTGCCGGCGGATTTCCTGATGGAGATGATGGAGCTGAATGAAGCAGTGGGGAATGCTGCGATGGCGCCGGATATGAAGAATGATGCAGTGCGGGAGTACACCGCGGCCGTTGAAAGCTGGGACAAAGCCGTGCAGCCGTTGATGCAGCGCTTTGAATCCGGAGACCGGAGTCCGGAGTTATTCGCGCTGTTGAAGGACTACTACTACCGCAAAAAATATCTGTTGCGAATAAAGGAGAGATTGGTTTAGATTTGCGACCCCGAAAGCCCAGATGGCGGAATTGGTAGACGCGCTAGACTCAAAATCTTGTTTCGGAAACGGAGTGCAGGTTCGATTCCTGTTCTGGGCACCATAAGTAGAACCCGCGCTGGACGCGGGTTTTTTTTACGCCATGATTTATCACAGCATCCGAAGTATTATAGTTTTATTGCATGAGATTCCAAAGGAGTACTTCGCTATGTGAAGCTGAAGAGCTTTCCTTATTTGATTGTCTATGAGATTTCGGATGCTGACGAGGTTTTTGTTTATGCAGTCCACAATACCTACCGCGACCCATCTCGGAAAGCCGGCGGACAGAGGTAGCGTATTGCGGTTGACATTAGCGGCGACCATAGAGAGGGATTTCTAAGTGGGAACTACAGAACCAGGGCGCTTAATTTATCAGGCATCAGGATTGTATTCTCCACATCCTTGTTTCGTTCCGTTCTTTCTTTTGATCGCAAAAGAAAGAACCAAAGAAAACGACTTTTGGCCGGAAGCTCCGCGGCCAAAAGCAGCTCGACGCTGTTATCTGGGGGATGATTGAGCAACATGGCGCTGATTTTCATCCGCCGGATGGGGTCCATTTAGCTGTATCACGTCGTATCATCAGCAAGCATTGATCAAACATCATCAAGCGTATTCCGGATGAAAATAGAGGCGCCATCATGGCTTCAGCAGCAGACTATTCAATCTGGCTACTCCCTCGTCGCCATCTCGAAGGCGATTGACGGTCCACAGTGACCGGTGACAGCAACTTTGTCATTCTGCCAAGAACCCACGCAGCGGCTGTTGACGGCGACCGGCCACAGCGGGCGGGTATAAGCGGCGATTCATTTCATTCCGCTTGCTGCAGGGTGACAATTTTTTTCTGAAGTACCTGCATGCAAGTACATACTTAACAGAGATCACAAGTGTATTCCGGAAATCAGGATTGCTACTGCAGAAATCACGTCCACAGAACGGTACTGCAGAACTTACGTCCACAAAAACATTGTCATCCCGATCGGCGGGAGCAAGCAGAGCGGCGACCAGAGAGAGGGATCTGTATGCCGGTACTCTAGACGCCAGTTTTGCAGTACCGGCACACGGATCCTTTGCAGCGCTTCATTTCTTTCCAGCACAGTGGGATCCGAAGCTTGGAATTCACGTGACTTGAAGTCGCGG
>JADMIO011095974.1_pt1 | contig 64291 bp, 63 predicted proteins | sample 8958161 | NCBI WGS metagenome assembly JADMIO01 (sample SAMN16585339, study PRJNA669376) | soil metagenome | isolation source: Crop rotation soil | place: USA: Cullars Rotation, Alabama | collected 2011 | reverse complement strand
GCCGCGACTTCAAGTCACGTGAATTCCAAGCTTCGGATCCCACTGTGCTGGAAAGTCGCGAGGAAATCGCGACGACAGGCATCATCTTCCAGGAAGTGCTGCAGGGGATCCGCAACGAGGACGAATACGCCCGGATGCGCGACGCGATGTGGTCGACCCTCATTCTCGAGCCGCGCGAGCTCACGACCTACGAAATCGCAACGCAGCTGAGACGTCGCGCGCGGCAGAAGGGCCTGAACATACGCAGCTCCAACAACTGCCTCATCGCGGCGATCGCGCTCGAACACGGCGCGCTGCTGGTGCACAACGACAGGGACTTCCCCCTGCTGGCCGAGGTCGAGCCGGCGCTGCTCGTGTACCCGGGCCGGCCGCACTGACGACTCAGCGCGCTCCGGCTTTCTCCAGCATCGCGGCCATCGCGGTGTAGCCGCGCGAGCGCGCGAGCTGCAGCGGCGTATTGCCCTGGCGGTCGGCCAGCTGCAGGTTCGCCTTCGCATCGATCAGCGCCTGCAGCGTCGCCTGGTGGCGGCGGCCGCCATCGCCGAGCACGATGGCCTCGATCACCGCCGTCCAGTGCAGGTTGTTCACATGGTCCAGTGGGGCGCCCGCTGCAATCAGCTGCCGAACCACGCCGTCGTGGCCCAGGTGCGCGGCGGCAATCAGCGCGGTGCCGTCGTAGCGGCTCGTCACCTGCTTCGCACTCGCGCCAAGGGTCAGCAGCGTGCGCAGCGTCTCCTCGTCGTCCGCGACCGCGGCGATCGTCACTGCGTCGTAGCGGTCGTTCTCCAGCAGGTCGATCCGCGCACCGGCTCTCACGAGTGCGCGGATCGCTTCCGGCTGGCGCGCGAACGTGGCGACATGCAAAGGCGTGCGGCCATAGGCGTCGCGCGCGTCGAGGTCGGCCTTCGCTGCGGCAAGCGTCTGGATGCGTGCGCTGTCGCCCGAGTGCGCCGCCGCATGCAGCCCGCGATAGGCTGCCACCTCGCTCGCGCCGGGCGGGACCTGCGCGGTCGCGATGGCAACAGCCAACAATGCGCAGGCGCCGGCAAGGTAGTGGAGGGGTTTCACTTTTCGGGCTCCGTCGATGAGCTGCATGCTAACCCGTCGCCTCGCACTGCCTGCACAATCGCGGGCATGCCTTCCTTAGCCTCGATCGCCAAGGCCCCGCCCCAGGTCCTGCTGCGTGCCTCCATCGTCGTGGCGATCCTGACCATCGCCATGAAGACGGCCGCCTGGTGGATCACGGACTCGGTGAGCCTGCTGTCGGATGCGATGGAGTCGCTGGTGAACCTCGCGAGCGCCGCGTTCGCGCTCCTGATGGTGACGATCGCGCGGCGGCCGGCAGACGCCGATCACCCGTATGGCCACCACAAGGCCGAATATTTTTCGTCGGGCTTCGAAGGACTGCTCATCATCGCCGCGGCGCTCGGCATCGTCTGGGCCGCGGCGCAGCGGCTGCTGCACCCGCAGCCGCTGGATCAGCTCGGCGCGGGCATAGCACTGTCGGTCCTGAGTTCGGCACTCAATGCCGGGCTTGCATGGGCGATGCTGCAATCGTCGCGCGTGCATCGCTCGATGGCGCTGGAGGGCGACGCGCGCCACCTCATCACCGATGTGTGGACTTCGGCGGGCGTGGTCGTCGGCGTGCTCCTCGTGTGGATGACCCATTGGCAATGGCTCGATTCGGCCGTGGCGATCGGCGTCGCGCTGAACATCCTGCGCGAAGGCGCGGCGCTCATGTGGAAGTCGTCGCAAGGGCTGATGGACGAGGCGCTGGAGCCCGATGTGCAGGCGCAGATCGAAAAGACGCTCGCCGGCTTCAAGCACCGCACGATCCGCTTCGACCACATCACCACGCGCAGATCCGGCAAGCGGCGCTTCGTCGACCTGCACATGCACATGCCGGCGAGCTGGACGCTCGGGCGCGCCGCCGCCGTGCGCGCGGATGTCGAGCAGGCACTCATGAGCGCCGTGCCGGGCCTGCGCGCCACGATCCAGCTGCTGCCGAGCAATGTCGAAGCGCACTTCGACGACGAGGAGGACCTGATTTGATCAGCGTGGTGCAACGCGTGAGCGAGGCGCGGGTCGTGATCGCTGGCGCAGTCCACGGGGAGATCGGGCCTGGCTTGCTGGTACTGGTTTGCGCGGAGCGCGGCGACGGCGAAGTGCAGGCGGACAAGCTGCTCGCGAAAGTCCTGAAGCTGCGCATATTCAGCGACGACGCGGGCAAGATGAACCGCAGCGTGCAGGACACGGGCGGCGGGCTGCTCGTGGTCAGCCAGTTCACGCTGGCGGCCGACACATCGGGAGGCAACCGCCCCAGCTTCACCAACGCCGCGCCGCCGGATGAAGGACGGTGGCTCTACGAATACTTCGTACGGCAGGCCCGCGCCGCGCATCCTGTCGTCGCCACCGGTGAATTCGGCGCCGACATGAAAGTGCAATTGGTGAACGACGGCCCGGTCACTATTCCGCTGCGCGTTCAGTAAGGATCGCGGAACCCCAGCGCACCCAGAAGAAGAATTTCGAGCGCTTCCATCTCCAGCGCATCCTTCTCGCTGGTCTCATGGTCGTAGCCTTGTGCATGGAGCGTTCCGTGCACGAGCAGGTGAGCGTAATGTTCTTCCAGCGTCTTGCGCTGTTCCTTCGCTTCACGCTCGACCACGGGGCCGCAGAGCACGAGGTCTGCCTCGACCCAGGTGTCGTGCGAATAGTCGAAGGTGAGGACGTTGGTAGCGTAGTCGCGCTTGCGGTACTGCAGGTTGAGCGCGCGCGCTTCGTCCTCGCCCACGATGCGCACGGCGAACTCGCCGGGATGGCGCAGGGCAGTTTCGATCCAGGCATGCACTTTCGCCTTGCGCAGCAGCGAGCGATGCGCGGCCGCGCCGGGAAATTGCCCGAACTGCAGCACGAGGTCGAGCTTCAGGTGCATGGGATTCAGCGCGGATGGTCTTTCTTGCGCGCGGCGTCGTACGCGTCAACGATGCGCGCTACCAGCGGATGGCGCACGACGTCGGCGCTCGTGAACCGGGTGTGGGCGATGCCCTTCACGCGCTTGAGGATGTGCTCCGCTTCCACCAGGCCGGACAGCTGGCCCTTGGGCAGGTCGATCTGGCTGATGTCGCCTGTCACCACCGCCTTCGCGCCGAACCCGATGCGCGTGAGGAACATCTTCATCTGCTCGGGCGTGGTGTTCTGCGCTTCATCGAGGATCACGAAAGCATTGTTCAACGTCCGGCCGCGCATGAAGGCCAGCGGCGCGATCTCCAGCGCCTGCCGCTCGAAGGCCTTCGCCACCTTCTCGAATCCCATCAGCTCGTACAGCGCGTCGTAGAGCGGACGCAGGTACGGGTCCACTTTCTGCGTCAGGTCGCCGGGCAGGAAGCCGAGTTTCTCGCCCGCTTCGACTGCGGGCCGCGTGAGCACGATGCGCTGCACCGCGCTGCGCTCCAGCGCGTCGACAGCACATGCGACTGCAAGATACGTCTTGCCGGTGCCCGCGGGCCCGATGCCGAAGGTGATGTCGTGGTTCGCGATGTTGTCGAGGTACACGCTCTGGTTCGGCGTGCGGGCCTTGAGGTCGCTGCGGCGCGTGTGCAGGACCTGCGCGCCATCCTCGTCCTCGGCCATGCCCTCGTCGCCGGCCACCATCAGCTGCACGCGGTCAGCCGGGATCGCGCGGCCCGCCATTTCGTACATCGCCTGCAGCACCTCGAGCGCCCGTTGCGCCTTCGCCTTCGGCCCGTCTATCTTGAACTGCTCGTGGCGGTGCTGGATCTTCACCTGCAGCGCGAGCTCGATGGTGCGCAGGTGTTCATCCATGGGGCCGCACAGGTGTGCGAGGCGATTGTTGTTGGGCGGGCTGAAGGAGTGGCGCAGGATCAAGGGGGCGGGCTTCCGGGCGGGTTTGGGAAAGCCGCATTGTCGGTTGAAACACGGCGGCGCGGGGCAGGGCCGATCCGCTAACATTCGCCCACAAGACGACAACGAAGCACACATTGATCGGACGCCTCACCGGCCAGCTGGCCGAAAAGAACCCGCCGCAGGTGCTGGTGGACTGCAATGGCGTCGGCTACGAGGTCGACGTGCCCATGAGCACCTTCTACAACCTCCCCGGCGTCGGCGAGAAGGTCAGCCTGCTCACCCACTTCGTCGTCCGCGAAGACGCGCAAATCCTTTACGGCTTCGCCTCCAGCAGCGAGCGCGAAGCATTCCGCCAGCTGATCAGGATTTCAGGCGTCGGCCCTCGCACCGCGTTGTCCGTGCTGTCGGGCATGAGCGTGGCGGACATCGCGCAGGCCGTGACGGCGCAGGATGCCGGGCGGCTCGTCAAGGTGCCGGGCATCGGCAAGAAGACGGCCGAACGCCTGCTGCTCGAGCTGAAGGGCAAGATCGGCGCCGATCTTGGCGCGAATGCGTCGACGCCGGCGAGCGATGCTCAGGGCGACATTCTGCAGGCCCTCGTCGCACTCGGCTACAGCGACAAGGAAGCCCAGCTTTCGCTGAAGTCATTGCCCCGTGACGTCGGCGTGGCCGAGGGAATCAAGCTCGCACTGAAGGCGCTTGCGAAGTGACGATCAAGACCGACGACTTCGACATGCCGCCGCCGAACCGCGTGGTGTCGGCGGCGCCCGCAACGCCGAGCGAGGAAGCGATCGAGCGGGCCCTGCGCCCGAAACTCCTCGCCGAATACGTAGGGCAAGCGAAGACGCGCGAGCAGCTCGAGATATTCATCGGCGCGGCGAAGAAGCGCGGCGAGGCGATGGACCACGTGCTGCTGTTCGGCCCGCCGGGCCTGGGCAAGACGACGCTCTCGCACATCATCGCGCACGAGCTCGGCGTGAACATGCGCCAGACATCCGGGCCCGTGCTCGAAAAGCCGAAGGACCTGGCGGCACTGCTCACGAACCTCGAGAAGAACGACGTGCTCTTCATCGACGAAATCCATCGCCTCTCCCCCGTCGTCGAGGAAATCCTCTACCCCGCGCTCGAGGACTACCAGATCGACATCATGATCGGCGAAGGCCCCGCGGCACGCTCGATCAAGCTCGACCTGCAGCCCTTCACGCTCGTAGGCGCCACCACGCGCGCGGGCATGCTCACCAACCCCTTGCGCGACCGCTTCGGCATCGTCGCGCGGCTCGAGTTCTATTCCACCGCCGAACTCGCGCACATCGTGCGCCGCAGCGCGGGCCTGCTCAGTGCGCCGCTCGACGAAGCGGGAGGCGCGGAAATCGCGCAGCGTTCACGCGGCACGCCGCGCATCGCCAACCGCCTGCTGCGCCGCGTGCGCGACTATGCTGACGTGAAAGGCACCGGCCACATTACGCGTGAGATCGCGAACAAGGCGCTCGCCATGCTCGATGTCGATCCGCAGGGATTCGACGTCATGGACCGCAAGCTGCTCGAAGCCGTGGTCCACCGCTTCGACGGCGGCCCGGTCGGGCTGGACAACATCGCTGCTTCCATAGGCGAGGAACGCGACACGATCGAGGACGTGATCGAGCCGTACCTGATCCAGCAGGGCTTCCTGCAGCGCACGCCGCGCGGCCGCATCGCGACCGCTGCGGCTTACCGTCACCTCGGCGTGACGCCGCCAAAAAGCGGCGGTGAGCTTTTCGACGACTGAGCAGCCGTGTTACGCGCCGGCGCGTCGGCGTTGCGCGAGATCAGTACCTGCGCCGTGTAGTACGTCGCGAGCACAAGAAACTGCGCCATCGGGAACGGGAACGCGAAGCGGTTCGTGGCGAGCAGCGAGTCGCTCACCATGAAGATGCAGGCGCCCACGGCAACCGCCACCGACGAGGGGTCGCGCAGGACGGTCGCCCGGCCGATCGCCTGTGCCGCCATCGACGCGATGACGAGTACATACGCCGCGACTGCGACCTTCAGCACGGGATTCAGCCCGTTGAAGAGGAAGGCGTACATCACGACGCCCACACCCATCGTGACCGCGAGAGCGCGCCGGCTCGGGAACCACGGCATGTCCTGCTTGAAGAGCGCGATGTAGAAGAGGTGCGCGATGAGGAACGACACCAGGCCCGGAATGAAATAGCCGGGCACCATCAGGAAGCAATCGCCCGCGAGCGACATCGCGAGCGCGGCGAGCAGCAGGTTCGCGAAGCGGCCGCCGTTGCGCGGCAAGTCCAGCCGCTGCGCGACGCAAGCGATCGCGAGCAGCATCGCCAGGGGCTTGAATACCCGGTGCGCTTCGACCAAACCTTCCGCGCCGCTCGCCGCGGCCAGCGCGCAGACCTCGACCAGCAGCACCTCCAGCATCGTGAGGCGCCCCTGCATCACGGCGCCGACCGCCCACAGGCTCGCGCCGAGCACGGCCAGCCAGACCACCGACTGTGACAGCGGCATCGCATCCGCGTGCCACAGGAAGACGACGACGCCCGCGAGCACGGCGACGAACTGCAGCGCGCCGAACCACGCCACTTCCTTCGTGATCGGCGGGTGGTAGCGCTCGACCTTAGCGATGTCGAACGGCGCCTTCGGGAAGCGCGCCGCCACGTCGGGCGGCCGCCAGCCCGGTGGCTTGATCCACACGAGCAGCTTGTCCTTCCAGCTGCGTGCGTGCCACGAATCCTTTGCGAGCGCCCAGTACACCTCCGCGTTCGACCACAACGGGTCCCAGCTGTCCAGCGGGCTGCGCGTGCCGTAGACGCACTTCTCGCCTTCTTCCTGGAAGCTGCCGAACAGGCGGTCCCACACGATCAGCAAGCCGCCGTAGTTGCGGTCTATGTATACGTCGTTCACCGCGTGGTGCACACGGTGGTTCGACGGTGAGCAGAACCAGCGGTCGAACCAGCCGAGTTTCGGCACGTGTTCGGTGTGCACCCAGAACTGGTACAAGAGGTCGACCAGCGCCACGACACCGAACACGACGGGCGGCACGCCAGCAATCGCCATCGGCACGTAGAAGATCCAGCCGAGGAGCGCGCCGGAGCTCGTCTGCCGCAGCGCCGTCGAGAGGTTGTAGTCCTGGCTCTGGTGATGCACGACGTGCGCGGCCCAGAAGATCGCTGTCTCGTGGCCGGCTCGGTGCAGCCAGTAGTAGCACAGGTCGTAGAAGACAAGGGCGATGAGCCAACCGTACCACGACATCCAGAATGCTTCGTTGTGCCAGACGGAAACGAAGCCGTAGATCGCCGTGTAGATGCCGACCCGGAACAGTCGGGTCAGCACCGCGGTGACCTGGCTCAGCATGCCAAGGCTGATGCTGTTGATCGCGTCGTTCAGGCGGTACGTGTTGCGCTTGCGCGCGACGCCAACGGCGTACTCGATGGCGATCAGCCCGAAAAACACGGGCGTCGCGAGGACGATGATCTGGCTCGGACTCATGGGCCCGGATTTTCGCCGCAGTTAAGTGGAAAGCCCTCGGGCGTCTACCCTAATGATCTTGTCGACGACGCCGTTCCGAAGGCCCCCGGTCACGCCGATCATCACGTCGTACAGGTTGACGGTGGGGTCGCAATGGCCCGGGATGAGCCACAGCATGCGGCCGATGGACGGCACGCGCGAATTGGCGCCCGCCGGCCTGAGCACGCCGTGCTCGTCGCCTCCATTGAAGTATTCGAGCTCGCGCTCGGCGCCGAAAGCATGGACGCGCGGCATGCCCGAGTCGATCGCGTGGCTCTTGTGGCCGGCGTCGCACACCGCGTGCGTCGGGCTCGCGCTGATCACCTGCGTCTTCACGAAAAGCGCGTGCTCGAACTGCGGCTGCGCCGGGTCGCGCTCGTTGGCCGCGTAGTCCGCGTCCATGAACATGAACGAGCCCGCCTGCAGTTCGTCGTAGACGCCGCTCGCGGCTTCGCACACCAGGCTGCCCGTCCCGGCGCCCGTGACGAGGTCGACCGCGAAGCCTTCCGCTTCCAGCAGCTTGCGCGTGTGAAGCACGTCTTCGACCACGACCGCTATCGTCTCGCGCCGCTCCTTCGGCGAGCGCAGGTGCTGTGCCTTGCCGTGGTAGGCCTGCAGGCCGGCGAATCGCAGGGCAGGGTGCTTGCGGATTTCGTGGACCAGCACGACGGCGTCGGGCCCCGGGACGACGCCGCAGCGGCCCTGCCCGACATCGAGCTCGACGAAGACGTCGATCACCGCGGGCTTCGCCTGCTGCTGCGCCCGCGCCTCGTTCATCGCGGCGGCGAGCCGCTGCACGCCTTCGATGCTGTCCACGGCGATGGCGAGCTGGCCGTTCTCCGCGGCAACCAGGTGCGCGAGCGCCGCGACGCGGGCCAGCTTCTGCGGCGCGATGACCTCGTTGGAGATGTAGACGTCGTAGATGCCGCCCGCCACCATCGCCTGCGCTTCGGACGTCTTCTGAACGCACACGCCCACCGCCCCGGCCTGCATCTGCACGCGCGCGAGCGCCGCGCTCTTGTGCATCTTCGCGTGCGGGCGCCACCGCACGTTGTGCTTGCGCGCGAATTCCGCCATCCGCGTGATGTTGCGCGTCATCGCGTCGAGGTCGACCACGAGCGCGGGCGTGTCGATGGCGTTGACGTCCTGGCCGACGAGGGCCATCAGCGAATCAGAAAGAGGTGTTTTCGTCGGCAGCTTCATCGTCCAGGTGCTGGGTGTCGGACCAGCCCACCAGCGTGAAGCCTTCGGGCGTCCACAGCAGGCGGTTGATGGCGCCGTTGGGCAGCTCCCAAGTGCGGGGGGAGTTCACTTCCTGGCCGGTCGCTATCCGGTACAGCGTGTCCAGCACGCCGCCGTGCGCGACGACCACGATCTGCTCGCCGGGGTGGCGTGCCGCGAGCTCCTTCATCGTGCGCGTGACGCGTTCGCGCAGCTGCAGCAGCGACTCGCCGCCTTCGGGCGGCTGCCACTCCGGGATGCGCTTGCGCCAGTTGTGCGCGTGGTCCGGCCAGGTCTGGTGGATTTCGTCGAAGGTCTTGCCTTCGAAGCAGCCGAAGCTGCGCTCGCGCAGGCCTTCGTCGGGGACGACGGGCGTACCGGCCACTTCCGCTATCGACTGTGCTGTCTCGTGCGCGCGGCCGAGGTCGCTCGAATAGACGGCGCTGATCTGCTCGCCGGACAGCGCCTGCCCGACGCGGCGCGCCTGCCAGCGGCCGGTGTCGTTCAGCCCGACGTCGCGCTGGCCCTGGATGCGGGAGTCGACGTTCCAGGCCGTCTCGCCATGGCGCACGGCAATGATTCGGGTGGCTTCCACGCCTTCATTCTAGGAGGGCGCGGGACTTTGGCCAGCCTGAAAAGTTCCCAGTTGTTAGCGCCGGACGTCGGCGCCGGACGCTAGCGCTGGACCGGCGCGACAGTGACGTCCACGCGCCGCGGCCCCACCGGCGGCTGGGGGAAACCCTGAAGCGCCGCCTCGAACATCGCGGGGAATACCTGCGTGTTATCCATCCATGGCCCATCGTGCACCGAGTGCGATTCGAAGACGACCTTGTTGCCGGCGATTTCGCGGACGATCACCGCTACTTCGCGGTGGTACCAGGGCGATTCCATGTGCATCGCCATGCCGAACCGTGGGCCGCGCCAGCGCCCGAATCCGCCCCACATGAAGCCGTCCCAGGGGTCCGACCAGGGCGACATGGTGCGCATCACGCGGCCGGTCACCTGGACGGTATAGCGTGGCGCGCTGTCGTCGCGGCGCATGCCGGCCTTGTGGAGCGCCGCATCGGCCATTGCCTCGACCTGCGCCTGGCCCGGCTCCTGCTGCGAGGGCAGCCGGTCGAACCGGTAAGTCGGCTGCGCCGGCACGGCCGGCAGGTTGGAGAACGACTGGACCTGGCTGTCGACAGTGATGGTGGATGCGCAGCCCGCGAGGAGCAGGAGCGCGCCAGTGGCAACGAGGGCAGGCAGTTTCGACAAAGAACGCTTCATGGCGATACCTCCCGAACGAGGCCGCGAAGCTGGGCGCCCCTTTGCGGACGCGGCCTTCAGATCTTGATGACTTGCAAACCTGGCAGGCCCGTTTGCTGCGGAAACTCGGGCGGATCGAAAGCCTTGTCGCCGTCGTCCCGGGCCACGCCATTGGCTGTCAGACCCTTGAAATCGTGCAGTGTTCCGTCCGCGAGGTGGGAGGGTACGACGTTTTGTAACGCGTTCAGCATGTTGTCCAGCCGACCCGGGTGCTTGCGCTCCCATTCCTGCAGCATCGCGCCGACCTGCTTGCGCTGCAGGTTTTCCTGGCTGCCGCACAGCGTGCACGGAATGATCGGGAAGGCTTGCTCCGCCGCCCAGCGGACGATGTCCTTCTCGCTCACGTACGCGAGCGGGCGGATCACGACATGCTTGCCGTCGTCGCTCACCAGCTTGGGCGGCATGCCCTTGAGCTTGCCGCCGAAGAACATGTTGAGGAAGAAGGTCTGCAGCATGTCGTCGCGGTGGTGGCCGAGCGCGATCTTCGTGGCACCCAGCTCATCCGCGACGCGGTACAGGATGCCTCGCCTGAGGCGCGAGCACAGGCTGCACATCGTCTTGCCTTCGGGAATCTTGTCCTTGACGATCGAGTAGGTGTCCTGGTTCTCGATGTGGAAAGGGACGCCCAGGGCTTTCAGGTAGTCGGGCAGCACGTGCGCAGGAAAGCCGGGCTGCTTCTGGTCGAGGTTGACGGCAATGATCTCGAAGTCGACCGGGGCGCGCTTTCGCATCTTCAGCAGGATGTCCAGCAACGTGTAGCTGTCCTTGCCGCCCGAGAGGCACACCATCACCTTGTCGCCTTCGCCGATCATCCCGTAGTCGACGATGGCCTGGCCCACGAGCCGGCACAGCCGCTTCTCGAGCTTGTGCGACTCGCGCTCTATCCTGCGTTCCCTCGAGAGGGGCACGACTTCGTTTTCGGTCCAGACTGCGCTCATGGCGCAATTGTCTCATCGCGGCCCAGGGCCGCGACAGCGTCAGGCTGCTGCCGCGCCCCGCGGCCTCAGAAGGCGGCTGCCCGCAAAGATGAGCGCGAGGACGGCGACGTAAGACGCGAGCTGCGCGCCGGAGGGCTGCGCGTCGTAGCCGACCAGCGCGTGCAGGAAAGTGCCCAGCGCGGAATCGGGGGCGAGCGCGCCCGAGGTGTCCCACACGGGCGCCGTCCATTGCTCGAGGAACCCGGCCTGTGCGAGCGCCTTGGCCAGCTGGCTGGCGATCGAGCCGGCCAGGATTGCGATCAGCACATTGGTCGCCGTGAAAACATGCCGCGCGGGAATGCGGGAGAGCCCGCCGTAGATCAGCCAGCCCGCAGCCACGCCGAGCGCGAGACCGATCACGCAGGACAGCACCACCTCGCCGAAGCCGGTATTGCCGCCAGTCAGCGCGCCGCCGACGAAGAGCACGGTCTCGGCGCCTTCGCGCAGCACCGCCAGTGCGACTGCGGCCAGAAGCGCCCATGGTTTTCGCTCGCCCGTTTGCACCGAGGAGCCGAGCCGCCGCGCGTCGTTCGCCATTTCCTTCGAATGCGTGGCGACCCAGATGCAGTGCCACAGCAGCATCGAGAGCGCGAGGGAGAGCACGGCGATATTCACGACGTCCTGGCCGAGGCCGTCGAACCAGCCGCTCACGTGCTGCGCCATCAATGCGAGGAAGAGTGCGCCCAGGGCGCCGATGCCGACGCCGGCACCGAGCCATCGCCCGCGTCCCGCGAGTTCGCGCGTAGCGGCGGCGACGATGCCGACGAACAGCGCCGCCTCGAGCGATTCGCGAAAGACGATGAGCGCAGCGGCGAACATGCGCTACTCGGCGATGAACGCGCCCTTGGCGGTCTTCTCGTTGTATTCGCCGAAGAAGGTGTACTTGCCGGGCTTGAGCGGGCCGATGAACATCGAAGCCTTCGCGCCGCCGGGGATCACCTTCTCGCGGCCGAGGCTCTTGCTTTCGAACTCCTCGGGGGTGGAGTCCTGGTTGTGCACGGTGAGCTTGATCCTCTGGCCGGCCGGCACCTTGACTTCCGACGGCTGGAACTTGTGGTCCTTGATGACGAGCAGGACTTCGGGATCGGCGGCAAATGCGGCGCTGGAAAACGCGAGCGCAGCGAACAGGCCCAGGACGGGCGAAGCAAAACGGCGGTGAAGCATGAGGATTCCCGGGGATCAGTTCCGGGCAATCTTAATGCAACTAATTCTCATTTGCCAGCGGCGAGACCCATGCCCTTCACCACAGCCCGGTTTCCACCCGGATCGCCACTTCGCAGTCGTCGAAGATCTCCAGCTTGGCGATCTTCACCCGTACGCCGACGACACCGGGCAGCGTCATCAGCCGCTGCGCGAGCTTGCCGATCAGGCTCTCGAGCAGGTTGACGTGCTCGGCCGTGCACTCCTCGATGATGATCCGGCGCACCTTGCGGTAGTCGAGCACGTGCGTGATGTCGTCGTCGCGGGGCAGCAGCGGCTGCGGCCCCAGGTTCAGCTCCGCATCGACCCGGATTGGCTGGGGGGCCGTCTTCTCGCGCTCGAGGATGCCGAGGTTGGCGTCGAATTCCAGGCCGGTGAGGGTGAGGATCTGCGTGCCTGCCTTGCTCATTCGTTCCATCCCTCACATCAGCGAAAAATCGCGGTCGAACTTCATCAGGTGCTGGCCGCCGTCGACGAGCAGGGTCGTGCCCGTGAGGGATGAATTCTCCAGCGCGAATTTCACCGCCGACACGACATCGGGCACGGTGGACGAACGTCCCAGCGGTGAAAGCGCATGCAGCTGCGCAAATTTTTCGTCCGACAGCAGGTGGCTCGTGAGCGTGAGCCCCGGCGCGACCCCGACCACGCGCACCAGCGGGGCGAGCGCCATCGCCAGCATCGTCGTCGCGGCTTCGAGGGCCGCCTTGGAGAGCGTGTAGCTGAGGAAGTCGGGGTTCTGGTTCCACAGCTTCTGGTCGAGCATGTTGACGACCACGCCGCTCGCGGCGGGCACTCCGCGCGACTGGAGGTGCGCATGCAGTGCCTGCGCCAGCAGGATGGGCGCGCCGGTGTTGGACCTCAGGTGCGCGGTCAGGGAATCGAAGCCAAAAGTCGCGACGCTGTCGTGCTCAAAGAGCGACGCGCTGTTGACGACCGCGTCGACGGCGGAGAACTTCGCGATCACCTGCGGCAGCAGGCCGCGCGCCTGCTGCTCGTCCGCCAGGTCGGCCTGGAACGATTCGATCCGGGCGCCGGCGGCGGCAGCCTTGCGCGCGTCGGCGACCGTGGCCGCGGCATCGCCCGCTGAAGAGCGGTAGTGGACGGCCACGTTCCAGCCCGCCGCCGCAAGTGCCAACGCGATCTCGCGGCCCAGCCGCTTGGCGGAGCCGGTGACAAGCACGGTGCGTTGGCGGGGCGTTTCGCTCATTCGGGGACAATCATCGTCGTGGCGACCGAAGGGAACAGTTTAACGAGCGCGTTGCAGGGCTACATCGCGCAGGCGATCACGCGCGGCGGCGGCTGGCTGCCGTTCGACCGCTTCATGGCGATGGCGCTCTATGCGCCGGGGCTGGGCTACTACGCGAACGAATCGCGCAAGTTCGGCGCCATGCCGTCATCGGGGAGCGACTTCGTCACGGCGCCGGAGATATCGCCGCTCTTCGGACGCGCGCTGGCCGTGCAGGTGGCCGATGCGATGGACGCTACCGGGACGCACGAGGTCTGGGAGTTCGGCGCCGGCACCGGTGCGCTGGCCGCGCAGCTGCTCGACGCGCTCGGCGAGAAAGTGCGCCGCTACACGATCGTCGAACTTTCCTCGTCGCTGCGCGACCGCCAGCAGCAGGCATTGGCGCGTTTCGGCGGTCGCGTGCACTGGGCGGGCGAGTTGCCCGCGCAGTTCAGCGGGATCGTCGTGGGCAACGAAGTGCTCGATGCGATGCCGGTGAAACTGCTGGCTCGCGTGAACGGGGAGTGGTTCGAGCGGGGGATAGGGCTTCGACAAGCTCAGCCCGAACGGGGCAGTGTTCCCCCTGAGCCCACCGAAGGACCGCTCGCCTGGGCGGACAGGCAGACCGATTTGCGCCCGCCCATCGAGATCGAAGGCACCCACGACTACCTCACGGAGATCCATCCCCAGGCCGAAGCATTCGTGCGCACCCTGGGCGACCGGCTCTCGCGCGGCGCGGCGTTCTTCATCGACTACGGCTTCGGCGAAAGCGAGTACTACCACCCGCAGCGCCACATGGGCACGCTGATGTGCCATCGCGGGCACCTTGCCGACGCTGACCCGCTGCAGGATGTCGGCACCAAGGACATCACGGCGCACGTCGACTTCACGCAACTCGCAGTCGCTGCCGGCGAAGCGGGGTTGAAAACGCTGGGCTACACGACGCAGGCGCGTTTCCTTCTCAACTGCGGCATCGTGCCTTTGCTGGCGCAGGCGACGCTGCCCGAGCGCGCGGCTGCACAGAGGCTCATCACGGAACACGAGATGGGCGAGCTCTTCAAGGTGATAGCGTTCCACAAGGGCGACTTCTGGGATGCAACCGGTTTCCGTGAAGGCGACCGCACCCACACGCTATGACTCCGAGGCCCTAAACTCGCGCGATGATTCGCTGGATCATCGTCGTCTTTCTCGCGCTGATGCTCATCAGCTGGTTCACGCCGCTGCTGCAGAAGATGGGCTTCGGCAAGCTGCCGGGCGACTTGCGCTTCAAGCTCTTCGGGCGCGACTGGTTCATCCCCCTCACCACCACGATAGTGCTCAGCCTTGTCGTGGGCGCCATCGCGAAGGTGCTGTGATGAAGGCGTGCATCGACATCGGCGGCACCAAGGTCGCAGTCAGCCTGAACGCGGGCGATGGCCTCGAACTGCACGCCAAGCGCAGCGAACCTACCGCGAAGACAGGCAATAACGACGCGCTGGCACTGCAGATCCTGCGCATGGTCGATTCCGCCTGCGCGGACATGGGCATCCCGCCGGACACCGTCAAGCGTGCGGGCGTTTCGTCGTGCGGCCCGTTCGTGATGCGCAATGGGTTGTTCGAATTGGCGGCGCCCAATATCTGCGGCGGCATGGCCGGGCCCGCGCGCGGCTTGCCCAACACATGGGAAACCGCGCTGCTCGAAGCGCCGCTGCGGCACCGCTTCGAGGAAGTGCGCGTCGAGAACGATTGCATAGGCGCCCTCGAAGCGGAGCGCCGCTGGGGCGCGCTGCAGGGCGTCGACCACTGCGCCTACGTGACGTGGAGCACGGGCATCGGCGTCGGGCTGTGCGTCGACGGCCGCGTGCTGCGCGGCAAGAATGGCAACGCGGGCCACGCGGGCCACATGTTCGTGACCGACAACGACGACGCGCTCTGCGGCTGCGGCAACGTAGGCGACGTCGAGGCGCTGATCGCCGGCAACGCGATCGGCCGGCGTTTCGGCGTCGACGGCGCAGTGCTGCTTGCGCGTGCCAAGCAGGGCGACACCCAGGCGGAGGCGATCGTCGACGACCTGTGCCGGGTGATGGGCCGCATGCTCTACAACCTGACCGTCACGCTCGACCTGCAGCGCATCAGCCTGGGCGGCAGCGTGTTCTGGAACAACCGCGACTACCTGCTGCCGAAGCTCCAATCGCAGTTGAAGGGCAAGCTTGCCGCTCTCACGGACGGCTGCGAGCTCGTACCCGCCGGCCTGGCCGACCACGTCGGCGACTACGCGGCGCTCGCGCTGCTGGTCTGAAAGCGCGGCAACGCCGCGACCGCGGCGATGCGCGCCTTGTGGATCATCTCGCCGATCTCGGGGCCGGACTTGTTGTCCTGCTGCGCGCGTTCCGCGATTGCGTGCGTCACCACCGACTGCGCGGCACCGAGCGCGGCGAGTAAACGCTCCCGCTGCGGATAGGGCGATTCCTGCAAGCCGCCTCGGCCGCGGGCATCGCACTCGCACGCCAGCAGGACCTGTTCGAACCGCTGCGGCTTGCGGAAGGCGTCGCAGCGCTCCAGCAGCCGCACGACGGCCGCGGCGCCGAATTCACCGCTGCGATGGATGTTGCCGTGCTCGCGCGCGACGACGTCGGCCAGTTCGCGGCATTCGACCGGGATGCGCAGCCGCTCGCAGACCTTCTTCAGCAGGCGCGCGCTGCGTTCCTCGTGGCCGATGTGCTTCGGCAGGATGTTCTCGGGCGTGGTGCCCTTGCCGAGGTCGTGCGTGAGGCACGCGAAACGCACCGGCAGCGGCGCCTGCAGGCGCGCGCTCATGTCGAGCACCATCATCAGGTGTACGCCGGTGTCCACTTCCGGGTGGTAGTCGGCGCGCTGCGGCACGCCCCACAGGCGATCCACCTCGGGCAGCAGTTTCGCGAGCGCGCCGCATTCGCGCAGCGTCTCGAACATCCGCGAAGGATGGTCCTCCATCAACCCGCGTGAGAGTTCCTGCCAGACGCGTTCGGCAACGAGTGCATCGGCTTCGCCGGCCTCGACCATCTCGCGCATCAGGGCCATCGTCTCGGGCGCGATGGAGAACCGGGAAAAACGCGCGGCGAACCGTGCGACGCGCAGGATACGCACCGGGTCCTCGCGAAAGGCAAGCGTCACATGGCGCAGCACGCGCTGCTGCAGGTCCCGCCGGCCATCGAAGGGGTCGATCAATGCGCCGCGCTCGTCACGAGCAATCGCGTTGATCGTGAGGTCGCGGCGCGCCAGGTCCTGCTCCAGCGTGACGTCCGGCTCGGAGTGGAAGGCGAAGCCGTGGTAGCCGCGCGCCGTCTTGCGCTCGGTACGCGCGAGCGCGTATTCCTCGCGCGTTTCCGGATGCAGGAAGACGGGGAAGTCCTTGCCAACCGGCAGGTACCCCGAGGTGATCATCTCCTGCGGCGTGGCACCGACGACGACCCAGTCGTGGTCATTCACGGGCAAGCCCAGCAGGGCGTCCCGCACGGCGCCACCGACCATGTACGTTCGCATCCGGCGAGTTTAGGCCCTCGAACCGGCCACCCTACAAACCCAGCTGCCTGGCGACCTCGCGCGCGCGTTCGGTGACTTCGGCGGGGGTGGGCGGCAGGGGCAGCCGGCATTCGCCTACGTCCTGCCCCAGCACGCGCAGCATGGCCTTGATCGACATCGAGAAGACGGACGTGTCCGAATTGATGAACTCGAACGATGGCTGCAGTGCCGCGTTGGCAGCGCGCGCGGCGGCGATGTCGCCGCGCCGGAACGCATCGAACATCTGCTGGAAACGCGGCGCCGTCCAGTGCGTGCTGGTGCCGACGATGCCGACCGCGCCCGATGCCATCAGGGGCAGCGTGTAAGAGTCGTCGCCCGAGTACAGGTCGAAGTGCGCGCCGGCCTGGGCGATCAGCGCCGCCGCTGCGGGCGGATCGCCGGTCGCGTCCTTGAACGCGACGATGTTGGGCACGTCGGTGAAAAGGCGCAGCAGCACGTCGCGCGAGATCCGGCGGCCCGTGCGGATCGGCACGTCGTAGATCATCACCGGCAGGTCCGTCGCAGCCGCCGCCGCGCGGAAATGCGCTTCGATGCCCGCTTGCGGAGGCCGGTTGTAGTAGGGCGACACGATGAGGACGCCCGCCGCACCCAGGCCCTTCGCCTGTTTCGTGAGCTCTATGGTGTGGTGCGTATCGTAGGTGCCCGTGCCCGCGAGCACGGGGATGGTTACTGCTTCGGCAACCGCCCGCACCAGGTCGCAGCGTTCCGCATCCGAGAGCGTCGCGGATTCGCCGGTCGTCGCCGCGACCACGAGCCCGTCGTGGCCGCGCGCGGCCAGCCATTGCGCGAGGCGGCGTGCGGCGTCCAGGTCGAGCCGCCCCTGCTTGTCGAACGGAGTGACCATCGCGGTCAACACGGCGCCCCAGTGGCGGGGCTTGGCAAGGGCAGGCTCTGTGTTCATCTTGAAGTTCGGTAGGGCTCTTCGAAGTCCAGGAATTCCCGCTCGGCCAGGGCGTCTTCCACCCAGGCCTTTACGCCGGACAACTGGCAGACACGGCGCACATAGTCGGTGATAGCTCCGGGCACCGGCAGCGCGTAATTCTTGATGCGCATGCACACAGGTGCGAAGTACGCGTCGGCGATCGAGAACTCGCCGAACAGCATCGGGCCCTTGTGCTCATCGAGGAGCGCGCTCCACATCGAGACGATGCGCTGCACGTCGCTGCGCACATCCGGCTGGTCGCGCCAGACGAGCGCGCCGACCTGCGGAAGCGACGCTTCGATATTCATCGGGCACCGGCTGCGCAAGGCGCCGAAACCCGAATGCATTTCCGCGCAGACGCTGCGCGCCCGTGCCCGCGCTTTGGCATCCTTAGGCCACAAATGCTTTTCCGGAAATTTCTCGGCGGCATATTCCGCTATCGCGAGCGTGTCCCAGACGGCGAAACCGCCATCGACCAGGACGGGCACGCGCCCGGCAGGGTTCACCGCGAGGACCGTGCGCTTGAAGTCCGAGTCCTTGTCGAACGAATCGAACCGCACCATCACTTCCTCGAAGGGAATGCCTGCCTGTTTGAGCAGGACCCATGGCCGCATGGACCAGGACGAATAGTTCTTGTTGCCGATGAAGAGTTTGAGCATCCGGTTTCTCCGTGGGTGGGGCGGATGCTAGCGGCGCCCGCGCGGAGGATTGATGCAAAAAAACCCCGTCATTGATGCCCGCGCGGCGCGCCGCGCCCTTGTTGCCTGCCACGAAGTCATGGCAGGTCTTTGTAGGGCTCCGGCTTGCTCGCGTCGCGCGGCCCCACGGTGCCCAGCCTCGCCTTCAGCGATTGCGGCTGGCCGCTCAGGATCGCGGCATAGACCGTGGTGTTCGACAGCACCTTCTTCACGTAGTCGCGTGTTTCGTTGAACGGCACGTTCTCGGCCCAGATCGCGGTTTCCAGCACGGGCCCGTTGCGCCAGTTGCGCGGCCGCCCCGGGCCTGCGTTGTACGCGGCCGCGGCCAGCGCCATCGATCCGTCGAAGTCGTCGAGCACGAGTTTGAGGTAGCCCGTGCCGATGGCGATGTTGGTGTCGCGGTCGGTCAGCTGGTCGACCGTGAAGTTGGGAAGGCCGATCTTGCGTGCCGTCCAGCGCGCGGTGGCGGGCATGACCTGCATCAGCCCGGAGGCGCCGACGCTGGAGCGCGCATCCATGACGAAGCGGCTCTCCTGCCGGATCAGGCCATAGACGTACGCGGGATCGAGGCCGATCTCGCGGCTGCGCCTGACGACCGAGTCGCGGAAGGGCATCGGGTAGCGCTGGTCGGCATCGAACTCGCTGCGCGTGCGTTCGCTGGTGTTGATGCAGCGGTCCCACACTTCGCGGTCGCATGCGAACTGGGCGGAGGCGAGCAGTTCCCGATCGCCCATGCCGCCCGGCTTCGCGAGGTTGGTCGCGTAGTTCCACTCGCGCACGCCTTCGGTCCTGAGGCCCAGCGAGATCGCGAGCAACGCACGATTCAGGCTCGCGTTCAGCCGCGCGGCCTCTTTTTCTTCGGGCGTGACCGGCGCGGGACGGGCTGGCACGCCGACCTTCTGGCCGAGTTCTTCCAGCGCGAGCTGTTCATAAAAGCCGCGCGCGGAGGCTATCGACTGCAAGAGCTTCTGCGCCTCGGCCTTGTGCGCATCGCCGCCCTGCGCCAGCAGCGCGCGCGCACGCCAGTAGACCCACGCCGCATCGCCCTTGCCCTCGTCGGTCATGCCGTTGATCGCCGACAGCACGATGGGCCACTGCGGCCCCTTGGGGGATCGAAGCGCGGCACGCACCTTCCACTGCAGCATCTCGTCGGTGAGGTCGCTGTCCTTCGAGACTTTCGCAAAGTGGTCCAGCGCATCGCTGCCCAGCCGCTGCGCGGCCTGCTTGCCGATCACGCCCCAGACCCAGTTGCGCTCCTCGGGCGAGAGTTGCGGGCCCCACTTGCTTTCGAGCTGGCTCGCGGCACTGTCCGCATCGGTCGCCGCCAGCTTGACCAAAGCCAGCGCGATCAGCTCCTTGCGCATCTTGCTCGCGACGGTGACGCGGCTCGTGAGGAAGCGCGAGGGGCTCGTGTTCAGTTCATTGAACTGCGCGACGGCATCCGGAGCGGCAATCTCGACGGCCGTTGCAGCCGCCTTCACGCGGTTGTTCTCGAGCGCGAGCCGCGCCTTGCGCCAGGCGTCGTTCTCCGTCATGCGCTTGGCTCCTCCGCCCTGCGCAATCAGGCGCGACGCGGCAAACGTGCAGCCGTCGTCCGAATCGCGCTGCGCGAACCAGTTGCGGCGCACCTCGTCCGCCAGGCCCGGCGGGGCGTTCGGCCCTTCGCGCAGGAACGACGTCAGCAGCGCGTAGCAGCGCACTTCACGGTCGTCGTTCATGCGGTACTTGGGGTACTCGGCAGCGAAAGTCGTCCAGTCGCGGCGCTGGCCCAGCAGCAGCAGCCAGTCGTTGCGCAGCCGGTCTTCCTGGTAGCTGCCGGCGTACCGCGCGAAGAAATCCTGAAGTTCCTGCGGCTGGGCCGTGTCCAGGCGCGCGCGCAGTTCCCAGTACGCGGCCCACGGTTCGAGGGCGTGGCCACGCACCGCGGGCAGCAATTGCGCCAGCCGCGCGCGGTTACCCTGCTTGAAAGCCTGGTTCATCTCCAGGATGAGGTCGTCCGCCCTGGGCTGTGCCGTGCACGCACTGCACGCGAGCGCCAGGCCGATCAATGTCAGAATCCGTCGCAACTTCATTCGAAGATTATGGACAAGTCGCAGGAAAAAAGGGCTTTGCGCAAGCTGCTGGTCGAACAGCGGCTGAAGATGCCCGACCGCCTCGAGCGCTGCGACCTGCTGCAACGCGTGATGCGCATCTGGCTCGTCAACCGGCCCGACATCGTGATCGGCGCCTACTGGCCGATCAAGGGCGAGTTCGACCCGCTGCCCGCGCTGCATCGCTGGAAGGAAGACGGCGAGCTGCTCGACGAGCCGCAGCCGCGCCGCATCGGCCTGCCGGTCGTGGACAAGCAGCATGGGACCCTGAAGTTCCACGCATGGTTCCCCGGCTGCTACATGGAAGAAGATGCGTACGGCATCCCCAAGCCCAAGGACACGGAAGTCATCGTGCCGACGCTGCTGTTCGTTCCGTGCGTGGGCTATGGGCCGGGCGGCTACCGGCTCGGCTACGGCGGCGGTTTCTACGACCGCACGCTCGCAAACCTGCAGCCCAAGCCCTACACGGTGGGACTTGGCTTCGCGAGCGAGTTCGTCGATGACTTCGAGCCCGAGCCGCACGATGTGCCGCTCGACGCGATCCTCAATGACAACGGGGTGGTCTGGCCAATTTCGGGTCACTGAAAAATCGCGAATTGGCGCACTGGTTGGATAGCGTTCCGGGCTTGCGATTTTTCAGTGCTTTGATTAGTTGTTCGGGACCGGCGAAGCCGGATCCCTCACAAAGGGAGGCGGCCTGCGCGTTGCTCCGGCCCGCTTGGGGAGTCACTGAAAAATCGCGAAGGGAGGCACTTGTTGGATTGCGTTCCGGGCTCGCGATTTTTCAGTGTTTTGAAGTGTTGTTCGGGACCGGCGAAGCCGGATCCCTCTCAAAGGGAGGCGGCCTGCGCGTTGCTCCGGCTCGCCTGAGTGCCCCTGCGGGGATGGAATTGCTCGTCATCCCCGCGAAGGCGGGGATCCAGTCCAACGGACCAGCGCACGTTGGATTCCCGCGCGAGCCCGGAACACGATCCACCAAGTGCCCCGATTCGCGATTCTTCAGTTAATCGATGTAGTCGACCGTGTCCGGGTCGGGAACCTCTCCGATAGCGACCCTGGTCGCCTTGCTCTGCGCCATCAGCCATTCGCAAAACGCCTTGATCTCGGGCCGGTGGTCGCTGCGAGGGCCGACGATGAGCCAGTAGGCCATCGGTGAATCCATGCGCAGGTTCGGGAGGGGCTCGACGAGGTCGCCGTTGGAGAGCGCTTCGGCCACCATCGGCAGGCGCGCGAGAACGACACCCTGCCCGGTGAGTGCCGCTTGCACCATCTGGTAGGCGTAGTTGAAGTAGAGCCAGCGCTTGGGCTGCAGCTTCGCCTGCCCGTGTTCGTCGAACCAGCGGCGCCAGGTAAGCCACTCGAGGTGCGTCTGGTGCGCATCGCCGGCTTCGATCAGCGCATAGTTCACGAGGTCCGCGGGCTTCTTCAGCGCGCCGCCGCTTTTCAGGAGCCAGGGACTCACGACCGGCGTCAGCTGTTCGCCGAAGAGGCGGATCGCCTTGGGCGGCATCGAGGCCATCGGGCCGTATCGAAGGGCCATGTCGACATCCGCGGTCTCGAGGTCCAGCGTCTGGTCGGACGCGTCGATCCGGATGTCGATGTCGGGGTTGTCGCGCTGGAACTGCTCCAGGCGCGGGATCAGCCACATCGACGCGAAGGAAGCGAACGTGGTGAGCGCGACGGACCTGCGCCCCGCCGTCTGCCTGATCTGGCGGATTGCGTTGTCGATGCGGGGCAGGGCGTTCGTCACGGCCAGCAGCAACTGCGCGCCGGCGCTGGTGAGTTCGACCGCGCGCGTGTGGCGCAGGAACAGGCTCACGCCGACTTCTTCCTCGAGCGACTGGATCTGGCGGCTGACGGCCGACTGCGTGAGCGCCATTTCTTCGGATGCGGCGCGGAAATTGAGGTGCCGCGCGACGGCTTCGAAAGCGCGCAGGTGCCCGGCGGAGATGGGGCGGCTGCGCAAATGGGTCTGAGAGTGCTGCATCGGGGTGCCAACCTGTGTCAGGAGGGGCGCATCGATTGATGCGAATCCAGAATCAATAGCGTACCGGGATTTCATTGGACTGCCAAGCGTCCCGCGCCGATGATTCAATACCGAAAACGCCCGAACCTGGAGAACGCCATGGCACTCGCAACCCGTCCTGAAACGCAACAATCCGCCCCCGCCCTTCCCGGCACGTGGAAACTCGCGGCCGGCCGTGCGATCACCCTGCAGCCGCTCGAGGAAGGCACGTTCAAAGTTGCCCACGGCCAGATGTGGGCCACGTACGACGGCCCGCACAAGGGTGCGGCCAACGAGTCGGGCGACCATATCGTCGGCGCCGGCCAGACGCTGCGCATCCGCGCCGGCCAGCGCGTGGTGGTCGAGTCGTGGAACTGGCAATCGCCGTCCTATTTCAGCTGGGAGCCGCTGCCCGTGCCGGCTCGCGTGCGCAAGCCGCGCCTTGCGGCGCTCGTGCAACCGCTGGCCGACCTGCGCCTGGCACTCGTCTTCGGCGCCGGCGCGATCGGCCGCCTCGTCGCGGGCCTGGCCACCGTGGGCTGGGAACTCCTCGCGGGCCGCAGCCGCGAAGCAGCCTTCAATGCGCAGGCGCGCAACTGCGCCAAGGGCGCGTGAAGCGCTGACCGTCAGCATTACTGTCTCCTGTCCCCCTCGGGCGCGGTGGCCACAACGGCACCGCGCCTCTTTTTTGCCACCGCATAATCGCCGGCATGGCCCGGCCCAAGTCCTCCCAGCACGAGCTCAAGCGCGACGAGATCCTGGACATAGCCGCCCAATGCTTCGCCGACAAGAGCTACCCGGCGGCCAGCATGAACGACATCGCCGCCGCCGGCGGGACATCGAAGGCGCGGCTTTATCACTACTACGAGAGCAAGGAAGCGATCCTCTTCGACTTGCTGGACCGCTACACGCAGCGGCTCGTGGCCGTGATCGGGCAGACCGAGGCGGCCGCCCAGCGCCGCAACCTGGATGACCGCGCCGCCCTGCACGAACTCGTGCGCGGCTTCCTGGACGAATACGAACATTCGGCCACGCGCCACATCGCGCTCCTGCACGACACGAAGTTCCTCGGCGAACAGCAGCGAGAGCTGATCCTGGACCGCCAGCGCGACGTCGTGTCGGCCGCCACGCGGTTCCTGCGCCGCGCGTACCCCGAGCGGGTGACCGCCGAAAACCAGACCCGCGTCGCGATGATGCTGTTCGGGATGATCAACTGGACTTTCACCTGGCTGCGTCCGGGCGGCACGCTGACATACGCGGCGTTCGCCGATGACGTGATAGAAATGCTGGAGCGCGGCCTGTCGTGAACGCGCCGCTTCGCGTCGTCGTGATGGGCGTGTCGGGCTGCGGCAAGTCCGAGGTCGGCCGGCGCGTGGCGCAAGCCTTGGGACTGCCGCTCGTCGAAGGCGACGAATTCCATCCGCCGGGCAACATCGAGAAGATGCGACAGGGCCTTCCGCTCACCGACGCGGACCGCGCAGGCTGGCTGCGGCAGTTGCGCGATGAACTCGCAAGCAAGAGGCAAGGCGCGGTGCTGACCTGCTCGGCGCTCAAGCGCAGCTATCGCGACATCCTGCGCGAAGCGGACGCGGCTTTGCGCTTCGTGCACCTGCAGCTGTCGTTGAAGGACGCCCAGGCGCGCGTCGCGGCGCGGCCCGGCCACTTCTATCCGCCCAGCCTCGTCGCAAGCCAGTTCGAGACGCTGGAGGACCCTTCGCGCGAGCCCGGCGTGCTCGGCGTCGACGCCACGCAGCCGCTCGATGCGGTCGCGCAGCAAGCCGTTCGCTGGCTGCAGCGGGCGAGTTGACCTGCGATTCAACAATCCGTAATCGATTACGGTTAGTTAAAATCGCTCCCTTTCGCAAGCCTCACCGGAGTCCCGATGTCCAAAGCATTCGCGAGCCAGGCCGACGTGGCCGACAAGAAGATCACCTTCGAGCAACTGAGCAAGCACTGCTGGGCGTACACCGCCGAGGGCGACCCCAATTCGGGCGTGATCATCGGCGACAAATTCATCATGGTGAGCGACGCGACGGCGACGCCCGCGATGGCGCAAGACCTGATCGCGCGGATTCGCACGGTGAGCAGCAAGCCGATCAAGTACGTGCTGCTCACGCACTACCACGCGGTGCGCGTGCTTGGTGCAAGCGCGTATGCCGCCGAAGGTGCGACGGAAGTGATCGCGAGCCAGGGCACCTATGAGCTCATCGTCGAGCGCGGCAAGGAAGACATGCAGTCTGAGATGGAGCGCTTTCCCCGCCTCTTCCGCAACGCCGAGTCCGTGCCCGGCCTCACCTGGCCCACGATGATCATCGGGGGCGGCGACCCGACAAAGGGCGAGGTTCCGGGAAAGCTCACGCTCGATCTGGGTGGCGTGCAGGTGCAGGTCTGGCACCCCGGACCGGGCCACACGCGCGGCGACACCATCGCGTGGGTCGCCGAAGAGAAGGTCCTGTTCTCGGGCGATCTCGTCGAATACGAAGCCGGCGTCTACACGGGCGACGCGCACCTGCAAGAGTGGCCGGCGACGCTGGAAGCCTTGCGCGCCCTGCGTGCCGAGGCCATCGTGCCCGGGCGTGGCGAAGCGATGAAGGGCGCTGCAGAGGTGAACAAGGCGCTCGACTACACCAAGCGCTGGGTGGAAACGCTCTACGCCTGCGCGCGCGAGGCGGCGGCGGCCAACATGGACCTGAAGGCGGCGATGGCGCACACGCGCCAGAAGATGGACCCGATCTTCGGCCATGTCTTCATCTACGAGCATTGCCTTCCGTTCGACGTGAGCCGCGCGTACGACGAAGCCAAGGGCATCAAGAACCCGCGTATCTGGACGGCCGAGCGCGACAAAGAAATGTGGACGGCGCTGCAGCAGTGAAACGAATGCGTTCGTCGTAGGAGGGCGCCGACATGGCCGGCCACGCCGCGCCGACATCAAGGTTGTGCTCGGCTCCCTAAGCTGGATGCGAGGCCGCCCCGCGGCACATCAAAAAGCCCAGGAGCAAACACATGGATTCGAACAAGCAGGCGCAGCGCGCCCAACAGCAACAGCAGCCCGCGCGCCAGGGCGACCAGCAGCAGCAGCAATCCGGCACCAGCGACTTCCAGCCGAACGACAACCCCCGCGGCCAGCAGATGGGCGAGGGCAGCTACGAAGGCACGCGCGACTACAACAAGCGCACCGAGGAGTACCTGAAGTCGCACGACGTCGAGGCCGATGCGCAGGCCGCCAAGCCGCGTTCCGAACAGGAAGCGCGTGACATGCAGCGCGCCGAGGAAGAGGGCAAGTCCCACTCCAAGGGCGAGCACTGAAGCACGAGCGCTAGCGCTGCGCGGCGAGTTCCCTCACGTCGCGCTGCCAGGCGCGCAGCCGCCGCGCGGCGACCTCCCGCTGCGCGGGCGTCGTACTGTTGTGCAGCGCCGCGAACACGCCGCATGTTTCCTGGATGAACGACCGCTCGTAAGCCCGCCATGCGGCGTCTGGCGACTGCTGCATGCGCTGCAGGTAGCCGCGCAGCAACGAGCGCGCTTCCGTCGTGCCGAGCGACTGGCCTGCGAGCTGCGCCAGCACCGCAAGCAAGTCCTGGTGGCGCCGCTGCTGTTCGGCGGCCACGCGTTTCGGATCGAACACCGACTTGTCGACCTCCGCGCGCAGCACCGCTTTCTGGCGCTCATCCAGCGGTCCGTAAACCTGTTCCGCGCGCTCGACCATCCGGTCGACACGCTTCTCCCTCATCGTCGCCGCTTCGGGCTGCACCCAGTCCTTGCGGAAGTCGCGCCGCGCTTTCTCCAGCTTGCGTTGCAGGTGGACGAGTTGCTCCTGCTCCAGCCCTGCTGCCAATGCCGCAATGGCGGGCTCGGCCTGGTCGACGACCGCGCCGATCCGTTCGCGGATCACGGGCTCGAGCGCGCACGCTTGCGCGGGCGTGACGTCCACGGGTGCCATCTGTTCCATGGCGTTGAGCATGGCGGCCACGCGCGGCAATTCCTGCTGCCGGTGCCAGCCGTGCAGCTTCTGGATTTCGGCGCGCACGCGCGGGGCCTGGTCGTCGGTGAAGTCCACGTAACTGTCGAGCCACCAGTACGCTACCTCGTCGATGTTGTTGTAGGCGAGCTTCACTGCGCTGCAGGCAGCGAGCGCCGCAGCAAGGCCCAGCAGGCCGATAATCCGGGCAGCGCGAAGCACGGTGCCCGCGCAGCAGGAAGGAATGTGCATGGCAGCGATCGATGTGGTCATCATGGCGGCGGGCAAGGGCACGCGGATGAAAAGCCGCCTGCCCAAAGTGTTGCACCGTTTGGCCGGCCGCGCATTGTTGCAGCACGTCGTTGACACAGCGGCGGCCATGAAAGCGCGCAGTATTGCCATCGTCACGGGCCACGGCGCGAGCGAGGTGGAGCAGGCCGTGCAAGGCTGGGGCCATGCCGGTGCGGCTCTGCGCTTTGTGCGGCAGGAGCCGCAGCTGGGCACCGGCCACGCGATGCAGCAGGCTGCGCCTGTCTTGCCCGACGACGGGACGGTGCTCGTGCTTTATGGCGATGTTCCGTTGATCGAAGCGAAAACGCTCGAGCAGCTGGTCGCTGCGAGCGGCGGTGAGCGCCTTGCGCTCCTCACCATCGACATGCCCGATGCCACCGGCTACGGGCGCATCGTGCGCGAAGGTGACAGCGTGCGCGCGATCGTGGAGCAGAAGGACGCGAGCGAAGCGCAGCGCGCGATCCGCGAGGCGTACACCGGTTTCATGGCGGCGCCGACGAAGCTGCTGAAAGGCTGGCTCGGACGGCTCACGAACGACAACGCGCAGCGCGAGTACTACCTCACCGACGTCGTCAAGCTCGCGGTGCAGGACGGGGTCGCGGTTGTGGCCGTGAAGGCGACGGTGCAGACGCAGGTGGACGGCGTGAACAGCCCGCTGCAGCTGGCCCAGCTCGAACGCGCGTACCAGCTGCAGCTCGCGCAGGCGCTGATGGAGCAGGGCGTGCGCATCGCCGACCCGGCGCGCTTCGACGTGCGCGGCACGCTCGAGTGCGCACAGGATGTGGAGATCGACGTCAACTGTGTGTTCGACGGCAAGGTGACGCTGGGCGAAGGCGTGGCGATTGGCCCGAACTGCTTCATCCGCAACGCGGCAATCGCCGCGGGTGCGCGCATCCACGCGTTCACGCACATCGATGGCGAAAGCGGCGACGTCAAGGTGGGCGAGGGCGCACTGATCGGCCCGTTCGCGCGGCTGCGCCCCGGGGCGGACCTCGGCCCCGAGGTGCACATCGGCAACTTCGTCGAGGTGAAGAATTCCAGACTGGGCCGCGGCTCCAAGGCCAACCACCTCGCGTATCTCGGCGATTCGACAGTGGGCGAGCGCGTGAACTACGGCGCGGGCTCGATCACCGCCAACTATGACGGCGCGAACAAGCACCGCACCGTGATCGAGGACGAAGTGCACATCGGCAGCAACTGCGTGCTGGTCGCGCCGGTGAAGATCGGCCGTGGCGGCACCGTGGGCGGGGGCTCCACCATCAACAAGGACACCGAGCCCGAAGTGCTGACCGTCGCGCGCGCGAAGCAGGTGAGCATCAGCGGCTGGAAGCGGCCGAAGAAAGCGCCGAAGTAGATTCGCGCGCTGGCGCTTACGCCATCGGAATGCGCGGGTCGAATTTCGCGCGCTTCACGCTGAAGAACGCTTTGACGTTGCGCACGTTCGCATCGCTCGTGAAAAGCCGCTGGGTGAGTTCCAGGTAGCCTGGCATGTCGCGCGTGTGGACGACGAGCACGAAGTCCGGGCCGGGTGAAACGCGGTAGCACTGCTGCACGGCCGCGTCAGCGCACACGCGCGCCTCGAATTCCTGCTGTTGCTCCTGCCCCTGGCGCTCGAGCGTGACTTCGACCACCGCCTGCAGGCCATGCCCGATCGAGGCCGCGAGCTGTTCCGGCGCGAGCAAGGCCACTTGCCTCTCTATCAGGCCCGACTCGCGCAGCCGCTTCACCCGCCGAAGGCAGGTCGGCGGAGAAACGTGGACCTTGGCCGCCAAGTCCTGGTTGCTCAGGGACGCATCGATTTGAAGTTGCTCCAGCAGGGCTACGTCGATTGCGTCCAGCGAGAGTTTTTCTTCCATCATTAAATGATATATGAAATTAAATAACTCAACAATAAGACTAAGAAATTTAAGTTCATTTATCAGCAAATTTAGAACACATATTTCCGGAGTGACCGCCTACAGTCGCGGCATCACCACCCCAGCGGGAGAGCATTCATGTGTGGCATCGTCGGCGCGGTTTCGACCCGAAATATCGTCCCCATCCTCGTCCAGGGCCTGCAACGGCTCGAGTACCGCGGCTATGACTCCTGCGGCGTGGCGATTTATTCGGACGGCCTCAAACGCGCACGCAGCACGGACCGCGTGGCCAAGCTCGTCGACCAGCTGAAGGAAGAACACCTCGAAGGCACGACCGGCATCGCGCACACGCGGTGGGCGACGCACGGCGCGCCTGCCGTCCACAACGCGCATCCTCATTTCAGCCACGGCCCCGGCAAGGACGCGGGGAGCAAGCCCGGCCGGGTCGGCCTGGTGCACAACGGCATCATCGAAAACCACACCGAGCTGCGTAAATCGCTGCAGGCACGCGGTTATGAGTTCTCCAGCCAGACCGACACCGAAGTGATCTGCCACCTCGTGGACAGCCTGTATGAAGGGGACCTGTACGAAGCGGTGAAGGTCGCCGTGACGAAGCTGCACGGCGCCTATGCGATCGCTGTTTTCTGCAAGGACGAGCCCCACCGCGTCGTAGGCGCGAGGGCGGGATCGCCCCTGATCCTGGGCGTAGGCAAGGAGGGCGGCGAGAACTTCCTCGCGAGCGACGCAATGGCGCTCGCCGGCGTCACGGACCAGATCGTGTACCTCGAAGAGGGCGACGTCATCGACGTGCAACTGGGCAAGTACTGGATTTCCGACAAGTCGCAAAAGCCCGTGACGCGCGAGGTCAAGACCGTGCAGGCGCATAGCGGTGCCGCGGAGCTGGGCCCCTACCGCCACTACATGCAGAAGGAAATCTTCGAGCAGCCGCGCGCCGTGGCCGACACGCTCGAGGGCGTGCAGGGCATCGTGCCGGAGCTGTTCGGCGATGGCGCGCTGCGAGTCTTCAAGGAGGTCGATTCCGTCCTGATCCTCGCGTGCGGCACCAGCTACTACAGCGGCTGCACCGCGAAGTACTGGCTGGAGAGCATCGCGAAGATTCCGACGCAAGTCGAGATCGCCAGCGAATACCGCTACCGCGACACGGTGCCCGATCCGGGCACGCTGGTGGTGACGATCAGCCAGTCGGGCGAAACCGCGGACACGCTGGCCGCGCTGCGCCACGCGCAGGGCCTGGGCATGACCAAGACGCTGACCATCTGCAACGTGTCCACGTCCGCGATGGTCCGCGAGTGCAAGCTTGCGTATGTGACGCGCGCGGGGGCCGAGATAGGCGTCGCATCGACGAAAGCCTTCACCACGCAACTCGCCGGCCTGTTCCTGCTGACGCTGGTGCTTGCCCAGGTCAAGGGCCGCCTGACCGAAGACGAGGAAGCGCAGCACCTGAAGGCAATGCGCCACCTGCCCGCGGCGTTGCAGGCGGTGCTCGCGCTCGAACCGCAGGTGATCAGCTGGTCGGAGGACTTCGCGAACAAGGAGAACGCCCTGTTCCTCGGGCGCGGGCTGCATTACCCGATCGCACTGGAAGGCGCCCTCAAGCTCAAGGAGATCACGTATATCCACGCCGAAGCGTATGCGGCCGGCGAACTCAAGCACGGCCCGCTCGCACTCGTCACGAGCGAGATGCCCGTCGTCACCGTCGCGCCCAATGACGCGTTGCTGGAGAAGCTGAAAAGCAACATGCAGGAAGTGCGTGCGCGCGGTGGCGTGCTGTATGTGCTGGCCGATGCGGACAGCCGCATCGAAAGCGAGGACGGCATCCACGTGATCCGCATGCCCGAAAACTACGGACCGCTCAGCCCGCTGCTGCACGTCGTGCCGTTGCAGCTGCTGGCCTACCACACCGCCTGCGCGCGCGGGACGGACGTGGACAAGCCGAGAAACCTGGCGAAAAGCGTTACTGTCGAATGACCGTGCCGGCTGCCGGGCGCTCGCTGCAAGAAACCTGACGGTCGAGCAACGGACTTTGTAACAGCAGTTTTCCGGCGCGGCCGACGAGCCGGCGGCAACTTTGACTTTGCCCCGGCTCATGAAATACTCACGGCCATGACTGTCAATGCAAAGGAAGCGCCAACCGTCGCTATTTCCTTGCGCGCCGAATCCGCCCGCTATGCGCTGCTGCGCCGGCTGGCCCCGTCGATGCGCCACCACCTCGTGGTCAACCTGCAGCCCATCGGCATGATCTACGAGGTGATGGATCGGCGTTTGCGCTCGCCGGAGCCCAACCTGAACGAGTTGCGCGAAAGCGCCCAGAAGATCAACGGCTTTGCCCGCGCGGCGATCGAATCGAGCCTGGATGTCGTGACCTGGCTGGCGCCGGACGAGCAGAAGTTCGTGCCGGCGGCCGATGGCGTGCGCGAGTGTTTCGGGCTGCTCGCGACCAGCCTGACGTTCCGCGGCTATTCCCTGCGCAACGAAGTGACCTCGCTTCCCGCGCAGGTCCATCGCGGAGCGTTGCGCGTGGTCCTCACCGGCGCGCTGGTCTGCATGACTGACACCAATGCCGGTCCCGCCGACCTGGTCCTCTCGGGCAAGACCGAAGGCGATTCGCTGGTGCTCACGCTGGTCCTGCGGCCGGGCGAGGGAGAGGCCGGCTTTTCCGGGGAGGTGCCCTACCGGCGGCTCCAGTGGGAAGACGTCGAGGCGCTGGCTGCGTCCGAATCGGTCGCCATCGAGCGCGAAGGCCGCCAGCAAGTGCGGATGACTTTCCCGTCCGGCGAAGCCAGCTGAATCAGAGATCGCGCAGCAGCGCCGGAATCTCCCCGGCAAGTTCACGCGCGAGGAAACCCAGTGGCCCCAGCCTTTGCGCGAGCGCCGCACCAGCCAGTGCGTGGAGCACCACTCCCCACGCTGCCGCCTGGGCAGGTTCCGCACCCCGCGCGAGCAAGCCGCCGATCAAGCCGGCCAGCACATCGCCCGAGCCGGACGTCGCAAGGCCCGCTTCCCCGCATTCGTGACGCCAGCCCGCGGCATCGGGCCGCGCAATCAATGTCGTCGCACCCTTCAACGCCAGGACTAGATTCCAGCGCGTGGCAGCGGTGCGTGCCGCTGCTTCGGGGTTCCGCAGGATCTGCTGTTTGGATTCGCCGGTGAGGCCCGCCATCTCGCCCGCGTGCGGCGTGGCGATGACATTACCGGCCAAGCGGCCTGCACGCGCGATGGCCTTCAGGGCGAGGGCGTCGAGCACGACGGGCTTCCCGGATGCCATCGGCAGCAGCCGCAAAACGAGTTCGACCGTCGCGTCTTCGTCCATGAGGCCCGGGCCGATCACAACGGCGGCGGCCGCGCGCACCAGCGGCGCGAGCTGTTCGCTTCCGGCAGGCGAGAGGCCGCCCGCGGCTGTCTCCGGCAGCGCGACGACACGCGCTTCCGGCACCGCGACGGCGATTTGCGTCGCAACGCCCGCCGCGGTCGCGATCACCAGCTTGCCCGCACCGGCGCGCAAGGCGGCAGTCCCGGCGAGGACGGCCGCCCCCGCGATCTCGCGGCTGCCCGCGATGACGAGGACGCGGCCGCGTTCCTCCTTGTCGGCGTCGCTCGCAACCGCCGGCAGAGGCCATCGCACGAGCAGGTCGCGGTCGAGCCGGGTCCAGTGCGCCTCGGCTGCCATCGTTCAGGGCTTGGCGGACACGGCAGCGTCGGGCTCCGCGGTGACCGGCGCACCGGCGCGGCGCAGCGGCGCAACGAAGTTGACGAGGTCCTTCACGAGTTCGTCGCGCTGCGGGTGGTACTCGTACGAGGTCACCGCGCAATTGGGCACGTCGCCCAGCTTGTCGATGGCGAGGATTTCCGACTCGTCGAGACATTCGAACAGGTAGCGCATGCAGTTGACGATGACCTGGTGGCCGACGATGAGCAGGCGCTGGCCTTCGTGTTCGCGGGAGATCATTTCGACGAGGCTGCGAAGGCGCAGGATCACGTCGCACCAGCTCTCGCCGCCCGGAGGGCGGAAGTAGAACTTGCCGACATGCCGCCGCTGCTCGCTCAGCTCGGGATATTTCTGCCTGATGCCGAAAGTCGTCAGCCTGTCGAGGATGCCGAACTCCTTCTCGCGCAGGCGCTCGTCGATGCGGATGCGCATCGGGTCGCCGGGATACTTCGCCGCATCGAGGACGATGCGGGCCGTTTCGCGCGCGCGCACATAGGGCGAGCACAGGATGACTTCCGGGCGCCGGTCGGCGGGCATCTCGCCGAACCACAGGCCGAGCGCGTGCGACTGTTCGCGGCCGAGGTCCGACAGCGGCGTGTCGACGTCGCGATGCACGATGTCGATCGTGGGCAGGCCCGCCGCTTCCGCGGCATCGCGCGCGACGTTGCCCGCGCTCTGTCCGTGACGCACGATCCAGACTGTCCGGGGCCAGCGTTTCGACACGGCTGCTTCCTCAGCGCTTGAAGCCCAGCGCCTTCATTGCGGCGCCCAGGCTGGTGCGGCTGGACTCGTAGTCCTTCCACGGGTCATTGCCGACGTCCAGGCGCGTATGGACGGTACGCACCGTCCAGTGCGCGCCGCCCTTCAGCCCCGCCAGTTCGTCCCACAACACCGGCACGGAGATGCCCAGGCCGGCCCGCGACCGTGCCGACCAGGCGGCAACCGTCGTCGCGCCGAAGCCGTTGCGCAGGTAGTCGATGAAGATCTTGCCGACGCGATTGGTGCCGCCGCTCTTGGCGACGAATCGCTGCGGGATCGTGCGGGCCAGGTGCTGCACGATCGCCTGCGAAAAGTCCTTCACCGTGTCCCAGTCGAACTGCTTTTTCAGCGGCACGACGATGTGCAGGCCCTTGCCGCCGCTGGTCTTGAGGAAAGCGGGCAGCCCGAGTTGCGCGAGGAATGCGCGCACCAGCTGCGCCGCTTCCTGGATCATCGGCCACGTGACGCCTTCCCCCGGGTCGAGGTCGAAGGTCATCCGGTCGGGCTTGTCGATCGCCGACTTCACGGCGTTCCACGTATGGAACTCCAGCACGTTCATCTGCGCCGCCGACATCAGCCCTTCGGGCCTGGCCACCTCGAGCATCGGCGAGTGCGACGGGTCCAGCGCGCGGTCGAGTTCGACCACGCCCGGCATCTTGTAGCGCTCCGAATGTTTCTGGAAGAAGAGTTCACCACCGACACCCTTGGGGGCGCGCACCAGCGCGACGGGCCGGCCTTTCATGTGCGGCATCATCAATGGCGCCACGAGGCCGTAGTAGCGCACGACCTCGATCTTCGTGATGCCGGATTCGGTGTCGATCACGCGGTCCGGATTGCTCACGCGCAATGTCGATGGCAGCTGCACTTGCGCAGCAGCTGGCGCTGGCGTCTCGCTTTCTTGCGGCGCGGCCGCCTTCGACTTCGCCGGGGCCTTGGCAGCTTTCGCGACGCGCGGCGCCTTTGCGGCTTGTGCGGGCTGTGCGGGCTTGTCCACGGGCGCATTGTGCTTCGGCAGTTCGCGGCCTATTGCCTTGGCCGGCTTGTCCATCCTGAGGCCGTGGAACACCGAGTGGCGCACCCGGCCGCTGCGCGTCCACTCCCCGAACGAAACTTCGCAGATCAGGTCGGGCTTGACCCAGTGCGCATTGCGCGGGACGTCCGCATCCGGCGCGAAGGGGCTGCGTTGCGCCTCGAGCGCGTCCAGCTTCGCGCGCAACTCCCGAAGCGTCTCCTCGTTGAAGCCGGTGCCGACGTTGCCGGCGTATTGCAGCTTGCCCGCCTTGTCGTGCACACCCAGCAGCAGGGAGCCGACGCCGGTGCGCGAACCTTTCGGGTCGGTCCAGCCGCCGATGACGAATTCCTGGCGATGGCCGCACTTGAGCTTGATCCAGTCCGAAGAGCGGCGCGTCACGTACGCGGAGTTCTTGCGCTTGCCGATGACGCCTTCGAGCCCGAGCTTGCAAGCCGATTCGACGACAGCCTCGGGCCGGGCATCGAACACCTCCGAGAAGCGCACGTTGGGATGCGGCTTGCGGGTGACGATGCGTCGCAGCACGGCGCGGCGCTCCACGAGCGGGACCTCGCGCAGGTCGTAGCCCGCGCAGTAGGGCACGTCGAAGAGGTAGTACGCGATGTCCGCGGTGCGCGCGCTGTCGAAGCTGCCCTGCAGCGCCTGGAAGTCCGAGGGGCCGTCCTTGCCCGGCATGATGATCTCGCCGTCGTACCAGCCGTCGGGCAGCTCCATCGCCTTGAGCGCGGCGACGAGTTCCGGCAGCTTGCGCGTCCACTCGTTGCCGTTGCGCGTCACGAGCTCGATTCGGCCGCCCTCCGCGCGCGCGAGCATCCGGTAGCCATCGAACTTGATTTCGAAGAGCCAGTTGTCGGCGTCCTTCGGCGGCTCGTCGACGAGCGTGGCGAGCTGCGGCGTGAATGCGGCGGGCAGCTTTGCCTTGCGTGCGCCCGCCGGCGGGCCCGAGCTTGCGGTGCCGGCCGCGGCCGCGACTGCCGCAGACTTCGACGCAGGCTTCGACGCAGACCTCGGCGCCTCTCTCGACGACGGCCGGTCCGCCAACGACTTCACGCTGTCTGGCATTTCATCGACAACGCTGTATTCGCCCGAGGGCCGCACAAAGTCGTCGCGCTCCTTGATCAGCAGCCACGGTTCCTGGCGCTCGTCGCCGCGCCCGCGGATGCGCACCAGCGTCCAGCGGCCGTGCATCTTGTGTCCGCGCAGCTCGAACTTCAGCTTGCCGTCGCGGTAGCCCTTGTGCGGGTCCTCGAGCGGGATCCACACGCCCTTGTCCCAGATGATCACCTTGCCGGCGCCGTAGTTGCCCTTGGGGATTTCACCTTCGAAGGTGTTGTACGAGATCGGGTGGTCCTCGACGTGCACGGCCATGCGCTTGTCGGCGGGATCGTAGCTCGGGCCCTTGGGCACGGCCCAGCTCTTCATCGTTCCTTCGAGCTCGAGCCGGAAGTCGTAGTGCAGCCGCGACGCCCAGTGCTTCTGGATCACGAACGTGCGCAGGTCTTCGTTGGCGGTGCCGCCCTCTGCGGGCTCAGGGGTCGCATCGAAGTTTCGTTTGTCGCGGTAGGTCTTCAGGGCACTGGAGGCACGGTCGTCCATGGCGCAGCCTTTCTCGGCCTCAACGATATGAAAGCGGCGCCGCGACGCCTGTAGGACAAGCCAGCTTTGTCCCGTGCGGGGCCGGCCTCACACCACTGACGCTAGCGCTGCGGCCTCGAGAGGAACGCGACCAGCCGCCGCTCCGGCGCGCTCAGGCCGCGGGAGGGCGGGCCATCCTCCACGCCGTGGTCCATGTCGCCTTCTGCCTTGCGCTGCGCCAGGTGCACGCCCAGCGACAGCACCTCGGGATGGATGTACGCCTTGCGGCAGACGGCGGGCGTGTTGCCCAGCCGCCCGGACACCTCGGCCAGCAGGCTCTTGAGCGCGAATCGCTCGGCGCTGCGGCACATCCGGCAGATCGTGTCGAGCGCGAGCACGCTGCCATGCCAGGTGCGGAAGTCCTTCGCGGTGAAGCGCTCGCCGCATGCTTCGTGCAGGAAGTCGTTGACGTCGCTCGAGCTCACCTGGTGCAGTGCGCCTTCCTCGTCCGCCCACTGGAACAGCTCCTGCCCCGGCAGGTGCAGGCAATGCCGCACGATCTTCACAACCCGCGGGTCCTTCACCTCGACTTCATGCGCGACGCCGCTCTTGCCACGGAAGACCAGCTTCAGGCGATTGCTTGCAACGATCCTCGCGTGGCGGTTTCGCAGCGTAGTAAGCCCGAATGAGCCGTTCTGCTTCGCATACTCTTCGTTGCCCACGCGCACGAGTGTCGTGTCGAGCAGGTGGACGATCGCGGCCAGCACGCGCTCGCGGCTGTGTTCACGCGCCTCCAGGTGCTTGCGCACCTTGCGCCGCAGCGCGGGGAGCGCCTTCGAAAAGGCCAGCAGGCGCTCGAACTTCCCGCTGTCCCGCTCCTCGCGCCAGCGCTCGTGGTAGCGGTACTGCTTGCGGCCGCGCGCATCGCGCCCGGTCGCCTGCAGGTGGCCGTTGGGAGACGGGCAGATCCAGACATCGGTGTAGGCGGGCGGGATCGCCAGCTTGTTGATGCGGGCGACTTGCGCGGGATCGGTGATGCGCCGGCCGGCGACGTCGAAGTACACGAACGACTTGCCGCGCCGAGCGCGCCGGAAACCCGGCGTGCTGTCGCTGGAATAGAAAAGGCCGGCGGGAACGGCGCCGGCCTCGGAGGGTGCCGCTTCGGAGCCTTTGCCGGGCGCGAGCAGCATGGCCTGCAACGTCAGGAAGCGGCGCGGAACTGGTCGCGCAGCATCTTGATCTGGTCGTGGTTGCGCTGCACACCCTGCATCTGGCGCTCCACGATCAGCTTCACGCCGGCGGGCAGCGGCTTCTTCAGCGCGTTGGCATAGCGGGTCTTCGCGTTGTCTTCGCCGCGCTCGCACTCTTCGAGCACCGCCTTGTCGTCGTAGGTCGAAAGGGCCGACTTCACGGCGACCCAGCCACGGTGGATCGCGCCCGCGGCGCTGCCGTGGTCGGTCGTGCTGCCGCCCATCGCGCGAATCTGCTCGTTGAGTTCCTGCGCCGCGCCGCGGCAGTCGTCGGCGCGCTGCAGGAACATCGACTTCAGGTCGGCGCGCTTGGCCTGCTCGGCGCACGCGCGAAAGCCGTATTCGCCGTCCTTGGAGCACTCGGCCAGGTCCTGCAGCACGTCGACAATGTCGGACCTGTCGCCCGAGTTGTCTCCCACGCTCTGCGCGGCGCCCACGGCGCCCGCGGCACCGTGTCCGTCGGTGATGGTGTGGAGGTCCTTGTCTTCTGCAGCCATGATGCTTGCTCCTTGGTCGATGAATGAATGTCGCGGCGCCGCGCCTCGATTGCGCGCCATCGCTTGCATTCCTCATCTTGGCCCGCGCGTGTGTGCAGCCAGTCAGCGAACTCGGGGTCTGCCTGTAGGAGACCGCCGATGGGCCGCAAACCAATACTGGCCGTGCAGCCGCACAGGTGAATCCACGCTTGTCCTACACCTTCCCGATGTCGGGCAGGGCAATCTGGGTTCAATGCCGCAATTGCGGCGAAAAGAACGCCGATGCCATGAAGCATTCACTTCGCAAGACGCCCTCGCACCTGCACCTCGCCTACAAGTACGGCGAGGCGAGCGACGGGCTGATGGGCCGGCACTTCCTGCTGGAAGTGGAAGGCCGCGTGCTCACGCTCACGATCGACCTCACACCCAACTTCCACACCCGCAACAAGGCGGCCTCCAACTACCTCGATGCGGTGAACCTGGCGCACAACCACCACAAGCTGCGGCACCTGCAGTGCAGCGACAACCTGGTGCGTGCGCGGCTGATCCGTGCCTGGGACCAGGTGCAGCAGCCCAAGATGCGGCTTGTCCTCGACCTTGGGCAGCGGGGGCGGTTCGTGTACTCGGTATTGCCCCACTCCCTCTTCATGGGCGGCATCCAGCTCGATGTGCAGGAAGTGCTGCCGGTGGAACAATCCAGCCCGGAGACGCTCGAACTGGAACACCACGGGGAACCTGCATGAAGCGCTTCATCTACATCCTCGCCGCGTGCCTGCTCGGGATGGCGGGCGCGGGCGCCCGGGCCGACGACGCGGGTTCGCTGCAAGGCAAGTACGGCGAGCTGCGCGAGCAGCTGCGCAACAACAGCTTCAACCGTGCGCTCTACATCGATTCGACGGAAAGCGGCGACACGATCCGGGGCGACGTGTACGCCGTGCTCGACCATCCGTTCAAGACAGTCAGCCAGGCGCTGAAGGACCCGGGCGAGTGGTGCGACATCATGATCCTGCCCTTCAACACGAAGTATTGCCACGCGACCGAAGGCGCCGGCGCGCCGATGCTCGACGTGCGGATCGGCCGCAAGGTGGACCAGCCGGTGCAGGAAGCCTACCGGATCAACTTCGCGATGCACCAGGTGGCGGCGACGGGCGACTATTTCGAAAGCCGGCTCACCGCGGCCAGCGGCCCCGTCGGGACGAAGAACTATCGGATCGCGGTGTCGGCCGTACCGCTGGACAGCGGCAAGACCTTCATGCACCTGAGCTACTCGTATGGCTACGGCTTCGCGGGCAAGGTGGCGATGCAGGCGTACCTCTCGACCGCGGGCGCGAGCAAAGTCGGATTCACGGTGACTGGCAAGGACGGCAACGGCGAACCGATCTACATCGGCGGCTCGCGCGGTGCCATCGAGCGCAACGCGATGCGCTACTACCTCGCGATCGACGCGCACCTCGCATCACTCTCGCTGCCGCAGGACCAGCGCCTCGAAAAGCGCATCACGACGTGGTTCAACAACAGCGAGAAGTACGCGAAGCAGCTGCACGAGATGGACCGCGCGCAGTACCTCGCGATGAAGCGCGGCGAATACGAGCGCGCCCAGGTAGCGATTCAGTAGACGCTACGGCGCGCCCAGTACCGCCGTTGGCGGCTTACTTCAAACCTGCCGCTGCACGCAGCGCTTGCGCCTTGTCTGTCCGCTCCCACGTGAATTCCGGCTCTTCGCGGCCGAAGTGGCCGTAGGCGGCGCTCTTTTCGTAGATCGGGCGCAGCAGGTCGAGCATCTGGATGATGCCCTTCGGGCGCAGGTCGAAGTGGTCGTGCACCAGCGAGGCGATCTGGTCGTCGGGGATGACGCCGGTGCCTTCGGTGTAGACCGTCACGTTCATCGGCTTGGCCACGCCGATCGCGTAGGCGACCTGGATCTGGCACTGGCGGGCGATGCCCGCGGCAACGATGTTCTTGGCGACGTAGCGCGCGGCGTACGCGGCTGAACGGTCGACCTTGGACGGGTCCTTGCCCGAGAACGCACCGCCGCCGTGCGGGCAGGCGCCGCCGTAGGTGTCGACGATGATCTTGCGGCCGGTAAGGCCGCAGTCGCCCTGCGGGCCGCCGATGACGAAGCGGCCGGTCGGGTTGATCAGGTACTTCGTGTCCTTCAGCCACTCCTTCGGGAGCACCGGCTTGATGATCTCCTCGATCACTGCCTCGATGAACGCCGGCTTCATGTGCTTGCCGTCGCTCATCTCGGGCGCGTGCTGCGAGGACAGCACCACCGTATCGATGCTGTGCGGCTTGCCGTCGACGTAGCGCATCGTGACCTGGCTTTTCGCGTCGGGACGCAGGAAGGGCAGGCGGCCGTCCTTGCGCAGCTGCGCCTGGCGCTCGACGAGCCGGTGCGCGTAGTGGATCGGCGCGGGCATCAGCTCGGGCGTCTCGTCGCACGCGAAGCCGAACATCAGGCCCTGGTCGCCCGCGCCGGTGTTCAGGTGGTCGTCGCTCGCGTGGTCGACGCCTTGCGCGATGTCGTTGGACTGCTTGTCGTAGCAGACCATCACGGCGCAACCCTTGTAGTCGATGCCGTACTCGGTGTTGTCGTAGCCGATGCGCTTGATCGTGTCGCGCGCGACCTGGATGTAGTCCACGTGCGCGTTGGTGGTGATCTCGCCGGCCAGCACCACGAGGCCGGTGTTGGTCAGCGTTTCGGCTGCCACGCGGCTGCGCGGGTCCTGTTTGAAGATCGCATCGAGGATAGCGTCGGAGATCTGGTCGGCCACCTTGTCGGGGTGACCCTCCGAAACCGATTCCGAGGTAAAGAGATAGTCGTTCGCCATTTTCAATAAACTCCACGGGTTACTAAGGCGCGTTGCCTTGTGCCGGAGCTTCGGGCGAACGCTTTAGCAGTTCTTTTTTAATGTCGCCCTGCAAGTAGTTCATAACTCGGCGACGGGGACATTTTAAGCCTTTCATGAAGACCCTGTTCCGCGGGCTCGCGCTGCTGCCGCTTCCGCTCCTGCACGGCATCGGCGCCGTGCTGGGCTGGCTCGCTTTCCTGGGGTCGCCCACATACCGGCGGCGCTTCCACGAGAACGCGCGCCAGGCCGGCTTTGCCCCGGCCTCGGTGCGAAGCGCCGTCGGCGAGGCGGGCAAGCTGGTCGCCGAGGTGCCGCGGCTGTGGTTCGGCTCCCGCGTTCCCATCGAGTGGGAGAACGAGGCATGCATAGAGGCCGCGCGTGCGCGCGGCAGGGGCGTTGTCTTTCTCACGCCGCACCTCGGCTGCTTCGAGGTTTCCGCGCAGGGCTATGCCCGGCGCTATGGTCCGATCACCGTCCTGTACCGCCGCGCGCGCAAGGAGTGGCTGCGGGAGCTGGTCGACACCGCCCGCATGCGAGCCAACCTCGCGACGGCGCCGACGACGCTGGCGGGCGTGCGGCAGATGCTCAGGGCCCTGAAGGCCGGGGAAGCGGTGGGACTGTTGCCGGACCAGGTCCCGCCCGAGGGCCTGGGCGTCTGGGCGCAGTTCTTCGGCCGCGACGCGTACACGATGACCCTGCCCGCGCGGCTTGCGCAGCAGACGGGCGCCGCCATCGTGCTTGCATGGGCGGAGCGCCTGCCTTGGGGACGGGGATTCCGCATTCACCTGCGTTCCTGGGACGAAGGAATCGCCGCGGACCCTCATGCAGCCGCGCGACAGGTCAACGAGCAAATGGAAAGGCTGATCCGCGAATGCCCGGCGCAGTACCTCTGGGGTTACGCGCGCTACAAGGAACCTCGCCACGAAAGCGCCGCCGCATGAACCAGGCCGGCATCGCTTTCATGCGGCTGCTCGCGCACCTGCCCTTGCCCTTCGTCCGCGGCTTGGGTTGGATGCTGGGCTGGGTGCTTTTCGTGGTCGTCGTGCCGCGCCGGCGCGTGGTGCAGCGAAACCTGCAGCTCTGTTTCCCGCGGATGGATGTGCGCAAACGCGCTGCGCTGGTCCCGCGGATTTTTGTCGCGTTCGCCCAGGCCTGGCTCGACAGGAGCTGGATCTGGCATGGCGAGCCCGCTGTCACCGCGCGGCGCCTGAAGCTCACCGGATCGCCTCAGGAGCTCGATGGCAAGCAGCCCACGGTGATCTTCGCGCCTCACTTCGTCGGAATGGATGCGGGCTGGACCGCGCTCACGCAGCAACTGAGTCGCGGCTTCACGACGATCTATACCGGCCAAAGCAACAAGGTGGTCGACGCGTGGATCCTGCGGGGCCGGCAGCGCTTCGGCACCGGGCGCCTCTTCAGCCGCGCGGACGGCGTGAAGACGATCGTCGCGTCCTTGCGCGCGGGCGAGCCGCTCTACCTGCTGCCCGACATGAACTTCGGCCCGCAGGAATCCGTCTTCGTGCCGTTCTACGGCGTCAGCGCCGCGACAGTGCCCTCGCTCTCGAGATTCGCAAGGCTCGCCCGCGCGAAGGTCGTGCCGGTCGTCACGCGCATGACGCGCGAAGGCTATGAAGTCGAAGTGCTGCCGGCGTGGCCGGATTTTCCGACCGACGATCCTGTCGCCGACACCGCGTTGATGAACGAGCGCCTGCAAGGATTCATCGACACGATGCCCGAGCAGTACTACTGGGTGCACAAGCGCTTCAAGTCGCGCCCGCCGGGCGAGGCGCCGGTCTACTAGCGGCAGGCCGCTAGAGCGGCTGCGCGAGGAAATTCGCCAGCCGCTGCGCGATGAAAGCCGGCCGCTCGTGGATGATCCAGTGGCCCACCGCCTCGACTTTCTCGAGCGTCATGTGTGGCACGTATTCTTCGAGCCCGTCCACCAGGTTCGGCCCCAGCGCGAAATCGTTCATGCCCCAGAGCACCAGCGTCGGGATGTCCACGGTGAGCGATTCGCGCGGCAGCTCGATCGCCGCGGCCCCGGGGTCTTCGGGACGCGGCGGGCGCAAGGGCGATGCGCGGTAGTAGTTGCAGCCGCCTTCCAGGCTGGCATCCCACACGTCGCGGTATTGCTGTTTCACTTCCTCGGTCAGCCATGGCGCAGCGCCGCCGCGCGTGAAGAATTCGAACAGGCGCCGGTAGTCGTCCGCGCGCAGCAGTTGCTCCGCATCGGGGCGGATGAGGAAATTCATGTATGCGCTGGCCGCTTGCTGCTGCGGGTTCGTCTTGAGCTCGCGCAGGAAAGTGCCGGGATGCGGCGAGTTGATGATCGCCAGGCGCTTCGTCAACTGCGGCAACGCGTTCGCGAGCGACCATGCCACGGCGCCGCCCCAGTCGTGTGCCACGAGACATTCGATGGGCGCGCCCTCGGCCGCGATCAATGCCGCGATGTCCTGCACGAGGAAACGGGCGCGGTACTCCTTGACTTCTGCCGGCCGGCTCGACTGCTCGAACCCGCGCAGGTTGGGCGCGACGCAGCGCCATGCGCCGTTTGCAGGCTTCGCGAAGTGTTCGAGGATCTCGTCCCAGACGAACGCCGCCTCGGGAAAGCCGTGCAGGAACACGAGCGTCGGGCGGCCGCGCTCGCCGGTCGCGCGGCAACTGAGCGTGATGCCGTGCGGCAGGGCTTGCTGGAACTTCTCGATCATGGCGCGGGCGTGCTGCGGGCCCAATCGTGCAGGAGGAGGGCCGTTTCCTCCACGCCCTGTTTCTTGAGCGCGGAGAACAGTTTGACCTCGCCGCCGCCTGCCTGCAGTCGCGCGATGGACAGCGCCTTGTTCGCTTCGCTGCGATTGAGCTTGTCGGCCTTGGTGAGCAGCACGAGGAATTTCAGGCCCTCCTCGACGCGCGGGCGGATCACTTCGAGCAGGATGTCGTCCAGCTCCGTGAGGCCGTGGCGCGGGTCGCAAAGAAGCACCACGCCGCGCAGCGATTCGCGCGTGACGAGGTAGTTCGCCATGACCTGCTGCCAGCGCAGCTTGTCCTGCTTGGGGACGGCCGCGTAGCCGTAGCCGGGCAGGTCGGCAAGCACGGCGTCCGTCACGCCCTGCTTGCCCAGCGCGAACAGGTTGATGCTCTGCGTGCGGCCGGGCGTCTTGGAGGCGAAGGCCAGCCGTTTTTGCTGCGTCAGCGTGTTGATCGCCGTTGACTTGCCCGCATTGGAGCGCCCGACGAAGGCGATCTCGGGCACGCCCGGCTCGGGCAGGAACTCGAGCCGGGGCGCGGTGGTGAGGAAGCGGGCCGTGTGCAGCCAGCCCATGGCGAGCGCCGCGGGGGACGCGACGGGTGGTTGCGCGGGGGAACGGGAGCCGGCGGGCTGCGCCGGGGGGGAGGTCATGCTGGCCCTTGGAGTCGGGGGTAACCCGGGTGCGGCATTGTAGAATCACGAGGTTTTGCGCCAACGAACCCTTTCGAACAAGATGAAGTCGCACGCCTTCCTGCTAGCCGCCGCCTTGCTGGCCGCGCCCGTCATCACGGCCTTCGCTGCCGACCAGCACGCAGCCCCGGCAGCGGCTGCGGCGGCTCCCGCGGCGCCTGCCGCGGCCAAGCCCGACCTGAACCAGGGCAGCGCCAAGTTCACCGCCGTGTGCGCGTCGTGCCACGGCGCCGACGGCAACTCCGGCATCCCGGCCAACCCGAAGCTTGCGCAGCAGCACCCCGAATACATCGTCAAGCAGCTGCAGGAATTCAAGAGCGGCAAGCGCCCGAGCCCGATCATGCAGCCGATGGCGGCCCAGCTGACCGAGCAGGAGATGAAGAACATCGCCTACTGGGCCGGCTCGCAGAAGGCCAAGGCGAGCTTCGCCAAGGACAAGGAGCTCGTCGCGCTCGGCGAGCGCATCTACCGCGGCGGCATCGGCGAGCGCCAGGTCGCCGCCTGCGCGGGCTGCCACAGCCCGAACGGCGCCGGCATCCCGGCGCAGTACCCGCGCCTGTCCGGCCAGCACGCCGACTACACCACCGCCCAGCTCGTGAGCTTCCGCGATGGTGTGCGCAAGAACAGCCCCCAGATGGCGCAGGTCGCCGCCCGCCTGAACGACCGCGAAATCAAGGCGGTCGCGGATTACATCGCCGGCCTGCGCTGAACTAAACGCAGGCAAGCCAACCTAACAGCGGCGGGCGCCTCGGCCAGAGGGCCCGCCTTTTTTTGTTCACGACATGACAGCATCCACCCAGGGCCTGCGCCTGCGAACCGGGTCGCCCCAGCTGCGCTCCGCGGTGGAACTGCTGTCGTCGATGCGGTTCTCGATCTCGCTACTGACGGTGATCTGCATCGCGTCGATCATCGGCACGGTGCTCAAGCAGCAGGAGCCGGCCGCGAACTACGTCAACCAGTTCGGCCCGTTCTGGTCGCAGCTGTTCCTCGCGGTGAAGCTCAATGCGGTGTACAGCGCGTGGTGGTTCCTGCTGATCCTGGCGTTCCTGGTCACCAGCACTTCGCTTTGCATCGCGCGCAATGCGCCCAAGATCCTGGTCGACCTGAAGTCGTACAAGGAAAACCTGCGCGAGCGCAGCCTGCTCGCCTTCCATCACCGCGCCGAAGCGATGCTCGGCGCGGAAACGCCGGAAGCGGCCGCGAACCGGATCGGCCAGGCGCTCGCCAAAGGCGGCTGGAAAGTGCGGCTACAGCAGCGCGAGGGCGGCTGGATGGTCGCCGCGAAAGCGGGCGCTGCCAACAAGATCGGCTACATCGCCGCGCACAGCGCCATCGTGCTCGTCTGCCTGGGCGGCCTGCTCGACGGGGACTTGATCGTGCGCGCGCAGATGCTCTTCCAGGGCAAGACGCCGTACACCGGCGGCGGCCTGATCAGCGACGTGAAGCCCCAGCACCGGCTGCCGGACACCAATCCGACCTTCCGCGGCAACCTGCTGGTCTCGGAAGGCACGCAGTCCGGGACAGCGGTGCTGCAGCAGTCGGAAGGAATCGTCCTCCAGGAGCTGCCCTTCTCTATCGAGCTGAAGAAGTTCATCGTCGAGCACTACTCGACAGGCATGCCGAAACTGTTCGCGAGCGAGATCGTCATCCACGACCGCGAGACGGGGCAGCAGATCCCGGCGCGCGTCGAAGTGAACCACCCCGTGAGCCATCGCGGCATCGAGATCTACCAGTCGAGCTTCGACGATGGCGGCTCCTCCGTCACGCTGGCGTCGATCCCGCTGCGCCCCGGCGCCAAGTCGTTCGACATCCAGGGCGTCATCGGCGGGACGTCGCAACTGACGCGCGGACAAGGCGAGGGCGCGGAGAAGATGACGCTTGAATACACCGGGCTGCGCGTCATCAACGTCGAAAACCTGGGCGGCGGCGAGTCCGGCACCGACGTGCGCAAGGTCGACCTGCGCTCATCGCTCGACGCGCGGATGGGCGCGGCGAACAAGACGGTGACGAAGAAGGAATTGCGTAACGTCGGCCCCAGCATCATGTACAAGCTGCGCGACGCAGCGGGGCAGGCGCGCGAGTTCCACAACTACATGCTGCCCGTCGACATGGGCGAAGGCGTGCCGGTGTTCCTGCTGGGTGTGCGCGACACGCCGGCCGAGCAATTCCGCTTCCTGCGCGCGCCGGCCGACGAGAACGGCAGCCTTGACGGCTTCGTGCAGTTGCGCGCGGCACTGGAAGACCGCTCGCTGCGAGAGGCGGCGGTGAAGCGCTACGCGGCCAAGGCGACCGATGGGTCGCGGCCCGAACTCGCAACGCAGCTTGCGATTTCGGCGGCGCGCGCACTGGCGCTCTTCGCGGGAGCCGAGCCGGCAGTGGCGAATGCAAAGTCGACCGGCGGCCTGCAGGCGATCTCGGAATTCATGGAAGCGAACGTCCCCGAAGCGGAACGCGCCCGCGCGGGCGAGGTGCTGGTGCGCATCCTGAATGGCAGCCTGTTCGAGCTGGCACAGCTCGCGCGCGAACGCGCGGGCCTGAAGCCGCTGGAGCCCAACGCGCGCACGCAGGCGTTCATGAACCAGGCCGTGCTGGCGCTGAGCGACGTGCAGGCATGGCCGGTACCGATGGCCTTCGAGCTGAAGGATTTCAAGCAGGTGCAGGCGAGCGTGTTCCAGGTGACGCGTGGCCCCGGCAAGAACATTGTCTATCTGGGGTGCGCCTTGCTGATCCTCGGCGTTTTTGCCATGCTGTACGTGCGCGAGCGGCGCGTCTGGTTCTGGCTGTCCGCCGTCGATGGCGCCACCCGGGCCGTCGCTGCCCTGTCGAGCAACCGCAAGACGCTGGAGGCGGACCGCGAGTTCGCGCAGCTGAAGACCAGACTACTCGGAGTACCTCCATGAACACGGCGACGACAACGCTGACCCTGAACGAGAGCTTCCTCTCGCGGCGCAACTGGCTGGACTGGCTGTTCGCGGCCGTGGTCGTCGCGGGCGGGCTGTTTGCCTTCGCGCGCTATTCGAGCTACATGGACATCTATGAGCGCGGCATCCTGGTCGCCGCCGTACCGGCGGCGATCTGGGTGGGCTGGTTCTGGCGGCCACTGCGCGTGCTGATGCTCGCCGTGGCGGGCGTTTCGCTGCTTGCCATCGCGTCCTATGACGGCAGCCTCGCGCGTGCGGAGAACGTTTTCTGGCTGAAGTACTTCCTGTCCAGTCAATCCGCCATCCTCTGGATGAGCGTGCTGTTCTTCATGAGCACCGCGTTCTACTGGATAGGCATGTTCGCCGGCGGCGAGGCGGCAACGATGGAGCGCCTCGGCTCGCGACTGGCCTGGGCGGCGATAGGCATGGCGCTCATCGGAACGATGGTGCGCTGGTACGAAAGCTACCTGATCGGCGCCGACGTGGGCCACATCCCGGTGAGCAACCTGTACGAGGTCTTCGTGCTGTTCTGCTGGCTCACGGCGGCGTTCTACCTCTACTTCGAAGACCAGTACGACACGCGCGCGCTCGGCGCCTTCGTGATGCTCGTCGTCAGTGCCGCTGTTGGGTTCCTGCTCTGGTACACGGTCGTGCGCGAGGCGCATGAGATCCAGCCGCTCGTGCCGGCCCTCAAGAGCTGGTGGATGAAGCTCCATGTGCCGGCGAATTTCATCGGCTACGGCACGTTCTCGCTCGCGGCGATGGTTTCGTTCGCGTACCTGATCAAGCAGCAGGCGAACGAAACGCATTGGCGCAAGCTCACGCCTCTGTGGCTGCTGGGCGTGGCGCTTTGCTTCGTGCCTATCGCGTTCCGGCAGCGCAACCTGGCCGAAGCAGGCGGCAGCTACTGGCTCGGATATGCACTGGTATCGGCGCTGATCGCCGCAGGCATCCTCGTCGGGCGCAAGCGCATCGCGGCGAAGCTGCCGTCGTTCGAGATCCTCGATGACGTGATGTACAAGTCCATCGCCGTCGGCTTCGCCTTCTTCACCATCGCCACGGTGCTGGGAGCGCTGTGGGCAGCCGAAGCATGGGGCGGCTACTGGAGCTGGGACCCGAAGGAAACCTGGGCGCTGATCGTCTGGCTCAACTACGCCGCATGGCTGCACATGCGCCTGATGAAGGGTTTGCGCGGCACGGTGTCGGCGTGGTGGGCCCTTGCCGGCTTGGCCGTGACCACTTTCGCGTTCCTTGGCGTGAACATGTTCCTGTCGGGGTTGCACAGCTACGGGACGCTCTAGCGCGCGAAACTGAATCCTTGCAGGAATGCCGTGCGTATCGGCTACTGAAGGCGAACAAGGAACGCAGATGCTGATCAGGAATAACAAGGACGGTTTTATCCATCCGGTCCCCAGTGAGATCACGCCGCTTGCGGTTTATCGCCAGCGGCGCGAGCTCTTGAGGCTCATGGCCGGTGGCGTTGCAGGGGCCGCACTGGCAAGCTGGGCTTCGCGCAATGCACTGGCGCAGGTGCCGCGTCCCGGGAAACTGCCGGCCTTGCCCGGCGCGAAATCTTCGGTTGCGGGCGCGGTGACGATGGAGAAGGTCACGCCCTACGCCGATGCAACGTCGTACAACAACTTCTACGAATTCGGCACCGACAAGGCCGACCCCGCGCAGAACGCGCACACGCTGAAGCGCACGCCCTGGGTCGTCGAGGTCGACGGGCTCGTGAAGAAGCCCGCAAAGTTGCAGCTGGAAGATTTGCTGAAGCTCTCCGCGCAGGAAGAGCGCATCTACCGCCTGCGCTGCGTCGAAGGCTGGTCGATGGTGATCCCCTGGGTGGGTTACTCGCTCAGCCACCTCGTGCGGAAGGTGGAGCCCCTGGGCAACGCGAAGTACGTCGAGTTCATCACCCAAGCGGACCCGAAAACGATGCCTTATGTCGGCTCGCACGTGCTCGACTGGCCCTACGTCGAAGGCTTGCGCATCGACGAAGCCATGCATCCGCTCACGCTGCTGTCGTTCGGCATGTACGGCGAGGTGCTGCCGAACCAGAACGGCGCACCTGTGCGCCTCGTCGTGCCATGGAAGTACGGCTTCAAGAGCGGCAAGAGCATCGTGCGCATCCGCTTCACGGATCGCGAACCGAAAACCGCGTGGAACAAGGCGGCGGCCAACGAGTACGGGTTCTATTCGAACGTGAACCCGGACGTCGACCACCCACGCTGGTCGCAGGCGACCGAGCGACGCATCGGCGAAGAAGGCGGCCTCTTCGCGAAGAAGCGCAAAACGCTGATCTTCAACGGGTATGAGGCGCAGGTGGGGCAGCTGTATGCGGGGATGGACTTGAAGAAGAACTTCTAGCCGTCACTGGCCCGTCACCGCCATCCGGACACACAGATCGAACGCGCTCTGAAGGCCGTCGACTCGCGCAATCCCCTTACCCGCGATGTCGAAGGCGCTGCCGCTGGCCGAGGTGGCCACCGGCACGGGCAGGCCGCCGTGCAGCGTCACGCCGCGCTCGAATCCCATCAGCTTCATCGCGATCTGGCCCTGGTCGTGGTACATCGAGACCACGGCATCGAAGTCGCCGCGCCGCGCCGCGATGAAAACCGTATCGGGTGACCAGGGGCCCGTTGCTTCCAGCCCCTGGGCGCGCAGTTGCTGGATGGCCGGCGCGATGACTTCAATTTCCTCGACCCCGATCGAGCCGCCGTCGCCCGCGTGCGGATTCAGGCCCGACACCGCGATCCGCGGCCTGTCCTTGCCCGCCTTGCGAAGGGCTTGGTCCACGATGCGCACTGCATCGCCGATGGCCTGCGGCGTGATGAGCGCGGCCACATCTTTCAGCGGCACATGCGAAGTAACGCGCGAGGTCCACAGCCCTTCTGTGATGTTGAATTCGCACACGAACCCGCGCACATCGAATCGTTGCTGCATGTAGCGCAGCTCGTCTTCATGCGTCATGCCCGCCATGCGCAGGGCGTGCTTGTTCAGCGGGGCGAAGACTATGCCGTCCACCACGCCGGCACGCGCAGCGTCCACCGCCGTTGAAAGGGCATGCAAGGCGTCTGCGCCGGATGGCTCGCTGAATTCGCCCAGCACCGGGCCGCTGTCCGGAAGGCCATGCTGTGCGAGCAACGTGACGCGGCCGGGCTCGAACCCGACGTCGTCGAGGGAGCGCGCGCTTCTGCGCGGCACCTCCGTCGCCGCGATGCGTTCCCCACTGGCGAGCGCCACCGGGTCGGCGATCAGCAGGACATCCGCCGCGTCGCGGTTCTCGCGCCGCGCAAGCAGACGCACCGCCATCTCAGGGCCGACGCCACTCGCATCGCCGAGCAGCACCGCGATGCGCGGTTTGCGCCGGGTACCCGCAGCGGTCATTGGGCCTCCGGCTTGATGTTGGCGTCCTTCACGAGCTTGCCGAAGCGCTCGTACTCGCCGCGGTTCATGTCGGCGAACTGCTCGACGCCGATCGCACCCACGTCGCCTCCCAGGCCGCGGATGCGCGCCTGCACGTCGGGGAGCTTGAGCACTTTGGCGAGTTCTGCGACAAGGCGGTCGACCACCGGCTTGGGTGTGCCCGCCGTCACGAAGAGGCCGTACCAGGTGGTGACGTCCGCGCCCTTCACACCCTGCTCGGCGAGCGTCGGCACGTCGGGCATCTCGGCCGATCGCTTCTCCGCGGTCACGGCCAGCGGCCTGAACTTGCCGGAACGGATCTGGCCCATCGCCGAGGATGTCGAATCGAACATCATGTTGACGTCGCCGCCGATGATGTCCACGTGCGCCTGCGTGCTGCCCTTGTAGGGGATGTGGATGGCCTTGGTGCCCGTCGCCAGCGCAAAGGCTTCGCCCGCGATGTGCTGCGTGCTGCCGATACCGGACGACGCGTACTTGAAGCTGCCGGGCTTGTCGATCATTGCAGCCAGCAGCTCTTTCACGTTCCTGATGGGCGACGCACTCGAGACCACCAGCACGTTGGGCATTACCGCGACGAGGCCGACTGGCGTCAGGTCCTTGAGCGGGTCGAACTTCAGCTTGAGGAGGTGCGGCGCTATCGCCTGGCCGGTATTGGTCGCCAGCAGCAGCGTGGTGCCGTCGGGCGCGGCGCGTGCCGTCAGTTCGGCGGCGATGGTATTGGAAGCGCCGGGCCGGTTCTCCACCACGACCGACTGCTTGAAGTCGGGGGCGAACTTGTCGGCCAGCATGCGCGCCAGGATGTCGGTCCCGCCTCCGGGCGAAGCGCCCACCATGATGCGCACGGGCTTGTCGGGCCACGAAGTCTGGGCGGTTGCCGGCGCGGCCGCCGCTGCAGCAACGGCGGCCAAGGCTGCGCCGCAGAGCCAGGAAGGGGTCTTGAACACGGTCTGTCTCCTTGTTGTGAAGGACAGGGTAAGCGGTCCCGTCATTCCTATCCAATCGTTTTCCCTGAATAATCCATGCATGTCCGTATATGGCACACACCGGGAATGACCGCGCGCCTGCCGGATGCCGCCGTGTTGATGCGCCTGCGCATGCGGCAGTTGCTGCTGGTGGCGGCGCTGGGCGAGGAGCGCAACCTGGGGCGTGCCGCGGAGTCGCTCGGAATCAGCCAGCCGGCAGCCACCAAGCTGCTGCAGCAGGCCGAAGACACGCTCGCCGCAACCCTGTTCAAGCGGCTGGCACGCGGCATGGAGCCCACGCCCGCCGGTGAGGTCCTGATGCGCTACGCGCGGCAGGTGCTGGTGGATTTCGGTTTCGCGCGCGAGCAGATGGCGGCGCTGCGCTCCGGCTTGCGGGGCCGACTGCGCCTGGGCTGTGTTCCCGGCGCGCTGCCGCAGCTGGTGGCGCCGGCGCTGGCTGGCTACAAGCAGCGGCACCGCAACGTCGCCGTGTCGGTGCTGGTCGAGACCAGCGACGTGATGCTCGCCCACCTGGTCCGCGCCGAGGTCGACATCGTGTTGGGCCGGCTGGCCGAGGGCTACGACGACGAAGAGTTCCAGAGCCTGCCGTTGCTGGAGGAGCCGCAGGTGGCGGTGGTGCGCGCCGGGCATCCGGTGCTCTCGCTCGATGCGCCGTCGCTCGCGGACCTGGTGGGGCTGTCCTGGGTATTGCAGCCACCGGGCTCCCCGCAGCGCAGCCGTTTAGAATCCGCTTTGCGAGAGGCGGGCTTGCGCGCGCGGCTCGACATCACCGAGACAGCTTCGCCCGTCGCAACCACCGCACTGCTGGAAGCGACTGACATGGCGGCGATCATGCCGCAGTCGCTCGCAGACCATTACGCGCGGCTGGGGGTGCTGCGCCAGGTGTCGATGGCCTTGCCGCTGCGCGTGCCGTCGATCCACCTCATCACGCGAAGGCACCGCGAACCATCGCCCGCCGCGGTGGAGTTCGTGGCTTGCCTCCTGCGCGTCGCGGCGACTTAAACTCGCGACGAATGCACGACGAAGTGAAAGCCAAGGCGCAAGCTCGAACGACTGTCGCCTCGCGCGCTCTGATGCACGGCGCGGCGAAGCCTGTCGTGTTCGTGCTGTCGCTGCTGCCGTTCGCCTGGCTCGCGTGGCTCGCGGCCACCAACGGGCTGGGCGCCAACCCGCAGGAACACCTGATCCGCTCGCTCGGTGATTGGACGCTGCGCTTCCTGTGCGTCACGCTGGCGATCACGCCGCTGCGAGTGATCGCGTCCTTGCCCGCGCTTGCACGCTTTCGCCGCATGGCGGGGCTCTTCACTTACTTCTACGCGTGCATGCACCTGCTGGCTTACGCGTGGTTCGACATGGGCCTGGACCTGCCCGACATCGCGAAGGACATAGCAAAGCGGCCGTTCATCCTGGTCGGCTTCGCGGGTTTCGTGCTGCTGACGCCCCTCGCGGCGACGTCGTTCAATCGCGCGGTCAAATGGCTTGGCGCGCGGCGCTGGCAGCAGCTGCACAGGCTGGTCTACGCGGTGGCGGCGCTCGCGATCCTGCATTTCTTCTGGATGCGGGCAGCCAAGAACAACTTCGCGGAAGTCGCCGTTTACGCGGCGATCCTTGGCGTGCTGCTCGGCTGGCGTGCAGTGCGCGCCGTGAAGGCTAGGGCGCGAGGCGCTCCGCGCGCATCTGGTCCGCCGCCGTCTCGCGTTCGCGGATGACGAAGGACTTGTCGCCGTCGACGAGCACTTCCGCCGCGCGCCCGCGCGTGTTGTAGTTGCTCGCCATGCTCATGCAGTAGGCGCCCGCCGATAGCACGGCGAGCAGGTCGCCGGGTTGCGCCGCGAGCTGCCGTTCACGGCCGATCCAGTCGCCGCTCTCGCAAACCGGCCCCACCACGTCGTAGGTGTGCGCAGCCGCGTCGCGCCGCGTCAAGGGTTCGATCGCGTGGAAGGCCTGGTACATCGCGGGGCGCGGCAAGTCGTTCATCGCCGCGTCGATCACGCAGAAGTTCTTGTGTTCGCCAGGCTTCAGGTACAGCACTTCGGTCACGCACACGCCCGCGTTGCCCACGAGCGAGCGGCCCGGCTCGACCATGAACTGCCGGTCGCCGAAGCCACGCGCGTCGAGCTTCGCGAAGAGCTTGGTCCACAGCGCATCGGCTGCCGGCGGCTCGTCGCCGTTGTATGTGATGCCCAGGCCGCCGCCGAAATCGATATGGCCGAGCGGGATGCCTGCCGCTTCGATTGCCTGCACGAGGTCGAGCACGCGGTCCATCGCGTCGAGGTAGGGCGATTCATCGGTGATCTGCGATCCGATATGGCAGTCGATGCCCACGACCTCCAGGTTGGAAAGCGATGCGGCGCGCTGGTACGTCGCCAGCGTGCGCTCGTGCGCGACGCCGAACTTGTTGCCCTTCAGGCCCGTTGAAATGTAGGGGTGCGTTTTCGGGTCGACGTCGGGGTTCACGCGCACGCTCACGGGCGCGACCTTGCCGGCCGCGCGGGCGACTTCGTTCAGCACCTCGAGTTCGGCTTCGCTCTCCACGTTGAAGCAGCCGATGCCTACCTCCAGCGCGCGGCGCATTTCGGCGCGTGTCTTGCCGACGCCGGAGAAGATGATGTCCTGTCCCTTTGCGCCCACCGCGAGCACGCGCTCGAGTTCACCGCCCGAGACGATGTCGAAGCCGCAACCCGCCCGCGCGAAGACTTGCAGGATCCCGAGCGACGAATTCGCTTTCATCGCGTAGCAGACCTTGGCCTTGCGCCCCGCGAAACCGCGCTGGTACGCCGCAAGGGCCGCGAGCATCGACGCCTTGGAGTAGACGAAGAGCGGCGTGCCATGTTCGCGCGCGAGTTGTGCGAGGGGCACGGACTCGGCGAACAGCTCGTCGCCGCGGTACGCGAAATGCGGATGCCCCGGCAGGCGTGTCGCGGCGTTCATGGCCGCGGCGCCGGCGTGGCCGTGCCGGTGGGCACGGGGGCGGATGCGGCGCCGGACGGCACCACGACGGCGGGGCTGAGGGTTTCGGGAAGCGTTGCGCGGCCCGCGGCTGCCTCGCCTTGCGGCAGGTAAAGCCTGCCCTTCTGCCCGCACGCGGCGAGCACGACCACAACGCACGCAAGGCCAAGCCGCGCCGCGCGCCTCGTCACTAGAATTCCGGGGAGAACTTCGAACATCCGCAAATTGTAATGACCGACCCCGAATACATGGACCGCGCGGAAGACGTGCTCGCGCGCATCGAGGCGGCATGCGACCGCATCAACGACGAGACCGAGGCGGATATCGACAACCAGCGGGTCGGCGGGATGATCACGCTCACGTTCGCGAACGCAACGCAGATCATCGTCAACCTGCAAAAACCGCTGCACGAAATCTGGCTCGCCGCTCGCGCAGGCGGGTTTCACTACAAGTTCGACGGCACGCGCTGGATGGACACCAAGGGCAACGGCGAATTCTTCGAGAACCTCGCCCGGTACGCGAGCGAGCAGGCGGGCATGCCGCTCGCGTTCGGGTAAGAGACGTCAGTTACGGAACAGGTCCAGGATGGACTTGCGTTCTTCCGTCGGCGAGTTCTGCGGCCGGCTGGGCGGCAAGCCGTCGGAATTCATCAGGCTCTTGTCCTCGGGCACCTGCGCCGGCGCGGGCGTTGCGCCCGGCGTTCCCTCGGGTGAAGTCCCGCCCAGGTTGCTGACGCCGCCGCCACGCGCGTATTCGTCGTAGTACCACTCGCCGCCCACGTTCACCACGCCTTCGGGCGCGGTCGGCTCCATGACCGGCACGCCTTTCAGCGCGGTCTGCATGAAGTCGATCCAGACCGGCAGCGAGAGGCCGCCGCCGGTTTCGCGGTCGCCCAGCGACTTCGGCTGGTCGTATCCCATCCAGACGATGGCGACGATCGTGGGCTGGAAGCCGTTGAACCACGTGTCGATCGAATCGTTGGTCGTGCCCGTCTTGCCATACAGGTCCGGGCGCTTGAGCGTGGCCTGCGCCCGCGCCGCGGTGCCAGCCCGCGTGATCTCCTGCAGCAGCCTTTCCATGATGAAGGCGTTGCGTGCGTCGATGGCGCGCACGGACTCGTTGGGCAGCGGCGGCTGGCTCTCGACGAGCGCCTTGCCCTTCTGGTCGGTGATCTTCGTGATCAGCCACGGGTTCACGCGGTAGCCGCCATTGGCGAAGACGGCATAACCCGTCGCCATCTGCATCGGCGTCACGCTGCCCGCGCCCAGCGCCATCGTCAGGTACGCGGGATGCTTCTCGGCATCGAAGCCGAAGCGCGTGATCCAGTCCTGCGCGTTCTGCGTGCCCACGGCCTGCAGCACGCGGATCGACACCATGTTCTTCGACTTCGCCAGCGCGGTGTGCAGCGGCATCGGGCCCTCGAACTTGCCGTCGTAGTTCTTCGGCTCCCAGGGCTGGCCGCCCGTCACGCCCGCATCGAAGAATAGCGGCGCGTCGTTGACCACCGTAGTGGGCGTGAAGCCCTTTTCCAGCGCGGCCGAGTAGATGAAGGGCTTGAAGCCCGAGCCCGGCTGGCGCCACGCCTGCGTGACGTGGTTGAACTTGTTCTTGTTGAAGTCGAAGCCGCCAACCAGCGCACGGATGCCACCGTCGCGCGGGTCGAGCGCAACGAACGCACCTTCCACCTCCGGCAGCTGCGTGATTTCCCAGGTGTTCTTCGGCGTCTTCGCCACGCGGATCACGGCGCCCTTGCGCACCTTGATCTTGGGCGGCGCCTTGTCCGAGAGCCCCGATTGCGCCGGGCGCAGCCCCTCGCCGGTGATCTCTATGCGTTCGCTGTTCAGGCGCACGGCGACGATCTTCTTCGGGTTGGCCTCCAGCACGACGGCGGACATCACGTCCCCGTTGTCGGGATGTTCTGCCAGCGCGTCGTCTATCGCCTCCTCGGCTTCCTTCGGGTTGTCGGGCAGCTCGATGAATTCCTCGGGGCCGCGGTAGATCTGGCGGCGCTCGTAATCCATGATGCCCTTGCGCAGCGCCTTGTACGCCGCTTCCTGCTCCGTCGCCTTCACGGTGGTGAAGACATTCAGCCCGCGCGTATAGGCCTCATCGCCGTACTGCGCGTACACCAGCTGGCGCACCGTCTCGGCGATGTACTCCGCATGGATGCCGCGATTCTCCGAGCTGCTGCGGATCTTCAGTTCCTGCTTGCGCGCGCTTTCGGCCTCCTCGGCGGTGATGAAGCCGTTTTCCAGCATGCGGTCGATGATGTACTGCTGCCTCGCATGCGCGCGGGCCGGGTTGGTGATCGGGTTGTACGCCGAGGGCGCCTTCGGCAGGCCGGCGAGCATGGCCGCTTCGGCAATCGTCAGGTCCTTCATCGGCTTGCCGAAGTACGCGTCCGAGGCGGCGGCGAACCCGTAGGCCCGGTTGCCCAGGAAGATCTGGTTCATGTACACCTCCAGGATCTGGTCCTTGGAAAGCAGGTGTTCCAGCTTGAACGTGAGGAGCACCTCGTACAGCTTGCGCGTGAAGGTCTTCTCCGATGACAGGTAGACATTGCGTGCCACCTGCATCGTGATGGTCGAGGCGCCCTGGCTCTTGGCGCGGCCCAGGTTGGCCAGGCCCGCGCGCATCAGGCCACGGTAGTCCACGCCCCCGTGGGAATAGAAGCGGGCGTCCTCGATGGCTAGGACCGCATCCTTCATCACCTTGGGAATTTCGGCGATGGGGGTGAGGTTGCGCCGCTCTTCGCCGAACTCGCCGATCAGCACGCCGTCGGCCGAATAGACCCGCAGCGGCAGCTTGGGCCGGTAGTCCACCAGGTCGGAGATATCGGGAAGATTCGGATACGCCACGGCCAGCGCGACGCCGATGATGATGAGCACGGACGCCAGGCCGGCGACGAGGACGCCGCCGGTCCAGAGGAATGCACGAAGGAGGGTGCGGCGCCAGCCGGTCAGGGCGGCCAGGCCGCGCACGGGCCGGGACGACGCGCCTGGATCGTCGGAAGGGGAGTCTGAAGGCATGAGGTTTCCATTTAGCGTCGCTCCAGGCCATTATAAAAATGGCTTAGTCGCGCGGACGGCCCGGCAGTGAGATAGCCAAGGTCATCTGTATCGAGGTATTTCGCGGGCACCATGAATGCGGTAACAGCGGGCAAGCACGTCTTTTTTTGGCAACGGTCCGCGTAGTCCAAATCGGGAAAATCCTTTGCCGGACAAGGATGTTACTGCTAGCATTCAAGTGAAATCTTAAGTTTGGTTACGCCTAGCAGTCCGCGTTTCAGGAGACCGAGTTGAACGCTTTGAGTTCGCTGTTAAGCCGTCAGGCGGCTCCTTTGCTGGGCCTGGACATCAGCTCTTCCAGCGTCAAGCTGGTGGAGCTCGGCCGCGACAAGGAGGGCAACCTCATCCTCGAGCGCTGCGCCATCGAGCCGCTCGAACGCGGCTGGATAACCGATGGCAACGTCGAGAAGTTCGAGGAAGTCGCCGAGGCGATGCGCCGCGTCGTCAAGAAAAGCGGCACCCGCACCAAGAACGTCGCGATGGCGCTCCCGCCGTCGGCCGTCATCACCAAGAAGATCGTGCTGCCCGGTGGCCTGACCGAACAGGAACTGGAAGTGCAGGTCGAGGCGGAAGCCAACCAGTACATCCCTTTCTCGCTGGACGAAGTCAGCCTGGACTTCTGCGTCATCGGCCCGAGCAACAACTCGCAGGGCGACGTGGAAGTGCTCATCGCCGCGTCCCGCAAGGAAAAAGTGCAGGACAGGCAGGGCCTGGCCGAAGCCGCGGGCCTGAAGCCCATGATCATCGACGTCGAGTCGTACGCCTCGCGCCTGGCCGCGGGCCGGCTGATCCAGACGCTGCCGAACCAGGGCGTCGACACGATGGTGGCCCTTTTCGAAGTCGGCGCGTTCACCACCAGCATGCAGGTGATCCGCAACGACGAAGTCCTCTACGACCGGGACCAGGCCTTCGGCGGCGCGCAGCTCACGCAGCTTATCGTGCGCCAGTACGGCTTCTCGCCGGAAGAAGCGGAAACCAAGAAGCGCAACGGCGACCTGCCGGAAGACTACGACAGCGGCGTGCTCAAGCCCTTCGTCGAAGGAATGGCGCAGGAAGTCGCCCGCGCGCTGCAGTTCTTCTTCACCAGCACGCCGCACAACCGGGTCGACTACGTGATGCTCGCCGGTGGATCGGCGGCCTTGCCGGGCCTGACGGATGCGGTCACCATGCAGACGTCCTTCCCCTGCAACCTGGCCAATCCGTTCGAGGGCATGAAAGTCGGGGAGGGGGTGCGCGAGAAGAAGATGCGCCGTGAAGCGCCTTCGTATCTCACATCCTGCGGCCTGGCGATGCGGAGGTTCCTGCAGTGATCCTTATCAACCTGTTGCCGCACCGCGAGGCGGCACGCAAGCGCAGGCGCGATGCGTTCTACGCCGCGCTCGGGGCTTCGGCCCTGGCGGGCGGCATCATCGCCGGCGTCATCTACCTGTGGTTCGCGGCCCAGATCTCCAACCAGCAGAACCGCAACCAGATCCTCAGCAGCGAGATCAAGCGGCTCGAGGCGCAGATCAAGGACATCGCGAACCTGCAGACCGAGATCGCCGCGCTGCGCGCGCGCCAGCAGGCGGTGGAAGACCTGCAGGCCGACCGCAACATGCCCGTGCACCTGCTCAACGAACTCGTCAAGCAGTTGCCGGACGGCGTCTACGTCACCAACGTCAAGCAGGAGAACCAGGTCGTCACGATCTCGGGCATGGCCCAGTCGAACGAGCGCGTCTCCGAGCTGCTGCGCAACGTGGGCAACAAGAGCCCGTGGCTCTCGCGCCCGGAACTCGTCGAGATCACGGCCGCCGCCGTGACACTCTCGCCGCGCGACCAGCGCCGCGTGTCCAGTTTCGTCATGAAGGTGCGGCTGCTGCGTGCAAGCGAGGCGCAAAAGGCCGCGGGCGCCGCGAGCGGTGCCTCGGCCCCGGCAAGCGGCGCGACCCCGGCCGCCGCGCCCGCATCGGCATCGGCCGCCGCTTCCGGCGCACGAAAGACCTGATATGGCCACCAAGCAAGTCCCCAAGATAGACACCGCCGCCCTCCAGCAGGCGGTGCTCGGCCAGTTCCGCGGCCTCAATCCCGAGGACCCGGCGTCGTGGCCGATCATGCCGCGCGCGCTGCTGTGCATCGTCCTGATGGTCGGCATCGTCGTCGCGCTGTGGTTCGCGTGGCTTTCCGGCTCGGCCGACGAACTCGAGGCCGAGCAGAAGAAGGAACTGACGCTGCGCGAGGACTACAAGAAAAAGCTCGCCGAAGCGGTGAACCTCGACGCGCTGAAGAAGCAGCGCGAGCAGGTCCAGCAGTACGTGACGCAGCTCGAGAAGCAGCTGCCGAGCAAGGCCGAAATGGATGCCCTGCTGTCCGACATCAACCAGGCCGGCTTGGGCCGCAGCCTCAATTTCGAGCTGTTCCGGCCGGGCAGCGTGAGCGTCAAGGAGTACTACGCCGAACTGCCGATCGCGCTGCGCGTGACGGGCCGGTTCCACGACGTGGGCGCCTTCGCATCCGACATCGCCAACCTTTCGCGCATCGTCACGCTGAACAACGTCTCCGTCGTCCCGGGCAAGGACGGCATCCTGACGATGGACGCAACGGCCAAGACCTTCCGCTACCTCGACGCCGATGAAGTCGCGGCGCAGCGCAAGGCCGCACCGGGAGCCAAGAAGAAATGAACGCGATCAGGATCTCGGCCGCGGTGTCGCTGGCACTCGTCGTTTCGGCCTGCGGGTCGTCCGGCGAGGGCGAGCTGCAGGAATGGATGAACGAGCAGCGGGCCCAGACCAAGCCGAAGGTCACGCCGATCCCGGAGCCCAAGAAGTTCACGCCGCAGGCCTACACGCAGGAAGCGGCCACCGACCCGTTCAGCAACCAGAAGCTCACGCAGGCGCTCAAGCGCGAATCGGCGTCGCAGACGTCGAACGCGGCCCTGGTGGCGCCCGAGCTCGCGCGCCGCAAGGAGCCGCTGGAATCGTTCCCGCTCGACGCGATGAAGATGGTCGGCATGCTGATGAAGGACGGCCACCCCGTCGCCCTCATCAAGGTCGACAACCTGCTGTACCAGGTCAAGCCGGGCATGTACCTCGGCCAGAACTACGGAAAGATCATGAAGGTGAGCGAGACGGAGGTCGTGCTGCGCGAGATCGTGCAGGACGCCGCCGGCGAGTGGATAGAGCGTCCAGCCACACTGAATTTGCAAGAGAGGTCGAAATGAACAAGAACTGGCTCCAATGGCAACGGGCATGGGTGTTCGCGGCGGGTTTCCTCGCCGCGGGCGGCGCATGGGCCCAGACGGTCGTGGAGTCCGTCACGAGCTCCATCCAGGCGGGCACGGACGTGATCCGGATCGACTTTTCGCAGCCCCTCGCGGCTGTACCGGCGGGCTTCGCCATCCAGTCGCCCGCGCGCATCGCACTCGACATTCCCGGCGCGACCAACGGCATGGGCCGCTCGACGATCGAGATCAACCAGGGGAACGTCCGCTCCGTGAACGTCGTGCAGTCGGGTGAGCGCACGCGCATCGTGCTGAACCTGAAGACGGCCTCGGCCTACCGCGCGCAACTGCAAGGCAAGTCGCTGCTGGTCGTGCTTGACCAGAGCGCCGCTTCGGCCGCTCCCGCGGTCACGACGCAGCAGCCGGCCTTCGCCGAAAGCCGCAACGTCGAGACGCAGCCGATCCGCGACCTCGACTTCCGCCGTGGCGCGGACAGCTCCGGCCGCGTGATCGTCGCGCTCCCGAGCAACCAGGTGGGCGTCGACATCCGCCAGCAGGGCCAGAACCTCGTCGTGGAATTCCTGAAGTCGACGCTGCCCGAGGGCCTGCGCCGTCGCCTGGACGTGTCCGACTTCGGCACGCCCGTGCAATCCGTGACGACATTCCAGGCGGGCGACCGCGTGCGCGTGGTGATCGAGCCGCGCGGCCTGTGGGAACACTCGGCCTACCAGAGCGACAACCAGTTCGTCGTCGAGGTGCGCCAGCAGAAGGTCGACACGACCAAGCTCACGCAGGGCCCCGGCTTCTCGGGCGAGAAGCTGTCGCTGAACTTCCAGAACATCGAAGTGCGTTCGCTGCTGCAGGTGATCGCCGATTTCACGAACTTCAACATCGTCACGTCCGACTCCGTCACGGGCTCGGTCACGCTGCGCCTGAAGGACGTGCCGTGGGACCAGGCGCTGGACATCGTGCTGCAGGCCAAGGGCCTGGGCATGCGCAAGACCGGCAACGTGATCTGGATCGCGCCCAAGGATGAAATCGCCGCCAAGGAAAAGCTGGACCTCGAGTCGCGCGTCGCCATCCAGAGCCTGGAGCCGGTGCGCACGCAATCGATCCAGCTCAATTACACGAAGGCCGCGGACATCGCGGCGCAGATTTCCGCCGGCACGGGTGCCGCTCGCATCCTGAGCACGCGCGGCAGCGTGATCGCCGAGCCGCGCACGAACCAGATCTTCGTGACCGACATCACTTCGCGGCTGGAAGCGGTGCAGGAGCTGATCGCCAAGCTCGACATCGCGGTGCGCCAGGTGTTGATCGAGGCGCGCATCGTCGAGGCGTCGGACACCTTCGGCAAGTCGCTGGGCGTTCGCCTGGGCGGCAGCGACCTGCGGGGCGTGCGCGGCGGCGACCCGGGCTATTCGATCGGCAACAACAACCGGATCGCTTTCGGCGGCACGTACAACGCGGTTTCAGCGACGGCCGGTGAAACCGTGACCAGCGCGCTGGATACGGTGAGCACGACTTTCGTCAACCTGCCGGCATCTGGCCAGGGCGGTTTCAGCCCCTCGTCGTTCGCGATCTCGCTGTTCAGCGCGGCGGCCAACCGCTTCCTGAACCTCGAACTCACGGCGCTGGAAGCCGACGGCAAGGGCCGCCTGGTCTCCAGCCCGCGCATCGTGACCGCCGACCAGACCAAGGCGATCATCGAGCAGGGTACGGAATTTCCTTACCAGCAGGCCACCTCCAGTGGTGCAACATCGGTGGCTTTCCGCAAGGCCACGCTCAAGCTCGAGGTCACGCCCCAGATCACGCCCGAGGGCAACATCATCCTCGACCTCGATATCAGCAAGGACAGCCGCGGCGAGACGACGGCAGCAGGCATCGCCATCAACACCAAGCACATCAAGACCCAGGTGCTGGTGGAAAATGGCGGCACGGTGGTGATCGGCGGCATTTTCGAACTGACCGAGTCGGAGAACGAGGCGAAAGTCCCGCTGCTCGGCGACCTCCCGGTCGTCGGTAACGCATTCAAGAGCAGGACCCGCAGCTCCAACAAGCAGGAGATGCTGGTCTTCATCACGCCGAAAATGATCGCGGACCGCGCAGCGGCCCGCTAACAAACCAGGAAGAGGAAGTAGTCAAATGATCCAGATTTCGAAAGCGATAGCGGGCATCCTGCTCGCCGGCTTCATCGCGGCATGCGGTGGCGGCGGGGGCAGCGCCGGTTCAACGGAAGGCGGCACGGGCGGAGGCGGCACGGTGACGCCAGCCACCGGGTCGATGACGCTCGAGCTGCAGAATGCAGCCGGCACTTCGACCACGACCGTCAGTAACGTAACCCCTGTTTTCGCACGGGCTACGCTGAAAAATGCCGGTGGGTCACCGGCCGCGGGCCAGGTCGTAACCTTCACGCAGCAAGGCGGCCTCGTGCGGTTCGTCCCCGAGAGCGGCACTGCCCTTACCGACGCCAACGGCGTCGCCTCGGTTCAAGTCCTGCCTGCAACTTCGACTTCAGCGGGAGCGGGTGGACTGACCGCAACAGCCACGTTCGGCGGGACAGAGATCAGCCAAACCGTGACTTTCCAGGTTCCGCAAGGCAGTTCCGACACGGCTACCAGCCGGGTGACGAACTTCGCCCTGCTGCTGGACAAGTCAACCCTTCCGAACTCCGGTGCGTCGACGGTCAAGCTGACCGTGGTCGCTGTCGACGCCAACAACAACGTCGTGCCGGGTGCGACTGTCACCGTTTCGACGGATGCCAACACTGTGTTCGTGCCGAACGGCACCGTAACGAATGCCCAGGGCGAGTTCACGGGAACCATCGGCATCGGCTCCGACAAGAGCGACCGCACCGTCGTCGTCACGACCACGGTCAACGGAATCGTCAAACAGACAAGTTTCCAGGTTGCCGGATCCCAGCTCGCGCTCACGGTCACCCCGCCGGTCCTGACGCCGGGCGCTGCCTCCACGATATCGGCACGACTGACCGACTCGGCGGGCACCGCCATTGCCGGCAAGGTCATCAGCTTCACGGGAGATATCGCATCGCTCACCGGCCGCCAGGCAACGACGGATGCGACCGGCACGGCCACCCTGTCGTTCACCGCACCTGTCAATCCTGGAAGCTACATCGTGAATGCTGCTTCGAACGGCATCACCACACAGGTGACCTCGCAGGTCGGCAGCAGCACGGTGATTCCTGCCGCGGTGATTCCCCCTGGTGCGCAGCCGTCACTTGCAGCGGACCCGAACGTCCTTGCGCCCAATGCGCCCGGCAGCACGGCCAACCAGAGCCAGCTCAAGTTCCTGTTCCTGAACTCCGCGAACCAGCCTATCCCCAATGTGCGCGTGCGCTTCCAGATCACGAGCACCGGGCTGGGTTCGTTCGACTCCACCATCAGTACCGGAAATTCGACGGTTTACACCACGGCCGGTGGAGTTGCGGCAGCCGCGTTCATACCCGGCTCCACTGGCAGCCCGACCGACGGGATCGTCGTGCGCGCCTGCTATCAGGCAACTGACTTCACAAGCGCCTCCCAGTGCGACAACAGCGTGGAAGCCCATCTCACGATTGCGGCACAAGCGCTGGCTGTTTCCATAGGCAACGACAACCTTCTCGAACCGGGCACTGGCGGGACGTACATCAAGCGATTCGTCGTTACGGTGGCCGATGCGGCGGGACGCGCCGTTGCAAACGCGCCGGTCGACATTTCCCTGGATATCACCCACTTCGGCAAGGGCACGTTCGACCAGGCCATCACCTTCCCGCTGGATGTAGGTGCGTCAAAGACCTATGTGCCGGATGCGGTGACCACCCCGGCTTCGTTCGGCGCCCGGGTGAGCTGCGTCAATGAAGACAGCAATCGCAACGGTTTTGTCGACCCGGGCGAAAACATCAACGGAAGTGTCGACAGCTTCAACCAGCCGACGCTCTTTCCAGCACATTGGGATCCTAAGCTTAGAATTCCACGTGGACAAGTTGTCGCG
>JADMIO010835341.1_pt1 | contig 64305 bp, 66 predicted proteins | sample 8958161 | NCBI WGS metagenome assembly JADMIO01 (sample SAMN16585339, study PRJNA669376) | soil metagenome | isolation source: Crop rotation soil | place: USA: Cullars Rotation, Alabama | collected 2011 | reverse complement strand
GCCGCGACTTCAAGTCACGTGAATTCCAAGCTTCGGATCCCACTGTGCTGGAAAGAGTCGGTGGTGATCTTCACCTACATCGGTGCCTTCACCAAGACTTGAACGCAGGAAGCCCTGGGTTTCCAACTTGATCTTCCCAAGTTCGAAGCCTCAAACGCCCAGGTCCTGGGCGTCAGCGTGGACTTCCTCGATGCCAACCGTGCGTGGGGTGAGACGCTCGGCATCACCTATCCACTGCTTTCCGACCTGCAACGCACCATGCTGCGCAGCTACGACGCGCTGAACGACGACGCTGCCGTGCTGCCGAAGGGGATCAATACCTATCTGCGCGCCAAGCGTGCGTGGTATGTGATCGACAAGCAAGGCATCGTGCGCTACATCAAGGTCGGCTCCCCGTCGCTGGTGCCCAGCGACGAACTGCTCGAAATCGTCAAGAAATACAACCAGTAATCACGGCATCCAGGGCGAAGGCGCGCGGGTTAATCCACCCGCGCGCCCGAGCGCTTGATGACATCGGCCCACTTGGCGATTTCGCTTTTGACGTGGGCTGCAAACTGCTCGCGCGTGCTGCCCACCGGCACCACGCCTTCTTCGCCCAGTCGGTGCTGCACATCAGCGGCTTGCATCGCTTTCGCGACCTGCGCGTTGAGCTGATTGAGTATCTCGGCAGGCGTGCCGGCCGGCGCGAACAAACCGTACCACTGGCTCGATTCATAGCCTTTCAGCCCCGCTTCCGCCACCGTGGGCAGGCTGGGAAAGGCAGCCAGCCGCACACGGCTGGTGACCGCCAGCGCGCGCAGGCGCTGCGTCTTGACGTGCGGGCCGGCGTTGATCGCGGGCAGGAACATGGTCATCGCCTCGCCGCCCAGCAGACCTATCATCGCCGGCCCGGTGCCGCGGTAGGGGATGTGCACCATTTTCACCCCGGCCATCACATTGAACAGTTCGCCCGCCAGATGTGGTGTGCTGCCGCTGCCCGAGCCCGCAAAGCCGATTTCGCCCGGCCTTGCCTTGGCCAGCGCAATCAGCTCCGTCACCGATTTCGCCGGCAGCGAGGGATGCGCCACCAGCACATTGGGGCCGAAGGCGATCAGGCTCACCGCTTCAAAATCCCGGATCGGATCGTACGGCGATTTCTTGTAGAGGCTGGGCGAGGTGACGAAGTTGGCACCGTTGACCATCAGCGTGTAGCCGTCCCTGGCCGACTTGGCCACCGCCTCGCTGCCTATCATGCCATTGGCGCCGCCGCGGTTTTCGATCACGAAGGTGCGCCCCAAGGCCTCGCTCAACTTGGCCGCGGTCAGCCGCCCGATGCTGTCGACGCCGCCGCCCGGGGGAAAGGGCACGACGATGCGCACCGGGCCGGTGGGATAAGTCTGGGCCTGTGCGGTGGCCATACAGCACAGCGCAATGAGCGTGAAACGCAATGCCTTCATCCCCTGCTCACTCCACACGCACATTATTGGCCTTGATCACCTGTGCCCACTTCTCCAGTTCCGTGCGCATGTGGGCAGCGAGCTGCTCAGTCGTGCCGCCGCCTGCGATGAGGTTGGCTTCGTCCAGCCGCGGGCGCAGCTTGGGATTCTTAAGCGCGGCATTGAAAGCCGCGTTGAGCTTGTCCACGGCGGCGCGCGGCGTCTTGATGGGGGCGAGGAATGCAAACCACGGCTCCACCACGAAATCCGCGAAGCCCTGCTCCACCATGGTCGGCACCGCAGGTATGCCCGGCGAGCGCTTGGCGCCGGTGACCGCGATGCCGCGCAGGCGACCGCTTTTCACATAGGGCTGTATCGACGGTTCGTTCTCCACCATCATGTCGACGTGGCCGCCCACGGTGTCGATGATGGCCGCGCCCGAGCCCTTGTAGGGGATGTGATTGATTTTGACGCCGGTGCGGAACGCCAGCAGTTCCAGGGTCATGTGCGGCGAGTTGCCGATGCCGCCGGAGCCGAAGGTCAGCTTGTTGGGGTTGGCCTTGGCCAGCGCCACCAGTTCCTTGATGTTCTTGACCGGCACCGAGTTGTTGACCACGAACACGTTCATCACGCCGCCGATGAAAAACACCGGTGCAAAGTCCTTGAGGATGTCGTAGCCGGGATTCTTGAACAGCGTGGGATTCACCGCGCAGGTACCCACGGTGCAGATCACCAGGGTGTGGCCGTCGGGCGGCGACTTCGCCACCAGCGCCGTACCCAGCATGCCGCCGGCGCCGGGACGGTTCTCGACCACCACGTTCTGGCCCAGGGTCTCGGATGCGGTGTCGCCGAGCAGGCGGCTCAAGAGATCGGTGGAGCCTCCCGGCACATACGGCACGACGATGCGTATCGGGCGCTCGGGAAAGTTCTGCGCGCCTGCCTCATTTGCGATCATCGATGCAGCCAATATCATGACGAGCCCACACAACGTCTTGCGCATGCACCCTCCCCGGTTACTGTTTTTGTCTCAGCTCCGCCAGCATATTACAGAACATCGCCCCCTGCTCCAGCGCATCGTCCAGCGCAATGTGGGTGTGCGGCAGCGGGTCCTGCCAGCGCTCGGGCAGGAAAGGCTTGGTGGTGCGTGCCCAGCTGGAGTTGGTCATCACCATCGCCATCGTGCGCATGTCGATGCCCGAATGCGCGAACGGCGCGGTGCCGGCGAAGCGGAACAGATACCACTGCACGAACATGAAATCGAAGGTGACCGGATAAGCCACGAACACCGGCGTGCCGGGCAGCGCCCGCACCCAGGCTACCAGGTCGCGCATGGCTTTTTCCGGCGGCACGCAGTTTTTTCGGTGCGCCTCCCACGCCGGCTTTTGCGTCTCCCACCACGCTATGGTGCGCGGGTGGCCGGTTGCGCCCGGCAGGGTTTCAAGGTTGGCGCTGAAGGTGCTGAGCAGTGTCTTGTCGGCGCGATAGGCGGCGCAACCGATCGACAGCATCGAATGCGGGCCGGGGATGGGCCCGTCGGTTTCGACATCGACGCTGACGTAGATTTCGGGAATGTCTTCGGACATCACGGATGATTTAAAAAGCCCGGCCGCAGGGGCTTACAGCGCTTTCAACGACTCGATCACCTTGCGCTTGACTACCACGCCTTCCTTCAGCCGCCGCTCGCGCTCGCGCGAGGCGCGTTCAGAGGGCACGCGGATTTCGCTGACGCCGGGCTGCCGGGGCAATGCCTTCATCTCGCGCACGTATTGCGACATGCGCTGCTTGAAGTCGTTGCCGGGCAGCATGATCTCGGGATTGACCGCCCAGAACAGGAAGCCGTAGTCGAGCACCGCATCGCGCGCGATGGCCGACCCCGCCAGCAGGCCCAGCGCCTGTATTGCGAACGACAGGCCATAGCCCTTGTAGACATAGTCCTTGCCACCAAAGGGGGCGACGCCGCCGCGCAGGGTGGCTGCGGCATCGCGGGTGGGTTTGCCAGTCTCGTCGAAACCGATCCCCTCGGCCAGCGGCTCGTTCAGGTGTGCATGCAGCATCACGTCACCCCACATGAGGGCGGCAGTGCCTATGTCGAAGGTGATCGGGCCTTCCTCCGAGGGAAAGCCGAAACAGATCGGGTTGGTACCCAACGCGGGTACGGTGGCGCCCGGCGGGACCACGCGCGGCTTGTTGCTGGCGGTATGCATGGCGACATAGCCGGCCTTGACGATGTGCTCGACAAAGTAGGCATTGCGCCCGCTGTAGTAGGTGTTGTAGACCCCGACACAGCAGATGCCGTGGTTCTTCGCTTTTTCCACCGCTTTCTGTGCGGCGTGGTAGCAGGCCACGTAGCCGATGTGGTTGCCGCCGTCCATCAGCGCCGACACCGGCGTTTCCTTCACCACGCGGATCGGCTTGCGGCCCTCGTGCAGTTTCTCGTCACCCGCCATCGCCAGTATGCGCGGCAGGCCTGCAAACTTGTAACCGCACAACATGTTGTCGATCATCTGATCGACCACGATGCGCGCTTCCTCGGCGGTGTAGCCGATACGCTGCACCGCGGTCTCGCCGATGGCGCGCGCCTCGTCCGCCGAAAGGCGCACGGTATCGGGTTCATCGGGATCGAGCGTGCCGTTGGTGGGTGTTGCCGAATTCATGCGTAATTCCTGGATAGAACGTTGGAAGGGAAAGGCTGAAACAGGGCGCGGATTTTACTCCACCCTGCCTGTATTGCGCCTTACGCCCGCCTGTTCAACCCTTGACTGCCGCCCCCGCTCCCGTGCCCGCGATCTTGCCGAACACCGAGCCCGACACCAGGCCGGTGCCTGCCGGATAATTGAAGTAGAACAGGCCGCCCACCATTTCACCCGCCGCGTACAGCCCGGGTATCGGGCTGTAGCCCAGGTCCAGCACCTGGCCGGTCTCGTGGTTGATGCGCAGGCCGCCGAAGGTAAAGGTGATGCCGCAGGTCACACCGTAGGCTTCGTACGGCGCGGTGTCGAGCACATGCGCCCAGTTGGACTTGACCGGCTCTATGCCCACCGTGCAGCGGCCATCGCGCACCGCGTGATTGAACGGCACCTCGGTCTTGATCGCGGCGTTGTATTCACGCACGGTTTTCAGAAACTGCTGTGCATCGACGCCCTCCAGCTTGGCGGCGAGTTCTTCCAGCGTGTTGCCGGTGAACTTGGTTACCTCGCGCCCGCCGTATTCCTTTTTCAACAGCGGCTTGGACTTGGCGTCGAACACCTGATAGGCATACTGCCCCGTCTGCTTCAGCACCTCGGCGCCGTATTTGGCATAGGTGTAGTTGTAGAAGTCCTGTCCTTCATCGACGAAGCGCTTGCCTTCGGCATTGATCATGATGGAAAAGGGATAGCTGTGGCGGTATGGATCATGCGACTTCTCGACCACGCCGAATTCCGGCGCGTGCCGCTCCCACGACACCGCATGCCGCCCCGACCAGTTGCCGTAGGGACAGGCGCCGATTTCCAGCGCCATCTTGAGGCCCTCACCAAGGTTGTGGCGGGTGCCGCGCACCTTCGCCAGTTCCCAGCCCGGCCCGAGATAGCGCGTGCGCCATTCCGGGTTGGCCTCGAAACCGCCGCAGGCCAGTATCACCGCCTTGGCGCTGAAATCCACCGGCTTGCCCTTTTGCTTGGTGCGCACGCCGGTTACCTTGACTCCGTCATAGATCAGCGACACCGCGCGCGTCTCGTAAAACACCGCCACACCCTTCTTCTCGGCGGTCTTGGTGAGGTCAGCCACCAGTCCCGCGCCGCCGCCGTTCACCGTCAGCGGAAAACGGCCGAAGAACTTGCGCTTGCCGTTGACGATGGCTGACTGCGAACCGTAGTTGGGCACGAAGGACGCGCCCTGCGAGCGCAGCCACACCATGGTGGGGAAGCTTTTGGTAATCAGCGCCTCCGACAGGTTGGGGTCGGTGCGGAAGGCGGTGACGCGATACAGGTCATCATAAAACTCATCGACGGTGTTGCTATCCCAGTCGGTGTTTTTCGCCTCGTCCTCGGGGATGTCGGTGAGTTGCTGCAGTTCTTCCACTTTACTGTAGGCAAAGCGCATCACCCCGCCTGCAAAGCGGCTGTTGCCGCCCGATTCATCGATATCCGCTGCCTCCAGCATTGCCACCGTGGCGCCGCTGTCGCGCGCCGCCAGCGCCGCACAGCATGCGGCATTGCCCTTGCCCACCACCACTACATCGTACTGCTGCATGACCACTCCCCTGGTAAAAGATTATGCGGCGCTCGCCGCCTGCGTCACTGCCGGTACAAGGCATTGCATCAGGCGCGCCACGCCGTCCTCGGTTTCAAATGCATCGATGATGCGCCACGCCTGCGCCACGGCGTCGACGGTCAGCACGCGCCGCGCACAGTCATCGAATTTTGCGCGCATGCGCTCCTGCGGTATCGGGTTGGCTGAGGTGCGGCCCAGCGGTCTGTCCACACGCGATACCAGTACCCTGCCGTCGGCCAGCGTCACCCGCACCTCGGCGGCAAACAGCATTTCCGCAGGAAACAGGTCCTCGGCCATGGGTGTGGCCTGCACCCGCGGCAGCAATGCCTGCACCGTGGCATCGCGGAAGGACTCGCCCTCGAAATGATCCAGCGTCACCTCGCCGTGCAGCGCGGCGCGTGCCACGCAGTACTGCACGCTGAACTTGGCGTCGAGCGCGCTTTGCGGATGGGGACGGTCGGTGTGCGCCAGCCCGCGCGCGCGCGTATAGCTGTCGATGCGGTGGATCGCCGCCGGGTCGAAGCGTCCGTGCTCGCGCGTGAGATTCAAGGTCGCCTCCACTGCCGCATGCGTGCTGTAGCAGCAGGGGTAAATTTTGTAGCCCGCGCCCGGCTCGACGATCTCGAACGGCTTGCCCCAGCGCGGGATGACTTCCTTGGTATCCCACTGGCCCGCGCCGTTGTAGAGGTTGAAAAAACCCTGCTTGTGTTCGAATGCCTCGGGGTTGGCGGTAAAGCCCTTGCGCGCCAGCAGCACCGCCATCAGCCCCGCACGCGCACATTCTCCGACGTGCAGTGATTTCGCCATGGTGCCGAAGTTGGCCTTGATGCCGCACGACAGGGAAGCCGCCAGCGCCAGCGCGGTTTCAGTCTGCGTCACATCGAGACGCAACAACCGTGCGCAGGCTGCGGTCACCGCGAACACACCCAAGGTCGCGGTCGGGTGCCAGCCCTTTTCGCTGTGCAGGAAATTGACGGCGTGGCCGATGCGCGCGCCGGTTTCAAAACCGACCGCGTGCGCCAGCAGCAGGTCGCGGCCGCTGACACCTTCACCATGGGCTTCCGCCGCCGCCAGCAGCGGCGGCCACAGCACGGCAGACACATGACCGCCCATGTGAAATGCGGTGTTGTCGTAATCGAGCACATGCGCCGACACGCCGTTGAGCAGCGCGGCATCGAGCGCACCGGTGCGGCGGTTGCTGCCCACGATCAGGCACGGGCCGGGCGCAGTGCCGAGGTCCAGTGCTTCCGCGGCAATGCGCGGCGCCTCGTCGCCGCAGCCGGCGAGGGTGCAGGCGAGCGTGTCGGCAAGCGCCACCTTGCCCCAGGTATAGGCGTCACGGGGCAGATCATCGTGGCTGAGCGTGGCGATGCGCTCGGCCAGTTGGCGGGCCAATCCCATGTGTCGTCTCCGGATGCGTCCGGCTGCCGCTTAGGCGCCCGGACAGATAACGAGAAAAACGGGGGGTGGAAAAAACGCGGGCAACGGCGCGGCGGGAGCCGGCTGTTGCCGGCAACTATTCTATTCGATCTTGAGACCGGTGCGCTTGATGATGTCCGCAACCTGGCCACTCTGGCGCCTGATGTATTCGCCCATTTTTTCGGCGCGGTAGTACTCGGCCTCCAGCCCCGCGGTGGCGAGCCGGTCGCGCGCCTCCGCGGTCTGCATCACCTTGTCGACATCGCCAGTCAACTTGTCGATCAGCGGCTTGGGCGTGCCGGCGGCGACCATGATGCCTATCCATGCCGCGAAATCGAAGCCCGGCATGTCCGCGGCGACGGCGATGGTGGGTATGCCGGGCGCGAGCACGCTTTGCTTGATGGTGGAAATACCGTAGGCCTTCAGCCTGTTCTGCCGGATGAAGGGCATGGTGGCAGCCATGGTCTCGGTCATATAGGTCACCTGGCCGCCGACGATGTCGGTGAGCGCAGGTATGCTGCCCTTGTACGGCACGTGCGTGGCCTTGATTCCGGCCACGCCATTGAAATACTCTACCGCCAGATGCGCCGCAGCACCCGTGCCGGATGAGCCATAGGTGTACTTGCCGGGACTGGCCTTGATCACGGTCAGGAACTCCTTGATGTCCTTCGCCGGAAACGCGGGCGCGGTCACCAGGATATACGGCGACAAGCCGCTGATGGCCACCGGCGCCAGATCGCTGAGCGGGGCATACGGGGTCTTTTGCAGCAAGGGCGCCACCGTCACCGGGCCGCTGGACGCGGCGAGCAGGGTATAGCCGTCAGCGGCAGCCTTGGCCACGATATCGGTGCCGATCTGGCCGCCCGCGCCGGGACGGTTGTCCATCACCATGGTGTAGCCGAAGGTTTCGGTCAGCCGCTGCCCGATCACGCGCGCGGCGAGATCGGTGGCCTGTCCAGGCGGCCAGGGAATGACGACGCGTATGGGCCGCGCGGGATAGTTTTGTGCGAGCGCGGGCGCTGCCAGCAGCAATGCCGCGAGTGCGGCAATAATGTGCTTCATATCATCTCCTCCAGGATACTTGTCGATCCGGTTTTGTACGCAATATAGCGCAACTCCCCCCTGCACGGCACAATACGCGCAATGATGGTGGCAAGGAGAGGTTCATGTTGCGCGGACTGATACTCGGCACACTGGCCGGATGGTGGCTCAACCCTGTGGCCATGGCCCAGCCCTACCCGGTAAAGCCCATACGTTTCCTGGTGCCGTTTGCGCCGGGCGGCGGCGCCGACCTGATGGCGCGCCTGGTCACGGCGCGCATGGCGGACAAACTGGGACAGCCGATGGTGGTGGACAACCGGCCGGCGGCAAGCGGCATCGTCGCCACCGACCTCACCGCCCACGCCGCCCCTGACGGCTACACCGTGCTCGCCTGCACCAGCAACCATGCGGGCTATCCGCATATGTACCGCAAACTGCCCTTCGATATCAGCAAGGACTTTGAATACGTCACCCAGGCCACGCTGTCGCCGCTGGTGGTAGTGATACACCCCTCGGTGCCGGCGAAGACGATGCAGGAATTCATTGCCTATGCGCGCAACAACCCGGGCAAGATGAACTACGGCTCATCCGGCGCGGGTGGCCCGCCGCATATCGCGGGCGAGATGCTGAATGCGATGGCGAAAATCAAGGTCACGCACATTGTGTACAAGGGCGTGGCGCCGGCGCTGACCGCGCTGCTCGGCAACGAGGTGCAGATGAGCTTCACCAATCTCTTTTCCGGCCAGCCCCATATCAAAGGCGGGCGGCTGCGGGTGCTCGGCGTGACCAGCCTGAAACGCCTGCAGGCGGCGCCGGAATGGCCGACCGTGGCCGAATCCGGGGTGCCGGGCTACGAGGCGAGCATCTGGTACGGCTTCATGCTGCCGGCGAAAACACCGGCCGCCATCGTCAGTACGCTGCATCGTGAAATCACCGGCGTGCTGAAGCAGCCCGAGGTGACGCAGACCTTTGTCAGCCAGGGCGGCGAAGTCATCGCGAATTCACCGGCCGAATTCAAAAAAGCATTTTTGAGTGACGTGGAGCGCCTGGGGAAAATCATCCGTGAAGCGGGCATCAAGGTCGAGTGACAATGATGGAAGTCATCCCTAGCGGCAAGACCCTCGGCGCCACGATTACCGGGCTGGATCTTGCGCAATCCATGGACGACCGCACGTTCAAGGCCGTGCGCGACGCGCTGGGCCGGCATGGCGTGCTGCGTTTCCCCAGGCAACAGCTCACCGCGCAGCAACTGGTCGATTTCAGCGCGCGTTTCGGCAAGCTTGAAATCAACGTCGCCAACAGCTACCAGGAACCGGGGCTGCCGCAGATCATGATCCTCTCCAATATGCTGGCGGAGGGCAAGCCCATCGGGCTGTCAGATGCCGGCCAAAGCTGGCACACCGATATGTCGTACAGCCGCACTATCGCCTTCGCCAATGTGCTCTACGGCATCAAGATACCGCGGCGCGACGGCAAGACCCTGGGCAACACCGAGTTCTGCAACATGCACGCCGCCTATGACGGTCTGCCGGATGAATTGAAACAGAAGCTCGAAGACATGACCGTACTGCACGACTTCAACAAGTTCTGGGAGATGATGCGCCGGGAAAAAGGCAGCAAGCGCCCACCGCTTACCGAGGCGCAGCGCAAGCAGAAACCGCCGGTATCGCATCCGATATTTCTCACCCACCCGCTGACCGGGCGCAAGGTGCTCTACGCCAATCCCGGTTACGCCGTGCGCATCAATGGACTCCCCGAAAAGGAAAGCGATGACATGCTGGCGTTTCTGTTCGAACACCAGACACAGCCCGCCTACCGCTATGCCCATATCTGGGAGGAAGGCGATCTCATGCTGTGGGAGGACATCGGCACCATACACAACGCGGTGGCCGATTACGCACCGCACGAGCACCGGCTGATCAAGCGCTGCCAGGTGATTGCTTCCGAATTTGGCGAGGAATTTGCGCAGCCTTAGAGTGGTTTAAGAACTAACCGCGGCGTGTAAAAGGGGAGCAAAAATGGGGTTACAGCAGATCATGCAGTCCGGTTTACGCCGCGGATGCGGGCTCGCTGCAGGGCTGGTGGCGGTCACTGCCTGCGCCCAGCAGTATCCGACGCGCCCCATCCGCTTTGTGGTGGGTTTTGCGGCGGGCGGCCCCACCGACGTGATTGCACGCATCACCGCGCAGGACATCAGCGCCGTGCTGGGCCAGAGCATCATCGTGGAGAATCGAGCGGGTGCCAACGCGCAAATCGCCACCGAACTGGTGGCGCATGCCACGCCGGACGGCCATACTCTGCTGTTCTCCTCGCTGTCGCTGCTGGTCAACGCCATCCTGCTGGAAGGCCGCGCCAAGTACGATCCGTTCAAGGATTTCGCGCCGATCAGCAACGCGGCGGTGCTGCCGATGGTGGTAGTGGCCGGCGCCACCGGCGTCTCGGCCAAGATCACCACGCTGAAAGATCTGTTGGCGCTGGCTAAAGCCAAGCCGGGGGCTGTGACCTATGGTGCGCCGGGGCATGGCGGCTCGGGACACCTGGCGGGGGCGCTGCTGGAAAACCTCTCGGGCACCCCGGATGACGACAGTGCCATTCCGCGGCAACGGGCCGGCGCTGACCGATGTGATCGCCGGCCAGGTGACTTTCATGTTTTACCCCATCGTCGGCATCGCCGAGCATGTCAACGCGAAACGCCTGCGCGCGCTGGCTGTCGGCACCGCGAAGCGGCACGCCGATTTCCCCGACACGCCGACCATGGCTGAATCGGGCTTTCCCGGCTTTGAGGAAACCGCGCCGTGGGTGGGACTGCTGGCACCCTCGGCCGTGTCCCCTGCCATCGTCAAGCGCATGAGCGAGGAAATGCGCAAGTCGCTGGCCAAGCCCGAGACCGTGGCGCGCACGCGGGCGCTGGGCGCCATCATCGTTGCCGATACGCCCGCGGAATACGCGAGCTTCCTGCGCAAAGACTATGAGCGCTGGGCGCGCGTGATCAAGGCGGCTGGGGTCAAGGCCGAATAGGTACGGCCAGCCGGGCCCGCATTGCGGGAATCAGCCCGGCGCGTGATCGTCACGCCACAGGAAGGTGACCATCCAGTTGTTGCCCGAGCCCTCGAGGCAGGCGGTGGTGCCGTTGCCCGGCTTGAATTCGACTACCTTGCGTTTCTCGTCGCCGCACACCAGTTTGGAGGCGGTGCGCAGCAGGTAATCGACGTGGCCGCACATCATGATGTCGCCGCCCGCACTGTTGATCTCGGCAATGAAGGGCGCCACCGGGTCGTCGGTATTGATCGGATACGCGGTCTGCTTCGCCCGCTCCGGTGTGCCCAACTTGGCCGCCACCCGCTCGGCCGTGTCGATGGTCCATTGCTTGTCGCTGTACAGTATGCGCACCGGCGCCGCGCCGAGCGCCTTCAGCCGCGTGCCGATGCGGTCGGCCTGCGCCTGCCCCTTGGGGCTGATGTGGCGCTGCGGATCCTGTTCCTTGGACAGCGCATCGACGTGATGCACGAGATAGACTTTCATTTGAACTCCCCTGATATCTGTGAGTGTTCGATTGTAATCAATTCCACAGCCATGCCGCGCCGCGCACGCCGCTGGAATCGCCGTGGCGGTTTTGCACCAGCCGTGTGCGCACCCTGTCTGTAAATACGTAGCGTCCCCACAATGCCGGCACGCCGGTGTAGAGCCGCTCGACGTTGGACACGCCGCCGCCCAGCACGATGACCTCGGGGTCGAGGATATTGATCACGCTGGCCAGCGCGCGCGCCAGCCGCTCCTCATAGCGCGCCATGACCTCTCGCGCCTGCGCTTCGTGCGCTGCGCGCGCGGCGATCTCTGCCGCACCAACCGCGGTACCGCTCCCACCCTGCGCCGCATAGTCGCGCTCGAGGCCAGGCCCCGACAGCCAGGTCTCGATGCATCCCCGCTTGCCGCAATAGCAGGCTGCGCCGGGGCGTTCTTCGTCTTGCGGCCACGGCAGCGGGTTATGACCCCATTCCCCGGTGATGACATTGGGGCCATCCAGCACCTTGCCGTCGATGACGATGCCGCCGCCCACACCCGTGCCCAGGATCACCCCGAACACGCTGCGCGCCCCCGCCCCCGCACCGTCCGCGGCCTCTGACAGGGCAAAGCAATTGGCGTCGTTGGCAATCCGCACCTCGCGTCCCAGCGTGCGCATGAGGTCACGCCCGAATGGCTGGCCGTTCAGGCAGCTGGAGTTGGAATTGCGCATGAGACCGGTATCGGGCGAGGCCGCGCCGGGCGTGCCGATGCCGATGCTGGCGCGCACGCCCAGTTGCTGCTCGGCCTCGGCGATCAGGCGGCCGATCAGGGCCAGGGTCGCCGCATAGTCGTCGGGCTGTGAAGGTTCGCGCCGCCGCAGGCATTCCCGCCCCTCGCTGTCGAAGGCCGCGATTTCGGTCTTGGTGCCACCGAGGTCTATACCGATTCTCACGCTACCGCTCTCTATTGCGGTTTGACACCCATGCTTGCTGCAAGTTTGCGTGTGACCTCGATATCGCGCAGTACCAGCTTGCTGAATTCCTCGGGCTTCAGCACATAGGGTTCGAAGCCCAGTTCTTCAAAGCGCGCCAGCGTGTCCGGCGCCGCCACCGCTTTGGCAATCTCGGCCTGCAGGCGGTTCACGTATTCTGCCGGCGTGGCTGCCGGATACCAGAAGCCGAACCAAGCGTAGTACTCAAAGCCCTTGATGCCGGCCTCGTCCACCGTGGGCATCTCCGGAAACAGCTTCCAGCGCTTCGCTCCACTGATGGCAAGCGCGCGCACCTTGCCGGTCTTCACCAGGCTCACGGCGTTGGACGAGGTGAGAAAGGCGAGGTCGATGTGCCCGCCGGCGAGGTCGGTGACCAGCTGGCCAATGCCCTTGTACGGCACCGAACTCATGCGTATGCCGGCCGCCGCGTTGAACATCTCGATACCCACGTGCAGCACGCCGCCATAACCCGAATTGCCGGCATTGAGCTTGCCGGGATTCTTGCGGGCGAGCGCGATGAGTTCCGCCACGTTCTGCACCGGAATGGAGGGATGCACCGCCAGCACATACCCCACCACGCGCGTGGCGGGCGTCACCGGCGCGAAATCCTTCACCGGGTCGTACGGCAGCTTGTTAAAGGCCGGCAGCTGCGTATGCGAACTCGAGGTATGCAAAATGGTGTAGCCGTCGGGCGGCGCCTTGGCCACCGCTTCGCTGCCAATGATGCCGCCGGCGCCGGCGCGGTTATCGAGGATGAAGTTCTGTCCCCAGGCGGCAGATATCTTTTGTCCCACCTGGCGGCCGATCACATCCATCGGCCCGCCCGCCACAAAGGGCACGATCATGCGTATCGGACGGCTCGGATAATCAGACTGTGCGCGCGTCTGCGCGCCTGCCGCACCCGCGAACAGCGCTGCGACCAGCAACGCGCCCCATTGCCGCAGCGGCCACCGCTTCAGCAGGCTCTCCTCCGGAGCGTGCCGCATCAGGGCATTTGTATCTTGCCGCCACCGCCCATGCCACCCATCCCCCCCATTCCACCCATGCCGCCCGCGCCGGGCACCACGATGGAGGACGCCTGCTGCCGGCGCAGTTCCTGCAGTTCGCGCACCGTGCGTTCGATGCCCTCCTTGGCAGCTTCGCCGAAATTGGCCACCGCTTCGGCAAGGTTCGCCGCTTCGATTTCAAAATTGATCGGCAGCGGACCGGCATTGGTCATGATCTGCGCTTCGCCGACGAACAGTGCTTCGCGCGCGGCGTCGGGCGTGCCGTCGGATTTGACTGGCGTCATCATGCGCAAGGTGCCGACCCTGCGGTCGGTGATGATTTCTTCGCGGTACAGATTGTCCGCGTCCATTTTTGCGTCGGCTTGACGCTCTTCCGGGGGTCGTAGTGCCATGGCAACCTCGTATGAATTTCACTGAATAAAGTGGAAGGGTATCAGAAAATGCCCCTGCTCCCCGACCGGCGCTTCCCCGTCATGCAGCCGCCGGCCCCGGCGCGACTTCCTGCGTCATTGCCGGACTCACCCGGTTGCGCCCGGCCTGCTTGGCGGCATAGAGTGCGACATCGGCGTCCTTGATGAGTTCATCAAGGCTCGTCTGCGCGGTGCGCTCAACCACCCCAAAGCTCGCAGTAACCGGCAAACCGTCGGCCGCATGGCGCATCACCTCGATCAGCTGCCGCAGGCGTTCGGCGTAGCGCTGCGCCTCATGCAGACTGGATTCGGGCAGCAGCAGGATGAATTCCTCGCCGCCCCAGCGCGCCAGGATGTCGCCGGCACGGCAGGATGCGGCGAGCAGGCGCGAGATATCCACCAGTGCGCGGTCACCCGCGTCATGGCCGTGCTCATCGTTCAGGCGCTTGAAGTGATCGATGTCGATCTGGATCAACGCCAGCGGACGCTCACGGCGCTGCGCGGTGCCCCACACCGGTGCTGCCTGCTCATAAAATCCGCGGCGGTTTTGCAGGCCGGTTAACGGGTCTATGCGCGCCTGCATGCGGGCGCGCGCGGTTTCCTGCTGCTGATGACGCAGCTGATGGGCAAGCGCCAGCGCGAGCAGCGTGGCCTCGGCCATGATGCCGGCCTCTGCCGCGCGAAAAGTAACGGCGCCGAACGGCAGCCAGCCCCATACGGCCAGTGTGGTGGTGAGCGCGCCCACCATGCCGCACACCACGGCGGCGAGATAGTAGCGCCCCGCCGTGTGGCCATGGCTCACCGCGAGCAGGCCCAGCACCACCATCAGCACGGTGAACAGCGCGGTGACATGAAACGCCACCAGCACCGCGCCCAGCTGGCTGTCCGCCGCCACGCATAGGGCGATGGCCAGCACACTGCCGCCGGCAAACCAGCGCGCCACGCTCAACGCGCGCGGCGCGTGCTGCGCCAGCGTCAGAAAACGGCTGGCAAAGGTGAGCCCGATACAGCAGAACAGCACCATCAGCAGCAGTATGAGATAGCGCTGCAGCCCCGGCTCGCCCGGCCACAGCCACACATAGCCGTGGCCGGTGTAGGCGATGTTGAGCAGCACCATCACCGCAAGGTACAGGGCATAATAAAAATGGCTGGTCTCGCGCAGACCGACGAAGAGCAGCGCGTAAAACGCAAACAACGCCAGCAGATAGCCGTAGACAAAGCCGTAGCTGTAGCGCATGCGCTGCGCGGCAGCGGCATACGCGGGTTCGCTGCGGAGGGCGATGGGCAGCACCATGGGATCGATCGTCTCCACCCGCACAAAGAGCGCGCTGCGTCCCGGCGGAAACACCGTGGCAAATGTATAGCCTAGCGCCGGCGTGAGTTCCGGCGGGTGCGCGATGGTATCGCCGGTATGCCACACGGCAAGCGTGCGCCCATCCTGCACCAGGAACACGTCGAGACGGTCGAGCCACGCCGTGCCCAGCAACAGGCGCAAGGGCAGGCGCTCCGCACCGGGATTGTTGAGGTCCAGATGCACCCACAGCGGCCGCGCACCCATGCCGAAACTCAGCACCGGATTTTCCGAACGGCGAAAACGACCCGCACGCTGCATTTCAACAGCGGCTGCCAGTGTGAGCGGGGCGCCGTCCTCGATCAGCAGGGTGGCGTGGCGGCCCAGCGAACCCTCGGGGATGGCCGTCAGCGGCAAGGGCTCGGCGCACGCCATGCCCGCGTGCCATGTCAGCATCAGGAGCAGCAGTGTGCATAGGCAACGGGTCATTGCTGCGGATATCTACAGAGCATGTGCATACACCCGGAAACGGGCGGAGAATAGCAGAAAAATGCCATAGCCATGCGCCGCCGGCGTGGGCATGGATGCGCTGCCACCCACTGACTTCAGACCATACTCACATGAAAATTCTGACACTGGTATGTCCTGCGCTCGCACGCCTTTTTGTGAAGCCATTAACGACTGCGTCGATGGCCTTGTGGATCAGCTGCGCGCTGCCGGCGCACGCACAGGACAGCTATCCCAACCGTCCGGTGCGGGTGATCGTGCCGTTTGCCGCCGGCGGACTGGCCGACATCACGTTCAGGATGATGAGCGAGAAGCTCACCACGGCGCTGGGCAAGCAGCTCATCATCGAGAACATGCCGGGCGCCGGCGCCATCAATGCCACCCAGACGGTGCTGCGCGCCAAGCCCGACGGCCACACGCTGCTGGTGTTCTCCAGCGGCGCCGCCTTGACCAAGCTGCTGTTCAAGAACGTGCCCTACGACGTGCAGAAGGACATCGCTCCTGTCGCGTTCGCCGCGTACTTCGACCTGATTGTGCTGGTCAGGCAGGACAGCCGCTACCGCACGCTAGGCGAGCTGGTGGCGGATGCCAAGGCCCGTCCGGGCAGGCTCAACTTCGGCACCATCAACCCCGGCAGCACGCAAAACCTCACCGCGGAATTATTGAAAACCGAGGCCGGCCTCGACTTCACCGTGGTGCCCTTCAAGACCACGCCCGAGGCATTCTCCGCGCTGCTGGCGGGCCAGGTGGATGCGGTGGTGGAATCGTACGCCGCGGCACGCGCGCTGCTCGAGGGCAACCGCGCACGCGCGCTGGTCAGCACCGGCGAAAAGCGCAGCGGCTATCTGCCGCAGGTGCCCACCGTGCGCGAGGCGGGCCTGCCCGGCGTCGAGGTGGTCGGCTGGAACGGCCTCGCCGCACCGGCCGGCACACCGCCGGAAATCATCGCGCTGCTGCACAGGCATATGACGGCCATCGTCGCCATGCCGGACATCCGCAAGCGTTTCCTGGAACAGGGCACCGAGGCCTATGCCGGCACGCCCGAGGAAGTCAGCACGCGGCTGGCGGCCGACATCAGGAAGTGGGGCGCGGTCACCGCGCGCGCGGGCTTGCAGCCGCAGTAAAGACGAGGTGGCGCGTCAGGTGAAGTACAACCGCAACGCGGTTTCGCCACCGATGATGCGCCGCGCCACCGCGTCCGGCACCCAGCGCGTGAAATGCGCGATGGCGTCGGCATAGCTCATACGGTCTTCGAAGGCGGCAAACGGCCAGTCGCTGCCCCACAGCAGGCGCTCGGGCCCTGCGTGCTTGAGCAATGCTTGCGCGCAGGCGGCGGCAACCTCCTGTGATTCCAGCCGGTAGCCTGCGGACAATTTGACCCAGGTGCGGCCGTTTTCCAGCGCCCGCAGCACAGCCTGAAAGCCCTCGCAGTGGATGCCCTTGCCGCGGGTGGGATGGCCGAAATGATCGATCACCAGTTTGACCCCCGCCGCCTGCAGGCTCGCCACGGTGCCGGCAATGCGGGCGCCATCCTGATTGAGATGCACATGCCAGTCGAGATCGGCCACGCGGCGCAGGAATTTGCGGTAATCCGCCGCGGTGATATCGGGCAGGTCCTGCACGTTGCGCCATTGCAGGCGCACGCCGGTTACGCCGTCGGCTTTCATTTCCCGCATGATGTAGGGATCGATCGACGGCTTGACGATGGCAGTGGTGCGCAAATGGCGGTGGGTGCGGGTGGCTTCCAGCGAGTACTCGTTATAGTCGTCGTACAGGCTCGCCGCGGCCAGCACCGCGTAGTGCACGCCGTGCTGCTTCAAGGTCGCCACGTACTGCGCGATGGTGGCGTCGTGCGGCGGCTTATGCCATGCGGTTGCGGACAGCGGCATGTCCGTGGTGTAGACATGGGCATGCGCATCCACCAGCGGAGCACTGGCCGCCGTTGGCGCGGCAACCCCCGGCACGGCGCTCATGGTGTCGGGGTCTCTTCGGACACAGGCGGATCGCCCGGTAATGCCACCGCCGGCGGCGGGGTACGGCGATCCACCAGGTTGACCTTGAGCCAGCGCTGCATGTCACTCCACACGGAGGCGAGTTCCGCCTCGGTGGGCATCTTGAGCGCATGCGGCAGTTCCAGCGTAACCACCGGTATGCCTTCCTTCAAGCCGCCAAAGTTACCGAGCGAACCGGGATATACCCCCACACGGTTGAGATGCAGGCGCCCGAAGCGCGAAGGGGCTTCCACCCCGGTGGCCGGCCCGTCGAAATCGAGCAAACCGTAGGGTGCATGGATGGACACGATTACATCAGGCTTGAAGTTCATGATCTCATCGTGGAGCCAGCGCGACTCCGGTTCCGATGCGGGCGCCTTGCCGGGGAAACGCCGCGGATCGCGCTTGGTCTGCTTGTCCCAGTAGCGCGGCGCTTCCTTCAGCCAGTTATAGGTGGGAAAGTTGCGGTTCAGATCGACACCGCGCGCGTTCACCCGTTTCGGCGGACTCGCCAGCAGCCCGTCGGGATTCAGCACCGGAATCACGCGCCAGTGATAGCTGGAGGCGTCATTGTTGGGCCGCTCCAACTGCTCGAACCAGCGGAATACGATGGACACCGAGGTCAGCTCGTCGCCGTGGATGCCGCCCACCACCAGCACGCGTGCGGCTGCCGGACGGGTCGGCGGCTTGTATTCGCGCATCATGATCTGCATACCCTGGACAGACTTGACCGGCGCCGGCTCCAGCTGCGCGTCCATGCACGGCTTGAGCTTGATCTGAGGGATGGCGAGCGTCACCTTGTTGCACCAGTTGTACATCGGCGACTGTGCGGCGCCCTTGGCCTGCACAGGCAGGGCGGCAGCCGGGGCCACGGTGGCGACGGCGTTCACCCGGGTCACCATAGGCGGTGCCGGGCGGGGGTTGGCAGCGCCCGCGAGCGGCACAAAAAAACACAATAAAAACAATAAATTAAGACGCATTTCCGGTGGGTGGAGGGCCGTCTGACTGTGCGGCCTTTGTCGTTATGTCGAGCGCTGCGATGGCAGGGCTGAAGAGTACAGGAATTGCAGGTAAAGTCATAGTTAAGAGCGCATAACGTAATGAAATCCGTGCGTCGTTGCGTCATGCGCTCTAAGCTAAACTCGCCGCATGGCGGATTCTGCGGACATCGTCCTCACCACCCTCAACGCACGTTTTGTACACGCCGCCCTGGGCTTGCGCTATCTCGCCGCCAACATGGGCGGGCTGCGTGCGCGCACGCGCATCGTCGAATACGTGCTGGGGCAGCGTCCGGCCGAGATAGTCGAAGAACTGCTGGCGCTCAAGCCGCGCATCATCGGCATCAGCGTCTACATCTGGAACGTCGAAGAGTGCACACGCATCGCGGCGCTGCTGAAACAGGTGGCGCCCGAGATACTGGTGATACTGGGCGGACCGGAAGTCAGTTACGAAACGGACGCGCAGCGCATCGTGGCGCTGGCCGACTACGTGATCACCGGCTGGGGCGACGTCAGTTTTCCGCGGCTGGCGCATCAACTGCTGGCGGGCGAGCATCCGCCGCACAAGGTGATCGCGGGGGTGCAGCCGCCGCTCGCCGATATCGCCCTGCCCTATGCCGAATATACCGATGCCGACATCGCCAAACGCTTCATCTACGTCGAAGCTTCGCGCGGCTGTCCGTTCAAATGCGAGTTCTGCCTGTCGGCACTGGACAAGACCGCGTGGCCGTTCGAGCTGGATGCCTTCATGGCCGAACTGGAGAAGCTTTATCTGCGCGGCGCCCGCAATTTCCGCTTTGTCGACCGCACTTTCAACCTCAAGGTGGCGGCGAGCCGGCGCATACTGGAATTCTTTCTCGAACGCATGGACGAGCATCTGTTCCTGCACTTCGAACTGATTCCCGACCATCTGCCCGATGCGTTGAAGGCCACCATCGCACGCTTTCCGCCGGGCGCACTGCATTTTGAAATCGGCATCCAGACCTGGAACCCGGAAGTACAGGCACGCATCTCGCGGCGGCAGGACAATGCCGCGGCCGAGGCCAATATCCGCTGGATCACCCATGAATCCCAGGCGCTGGTCCATGTCGACCTGATCGCGGGCCTGCCGGGGGAAGACCTGGCGAGTTTTTGTGCCGGTTTCGACCGCCTGCACGCGCTGGGGCCGCATGAAATACAGGTGGGCATACTGAAACGCCTGCGTGGCGCACCCATAGCCCGCCATACCGCAGCGCACCGCATGCGCTACAACCCGGACCCACCCTACAACGTGCTCGCCACCGACGTCATGAGCTTTGGCGACATGCAACGCGTGTCGCGCTTTGCACGCTACTGGGAACTGACGGGCAATTCCGGCCGCTTTCGCCATGCGCTGCCGCTGCTGCTCTCCGACGCGCCGAGCGCGCGCTTCATGCGCTATGCTGACTGGCTCTATGCGCGCACGCGCAAGACGCACGAATTCGCCTTTGAACGGCTGTGCGAACTGGTGTGCGCCTTCCTGGTCGAAGAAGGGGGTGTGGAGGCGGCAACCGCCACCGCCGCGGTGCTGGCCGATTACGCGGCGAGCGGCGCGCGCGGCAAGCTTGCTTTCATGGATGCGGGCGTGCGCCCGCGCGATACGCGGCAGCTGGCACGCAGCCGCATGCGGCAGGCGCGGCATGTGACGGCATGATAGGAACACTGTATGCGACGCTTTGAACCCTTTGAACACGCCCGCAATGTGCTGGGCGAAAAGCTGCAATCGTGCAGCGAGGACCCGGTGACCGGCTTTTACCGCGACGGCTGCTGCAACGTCGGCCCGGACGATCTGGGCGTGCACTCGGTGTGCGTGCGCGTGACCGCCGAATTCCTGGCATTCAGCAAGGCGCGCGGCAACGACCTGTCGACGCCCGCGCCGCACTTCGGCTTTGCCGGCCTGAAGCCCGGCGATCAGTGGTGTTTGTGCGCCGCACGCTGGCAGGAAGCATTCGAGGCCGGCGCCGCGCCGCGGGTGGTGCTGCGCGCCACCAACGAAGTGACGCTCGATATCGTCAAGCTCGACGACTTGAAAAAGTTCGCAGTGGACCTCAGCTGATTCCAGCCATGACCGACTACGACGCCAGGACACAGCTCGCGCTGCCTGCCAGCCACCTGATCACCATCACCCACGTGGTGTACGGGCTGCATGCATTCAGCGTGATCAGCGGCATGTCGAGCGCGGCATTCATCGTCACCGCCTTTCTCGCGGGCTGGCCCTCGATCATCGCGGTCATCATCACCTACGTGCGGCGGCGCGAAGTGCACGGCACCTTTCTCGACAGCCATTTCTCGTGGCAGCTGCGCACCTTCTGGTGGGCGCTGTTCTGGTTCCTGATCGGTGCGCTGCTGATTGTCACCCTGATCGGCGCGATCATCGGCATCCCCCTGCTGCTGCTGATGGGGATATGGGTGCTGTATCGCATCGCGCGCGGCTGGCTTGCCCTGACATCGTACAAACCGATGCCGGAATAAGCCTGCATGGGAACGCGCATCGACAAGTGGCTGTGGGCGGCGCGTTTTTACAAGACGCGTTCACTGGCACAGCAGGCGGTTGAAGGCGGCAAGGTCAGGCTCAATGGCGAAAGGGTCAAGCCGGCGAAGGAAGTACGCATGGACGACCGGCTTGCGCTCACCCTCAACGCCCTTGAATGGGACATCACCGTATGCGGGCTCTCCGACAAGCGCGGGCCGGCGGCCACTGCCCGCACGCTGTATGAAGAGTCTGCCGACAGCGTGGCGCGCCGCGGCGAACAGCTTGCTCTGAGAAAGCTGTCAGCTGATCCTGCACAGCTGCGTCATGGCAGGCCCACCAAGCGCGAGCGGCGGCAACTGGAGAAATGGCGGGACGGGTAGCACGCAGGCCTGTTCAGACAGCCCTGTTCAAGCAATGTCCACGCGCTTCATCCGCGATGCCGCACCGCTGCGTATGCTCACCGCCGCTTTCACCACGCCAAAGTGGTCTGCCACCAGCGCGATCAATTCGGCATTGGCCTTGCCATCCACCGGCGGCGACTTGAGTCGCGCCTCGTACTCGTCTTCACTCACCGCAGTCAGCGCGCTCACCCGCGAGCGCAACTTTACCCTGACCGCAATCGTCAGTGCCAAGGCGCCTTCGGCGTCTCACCTTTGATCGTCGTGCGGTGCATGATGCGCCGCTGCAGGGTGTCGATTTCGGTGCGGAAATGCATGCAACAGCGGTTGTCCCACAGCACGGTATCGCCTGCCTGCCATTTGTGCGTCCACGCGTACTTGGGCTGCGTCGCGTGCGCCCACAGTTTGTCGAGCAGGGCTTCGCTTTCGGCATTGTCCATGCCGATGATGTAGTTGGACGGCCATACGCGGCGGCGGCCCAGGTACAGCGCACGCTTGCCGGTGGCCGGATGCACCCGCACCAGCGGATGCGTGGGGCCCTGCACTTCCTCAGGTTTGGTCGGCAGCTTGACGCCGGGACGCAGCACACCCGCGCTGTTGCGGCTGGAGTCGTGGATCTGTGACTTGCCCTCGATCGCGCGCTTGAGATCGTCCGGCAACTCGTCGTAGGCCAGGTACTGGTTGTTGAAGGAGGTGTCGCCGCCGCCGTTGACCGGCACCACCAGCGCATGCAGCATGCTCCCCGCGGGCGGCGTTGCCACATAGGAATTGTCAGTGTGCCAAACGACCTCATAGCTGCCCAGCCCGCCGTTATCCATCACCGGCTTGCCATCCTTGCCGATATTGGAAATGATCGAAACGCTGGGATGCTTCGAGATCATGTACTCGTCATCCACCTGCTCGCCCACCTCGAGATGGTATTTGCGCGCGGCAGCGGTGTGCGGCGGACCGAAGATATCGGATACCGCCATCAACTGGTCGTCGGTGAGCTTGGGACCGTGCCAGTACAGCACCATGTGTTTGGCCCAGGCGTCGCGCAAAGCCTGCTTCACCTCATCCGTTATCGGCAGCGTGGCATTGAAGCCGCGAATTTCCGCGCCCACGGCCGCACCGGTGGGCACGACTTCAAATGAGGCCAGGGTGTTGGCGCCCGCCGCTGTGTGGGGCACCGTGCTTGTCGTATGTGTTTGCATGTTGTATCTCGCTCTACAGGTATAAGCCCATTGTGCGCGCCGGCCATTTCAGCGTCAACGCCGGCGCCCGCAGGGTGAGACGCTACGTTCGCAACGTCAGCCTTTCAAGTCCCAGCCGATGAAGTCACACAGCGCACGCCCCATCACCAGTTCCAGATCGCGGCCTTTCAGCCACGGCATCTCTTCGGTGTACATGCTGACGCACTGCTTCCAGGTGCACGGCATGCGCGTGATATCGGTGCCCCAGAACATGCGTTGCGGGCCGAAGGCGTCGAAGATGCGCCGGATGTGGGTATGGATGTTGCGGTAGGGATAGACGTCGGTGGAATAGCTCGGCGCGCCGGTGGCCTTGACCGCGACATTGGGATACTTCGCCAGCGCCAGCAGTTCGCCAAGGTCGGCAAAGCCCGCATCGTCCAGGCTGAAGCGCGGCCGCGCCATGTGATCGATCAAGAGCTTCAATCCGGGGTGTTTTTCGGCGATTTTGGCAACCGCCGCGCAGCGGCTGGGCACCAGCAATCCGATCGGCACGCCCGCGCGCTCGGCCGCGGGCCACAGCCAGTCGAGCGTGCCGTCGGTCATGCGGTTCTCCTCCCCCGGACGCAGGAAGGCAAAACGCAGGCCCAGCATGCCGGGCTGCTGCTTCCAGGTATCGACGAGCGCGCGGTTTTCGGCCTTGGCCACGTCAAAAAAGCCCAGGATGGCAAGGCGGTCCGGATGCGCGCGCGCCGCCGCTATCGACACCTCGTTGGCGCGTGGGTCCCAGCTGGGTGGATGCAGCACCACACCGGTCACACCCGCCGCGTCCATGTCGCGCAGCAGATCGTCTTTGCTGTAGGAAGGCAGCTGGCGGTGGATGTGCACGGGCGTGCCGCTGTCCCAGATGTGCACCTGCGCGTCTACGATGAGCATGAAGGTCTCCCCTGTTCTGTGGTGTTGTATCAGCAGCGGCGATTATATGCGACGACTCAATGCGAACTCCGCAACCTGCCGCCACACGCCACTACGCACCCCAACACGCCACAGCCCGTTACTGCATCTCCACGCCGGCGGCCTTCACTGCGCGCGCCCACTTCGCCAGTTCCACGCGGATCAGTGCGGTGAATTCCTGCGGCGTGCTGGTCGAGGCATCGGCGCCGAGACGCGCAAGGCGTTCGATCACCTCGCCGCGTTTCAGCACCGGCATGAGCCCGCCGTGCAAGCGGGCAATGACGCCGGCAGGTGTGCCGGCAGGCGCCAGAAAACCATAAAAGCCGGTGATTTCATAGTCCAGTCCCGCCGCCTCGCGCACGGTGGGAACGTCGGGCATGGCGGCATGGCGCTGGCTGCCGGTCACGGCCAGCATGCGTATCTTTCCCGCGCGCGCCAGCGGCACGGCCGACGACAGGCTGGTGAACATCGCATGCACGCGGCCGGTGGTTAAATCCGTCATCACGTCGGCTGAACCCTTGTAGGGCACATGCAGGGTCCTGATGCCGGTCATGTTGTTGAACAGCTCGCCCGCCAGATGCACGATGGTGCCGGTGCCGGAGGTGCCGACGTTGAGGTCGCCGGGACGGGCGCGCGCGTAGGCCACGTAATCTTTCAAAGTTTTCACCGGCAGCACCGGCGATACCACGACGGCGTACTGGCTCACCGCGGTAAGCCCTATGGGCGCGAAGTCTTTTAGAGGGTCATAGCCGAGCTTGCGGAACAAATGCGGATTGATCGCCAGCACGCCGGTGGTGCCGAACAGCAGCGTATGGCCGTCGGGCACGGCACGCGCCACGATTTCCGCGGCGATACTGCCGCCGGCGCCGGGACGGTTATCGACGATCAGGTTCTGCCTGAGCGCCATGCCCACATCCGTCGCAATGGCGCGGGGAATGATGTCGCCCGCGCTGCCCGGCGCAAAGGGCGCGACCACACGGATGGGGCGCGACTCAGCATCGCTGCGGCCCTGCGCGCATGCCATGAACGGCGCCGCGGCAGCCATCCACACCAGGCCGGCGCGGCACATCCAATATTTCGCCATGGCCGCTATTGTATGCGTGGCCCGCTCACGCACGGCTGACGCACGCCGTGTATCGACGCGCGGCGTGCGCCTAAGGCGTGGTATTACGTCTGAAGTTGGCCGGCGGCGTCACCGGTGGCTTCGGCGCGGGGGGTGTGACCTGATTGCCGGGCACGCCCGTGGGGCGGTTCTGGTTAAGCCGGTAGACCCGGCGCGGCGGGCCGTTCTGTATCACGCACTTGTTTTCGTCGACGACCTTGCGCTCGCTGCATTCCGGCGGCAATGTTTGCGCCAAAGCCGGGGCAGCAAATGCCGCAATTGCAGCACCTGCTGCCAGAAGAACCGCCGCGAATGAAGTTTTCATAGTCATTTGGACCTCTTGCGCCAGGCCGGGGTTCCCACGGCAAGCTGCCACGGCACGGCAATCATGCCACCTCCTTGTCGCGCACGATCAGCGGGAACAGGGTGGGCAGCAACACGATGGTGAACAAGGTGGCCGATATGATACCGCCGACGATGACCACCGCGAACGGCCGCTGGGTCTCGGAGCCGATGCCGTGGGACAAGGCGGCCGGCAGCAGGCCCAGCCCGGCCATCATCGCGGTCATCACGATGGGACGCAGGCGCAGCACCGCGCCTTCGGTGACCGAGGCGATCAGGTCCTTGCCGCTGCGCATGAATTCGAGGATCTGCTCGACCATGATCACGCCGTTTTGCACCGAGATGCCGGCCACCGCGATAAAGCCCACCGCCGCCGACACCGAGAGGTTCTGCCCGGTGAGCGCCAGCCCTGCGATGCCCCCGATCAGGGTGAAAGGCACCATCAGGATCACCAGCAGCGCCGGCAGCAGCGAGCGGAACATCCAGAACAGCAGCACGAAGATCAGCATGATCGACAGCGGCACGATAACCTTCAGGCGCGCGATGGCGCGCTGCTGGTTTTCGAACTGGCCGCCCCAGGTGATGGAATAGCCCGGCGGCAGCTTGACCTCCTGGTTGACCTTCGCCATCGCCTCGACGACGAAGCTGCCCTGATCGCGTCCCAGCAGATTGGCCTTGACGAACACATTGCGTCCGCCGCCTTCGCGCGACACGCGCGCCGCGCCCTGGCGCACCTCGATGCGCGCCACCGCCGACAGCGGGATGGAACCATTGCCGTCCGGCAGCGCAATCGGCAGATCGGCCACGTCGTCCACTGCATCGCGATAGGCTTCGGCCAGGCGCAGCGTGATATCGAAGCGGCGATCGCCTTCGAAAAACGTGTTGACCGGCACACCCGCCATCGCCGTTTGCAGCGTGGTATTGAGGTCGCTGATCTTGAGGCCGTAGCGGGCCATGCGCGCGCGGTCGTACTGCACGTCGAGTTCGGTCTGGCCGCCGATCTTGAGCGCGGCCACATCGGTCGCGCCGCGGATGCCGGCCAGTATCTTTTCGATCTGGTCGCCCTTCTGTTCGAGTATCTGCAGGTCGGGCCCGAATATCTTGACCACGATCTCGCCCTTGGCGCCGGACAGCGCTTCATTGACGTTGTCCTCGATCACCTGCGAGAAATTGGTGGGGACGCCGGGTATCTCGCGGATCTTGGCCGTCATGTCGGCGATCATGTCTTCCTTGGCGGCAAAGCGCCAAGTCGAACGGTCCTTGAGGTCCGCCATGATCTCCAGGTTGTTGACCCCCTTGGGATCGGTGCCGTCGTCGGGACGCCCCACCTGGGTGGCAATATTGTTGACCTCGGGGTAGTTGCGCAGAATGCTGCGCACGCGGCGCTCGACTTCCTTGGTGCGCTCTATCGAGGTGGATGCCGGCAGGGTGATGGTGAGCCAGATGTTGCCTTCGTCGAGCTTGGGCAGAAACTCATTGCCCATGCGCGAGGCAAACCCCAGCGACAGGGCCAGCGTGATCACCGACACCAGGGTCACCAGGATGCGGTGGCCATAGGCGGCCGTCAGCAGCCGCCGGTAGCGTTCCTGCACGCGATGCATCCACTCGCTGTGTTTTTCCGCCAGATCGACCCGGCTCATCGCATAGCTGAGGAGGGCCGGCACCAGCATCAGGGTCAGCAGGATCGCGCCCAGCAGCGCAAACGACAGCGTATAGGCCATCGGCGCGAATATCTTGCCCTCGACCCGCTGAAAGGTGAAGATGGGCAGAAACGCCAGGATGATGATGGCCTTGGAAAACAGGATGGGCCGCCCCAGATCCACCGCGGTCTGGCGCAACGTGTGAATACGCCAGGAAAGGCCGCGGTGCATGGGATTGTTGTCCTGCGCGCCCGCCGCGAGGCGCACCATCAGCGCTTCCACCAGCACCACCGCACTGTCGATGATGATGCCGAAGTCCACCGCGCCGAGCGAGATCAGGTTGGCCGCCACCCCTTTTTGATCCATCAGGATGAAGGCGGCGAGCAGCGACAGCGGGATGATGGTCGCCACCGCAAACGCGGCATAAAGATTGCGCAGGAACAACAGCAGCACGCCCACCACCAGCGCCGCGCCCACCGCGAGGTTATGCGTCACCGTGTGCACGGTATGCTGCACCAGTTCCGTGCGGTCGTAATAGGGCTTGATCTTCACCCCCGGCGGCAGCTTTTTCGACAGCTGCTCGATGGCTTCCTTCAGGTCGGCGACAACCACGGTGGCATTCTGCCCCTTGATCATCTGCACGATGCCCTGCACGATGTTGTCGGTATCGTTGAAAGCCACCAGGCCGGACAGCGCCCGGTCGCCGATCGCGACTTCGGCCAGGTCGCCGACGATGATCGGGCGGCCGCCGCGCGAGGTCACCACGATCTGCGAGATTTCCTCCATGCTCTTCAGGGTGCCGATACCGCGCACCACCAGCGCCTCGTCGCCGCGCCGCAGCAGTCCGCCACCTGCATTGCCGCTGTTGTTGCCCAGGGCCTGCGACACCTGGTCGGCAGTGATGCCGTACTTGCGCAGCGCCGCCGGTATCAGGCGCACCTGGTACTCCTTCACCGCGCCGCCGAAACCCACCACGTCAGCCACACCCGTCACCTGGCGCAATGCCGGACGCAGCACCCAGTCCTGCAATGCGCGCACCTCGCGCGGCGGCATGTCCCGGGGCGCCTCGATCACGTAGCGGTAGACCTCGCCCACCGCATTGGTAAGCGGCGCCAGGGTGGCCTGTATGCCCTGCGGCAGGGTGGCATTCTGCAAACGCTCCAGCACCTGCTGGCGCGCAAAATAGTCGTTGGTGTTGTCCGAAAACGTGAGCGTCACGATCGACAGGCCGGTGATCGAGACCGAGCGCAACTGAGTCATGCGCGGGGTACCGTTCATCTCGCGCTCGATGGGCAGGGTGACTGTGCGTTCGACCTCCTCCGGCGCCTGTCCCGGCACCTGGGTGATCACCAGCACCTGCACATCCTGCACATCGGGAAATGCCTCCACCGGCAGCGCCTTCCATGCCTGCCAGCCAAAGACGGCGAGGGCGCAGGCAAACACCAGCACGAACAGGCGCTGCTGCAGCGCGAAGGTGATCAGTTTTTCGGCCATGGAGGGTGGTCCGCGCCGGCTAGTCTCGCCCCGCCAGCTCGGAATTCAGCAGCAACGCACCGCTGATGACGATACGCTCGCCTTCGGCCAGGCCTTCCTTGACGTAGCTGTCCTCACGCCCCTGCAGACCGAGCACGATGCGCCGCCGCTCGAACAGGCCCTTTTCCTTTTCGACAAAGACGTGGCTGTAGAGGCCCTCGGTGATCAGCGCGCTGTTGGCGATGCGCACCAGTTTGCGTGTCTCGTCGGGCATGGGCGTGACACGCACGAACATTTCGGGCTTGAGGCGTTTTTGCGGATTGTCGATGACGCAGCGCACCTGCACGCGCCGAGTCGCGGGGTCGAGCACCTCGCCGATGGACGCCACGCGTCCATTGAAGTCGGCGCCGGGAAAGGCGTCGGTCTCCACCCCCACGCGCTGGCCCACGGCCACCTTGCCGAGGTATTTTTCAGGCACGTCGATGATGATCCACAAGTGGGTCGGGTCGGTCACCACGAACAGCGGATCCGCGGCATCCGGCCGCACTTCGGAGCCCGGATTCACCTTGCGTTCCGACACCACGCCGCGGATCGGCGAGCGCAGGGCGAATTTGCCGCCTTCCAAACCCTTGCCCTGGGTCAGGTTTAGCAGGCGCTCCTGGGCGCGGCGGTTTTCTGCCTGCGACAGGGCGAGATCGTTCTGCGCCGATTCAAAATCCTTGCGTGCCAGCACTTCGCCCTCGTGCAGCGAGCGGGCACGCTCAAACGCGGTTTGCTTGAGGCGCATGTCGGCACCGGACTTGGCGACATCGGCCTGCGCCGCACTGAAATCCGGCGAGTCGATCAACAGCAGCGGCTGCCCGGCGGCCACGCTGTCCCCGGGCTGCGCGCTGATTTTGAGCACGCGCCCGGTGATGGGCGTGGCGACACGCGCCGTGAAATTTTCGTCGTAGGCGACGCGGCCGTTGAGGGGCTCCAGCAGCGGCTCCGGATAGGCCAGGACCGCAGTCACCTGCAGGTGCGAGAGTTGCAGCGCATTGGGCGGAAAGCGTATCTGGTTGGCGGTGGCGGTGGCGGTGGCCGGTTTTGCCGCTTTCTCCGCGTCGGCAGCGTTCGTTTGCCGGGCGTCCTTGCCAAGGTACCAGTACGCTGCGCCGCCTATGCCGGCCGCGGCCACCAGCAACACCAGCATGCGTGAGAGTTTCACGGCTACAGTATCACCGGGGACGCTGTCATGTCATTGTGCCACGCGCCCGCCGGCGGGCGGTGAGGTTGCCGGCGCTGCCGGAGATGACGCCGCTGCCGAAGTTGACGCCGCTGCCGAAGATGACGCTGCGGTGGGTGCCACGGCCGGGGTCGCAACCTGCGGCGATGTCCCCATTGCGGCATTCCACGCGGACAGCGCCTTTGCATAATCCGTATGCACGGCCAGCGCCTCCAGCCGGGTGGCGCTCAACTGGCGGCGTGCATCGAGCACATCCATCACGCCGATGGCGCCGCGGGTATAGGCAAACTCGGCGCCCTGCGCGGCTTTTTGCGCCGCCCCCAGCAGCACTTCGTTCGAACGCCGCACACGCTCGCCGGAGGCGGCAAGATCGGCCGCGGCCTTGCGCAATTCAGTTCGCGCCAGCGCGCTCACCCGCTCAACCGCGTCCTCGGCGGCCAGTGCATCGGAATCGGCGCGGCGGATTTCACCGTCATATTGGTAACGCAAGAACAGCGGCACGCTGACGCTGAAACCGACGCTGCCCCGCGGGTCGTTGGTGGGAAAGCGCTCATACTGCACGCCGGCGGTGATGTCGCGCGTGCGCAGCGAACGTGCGAGTTCCCGTGCCTTGCCGGCCGCGGCAAGCCGCGCCCGCGCGGCCTGCACGTCGGGGCGCGCATCGATGGCAGCCTGCAGCGCCGCATCATCGGCGCGCGGCGGCATGCCGTCGGGCTGCGGCAGCGGATCAGTCACCGCGATGCGCGCGGCGTCTTTCTCGGCGCCGATCAGGTAGGCCAGGGCGACCTGCGCCTTTTCAAGATCGCCGCGCGCTGCGCGCGCATCATTCTGCGCGCGCAGCGCGTCCACGTTCATGCGCGACACATCCACCGCCGCCACATCACCCGCCTTCAGGCGTATGTTGAGCGCGTCTATTGATTTCTGGAACAGCGCCGCGTTCTCGGCCGTCATGCGCACCTTCTCCTGCGCCTGCGCGAGATCATAGTATGCACCGTGCAGCGCAAGGCGCAATGTGCGTTCGATGTCGTCACGGTCTTTCTGCACCGCGCCTTCGATGCCGCGCGCGGTCTCGGTGCGCAGTTCCGCCTTGTTGCCGCGTTCGAACAGCTGGGAGATCCCGATCACGGTGTCGATGGGTTTGTTGAGCAGCGTGCCGCTGCCCATGTGGCGCGAGATATTGGTGCTGCTGATCGACAGGCTCGGATTAGGGCGTGCGCCTGCGGTGATGACATCCGCCGCCGCGCCATCCACCGCGCGCCGCGCCGCCTGCAGTTCGCGGTTTTTCTGCAGCAGCAGGGTTTCTGCGCCGCGCAGCGACAGCGTGTCCAATGCCGGCGCCTGGGCAAATACCGGCCCCGTCGTCAGCAGCGCCGCGCAGACAATCAGTAGCGCACCTGTCTGTTTTACAAAAATCCGCATAAAAACAATTATTTATGACGCTCATGCACGACCATGGGCGGCGCAGTGTAAAGCGGCTTGCTTACGCCAGACTGACCCAATGTGGACGTAGACTCCCCCCGTCCGGAACAGTAACACTGAAGACACAAACACCGTAAAAAAAACCGGCACTGTCGTATCATACCGCCCTCACACCATCGATGCAGTGTTCCCCATGGATAACAGCAAGACCCAGAAATCACCGGTACTGCCACCCGGCCATCAATGGACCTTTGAGAAGCGCAAGGGCATCTACGAATCCGACGTCACGGCCCTGGTGCGGCGCATGCTGGAAGACCCCGCCCTGCTCGAGGACCAGCGCCGGGCGTGGGAGCGCTGGCGCAACGACCCGTCGAAATTGTGATGCGGCAGCGGGCTGCCACCCGGCTCTGCGCCGCAGCATTTACGACACAGGCATACGCGGCATTTTTTACTGCCGCCGCACTTGGGGGATTATTTGCCACCGCCGCCCATGCGGCGGAGGCCCCCTTCCCCAACCGCCCGATACGCTTTGTGGTGCCGTTTGCCCCCGGCGGTAATGCCGACACCGTGGCACGCAACACGGCCGTTCGCGCCAGCGAAACCCTGGGCCAGCAGGTGGTGATCGACAACCGTTCCGGCGCCAACGGCAATATCGGCATGGAAATCGTGGCGCGCGCGGCTCCCGACGGCTATACGCTGGTGCTCGGCTACATCGCCAACGTGGCGATCATGCCCAGCCTGGTGGCCAAGCTTCCCTATGACCCGGTGAAGGACTATGCGCCGGTGACTCTGCTGGCCACCGCCGCCAATATCATCGTGGTGCATCCGTCGGTGACCGCCAGGGACCTCAAGGAGCTTGTCGCGGTCTCCAAAGTCAAGCCCAAAACCATCAATTTCAGTTCAGCGGGCGTGGCGAGCGTGGGGCACCTCACCGGCGAATATTTCAACACGGTCACCGGCGCGAGCTTCCAGCATGTGCCGTACAAGGGCAGCGCGCAGGGCGTGATCGACCTGCTGGCGGGACAGATACAGATGCTGATCGGCGGCATGTCGTCGGTGATGCCGCATATCAAGTCGGGCCGCTTGCGCGGGATCGCGGTGACAGGCGCCAAACGCTCATCGGCGATACCCGAATTGCCGACGGTGGCCGAATCCCTGCTGCCGGGTTTCGAAGCCACGGCCTGGTACGGTGCGCTGGCTCCGGCGGGCACACCGCGGCCCGTCGTCGCCCGCCTGAATACGGAATTCGCCAGGGCGCTGGCGCATCCGGAAGTGAAGCAGCGGCTGGAAGGCCTGGGCTACGATGTGCTCGCGCAAGGGCCGAACGAGTTTGCGGCCTACATCAGGAGCGAAACGCTGAAATGGGCCAAGGTGGTCAAGGCTTCCGGGGCACGTCCGGAATAGTTTCCCTGGCCTCCGTGACCGCCGGCAGGGTCAATTGCAGCCGGTTGCGCCCGTTCACGCGCTCATAGCGTAAATCCTGCGCAATGGCGGCCACCATGGGCAAACCCAGGCCGCCGATCTGCCAGGTTTCGGCGGGGCCCGAATAATCCGGCCGTTCCATGTCGAGCAGCGGATCGAAGGCGTAAGCCGCGTCCTCGTACAGCAGGTGCACGCCGCCCGCGTCATGCGTGAGCATGATCCATATCGGCCACGCGCCCGGCACCGGCTCGGGTGCGCCGCGATATCCGTGCTTCACGCTGTTGGCGAAAAACTCCTCCACCGCCAGTTGCAACTGCCACGCCTGCTGCTCGCCCACCTTTGCCTCGCTGCAATAGGCATCGAGCCACTGCCGCACGTGGTCAAAGGGCTCGTTGCGCGCATCGAAGCAATGGCTGATCAAATGGCGATCTCCAGTCCGTCGTAGGCGCACAGGACTTCCAGCGGCGCGCTCCCGCGCGTGATCTCCTCATAGCGCCGGGTATCGCGCCAGATACGCAGGATCTGCTCGTCGCTGAACATGGGTTCGTGGTGAAACAGGCACAGTTTCTTCACACCGGCCATCTGGCACAGCTCCACCCCGACCACATTGCTCGAATGGCCCCAGTCGGCCTTGACCGACTGTGTTTCCGCCAGCGAATACATGGCGTCAAACACCACCAGATCGGCGTTGCGGAAAAAATCGGCAAAACGCCGGGTCACCTCGCCATTGTCGAGTTTGTGCTCGGAATCGGTGGAATAAATAAAGGATCTGCCTTCGCGCTCAAATCGCCAGGCGTAGGAGTCACCGCCGTGCGCCTGCAGCATGGCGCTCGCCGTGATATCGCCGATAGTGATTTTGTCACCCGGCTTGACGGTGACGAACTCGATCCGCGCGGCCAGCTGGTCGAATTCCACCGGAAAACTCGGCGCCTGGTGCTGGCGCCGGAACGCCGCTTCCAGTTCGGCATGGCAGCCGTAGATCACCACGCGGTTGCCCGCCGGTATGTAGAGCGGCGCGAACAGCGGGAACCCCATGATGTGATCCCAATGCAGGTGCGACATCACCAGGTGATAGGTCTGCGGCTTGCCGGCGCCGTGCGTGCGCAGCACCTGCTGGCCGAAGGCGCGCAGGCCGCTGCCCGCATCGCACAGCAGGTACTCGCCGGCGCCGCTATCGATCTCCACGCAGGGCGAATTGCCGCCGAAGGTGTGCGAGATGCGGAAATCAAGTTCATGCATCACGAATTCGTGCGCCTTCTCGCGCGTATTGAGCGACTTGCCGCTGCCCGCCACCAAAGCAGCAACAAGCTTCTCCTGCAGAGCCGCCGCATTCAGTGATGTGGGCAGCGATCCACGCGCGCCCCAGATGCGTATCCGCATCGTACTCTGGCCTCAAGGAGGGAATGCGCTCAATGCCTCCGGTGCGTGCTTGGCGACCGCATCGCGCACGCTGCCGTGGCATGAAATGATCTTGTCGAACTTGCTGATGGCGAAGATTTCCGTCACCACCGGCTGCGCGCCGCCTACCGCGAGCGCAAACTTGTGCGCGACCGCATGGCGCTGGCCCAGCAGCAGCACACGAAAGCCGGCGCTGCTGATATAGTTGACGTCGCGGAAATCGAGTATCAGCGCGCCGCCTTCGCTGACGGCGTCCAGATGCGGCTGCAATGCCGACTTGAATTCGTCGGCGTTATCATGATCAACACGCCCACTGACCTTGACCACACGTGCGCTGCCGTACTGCTGTTCGGAAAGTTGCATCATGGCCTCGTTGCAAAGTATTCGGAATTCTCACAAATTGAAGGCATTTTGCTTTAATTGACCAGCGCCAGCAAGCGCGCAACGCTCGCGCGATGTGACGGAAGTCACTGTTTTTTCTTAACAATCCGGCCATTTCCCACCCTGACATCGTCTTCAAGGTCCACTGATGCCCGATAGACCGTTCCTCGCATTTGCAATAACCCTGGCGGCCTGTGCCGCCTCCCTGGTTACCCCGGTGGCGGCACAGCCGGCGCCCGGTGCCTATCCCGCCAAGCCGCTGCGCCTGATCGCGCCGTCCTCGCCGGGCAGTGGCGTCGATATCGTCGCGCGCTTCTATGCGCAAAAACTGACTTCGCAAATCAAGCACCAGGTGGTAGTCGAGAACCGCGCCGGCGCGGGCGCCAATCTCGGCGCGGAAATTGCCGCCAAGGCGGCGCCTGACGGCTATACGCTGTTCATGGGCACGCCGGCGCACGCCATCAATCCCAGCCTCTACCGCCGCCTGAGCTATGACATCCTGCGTGATTTCGCCGCAGTGAGCCAGGTGTCGAGCGGGGTCTATGTGGTTGTCATACATCCCGCGCTGCCGGCGAAGACGCTGCGCGAACTCATCGCGCTGGCGAAAGCAAAACCCGGACAGCTCAATTACGGCTCCGCCGGCACCGGCAACGCCACCCATCTGGCGGGAGAGTTGTTTCGCAGCCTGTCGGGGGTCAATATCGTGCACGTGCCGTACAAGGGCAGCGGCCCGGCGCTGGTCGATCTCGCCGGCGGGCAGATGCAGCTGATGTTTTCCAACCTCACCGCGGCGCTGCCCCACATCAAGTCCGGCAAGCTGCGCGCGCTGGCGGTGACGGGGGCCAAGCGCACGCCGCTGGCGCCCGACATGCCGACGGTGGCAGAAGCAGGTGTGCCAGGTTACGCCGTCGAATCGTGGTATGGCCTGTTCGTACCCACCGGCACGCCGCAGGACATCATTGCCCGCTTGACTGCCGAAACCGGCGCCGCCATGCGCGCACCGGAGATGAAGGAACGGCTGGCGGCGGAAGGCGCCGATCCGGTGGCCGGCACCCCGGCCGAGCTGGCGGCGCTGGTCAAGATTGAAATCGCGAAATGGGCGAAGGTGATCAAGCAGGCCGCGATCACGCCGGAATAAGGGCGGTGCGCGCCCGGCACAGCATTAGCGCACATCGAGCCGGGCGTAGATCGCACTCAGCGCCGCGCGTATGCGCGCCTGCCGTGCCAGCAGCCACAGCGCCGCCAATGCACAGCAGGTGCCGGCGATGCTGAGGGTCGCGGCCACCCCGATACGGTCGGCGAGCGCGCCCGCGGCCAGCGCGCCGAACGGCGACATGCCCATGAAACTGGCGGTGTAAAGACTCATCACCCGCCCGCGCTTGTCGTCATCGACGATGGCCTGAATGATCATGTTGACCGACACCGAGGCCACCAGGATGCCGAAGCCGGTCACGGCGAGCAGCGGCATCGCCAGCCATACCTGTCCGGCATAAGGCACCAGCGCGATGGCGATGCCTGCCGCCAGCGCGGCGCCGGTGAGGAGGCGGGTCAGCCCGCGCACGCCGGCGCGCGCGGCGAGGTAGAGCGTGCCCGCCACCGCGCCCAGACCTGCCGCGCCGACCATGAAGCCCATCTGGTTGGCGCCACCGGCAAACACCTCGCGTGTCAGCACCGGCATCAGGCTGATATAAGGCGTGCCAAGCAGGCCCACCACGGTCAGCAGCAGCAGCAGCGAACGTATCGGCAGCGAATGCCAGACATAGGCAATGCCTTCGCGCATTCCTTGCAGCGCCGGCTGATGGTGGCCCGCGCGCGTGGTCGGTGTCACGCGTATCATGAGGAAACTGATCATCACCGCGCTGTATGACACGGCGTTCAGCGCAAAGCACGCCGCCTCTCCCACCCAGCCGATCACCAGCCCCGCCAGCGCCGGCCCCACCAGCCGCCCGCAGTTGGCCATCAGCGAGGTGACTGCGATGGCGTTGGGCAGATCTTCCTTGCCGCCCACCAGTTCCAGCAGATAGGCATGGCGCACCGGCAGCTCCACCGAGATCAGTACGCCCATCAGCATCGACAGCGCCACGATATGCCACGGCTGCAGATTGCCGGAGAGTGCCAGCGCCGCCAGCGTGATCGCCTGCGCCATTTCCAGTATCTGTGTGGCGAACATCACGCGGTGCAGGTTGCAGCGGTCGGTCCAGATGCCCGCCAGCGGCGACAGCAGCAGTATCGGCAAACTGCTGGCGAAACCCAGCACCCCCAGCAGCGTGGCCGAATCCGTCATCTTGTAGAGCAGCCATGACTGCGCGATGCTCTGCATCCAGTAGCCGACGAGAGCGAAGGCCTGCCCGGAAACAAAAAGACGGAAATTTCTGTGGCGCAGCGCCCGCAATGCGGGCAATGAGATCAGCATAGGGTTTATCAGTCAGGCGCGGAATTGTACGCCCTGCGCGTGCGGTACAATTGACGCTTCCCATGCCTGCCGCCCCTGAAAACCCCGCCATCCGCAATATCGTCAACAGCGGCGAGGGGCGAGTGATCAGCATCTACCAGTTGATCGCCTTTGTGCTGCCGTGGAATATCGCGTTCAAGGCCTCGCGCATCCTCAACACCCTGTTTGCGCTGGAACTGGGGGCGACGCCGTGGCAGACCGGCATGCTGCTGGCGATGTATGGCATCTTCCCCGCGCTGTTTGCCGCCCACGCCGGCAAGATCGCCGACCGCCATGGCGTGCACCTGCCGCTGTACTGGGGTCTCGCACTGCTGGCCGCGGGCATCGCCCTGCCGTTTGCATGGCCCACGTTCACTGCGATTTTCCTGTCGGCGGCCATCGGCGGCGCCGGTTTCATCCTGTCACAGGTGGCGATGCAGACGCTGACCGGCGCGCTGGGCGGCGGCGAAGCGCGTACACGCAACTTCAGCCTCTATGTACTGGCGGTGGCCGTGGCGGATTTCGCGGGACCGGTGCTGGCGGGCTTCTGCATCGACGGCATCGGACACCGCGCCACCTATGGCGCGATGCTGGCGCCGGTGGTGCTGTCGCTGGCGGGGTTTTGGGCGCTGGACAAACTGATACCGCGAGCGATGGGCACTGCCACGGGCAGCGGCAGCGGCATGCGGGAACTGCTGCGCGAAAAGGAAATGCGCAGCGTGCTGCTGGCGAGCGCGGTCACCATGACGGCGGGCGACCTCTTCAATCTCTATCTGCCGCTGTACGGGCATTCGATAGGGCTCTCCGCCTCGGCCATCGGGCTGGTGATGGGTGCGGCCGCGCTGGCGGTGTTCGTGACGCGCTCGCTGATACCGCCGATGGCGCGCGCACTCAGCGAAGAGCGCCTGCTGCTGTATTCGCTGCTGCTCACCGCCGCCATGTTCGTGTTCATTCCCCTGTTCAAGTCGGCCGTGGCCCTCGGCATGGTGTGTTTTGTGCTGGGGCTGGGCCTGGGACTGGGCCAGCCGCTGACGGTGATACTCGCCTACAACCGCTCACCCGCGGGACGCGCGGGCGAGGTGGTGGGCATGCGCATCGCCGTCAACAATGCGATGCACGTGGTGATGCCGCCGCTGTTCGGTGCGCTGGGTTCGCTGGTGGGACTGGCGCCGGTGTTCTGGGCGAGCGCCGGCCTGCTGTCGGCGGGCGCCTGGTGGAGCCGGCTGCGGCCCGCGGGAGCACGCTGATGGCCATGTGGATCGCAATGATGATCGTGGTCGTCAACATGCTGGGCATGCGCGGCAGCAAGATCGTGGTGTCGCTGCTGGCGCTGGAACTGGGGGCGTCGCAGTTCTTCGTGGGCGTGATCGTCGCGCTGTATTCGCTGATCCCGATGTTCCTGGGCCTCTATACCGGCAAGCTGATCGACCGCGTCGGCGTGCGCTGGCCCATCATCGGCGGCTCGCTGGGATTGATGGCCGGCCTGCTGATACCGGGCATCGCGCCGACGCTGCCGATGCTGATCCTGTCGGCTGCGGCCATCGGCGCCGCGCACATTTTCTACAATGTGTCGATCCAAAACCTGATCGGCCAGTTGAGCCACAAGGAAGACCGCGCGCGCAATTTCAGCAATTTCGCGATGATGATGTCGCTCTCCGGCTTCCTGGGTCCGATGACCGCCGGCTTCCTGATCGACCACCTGGGCCATTCCACCGCCTACCTGGTGCTGGCGCTGGGACCGCTCACCGGCGCACTCTTGATGTTCACCCTGGGCAAGGAACCGCCGGCTGCGGCGAGGGACAAGTCCGCGGAAGAGCACACGCACCACGGCTTCGGCCTTTTCGCCTACAAGGGATTGCGGCGCATCATCATTGTCAGCGCCATCCTGCTGACCGGCATCGACCTGCTGCAGTTCTACATGCCCATCTACGGGCATTCAATCGGCCTCTCCGCCACCCGCATCGGCATGGTGCTGGCGGCGTTCTCCGCAGCCTCGTTCGTGGTGCGGGTGTGGATGCCGGCCATTGTCAAGCGCATGGGCGAAAACAATGTGCTCACATTTGCGCTGGGCGTTGCCGCCGTGACCTATCTGATCATTCCCTGGTTGAGCAGCGTGTGGATGCTCGCCACCTGCACCTTTGTGCTGGGCCTCGGCATGGGCTGCTGCCAGCCGCTGGCGATGATGATGATCTTCAACCGCGCGCCCGAAGGGCAGTCGGGGGAGGCGCTCGGGCTGCGGCAGACCATCAACCATTTCACCCATATGGCGGTGCCGATCTGCTTCGGCGGACTGGGCACGTTCTTCGGCGTGGCGCCGGTATTTGTCGTCACCGCGCTCATGCTGGGGTGCAGCGGCATCATGATCCACAGGCGCTAAACAACAATTGGGAGGGGGCTGTATGAAGATTGCGGTCATCGACGACTATCAGGACGGCTTTCGCACGCTCAAGTGCGCGCAGAAACTGAAAGGCCACGACATCGTCAGTTTCACCACCAGCGAGCGCGACCCGGAGCGCTTCGCCGCGCGCCTTGCCGGCTGCGAGGTGCTGGTCACCACCCAGCAGCGCAGCCCCATCACGCGCGCCCTGGTGGAAAAATTCCCCGCTTCCCTGAAACTCATCAGCCAGACCGGCAAGCGCACCGTACATATCGACCTTGCCGCCTGCACCGAGCGCGGCATCATCGTCTCGGCCAGCGGCGGCGGCAATTCGGCGGCCACCGCCGAACTCGCGTGGGCGCTGATACTCGCCTCGGTGCGCAACATCCCCACCGAAGTGCGCAACATGCAGGAAGGCCGCTGGCAGACCACCGCCGGCATCGGCCTCCAGGGCAAGACACTGGGGGTTTACGCCTACGGCAAGATCGGCACCATCGTGGCGCAGGTGGGGCGCGCCTTCGGCATGCGCGTGATCTGCTGGGGACGCGAGGGCTCCACGGCACGCGCCAGGGCGGCGGGCTTCGAGATCGCCGCCAGCCGCGCCGCCTTCTTTGCCGAGAGCGACATCCTGACCCTGCACCTGCCGCTCAACAAGGACACGCGCGGCCTGGTCACGGCGGAAGACCTGGCGCGCATGCAGCCCACGGCACGCATCGTCAACACCAGCCGCGCGCCGATCATTGCCGAGGGCGCGCTGGTGGCGGCATTGAAGCAGGGCCGCCCCGGCTTTGCCGCCATCGACGTGTTCGAAACCGAGCCGGTGGTGAACCGCCAGCATCCGCTGCTGGATATGCCCAACGTGATCTGCACGCCCCACCTGGGCTATGTGACGTGGGAAGGCTATGATCTGTATTACAGCGAGGTGGTGGACAATATCCTCGCCTATGCCGGCGGCAAGCCCGCCAACGTCGCCAATCCGGATGTGCTGAAAAAGCCGGCCTGATCTCAGGCGCAAACAGCGCCTGCACCTTCCTGGTTCAGGCAATAAAAAACGCCGGCTTTCGCCGGCGTTTTTATGCGGTCCGCCGCGTTATTTGCAGAAGCGGGTATACACCGCGGCAAACGCCGACGGCTCATCCAGCATCGGGAAGTGGCCGGAATTCTCCATCACCGTGAGCTTGGCCTTGGGTGCGGCCGCGGTGAGCCGGTCCTTCAGCGCAATAGTGGGGCCCTTGCGGCCATAGACGATCATCATCGGGCGCTTGATCTTTTTCGCCGCGCCCACCGCGTCGAACAGGCGTATGCCCCACATCACGTCCACCATCGACCACGCGCCGGCCTTGCAGCGGTCGATGTTCCAGCGCTGCTCGAGTGCGGCATCGACCACGGCCACCCGCTCCTTGATCTGCGCCGTGTTCTGCACCGGCAGGCCGAAGTTGCCTTCGGTGTGGTGCCAGTTGGCACCCCATTCCTCATTGTTGCGGCAGGGTGTTTCCACCGGCAGCGCAGAGAGCGTGCGCGTGGGAAACAGCGCCGCAAACGCCAGGGTGATGCTGCCGCCGACCGAGGCACCGCTGATATGCGCAGCCTTGATCTTCAATGCGGTCATCAGCTCGGCGAGGGCCTTGGCATGGTCTTCCATGCTGTAGTGGCGCTGGATACGGTCGGAATCGCCATGCCCCGGCATGTCCCATGAGATCACGCGGAAGTGATTGCCGAGCAGCGGCGCCATCGCGTCGTACTGGCGGGCGGACGCACCGTTGGTGTGCATCAGCATCAGCACCGGACCTGAGCCGGTTTCGCGATAGTGTATGCGGCCATGCGAGCGGGTCTTGGCAAAACCGTCGCGGATGGAAGAATTCGATTCCATGAGTCACTCCCTTGTTGTTTTAGCGTGAAATTCCAGGCCCCGGGGGGCCGCGTGCGCCAGTCTACAGCGGTTTCAGGCTGGAGCCGGAAAAATACTTGCCGCCCATGAACAGCAGCGGCGGGTGATTGTACTCGGCAAACTCGGTGACCTCGCCGACCAGGATCACATGGTCGCCCTTGCGCACCTCGGTATGGCCCTTGCACACGAAGTGCGCAGCCGCGCCCTCGATGATGGGGCAGCCGCCGAGAAACGCCTTCCAGTTGCGTCCGGAAAACCCGTCGGCGGGCGGCATCGCGTGCTTGCGCGAGATGTCGATCTGGGTCTCGGCAAGCACGCTGACGGAGAAGGCCCCGGCCTTGGAAAAAGTGTGATAACGCGCCGACCCCGCACGCAAGGTCCACAAGATCAGCGGCGGATCGAGCGACAGCGAGGCGAACGAATTCACCGTCATGCAATGCACATGGCCGTCGGGGGTTTGCGACGAGATCACCGTGACACCGGTGGCAAAACGCCCCAGCGCCCCGCGTAATGCCGTGCGGTGGTCCCGGTGGGTCGGCGTGTGGGCAGGCTTGTGCACCGGGTCGGTTACCGGGGTGTGGCTGTCCTGCAGCACGATATCAGGCCGCCACCGCTTGCGGTGCGGGCGCCGTGAATTTCGGCCCCACATCTTTCACGTGCGGCAGTATTTCCTCGGCGAACTGCTGCACCGACTCGGGCGAAATCGACGCCATGGTGAGCAGGATATAGCCGGCGCCGGCCTGCGCCAGCGTGTTGATACGATCGACGATTTCCTGCGGCGTGCCCATCAGCGCGCTGTCGTCGTTGGCGAGATCGGGATCATCGTGGCTGGTCGGCTGCGAACCCGGCGGCCGGTAGGCGATGGCGCCGATGCGCTTGAAGGTCTCGCGGCGGCGCTCCATGGCCTTCTTGCGCTCGGCCTCGGTCTTCACGATGGTAATTGAACGCGCTATCCCGACGCGGGTGGCGTCACGCGGCTTGCCGATTTTTTCCAGCCCATCGAGGTAGGCGGCAACGCGGTCGCGCACCTGTTCCACGGTGGCCAACTGATCCAGCAGCAGGTTGTAATTCTGGCTCGCGATATAGCCGATGCCCTGCGGGCTGCCGCCGGCCATCCAGATCGGCGGATGCGGGCGCTGGACCGGCGCGGGTTCGACCATGATGTCCTTGTACTGCCAGCGCTTGCCGCTGTGGCTGAAGCGGGCGTCGCTCACCCACGCTTTCAGCATGACGTCGAAGCACTCGGCAAAGCGTTCCTGCGCCTCGCTCATCGGCACGCAGAAGGCTTCGAACTCTTCCTTGCGGTAGCCGCGGCCAATGCCGAGATCCACACGCCCGCCGGACAACACATCAAGGGTGGCCACCTGTTCGGCCAGCAGCACCGGGTTGTGCCAGGGCAGTACCACCACCGCGGTGCCCAGACGAATGCGCGTGGTCTTTGCCGCCAGATAGGACAGCAGGTTGAGTGAGGCGGAGAGTTGTCCCTGGCCGGTGAAGTGGTGTTCGACCAGGAAAATGCCTTCAAAGCCGATCTTTTCGGCCGCCAGCACGTAATTGATGAAGTCGCGATAGCCGTAGCTGTCGTGCAGAGTGTCTGCACGACCCACGCGGGCACCGCCAAAAATACCGAATTTCATGAAATATCCCTTTTAGAATCCTCGTATTGTAGAAATGCATGATCCCGGAAACAAGAGCGATTCTGGCGACTGATATTTTCCATAAAGGAAATAATCGGATTTGGGCATAATACCCGCCTTAAAGCGCTCATCATGCCTGATTTTATGGGCATTTTTGGCCTGCGCCAGGTAAGTCCAGATCAAGGACTGGCCGCAATAAACAAACAGGACGTGCCGATGTTCCAGCAAGACCCCTCGTGGATGATCACAGCCGGCAAATGGATGCTGGCCACGCTGTTTCTGGTCGCCGCCGCGATGAACTGCATGCCGTTCCGCGTGAAAGACCATATCGAGCGCTTGCGGGGCTTCGGCGTACCGGCGCCTGCCGTGGTGTTCTGGACCGGCATCGCCATGGAGTTCGCAGGCTGCGGGCTGCTCCTGTCCGGCTGGCACGCCGACATCGGCGTGTGGCTGCTGATCGCGTTTACCGCGCTCGCCGGCGCGCTGTTTCACCGCTTCTGGCTGGTGGAGGATCCGCTGCGGCGGCACCAGTTACGCATTGCGCTTCTCAACAACATCGCGGTGATCGGCGGCCTGCTGGTGTTGTTGCACGTGGTGCGCTAACCTGCTGTCAGCTTGCGCAATCAGGAGAAGATTCATGCCCGCATCGCGGATGGTCAATATCGGCGGCATCGACGTCTACGTGCCCACCGGCGCCATCGAAACCGAGGCGCATGCGCTGGCGCCGCGCCTGCCGTCGCTCAAGGGCGCGCGCATCGGCATACTCGACAACCACAAGGAATTTGCTGACCTGGTGCTGCACGGGGTGGCGGAACGCCTTGCGCGCGAGCATGGGGTGAAAGTCAAAATCTGGCGCAAAGACTACCTGGGCCGCCCCTCGCCCTATGCCGCGGAAATGGCGGCCGAGTGCGATGCGGTGGTCAACGGTGTGGGGCATTGAGGCTCGTCAACCCCGTGGACCGCGCGTGACGCGGCCGAGTTGGAAGCGCTGGGCGTGCCGACCATCACCGTGGTCAGCACCGCGTTTGCGCCGCTGGCACAGGTGACCGCCGAAGGCATAGGCCATGAGGCGCTGCCGTTTGTCACCGTGCCACACCCTGTGGGGGACCGGGACACCACGTTGATCGAACAGCGCGGCGCCGACATCGCGGCAGCATGCACGCATGCGCTGACCACCCCGGTGGCGACGCTGGTGCGGGAAGTCAAGGCAAATCCCTTTCCCCCGCCTGATGCGGTAATGCCGCGCTAGGACCTCAAGCACGCCAAGCGGCCGCCCCGCCGCCGCGGCCGGGAGTGGTAGCATCGCACCCGGCGCGCTGCGTCTGACGCCTCGCAAACAATCATCGCATGAACACCTCTGCCCCCCATACTGCCGGCTTGCTGGTCATCGGCAAAGATGTACCGCGCACCGATGCCGTGCCCAAGGTCACCGGCGCCGCGGTCTATGTGGCCGACATGCACCTGCCGGGCATGCTGCACGGTGCGGTGCTGCGCAGCCCCCATCCCAATGCACGCATCGAGTCCATCGACACCAGCGCCGCGCGCGCCATGCCCGGCGTGAAGGCGGTGCTCACCGGCGAGGACACCGCGCAGCGGAAATGGGGCGCGTTCCGGCCCGATCTCTATCCGCTCGCCATCGGGCGTGTACGCTACGTCGGCGACGAGGTGGCCGCGGTTGCCGCCATCTCACCCGAAATCGCACGCGCCGCGGTGGACAAGATCGTGGTGCGCTACACGGTGCTGCCCGCGGTGCTGTCGCTGGACGAGGCGATGGCCGCCGGCGCGCCGCTGGTGCACGACGATGCCGCGGGCAATATCGCACACGAGTTTTCGTTCACGCGCGGCGACGTCGACGGCGGCTTCAAGGCCAGCGACGTGGTGGTCGAGGGCACCTGGCAATCGCAGCGCCAATGGCATACCTCACTTGAAACCATAGGCTGCGTGGCGCAGTTCACCGGCGGCCGCTATAACCTGTGGTGCAATACGCAGACCCCTTATCTCGCGCGCGGACGCTATGCCGTTGCGCTGGGCGTGCCGGAGGCGCAGATCCGCGTCATCCAGACCGAGGTCGGCGGCGGCTTCGGCGGCAAATCGGGTGACGACAACTGCTCGGTGATCGCCGCCATGCTGGCGCGCAAGTCGGGCAAGCCGGTAAAGCTGATCCACACCCGCGAGGAGGAATTTCTCGCCAGCCACCCGCGCATGCCCATGCGCTACTGGGTGAAGCTCGGTTTCTCCAGGGCGGGCAAGGTACTGGCCAAGGAAATCCGCATGTGGGCCGACAACGGCGCCTATACCGGCAAGTCGCAGGCGATACTGGGTGCGGCCACCGTGCGCCACGACGCACTCTACAAATACCCCTGCGCACGCGCGCATTCGCGGCTGGTCTACACCAACCTGGTGCCGACCGGGGCGTTCCGCGGCTTTGGCAACCCATCGGCGGACTGGGCGGTGGAACAGGCATGGGACCTGGCGGCGGCCAAGCTCAACATACCCATCGTCGATCTCCTGCGCATGAATGCGGTGGAGCCCGGTGACGTGTCGCCGCACAACCACAAGATCACCAGCTGCGAATTGCGGCAGTGCATAGACAAGGCTGCAAGCCTCATCCGCTGGAAGGAAAAGCACAAGGACAAGCAGCCCAACCGCGGCCTCGGCTTCGGTTGCAGCCTGCATGTCAACGGCCGCCGCAGCTTCGGTGACTGGGACGGCAGCTCCGCCATTGTGCGCATCAACGACGACGGGCGCGCCACGGTGATCACCGGCGAGGGCGAAATCGGCCAGGGCACCTTGACCGTGCTGCGGCAGATCGCTGCCGAGGAACTGGGCCTGCCGTATGAAGACATCGACATCACGCGCCCGGATACCGATGTGCACCCCTATGCGCTGGGCGCGCTGGCAAGCCGTGTCACCTATGTCGCGGGCAACGCGGTGAAACGCGCGGCGGGCGAAGCCGGCAGGCAATTGATGGCCGCAGCGGCCGAGCAGTTCGCGCTTCCGGTGGAGGCGCTCACCATCATCAACGGCCAGATCGGCCCCAAAGCCGGTCCGGAATCGGCGTTCAAGCCGGTGGCGGTGATTGCCCGCGCCAATATCTACAAGCCGGGCGGCGCGCCCATCATCGGCACCGGCAGCTTCGACAATCCCTCGGAATTTCCGGATCACAGCCGCTTCGGCAATGAATCGGGTTCCTACAACTTCGCCGCGCAGGCAGTGGAGGTCGAGATCGACCGCGGCACCGGCACGGTGGACCTGAAGGAGATCTCCGCCGTGGTCGATTGCGGCACGGTGCTGCATCCTGCAATGGCCCAGGGACAGGTGCACGGCGGCATGGTGCAGGGCATCGGCCTGGCGATGACCGAATACTTTGAGCTGTGGAACGGCCAGCCCACCGACCCGCAACTGAAGGACTATCCCATCCCGGGTGCGGCGACACTGCCGCCGATGCATGTCGCTTTCGCCGATTCGTACGAGCCCAGCGGACCGTACGGGGCCAAGGGCCTGGGCGAAATCGGGCTCGATGCGATACCCGCCGCCATCGCCAATGCCATCGCCAACGCGGTGGACGTGCGCATCCACGAACTGCCGATCACCGCCGAGAAAGTACATCGCGCCTTGCATCCTGACCTGTACGCCGATGAAAAGCCCGCGCCGGTGATGGCGCCCAAGGGCAGCGCGTGGGCACGCATCAGCAAGGGCACACCCAGCGGCCCGCGCCCGGGCAACCCGGAATGGGTTGTCGCGCAGTCGGTGGCGGAAGCGGTCACCCTCTACGCCGCCGGCGATACCGCACTGGTGTCGGGCGGCATGTCGCACGCACTGCGGCGCGAGCGTAGCGGCCATCCGTTTGCGAAACGGCTGGTCAGTCTTGCGCGGGTGCCGGAGCTGCTGGAATTCGGCATCGACGCCGAAGGCAGGCTGCACGCAGGTTCAGCAGTCAACCAGCAACGGCTGATGGACGAGCCGCGCATCCGGCACTGGCAGGCGATAGCCGATGCGCTGGAAGCCGTCGGGCACACGCGGCTGCGGCGCATGATCACCATAGGCGGCAGCATAGGGCCGCTGATCGCGGGCTTCGATCTGCCGATCGCGCTGCTGGCACTCGATGCACAGGTGACGGTGGCGGGTACCGCGGGACGCCGTACCCTGCCGCTCGCCGCAGCCTTTGACCAACGTTTCGCCAAGGATGAAATCGTGGTCAGCATCGCCTGCGACATGATGCCAGCGCACAGCGGTTCGGCGTTTTACAAATACATGCTGCGCGGCCAGCTCGAAATACCCACCGTCAATGTCGCCGCCAGCGTCAGCCTTGACGCCGCGGGCCGCTGCGCGGCAGCGCGCGTGGTGGTGGGCTGTGTCGGCTGGAAGCCGGTGGTACCTGATCTCACGCCCCTGCTCGGCCAGCCGCTTTCCGAAACGGCGATACGTGACTGCGTGCAAGCCCTGCGCCAGCAGGTGCAGCCCGCCGGTGACGTGCGCGGCTCGGCCGCCTACAAGCGCGAAATGGCCGTTGAATGGGCGGCGCGCATGCTGCTCAAGGCGTGGCAACGCGCGGAAAAAGGGACATCCCAATGAACGCACCCCGCTGCCTCGACATCCATGCCCACCACGTTGGCCAAACCGTGGTTGACCGGGTCAACGCCGAGGGCGCCGTGCACGGTGTGCGCGTGGTCAAGGGCGACGATGGCGCCACCCGTTTTGAAGTGGGCGGACGCCTCACCGGCATGCCGCTGATACCGCCGCTGATGGACGAAAACGCGCGCCTGAAATGGATGGACGAGGCCGGCATCAACGTGCAACTCATTTCCGGCTGGATGGATCTTGCCGCCTACCACCTCGCGCCCGAATCCGCGCGCTGGTTTACCCGGCTGCAAAACGAGTCGCTGGCGGAACTGGTGGCAAAGCGGCCGGACCGCTATGCCGCGGCCGCCATGGTGCCGCTGCAATCGGGTGAGCTTGCCGCTGCCGAATTGCACTACGCGGTGAAGACGCTGGGACACCGCGCAGTGCAGATCGGCGCGCGGGTGGAAGAAGAAGGACTGGACGCACCGGCCTTCGATCCGTTCTGGCAAGCCTGCGAGGCTTGCAATGTACCGGTGATCGTTCACCCTGCCGATCTCACCGTACCGCCGCGCATCCGGCGCCTGTTCCTGCAAATACTGGTCGGCAATCCCAGCGAAACCACCTATGCCGCGGCAGCCCTGCTGCTGGGCGGCGTGTTCGACCGTTTCCCCGCTTTGCGCGTGCTGCTGGTGCACGGCGGCGGCTGTGTGCCCTACCAGTTCGGCCGTCTCGCGCGCGGGCGCGTCACTGCGCCGCCGTTTGCGCGCGGGGCGGTAAAATTGCCGCTCGAAAAATACATCGACAACCTGTATTACGACACTGTGCTGCATGACGATGCCGCGTTGAAATTCCTGATCGCGCGCGCAGGGCCGGACAAGGTGGCATTGGGCAGCGATTATCCGTTTCCGCTGCGCGATCCCGCACCGCTGCAAAGCCTGTCGCGGGTTGGCGGCCTTACCGATGCCGCCCGCGGCGACATCTGCTGGAATACCGGCGCGCGGCTGCTGGGATTGAACTAGTTTGGCAAGGCAATCATGAAAATACTGGTGATGGGTTCCGGCGGTGTCGGCGGCCTCTTCGGCGGACGCCTGGCCAGCGCAGGCTGCGATGTCACCTTCGTCGCACGCGGCGCACACCTGGCGGCGATGCGTGACAATGGCCTGCTGATCGAGAACGAGACCGCGGGCAACACCCTGGTGAAGCCGGTCAAGGTCACTGACGACCCGGCGACAGCGGGCACGCCCGATGTGATTCTGTTTGCGGTCAAGCTGTGGGATACCGAAAGTGTGGCGCGGCTGTTGAAACCCCTGGCCGGTCCGCATACCGCTGTGCTGTCGCTGCAAAACGGCGTGGTGAAGGACGATATCCTCGGCGGCATTTTCGGCGCGCAGGCGCTGATGGGCGGGGTAGCCTATGTCGGCACGCATATCGCGCGTCCCGGCGTCATCAGCCAGGTGGGCAGCTTGCAGCGGCTGGTGTTCGGTGAATACGACGGTAAAAAATCAGCCCGCGCCGAAGCGCTGCACGCAGCACTCTTGAAAGCCGGCGTGCAGGCCGAACTGTCAACCGACATCCGCCGCACACTGTGGGAAAAATACACGTTCCTGGTCGGCCTCTCGGGCACCACGGCGGCGATGCGCACCAGCATAGGGCCGGTGCGCGAGCACCCGCAGTCGCGCGCCTTTCTGCTCGAACTGATGAAGGAAACCGTCGCTGTCGGCCGTGCGCTGGGTGTCAACCTGCCGGAGAACTATGCGGAAGACCGGTTGGCCTTCGCCGACAGCGTGCCGGGCACCATGGATTCGTCGCTGCACCATGATCTCAAAAACGGCAACCGGCTAGAAGTGGAATGGCTGGCCGGTGGCGTGGTGCAACTGGGCAGGAAGGCGGGAATCGCCACCCCGTGCAATCGCGCGGTGTGGGATATGCTTGCCCTGCACGCCCAGGGCAAGCGCTAACGCTTACACGCCATCGTGGGACGCAAATGCTGCACCACCACAGTTGGTGTAGCATCCATGGATGGACTGGACATCCGGTAACTTTCGTGGCATGCGGCATGCCGCGGTACTGCTGGCATTGGCACCGAATGCAGGTGCGCTGCTTGCGCAATCCTACCCCGTAAAGCCGGTGCGTCTGGTGGTACCGTACCCGCCCGGCGGCGGCACCGACATCATCGGACGCATACTGGCGCAAAAACTCACCGAGTCCCTGGGACAGCAGGTGGTGGTCGAAAACCGCGGTGGCGCAGGCGGCACCATAGGCACCGAGATCGCGGCCAAGGCGCCGCCCGATGGCTACCTGATCTTGATGGCGCCGACCAGCCATGTGATCAATCCCAGCATCTACGCCAAGCTGCCCTACGACACGGTGAAGGATTTTGCGCCGATCACCCTGGCGGCATCGGCGTCGATACTGCTCGCAGTGCATCCGTCGGTACCGGCAAGATCCATCGCTGAACTCATCGCCCTCGCAAAAACGCGGCCCGGTGAAATCAATTTCGCCTCGGCGGGGAATGGCACGGTATTCCACCTCACCGGTGAACTGTTCAAGCGCCAGGCCGGTATCAGCATGAATCACGTGCCGTTCAAGGGCGGCGGCCCCGCGGTCACTGCGCTGGTCGCCGGACAGGTGACGGTGGCGTTCGAAACCATACTGACCCTGCATCAGTTCGTACAATCCGCCAAGGTGCGTCCGCTGGCGGTCAGCAGTGTACAGCGCTCAACCGCGCTGCCCCAGGTGCCCACCACCGTGGAGCTGGGATTCAAGAGCATCGTGGCGGACAACTGGTACGGCTTTTACGCGCCCGCAGGGACATCGAAGGACATCATCGGGAAATTGAACACGGACCTGGTAAGAATCCTGCGCACGGCCGAGGTGCGTGAACGCTTCAAGGCGCTGGGCACTGAAATCGTTGCCGGCACGCCGGAACAACTGGCCGACTATGTGCGCAGTGAACTTGCCAAATGGGGAAAGACCGCCAGGGACGCCGGCGCCCACATCGATTGAGACAGGAAGAAACCATGGCCATCATCAGAACCAAGGCGGAATACCACGCACGCACGACGGCGCAAATGGAGAAACACCTTGCCAGGCCCGGGCAGTGGAATGTACGCCAGAAAATGGCGCTGTCGTGCCGCATGCTGTGGGACAACGGCCACGAATCCGCGCTGGCAGGCCAGATCACCACGCGCGGCGAGCGCCCGGGCACCTACTGGATGCTGAGCTTCGGCCTCGGTTTCGACGAGGCTTGCGCCAGCAACATCGTGCTGGTGGATGACGACCTCAATGTCATCGAGGGCGAGGGCATGGTCAACCCCTCCAACCGCTTTCACCTGTGGATCTACCGCCACCGCCCCACCGTCAATGCCATCATCCACACGCATTCGCCGTACTGCTCGGCATTGTCAACGCTGGGCCAGCCGTTGATCGTTTCACACATGGACACGGCCATGTTCTACAACGATTGTGCGTTCTTGCCGGAGTGGCCGGGACCGCCCATCGGCGATGACGAAGGCGAATTGATCCACAACGCCCTCGGCAACAACCGCACCATCCTGCTGGCGCATCACGGCCAGCTGTGTGCATGCGGCAACCTCGAAGAGGCCGCGGTGCTGGCGATCTTCATCGAACGCGCCGCGCGCATGCACTTGCTGGCAAGCGCCGCCGGCGAAATCAAGCCGCTCGATCCCAAAGCCGCGCAGGAAGCACACGACTACCGCCTGAAGCCCGCCTATATCGGGGCTGCATTCCACTATTTTGCGCGGCGCGTTTTGCGGCAAACCGGGGACATGCTGGAGTGAACGGGCAGCGAGGCTGACAGCCAGCCCTGTGAGTGCTGCGGTGTCATCGGCTGCCGCGGACTTGCAGCAGGCCGGCAGCATGCATCAGCCGCGCAAACTATGGTGTAGCATCGCTGCATGCAACTGACCTCCCGCCAGTTCAAGACCCGCTCGCTCGAGAAACTCGCCGATGCCAATCTGCAGGCCGCGCTGAAAAAGCTGCAAGGCAATTTCGTCAAGGGCCGCGCTGACCGGGTCGCCGAGCTGCCCGATTTCCCCGCGATGCGCGACGCGGCCGCCGCCATCCGCGAGCGCGCCGTGCGCAATCTCGATGCCTATCTGGAAGAATTCGAGCGCAACGCCACTGCACGTGGGGCGGTGGTACACTGGGCGGAGACTGCTGCCGATGTCAACCGCATCGTGTGTGAACTTGCCGCGCAGTACGGCGTAAAGAAAGCGGTCAAGTCGAAATCAATGGTGAGCGAGGAAGTGGCGCTCAATGACGCGCTGGAAGCTGCCGGCGTGGAGGTGGTGGAAACCGACCTCGGCGAATACATATTGCAGCTCGCGAAGGAGCCGCCCTCCCATATCGTGGCCCCGGTGGTGCACAAGACGCGGGATGAAGTCTCCGATCTGTTCGCCGACAAGCACCAGCGTCCCCGCCTCACCGACATCCCGGCCATGTGCCGCGAGGCGCGCGAAATGCTGCGCGGGCATTTTGTCAGCGCCGACATGGGCATCTCCGGCGCCAACTTCATCGTGGCCGAAACCGGTTCCACCCTGATCGTCACCAACGAAGGCAACGGGCGCATGGTGACCACGCTACCGCGGGTGCACGTGGCGATCACCGGCATCGAAAAGGTGGTGCCCACGCTGGAAGATGTGTCGGCGCTGATCCGCGTGCTGCCGCGTCATGCCACAGGACAGACCATCTCGAACTACATTTCGATCACGACAGGGCCGCGGCGCGAAGGCGACAGCGGCGGTCCTGAACATTTTCACATCATCCTGCTCGACGGCGGACGCAGCAAGCTGCTGGGCACCGAGCTGCAGCCCATGCTGCGCTGCATACGCTGTGGCGCCTGCATGAATCACTGCCCGGTTTACCAAAGCGTGGGCGGACACGCCTATGGCTGGGTGTATCCGGGGCCGATGGGCTCGGTGCTCACCCCCTCTTATGTGGGGCTCGAAAACGCGCCCGATCTGCCCAACGCGGCCACCCTGTGCAACCAGTGCGGGGTGGTATGCCCGGTGAAGATTCCGCTGCCCGATCTGTTGCGCAAGCTGCGTGAAAAGCAGTTTGAGCGCGGCCTTAAACCCGCGATGGAAACCTGGGGACTGGCGCTGTGGCGTTGGGCAGCACGGCGGCCGCGCGCCTATGCCCTGCTGTCCGGGATCGGCGTGCGGGTGCTGGCCGCCATGGGGGGGCGGCAGCAGCGCATCCGGCATCTGCCGCTGGGCGGCGGCTGGACTGGCGGGCGGGACATGCCCGCGCCGGAAGGCCGCACGTTCCGCGAACTTTATAAGGCCCGGCGCGCGGCAAACGCACGCTGAACGCGCCGGGAAGCCATTACGTAATAATTTCGCTGGGTTAAACTTGGCTGCCTTACAGCCCCGGCTTTCACGATTTCGCAAGATGGAGTGGTCATGAACAAACCAGTAGATCAGGCAGTCACCCAAATTCCGCTGTGGATCAACGGTAAACCCGCCAGCGCCACCAGTACACGCTCGGGCGAGGTCACCAACCCGGCCACCGGCGCAGTCAGCGGCCGTGTACCGTATTGCAACGAGGCGGATATCGATACCGCGGTTAAGGCCGCGCAGGCCGCCTTTCCCGCCTGGCGCGATACGCCGCCGCTGCGGCGCGCGCGCATCCTCATGCGCTACCGCGAATTGATCGACGCCCACCGCGACGAACTGGCGCGGTTGATCACCGCCGAACACGGCAAGACGCTGACCGATGCCGGCGGCTCGGTGCAGCGCGGGCTGGAAGTGGTCGAATTTGCGATGGGCATACCGCATCTGGTCAAGGGCGAGCACAGCGAGGAGGTGGGTACAGGCGTCGATTGCCATTCGCTGCGCCAGCCGCTGGGTGTGTGCGCGGGCATTACGCCGTTCAACTTCCCGGCGATGGTGCCATTGTGGATGTACCCGGTGGCCATCGCCTGCGGTAACACCTTTGTGCTGAAGCCCTCGGAAAAAGTGCCCTCGACCGCGATGCGCCTGGCCGAACTGTTCAAGGAAGCAGGATTGCCCGACGGCGTGTTCAACGTGGTGCACGGCGACAAGCAGGCGGTGGATGCGATATTGAACCATCCGGAGATCAAGGCGATTTCCTTCGTGGGCTCGACGCCGATTGCCAAGTATATCTATGAGACCTGCGCCCACAGCGGCAAGCGCGTGCAGGCGCTGGGCGGAGCGAAGAACCACGCGGTGGTGCTGCCTGACATGAACAGCGCCGCCGACCTCGATTTCGTCGCTGATTCGCTGATCGGCGCCGGCTATGGCTCGGCAGGAGAGCGCTGCATGGCGATCTCGGCGGTGGTGGCCGTAGGCGACATCGGCGATGCGCTGGTCAACGCAATACAGAAGAAAGCGGCCGGCCTGCGCATCGGCGCGGGTGACGCCAAACCCGACGGCAAGGAAAACGACATGGGCCCGCTGGTGACCCAGGCCCACCGCGACAAGGTCGCGGGCTATGTAGACAAGGGCGTGGCCGAGGGCGCCAGGCTGGTGATGGACGGGCGCACCTATAAGGCGGACAGGGGGTTTTTCCTCGGCGCCTCGCTGTTCGACCATGTGACGCCACAGATGAGCATTTACCGGGATGAAATTTTTGGCCCGGTGCTGTCGGTGGTGCGCGTGAAAACCCTCGACGATGCGATCAAACTCATCAACGTAAACCCCTATGCCAACGGCACGGCGGTATTCACCCGCTCGGGTGGTGCGGCGCGCAAGTTCGAGCGCGAGATCGAAGTCGGCATGGTGGGCATCAACGTGCCGATACCGGTGCCCGTCGCCTTTTTCTCGTTCGGCGGCTGGCGCTCCTCGCTGTTCGGCGACACCCATGTGCACGGCATGGAAGGGGTGCGCTTCTACACGCGGGGCAAGGTGGTCAGCACGCGCTGGCCCGACGCCAACGCGGTGCCGACCGGCTTCAACATGCCGACGCTGGGATAGACAGGCGAGTCGCCGTGAGCGCGCGCGACAACATCCTGGCGCGCGTGCGTGCCGCCCTGCCGCGCGGTGAAGGCGCGGCCGCGATGCGCAGCCACATCGATGCGCACGCGGTGTCGGCGCGTCCACCGGTGACGGGGGATCTCAAGGCACGCTTTTGCGCAGAGGCGCGGCGTCTGTTTTCAACTGTCGCTGAAGTCGCAAGCACAGCGGAAGTGCCGCGTGCGGCGGCGGCCTATCTCGCCGAGCACCAACTGCCGATGCAGGCCGTGTGCTGGCCGGAATGGGCCGCACTGGATTGGGGCGTGCACGGCATCGCCGTGGAAGCCCGCCCCTCGCAGGAACCGGACAAGGTGGGTATAACCGGGGTTTTTTGCGCCATCGCCGAGACCGGCACGCTGATGACCCTCTCCGGTGCGGACACGCCGTCCGCTACCAGTCTGTTGCCGGAAACACATATTGCGGTATTGCGCGTGCAAGATATCGTGCCGGCAATGGAGGAAGCGTGGCAGCGCTTGCGTTACACTTATGGGGTAATGCCACGCGCGGTGAATTTCATATCCGGCCCGTCGCGCACGGCGGATATCGAACAGACGCTGACACTGGGCGCACATGGGCCGTACCGGGTACATGTGATACTGCTGACCGAAGGAGATTGATATGCGTAAGTATTTGTTTTCGATACTATTTTCCTTGTTTTTCGCAAGCGGATCCTGGGCCCAGGAAGCCCCCAGCGTGAGCGGCGGGGTCGGCGGCGAATCAAGCGCCGAAATGCTCGCCAAGCAGCCTGACTACAACCTGAAATTTGTGTTTACGCTGATGGAAGGCGACTACGTCGCGGATGTGGCGGTGAAAATCACCGACAGCACAGGCAAGGTGGTGCTGGAGAAAACGTCCGACGGGCCAATCCTGATGACGCGGCTTCCCGCTGGCCGCTACGATGCGACAGCCACCTATGAAGGCGTGACGCAAACCCGCAAGTTCGCATTGGGCGCAAAAGGCCTGCGCACCGAGCAACTGCGCTGGAAACGCAGCGCCGCCGACGGCGAACCCCTGCTGTAGGCATTCCCCGCCCCCTCCCGGGACAAACGCTTACTCAGGATCTGTTTCGAGCCGTTGCAGCCGTCGCTGTAGCGCCCGCATTCCGACGGCGCCGGGTGTGCATGTTGCGCATGCACACCCGGCGAAATCCTCCATTCGCTGAAATAAACGGGAAGCCCTGCTGTTTGTGCGGGTAGCGCGCCTTGCGTGCCCGCAGCACAGGGTATAGCATTTCGCCCCAAGTATGAAAGCGGTCGATTACAGTCCGCAAACACTTACAAGATTCTGACTTGCGTCAGTCGCAGCATCGCCACAGTGCATGGCGTCCGTTGTGCCACCGATTTCGTTCATAACCATTGTTACCAGGAGGAGTAAACATGTTGAAGAAGCTGAAGTCTGCTGTTGCTGAAGCACCCAGCACCACGCGCCGCAAGTTTATCGGCAAGACCGTGGCCGCCGGAGCCACCGCGGGCGCCGCCATTGCCGGTTTCCCGATGATCGCCAAGGCGCAAGGCGTCATCAACATGCGCTGGCAGAGCACATGGCCGGCGAAAGACATCTTCCACGAATACGCGCTCGATTACGCCAAGAAGGTCAACGACATGACCGGCGGCGAGCTGCGCATTGAAGTGCTGCCCGCGGGCGCGGTGGTGCCGGCCTTCGGCCTGCTTGACGCAGTGACCAAGGGCACGCTCGACGGCGGCCACGGCGTGCTGGTCTATCACTACGGCAAACAGAATGCGCTGGCGCTGTGGGGCTCCGGCCCGGCCTTCGGCATGGACGCCAACATGCTTTTGTCATGGCACAAGTACGGCGGCGGCAAGGAGTTGCTGAACAAGCTCTATGCCTCGATCGGCGCCAACGTGGTGTCGTTCCCCTACGGCCCGATGCCTACCCAGCCGCTGGGCTGGTACAAGAAACCGGTCACCGGGCCGCAAGACTTCAAAGGCCTCAAATTCCGCACCGTGGGTATCTCGATCGACGTGTTCCAGGCCATGGGCGCAGCGGTCAATGCGCTGCCAGGCGGAGAAATCGTGCCGGGCATGGACCGCGGACTGCTGGACGCAGCGGAATTCAACAATGCTTCATCGGACCGCATACTCGGCTTTCCCGATGTCTCCAAGATCTGCATGCTGCAAAGCTACCACCAGAATGCCGAGCAGTTCGAAATCATGTTCAACAAGGGCAAGTTTGACTCGCTGCCTGCGAAGATGAAGGCAATCATCGAAAACGCTGTCGAGGCGGCCTCCGCTGAAATGTCGATGAAGGCGATACACCGCTATTCGCAGGATTACATCGAAATGCAGCAGAAACAGGGCGTCAGGTTCTACAAGACGCCGGACAGCGTGCTGCGCCGCCAGCTTTCCGCCTACGACGAGGCTACCGCCAAGCGCAAGGACAATCCCCTGTTCGTGGAAATCATGGAATCGCAGCGCAAGTTCGCCGAGCGCGCGGTGAAGTGGGAGCTGGATACCGTGGTCAACCGCCGCATGGCCTACGATCACTACTTCGCCGGCCGCAAGTAAGACTCCAGTAAGCAGGAATCGGTAATAACGGCGCGATTCGGGTCAACACCTGAATCGCGCCGGTTTTTTGTGTAAGGGCGAACATGGCTACCGTAGTACAGCGTCTGCTGCGTTTCACCGACCAGTTAAGCAACTGGTCGGGCAAGTGCTTTGCATGGCTCATCTGCGCGCTGATGCTGCTGGTGAGCGTCGAGGTGTTCAAGCGTTACATCCTGAATTCCCCCGCCTCATGGGTGTTCGACGTAAGCGCCATGCTCTATGGCACGCTGTTCATGATGTGCGGCGCCTACACGCTGGCGCAGGACGGCCATGTGCGCGGCGACTTTCTCTACGGCAGCATGAAGCCGCGCACCCAGGCGGCACTCGACCTTGCCCTGTATTTCCTGTTTTTCCTGCCCGGCATCGTGGCGCTGGTCTACGCCGGCTGGTCGTTCGCCGGCATCTCGTGGACCATCAACGAGCATTCCAATGTCACCGCAGAAGGGCCACCGGTGTACTATTTCAAGTCGGTGATCCCCATCGCCGGCCTCCTGGTGCTGCTGCAGGGCGCGGCGGAAGTCGCGCGCTGCATTGCCTGCCTGCGCACGGGCGAGTGGCCGGCGCGTATCAGCGACGTCGAGGAAATCGATGTGGTGGGCGAACAGCTGGCGCACAGCCAGTATGTCGATGAGGACTCGCGCAAGGCCGCAATGGCCCAGGCGCATGATATTGAAGCCGCCGCCAAGCAGCGCAGCACCGAGGTGAAGTCATGAGCGATCCGATGCTGGGCCTCGCCATGCTGGGCCTTATCGTGGTCGCGATCATGATGGGCTTTCCCACCGCCTTCACCATGATGGGCCTCGGCATGCTGTTCGGCTACCTCGCGTTCTACCAGGGCGGCGGCCACTGGCTGGACAACCAGGTGTTCGACCTCTTCGTGCAGCGCACCTACGGCGTGATGAACAACGACGTGCTGCTGTCGATACCGCTGTTCGTGTTCATGGGCTACGTCATCGAACGCGCAGCGCTGGTCGACAAGATGTTCTACAGCGTGCAGCTTGCATTCCGCCGCCTGCCGGCTTCGCTTGCCGTCACCACGCTGCTGGTATGCGCCTTCTGGGGCATTGCATCGGGCATCGTCGGCGCGGTGGTGGTGCTGATGGGCGTGATCGCGATGCGCCCGATGCTCAAGGCCGGCTACGATGTGCGGCTCGCTTCCGGGGTGATCACCGCCGGCGGCACCCTGGGCATATTGATTCCGCCCTCGGTGATGCTGATCGTCTACGCAGCGGTGGCCGGCCAATCCATCGTCAAGCTCTATGCGGCAGCCATGCTGCCCGGGTTCTTCCTCACCTTTCTCTATCTCGTCTACATCATCGGCTGGGCGCTGCTCAACCCCAAGATCGCGCCCAAGCTGCCGCCGGATCAATTCCGTCTGGCGGTGCCGGAATGGCTGCAGCGCCTGGAACGCGGTTCCGCGCGTCGCGTTGCAGGAGGCCTGCTGGCGGCGGCACTACGGCCCGGGCTGCTGGCAGGCGCGAAGGCCCCGGACGGCGGGCCGGTCGGCTACGGCCTGATCGCCAAAGGCGTATTCGTGCTGCTGGTGCCCTTGCTGCTCGCCATCTCCACCTTCGCCGCCGCGTGGTGGTACGTCATCATCCACAACGCCGCACCGAAGGCGGATGCCGCAGCGCCGGTGGAAATGTCGGCGCCGCGCAGCACCGCGCCTTCGTCCAAAGGCGCGCAGCCGCCATCTGCGGCAAAATCCGCGGCGCAATCCGAACCGCAGTCCGACGCTCCGGTTGAACTGGGTGCAGCCAGCAAGGAGCCGTCCACCGACAAGCCCTCGAGCGAGAATGAGCAGCCGCAGCAGGTGGGCTCGGCCGTCACTGCCGAGAACACCGGCGCGGGCAAGGTGCCGGAAAATTTCTACGCATGGTTCTGGTCGCTGGCGCTGCTGACCACACTGGCGCTGCTGATCTACTACTGGCGCATGGATGGTGAGCAGCTTGAAATCCTGGCCATGCTCGAATCCTCGGTGGTGCCGCTGGGCGTGCTCACCTTCATCGTGCTGGCCGTGATCCTGTTCGGCATCACGACTGCCACCGAATCAGCTGCGGTGGGCGCTCTGGGCGCTCTCTACCTCGCAGGCTATGCGAAGTATCCGCGGCAGGTGCTGTGGTGGAGCATAGGCGGCGCCATCGCCTGCGGCATCCTGGGCGGGGTGATGCGCAACGGTGATGTGGTGACGATTATCGTCTCCAGCAGTCTCGGCGGCATGTTCGCCGGCACTGCCGTGCCCTGGCTGTGGGATTTGTGCACCCGCAAGACCCTTTTGCAAAACCTCAAGGAATCCACGTTCCTCACCGCCAAGACCACCGCCATGGTGTGCTGGCTGTTCGTCGGCTCGGCGCTGTTCTCAGCGGTGTTCGCGCTGCACGGCGGCCAGTCGCTGATCGAGAAATGGGTGCTGAGCCTCAACATGACGCCGCTGCAGTTCCTGGCGCTGTCGCAGGCCATCATCTTCCTGCTCGGCTGGCCGCTCGAATGGACTGAGATCATCGTGATCTTCGTGCCCATCTTCATACCGCTGCTGCCGCACTTTGGCGTGGACCCGATACTGTTCGGCACCATGGTGGCGGTCAACCTGCAGGCCGCCTTCCTGTCGCCGCCGGTCGCCATGTCGGCGTTTTACCTGAAGGGTGTCGCGCCCAAGCACGTGACGCTGAACCAGATCTTCGCCGGCATGATGCCGTACATGCTGATCGTCATCCTGTGCCTGGTACTGATGTACGTATGGCCCGGCATGACCCTGTGGCTGCCCAACTTCCTCTACGGACAGTGACGGATGGCCGGCGGCTCGCGGCCGGCACGGTTGCGCTGGATCGTCTTCGCATTGGGCGGCGCCGCCTTTTGGCTGGCGTTTTTTCACCGCGTGGCACCCGTTGCCATCGCCGGCGAACTGACCGAGGCGTTCAAGGTCAACAGCGCCGCGCTGGGTGCGCTGGCGGCGACCTATTTCTACGTCTATACCGTGATGCAGATACCCACAGGCGTGCTGGTCGACACCCTGGGGCCGAAGCGCGTGCTCGCCGCGGGCGGCCTGATTGCCGGCGTGGGCTCGATCGTGTTCGGTGTCGCGCCCACCCTCACGGTCGCGGCCTGCGGGCGGACGCTGGCGGGGCTGGGGGTGTCAGTGGCCTTTGTTGCGCTGCTGAAAATCAGCGCGCAGTGGTTCGCGGAGCGGCATTTCGCCACCGTCGCCAGTGCGGTCAACTTCATCGGCTTGTGTGGAGCGCTGTCGGCAACCGTGCCGCTGGCGTGGCTAATGAACCAGAAAATCACCCCAGTGAGCTGGCGCGACGTATTCGTCGCCATCGGCATCGCCTCGCTCATCGTGGCCCTGCTCACGGCGTGGCTCACCGAAGACCATGCCTCGATGCGTGCGAGTGCCGCATCACAGCGCTGGCGCGCCGATCTTGCGGCGGTGCTGAAAAACCGTGCGACATGGGCGCCGTTCTGGGTGAGCTTCGGGCTGTCGGGCAGCTATATGTGCTTCATCGGCCTGTGGCTCGCGCCCATGCTGGTCCAGGCCTACGGCAAATCGCCGGTGGTGGCGAGCCAGCACGCGAGCGTCATTATCATCACGCTGGCCATTTCTTCGGTGGTGATGGCGCGTGTCTCCGACCACATGGGCAGGCGCAAGCCCGTGCTGCTCGCGGTGTCGGCACTGTATCTCACGCTGTGGGTATTGTGGCTCCATGGCGTGCCGGACGAATGGACCTTCATGATGTGCGCGCTGATGGGCGCGGCAGCGCCCGGCTTCACCTTCGCCTGGTCGCTGGCGAAGGAGGTCAATCCTCCCGCGCATGCTGGCATGGCGATCAGCGTCGCCAACAGCGGCGGTTTTCTCGCGGCGGGCATACTGCAGCCGCTGGCGGGGGCGCTCCTCGACGCCAGCAAGGGCGCACACGCGATCGGCACGCTGGCGGACTTCCGCATTGCGATGTCCTCGCTGGCAGTGTTCGCCGCGCTGGGATTCGCGGGAGCGCTCTATGTGCGCGAAACGCGATGCCGTAACATATGGGCTGACGAAATCGCAGGAAAATGAAATGAAACCCAGAATCATCATCACACGCGAGGTGTTCGACGAAACCGTCGACTATCTGAAACAGCACTGCGATGTGCGCGACAACCAGGCCGACGTGCCGTACACGGCCGATACGCTGGCGGGGGCGCTGGCCGGCTGCGACGGCCTGATGTGCGCGCTGACCGACCGCGTGGACGAGGCCCTGCTCGTGCGCTGCCCCGGTCTCAAGGCGGTGGCCAACATCGCCGTCGGCTATAACAACATCGATGTTCCCGCCTGCACGGCGCGCGGTATCAAGGTCACCAACACGCCGGGCGTGCTCGACGACAGCACGGCCGATCTTGCGTTTTCCCTGATGCTGGCCGCCGCGCGCCGCGTCACCGAAGTGGAAGCCTACATCCGCAAGGGTGACTGGACAGGCTGGAAACTCAAGCAATGGCTGGGCGTCGACGTCCATCATGCCACCTTGGGCATCGTCGGCATGGGCCGCATCGGCCAGGCCATCGCCCGCCGCGCAGCGGGCTTTGAGATGAAGGTGATTTATCACAACCGCACCCGCCTTGCCGCCGACATCGAGGCGCGCGTCAACGCCACGTACGCAGGCATGGACGAGCTGCTGGCACAGGCGGATTTCGTGGTGCTGCAGATGCCGTATACGCCGGATACCCATCACCTGATCGGGCAAAAGCAACTGGCGAAGATGAAACCCACGGCCATACTCATCAATTCCACGCGCGGGGGCGTGGTGGACGATGCGGCTCTGATTGCGGCCTTGAAAAACGGCACCATCCGTGCCGCCGGGCTCGATGTGTACGAAAACGAGCCCCGGCTCAATCCCGGTTTTCTCGAACTCAAGAATGTGGTGCTGGTGCCGCACATCGGCAGTTCCACCGAGGCCACGCGCCGTGCGATGGCGATGACGGCGGCACGCAATCTGGTGGCCGCCTTGAGCGGGCAAACGCCGCCCAACTGGGTAAACCCGCCGGCGCGAGCCACGTGAGGGAAACAGCACTACAATGGCATGGGTTGCAGGCTGCCCCGGGTTCGGGGTTGGCGAATAACCGTGACAACGCTACCGGGAAATATGCCCTGGATTAAAGTGCGCCATGCCGCTGGATCCTAAAGCCCTTGATGAACTGCGTTCACTCGATCCCGACGGCTCGCAAGGCCTGGTGGCGCAGGTGATCGAATCGTACATGGGCGACGCGGTAACCATCCTGGACAAGCTTAAGGCTGCGATCGGCGGTGCCGACATCCCTGCGATGACGCGCGAGGCACACTCGCTGAAATCGACCAGCCGCAGCGTGGGTGCAGTTGAGCTTAGCAATGTGGCGGCATCGATCGAACTGGCGGGCCGCGCCGGCAAGATCGACGGCTGCGCGGCATTGCTGGAAACGCTGATCAGGGAGTACCGCGCGGTCGAACCGGATCTGCGCGCCGCCGGCAAGCCCGCGCCCGGGCCGGTATAGAAACCTTGACGTAAGGAAAACGCATGGAGCTGGGATTCATAGGCCTGGGCGCAATGGGACGCCCGATGGCCCTGCATTTGATGAAGCACGGACACGAGATGGGGGTTTATTCGCGGCGCGCGGACAGCGCGGCGCCGCTGATCAAGGCGGGGGCGCGGCACCACGACACACCGGCGGCCCTGGCCGCGGCGAGCGAAGTGGTGTTTACCATGGTCACCAATTCCCATGACGTCGAGCAGGTTGTGTTGGGCCGTGACGGCCTGATTGAAGGCTTCAAGCCCGGCGCCGTGCTCGTCGACATGGAAACCATCGCCCCCGCCGCCGCGCGGCGCGTGGCGGCGGAACTCGCTAAAAAAGGCGTGGAGATGCTCGATGCGCCGGTATCGGGGGGCCCCACGGGCGCGGAAGCAGCCACCCTCGCCATCATGGCAGGCGGCAAGCCCGATGTGTTCGAGCGCATCAAGCCGCTGTTTGCCTGCATGGGCAAGACCATCACCCGGGTCGGCGACAGCGGCGCCGGCCAGGTCACCAAGGCCTGCAACCAGCTGCTGCTGCTGGTGACCGCGCAGGGCGCGGCCGAGGCGCTGGCGCTAGCGCGGCGCTGCGGCGCGGACCCGGCCGTGGTGCGCGAGGTGCTGATGGGCGGCATTGCATCGAGCCGCGTGCTCGAGGTATTCGGCAAGCGCATGGTCGAGCGCAATTTCACCAACGGCATCGACACCCGGCTGTATCACAAGGACATGGACATCGCATTGAGCCTGGTGCATGACGGCGGCGGCGCCGCGCCCGCGGCATCGGTCACCATGCAGCACATCAACGCCGCCATGGGCCGCGGTGACGGCACCAGCGATTTGTCGGTGCTGATCGACGTGCTGGAAGGCCTCAGTCGCAAATGAGCCGCAAATAAGGCTGGCCCGCTATCGTGGCACTCAAGGCAACCATCTTCAAGGCCAGTGTGACGGTGTCCGACACCGACCGCCACCACTACCAGACGCACCAGCTGACGCTCGCCCGCCATCCCTCCGAGACCGACGAACGCATGATGATGCGGCTGCTGGCCTTTGCGCTGAATGCCGACACAGCGCTGGTCTTCGGCAAGGGCCTCTCCAGCGAAGAGGAACCGGATCTGTGGCGCAAGGACCTCACCGGCGCGATTGAACTGTGGATCGAAGTGGGGCAGCCTGACGAGAAGCGCCTGCGCCGGGCCAGCGGACGCGCCGCAGAGGTCATGGTCTATAGTTTCGGCGGTGCGCGTGCACGCCTGTGGCTTGACGACATAGCACCCGTGCTCGGACGCACGCCCAATGTCACGGTCAAAACCGTGCCGGCCGACGCCAGTGCCGCGCTGGCCAGGCTTGCGCAACGCTCGATGACGCTGACCTGCACCATACAGCAGGGCGAGATATGGATGGCGGACGAGCGCCAGACCGTGCAGATCTCGCTGCCCTGAGCGGGCGTCTGCCACCTGGCCCCGTACCCCTCACTCCCCACCCGCTATGGAATGGCTGGCCCTGATTCTGCTCGCGCTGCTGGCCTGGCTGTGGTACGACAGCCTGGCGGTGCGCGAGGCTGCCGTGCGGGCAGCGCGCGCCGCATGCGAGGCCGAAGGCTATCTATTCCTCGATGACACCGTGGGCTTCACCAGCCTGAGACTGGCGCGCGACCGTAACGGTCAGGTGAAACTGCAACGCGCGTACGTGTTCGAATACAGCGATACCGGCAACAACCGGGTGGCGGGCGGCGTGGTGATGCTGGGCGGTGAAGTGGTGCTGCTGAATGTGGGTGTGCGCGCCACCCTGCATTGAGCAGTCCCGCAGTGCAGGCTAACACCTAACTATCTGTTTTAATTATAATTTTCTAATTATCCCTCGGGGACTTCAGCAGCCACGTGAGCAGTGCACTTTATTTCGACGATGCAGTGACATTACGGTACGGCTACGCGCGGGTGCCGAAGCTCGGTGTCGCGGCGATTTTCTCGCTGCTGCTGCATATCGCGCTCCTGATATCCCTGCCGCCGCTCATCAAGCCGTCCGCGGACCCTCCCGCGCCGCCACCGATGACGGCCTACTTGCAGCAGGCGCCCGTGGTACCGCCACAACCCGGGGAAAG
>JADMIO011070266.1_pt1 | contig 64308 bp, 59 predicted proteins | sample 8958161 | NCBI WGS metagenome assembly JADMIO01 (sample SAMN16585339, study PRJNA669376) | soil metagenome | isolation source: Crop rotation soil | place: USA: Cullars Rotation, Alabama | collected 2011 | reverse complement strand
GCGACAACTTGTCCACGTGGAATTCTAAGCTTAGGATCCCAATGTGCTGGAAAGACGCCTGGGCCGGACTACTGGCCACCTGGCGGTGGCGGCAAACATGCTCATGTCGCCCTGCGACCGATGCTGCTCGCCATCGATGAATCAGGACACGCCCGCCGATTGACGCGGCGTCAAAAGGTCCATGAGATCGTCCGCGGCGCGCGCATCGCGGCAGACCGCTACGACGCGACCGTCAGCCGGATTCTGCTGCGTCTGGCGCGTCTCTATATCGTCAACGGGATGCCGCCGCGCGAGTCATTGCGCATGGGACTCGCCAACCCGGCCGTTGGGCCCGAACTGCTGTCCGGATGCATCTCGAAGCGGGCGCTGGTCAGACTTCAGCGACGGGTGAACCCGGACGCGCTCTTCTGGATGACCGGCGACAAGAGCCTTTTCTACCCGCGCTGCGACGAACTACATCTGCCGGTGCCGAGAACGTACGCGACCTTCGAACGCGGCGGATCGCAACGCCGCTGGGAACGGATCTTTCTCGAAGAGCTGCCACCGCAGTTCGTGATCAAACCGGCGCGTTCAGGATTTGGCCACGGCGTCCTGGTCCTGACGCGATGTGAGGATCGCTTCCGCAACGGCAGCTCCAGGCTCTACACGGCCGCGGACCTGTGGGTATACATGCAGGAGCACACGAGGCACGACGACTTTGTCATTCAGGAGCGGCTCGCGAATCATCCGGACATCCTGCAGCTCACCGGTACGCCGTACCTGCAAACGGCGCGCGTGACGACGTTCGTCGACGATGGCGGGCATGCCGGCGTGCACTACGTCAACTTCAAGATCATCGGCGGCGACAACGTCATCGATAACTTCCATCACGGAAAGACCGGAAACATCGCCGCCAACGTCTGTCCGGAGACTGGCGTGCTCGGCGAGGCGATGACGATCGCGCCGGACGGGGTCGGATTCGTCAGCGTGCCGCGGCATCCGAAGACAGGCGAGCCGATTCGCGGGTTCCGGTTGCCGTACTGGAAGGAGGCGGTGGAGCTGGCGTGCCGCGCGGCGGTGCTCTTCCAGCCGGTGCGCACGATCGGCTGGGACATCGCGCTCACGCCATCGGGCCCCGTGCTGGTCGAAGGCAACCATCTCTGGGATCCGTTCCAGCTGATCGTGGTCGGCCCGCAGGCACCTGGCGTTCAGCGTCACGGGATGTCGACGCTGCTGGAGATGCTGAGAGCGAGCGCTTACTGACCTGCGAAGGCAATCTGTCCGAGGAGGCTTCGGAAGGCTCCGTCGAGTTCGGTCCGTGTCTGCGCCTGGACGACGGCGCTCATCAGCGGGCGCAGGTCCGGCCGTTCCGCGTCGGTCACGCGCGCCAGCGCCAGCGAGCGCGGGTTCCAATTCATGACAATGACCGGCGGATGAGCGGGGTTGGCGAGCCACTCGCGCAGCGTCTGCGTTGTGTACTGCTGCCACAGGTGCGCCGGACAGCAGTGCAGCGACGAGTGGTAGACCGGCTTCAGGCGCAGCGTCAGATCGGCGTGCGTGAAGGGAGGTCGCATCGAAAAGGGGATGGAGAAGGCCCAGCTGCTTGCCGGCATCCCGACGATCACGAGCGTTCCCTCGGGCGCGGATGCCGCCTCGCGTTCGAGATCGACAACGGCCTGCTGCGACAGCGCCGCGCGCAGTTCCCAGTCGCGGACGACGTCGCTCAGTTGAATCAGATAGAAGCCGACGAGCCCGACCGCGGCCGCAACAGCCAGCGGCCGCAGCACCGTGGCGTGCGCGCGCGTCCAGAGGACGTTGAAGCCGGCGCCCGCAACGATGGCCCATCCGACTGAGGCCAGATACATGTGGCGCGGCGAGTAGTAGCCGGCGACCAGGATCGGCGCGATGCCGAGGATGCTCCAGAAGACCCCGAAGTAGAGCGCCGGGCCGGCGGCACGCCAGGCGGTCGACGACCTCACGCGCAGCGCAATCAACGACACTGCGGCTGTGACGACAACGAAGATCGTCAGCGCCCTGCTCGCTGCCATGGCTTGAAAGCGGTCGCCGTACACGAGTCGCGTGAGGTGACGCGTCACGTCGGCGGCGAATGCGGTCATCCGCTCGCCAGTGAGTAGCGTCTCGCGCGCGAACTCGTGGAAGAGAAAGTAGCGATGGGCGAGGAATGCGACCGTCAGCAGGACGTAGGGGACATACGGCCGGACGGAGAATCGAACGCGGTTGCGCTGACAGATGACGTCGTACAAAAGGAGCGCCGGCGCGAGCGTGACGGTGTTCTGCTTGCTGTACAGCGCCATGAAGAACAGCACGACCGAGGCGATATAGGTGGCACGGGCAGGGTTCGTTCGCCGCCACTTGACGTACATCGCAAACGACGCTAGGTAGAAGAACGCCGGGAGCGAGTCGACGCGCCCGGTGATCCAGGCCACGCTTTCGCTCTGGATCGGCAGCACGGCAAAGACGATGGCGGCAAAGACCGCGGCTGGAAGGCTGAGGCCAGCGGCCGCGCCGGCGAGCCACAGGACGATCAGCGCATTGCCCGCGTGCAGCGCCAGGTTCATGACGTGATTGGCAACCGGTGACACGGCGCCGAAATACGCCATCAGCGCGTACGACAGCGCCGGAAACGGCCGCACCTCGTCAGGCACATAACCCCAGATGTCCTCGGTCCAGGGCCCAGCGAACCAGGCGAAGAAGTGCAGCGGCGATCGGCGTGACAGCAGCGAGACGACGCCGAAGTCGTCCTGGATGAAGTAGTCGTTGATGACCGGCAGATAGGGGATCGTCGCCGCCGCAACGACGGCAAGCGCGGCGAGCGCCACCGGGCGCTTCAACGAAAACGGCATCGGATGATCAGGGCGATCATGTTGAACCCGGTGCGCAGCGTCCCCTTCAGCGTTCCCGTGATCTTCGACTCTCCGATGCGGCCGCGATAGTTCACCGGCACTTCGATGATGCGCAGGCCGCGCTTGAGGCCGAGGATCACCATTTCCGGAAGGAAGTGCGAGCCGCCGACGGTCAGGTCGTCGCGGATCTTCATCAGCGCCGGGCGATGAATCAGGCGCAGTGTGCAGCCACAGTCGGTGAGCGAGGGTCCGTCGTAGAGCAGCTGGATCATCTTTGCGACCGCCCAGTTGCCAATGCGCAGGAACCAGCCCATGTTGGCCTGCTCCCAGATCAGCTCGCGGGTCGTACGCGTGCCGCACACCATGTCGAAATCGTCGGCGTAGGCGAGCAGCTTGGTCACGTCTCTGCCCACGAACGTTCCATCAGGCTCGGCCAGGATGATCAGGTCGCCGGTCGCGTCGCGCAGCCCGCGCCGCAGCGCGTTGCCGTAACCCTGCGCCGTTTCGCTGACGACGCGCGCACGTGTGGCGCCGGCCTCGGCCGCGGTACGGTCGCGAGAGTTATTGTCGACAACGAGCACTTCGTCGACCACGCCCGGTACCGAGAAATCCTCGACAGCCGCGCGGATGTACTGCTCCTCGTTGTAGGCGGGAAAGACCACGGTCACCGTTCGCGAACCCCACATGACGCGTCAGTCCCGCCGCGCGATGACGAGCATCTGCCCGGCCATCGGCTTGAGAGGGGAGTGGAGATACGCGCGGACCATCCAGGGCCGCACGCGGAGGCGAGCCTGCGCCATCGAGTAGGGCAGGAAGCGGCGCTTCACGAGCTCGATGTGGAAGCCGCGCGAGCGCAGCATCGCCGGCAACGAGATCTCGGTGAACACAGCTCGGTGTGTGTAGTCGTCGAAGTAGCGATGCGGCGACTGCGAGAAGTTCGGCTGAATGGCGATGAACCGTCCACCCGGCCGGAGCAGCCGCGCCACATCGGCCGCGACGCTCGCCGCCACGTCCGGCTCGAAATGCTCGAGGACGTTCGAAGCCAGGACGACGTCGAAGGACGACTCGCCGAGCGAGGGAAGGTCGACGGCCGCGTCGAGGACGCGCGTGTCGACGCCAGGCGCCGCATACTGCACGAACTGCGGCCAGATGTCGACGGCCACGCGTCGTGCGGCTCTCACCTTATTGATCCAGTCGCAGTAGCCGGCACCGACCTCGAGCACGCGTGCAGACGGATCGATCCATCGATCCAGATGGCGGGCGACCACCGTCCAGACCGTTTCTCGCGAGGGATCGGGGGTGAGGTGCGCGGTGTGGTAGCCGGTCACGACGGCAACCAGGCAGGCGGCAGGTTCTTCGTGATCTCCAGCTCCTTGAACGGACCGCTGGCGCGGGCGCCGTGCTCACGAACCCACGCCGCCATCACTTGTAAGCCGTCCTGCAGTGAGGTCTGCGGCCGGTCGCCGAACACGCGTCGCAGCTTGTCGTGCGAGGAGTGCGCGTGCTGCACTTCGTGACGCGCCGGCAGGTGCAGGAGCGAGGGGGCGACGCCCATGGCCTTGGCCACTTCGTTCGCCAGCTCGACCAGAGACCACACGCGATCCGCACCGACATTGAACGTCTGATTCCAGCAGGCCGGTGTCGTGATCGCATCCGCCATCACCGGCGCCACATCGTCGATATAGCTGAAGGCGCGCGTCTGCAGGCCGTCGCCGAAGACCGTCATCGGCTGGCCCTGGAGGATCTGGTTCATGAAGATGCCGATCACGTTGCGATAGCGATCGGCGATGTTCTGGCGTGGACCAAAGACGTTGTGCGGCCGAAAGATCACGTAGTTGAGACCAAAGAGCTCGCGGCACGACTGGAGTTCAAGCTCAACAGCATACTTGGCGATCCCGTACGAATCCTCCGGCCGTGCGGGCGTCTCCTCGGTCATGGGCAGCTGCGGGCTGGTGCCGTAGACCGCGATCGAGGAGGTGAAGACGAACGTCTTCACGCCCATATTCACCGCGGCGTTGATCAAATTGACGCTGCCAATGACGTTGTTGGTGTAGTTGAACCGCTTGATGAAGTGACTGAGCCCCTCGGCGGCGTATGCCGCAAGGTGAAAGACGTGGTCGAAGGGCGCAGTGGCGAAGACGCGCTCGATGAGCGCGGCGTCGGTGACGCTGCCCTGAATAAAGGTTGCCGCTGTGGGAATGTTGCTCGTGAAGCCGCCGCTCAGATCGTCGATGACCGTGACGTGGTGGCCTCGAGTGACGAGGGCGTCAGCGACATAGGAGCCAATGAATCCAGCCCCACCGGTTACCAGCACGCGACCCATTCGGAAAGCGGCGTGCATACTACCATGCACGTCGCTTCTTCGATTGGCAGGCAGCGCGCGATTTAGGAGCCAAATCCTATTGAATCCGCGCGTTTCGAGCGCTATTCTTGTCGAGCAAGCAGGTCGCCCCTCCCGGCCGGCCTTCGCCAGTCCCGCTCGGAACAGAACCGACAATCGAACCTGGGGAGCAAGCGTGCTGAAGCGGAGCTTCGCGGCAGCGTTGGGAATCGTGGTGTCTCTGGCCGCAGGCGCCAGTGCCCAGTCGTTCGGCCATAACAAGGTCCAGTACGACCAGTTCCGGTTCGAGATTCTGGAAACCCCGCACTTCGACGTGCACTATTACGCCGAAGAGCGACAGGCTGCGCTCATCGCGGCACGCCTGGCCGAGCGCTGGTACGACCGGCTGTCGGTGACCTTCGACCACACCTTCGATCGCCGCCAGCCGATCATCCTCTACGCCAGCCACTCGCATTTCACGCAGACGTCGATCCTTCCCGGCTCGGTTCCCGAAGGCGTCGGCGGCTTCACCGATCATCTGGCCGGCCGCGTCGTGCTGCCGTTTGCCGCCGGCCTCGGCGAAACCGATCACGTCCTCGGCCACGAGATCGTCCACGCCTTTCAACGCGACATCCTGAAGAAGAACGGGCAGTCGATCGCCGCGCTGCCGCTGTGGTTCACCGAGGGGATGGCCGAGTACCTGTCGCTCGACGAGCTCGGCTCGAACACGCGCATGTGGCTGCGCGACGCGGTCAATCGCGGCAAGCTGCCGACGCTGGCTGAACTCGACAACCCGCGGTGGTTTCCGTATCGCTACGGCCAGGTGCTCTGGACCTATCTCGAAGACGCGTACGGCGAGCCGGTGATCCGCAACTCGCTGCTGGCCAAGCCTGGCAAGAGCGGCGCGATCGGACGTCTGGAGCGCGTGACCGGACACGACGCCGACGCGCTGGCCAAGGGGTGGCAGGAATACATTCGCGGCGTCGCGGGCGCAATCACACCGCTGCCGAAGCCGCGCGCCGAGGAGTTCCGGCCGGTCAGCGGCGAAATTGTGCGGTCGACCGGCGTGAACCTGGCGCCGGCGCTCAGCCCCGACGGCCGCTATCTGGTGTTCCTCTCGGATGCGGATGGTTACAGCGTCGACGTGTTCGTGGCGAACTCGCGCAGCGGGCAGGTCGAGCGCAAGCTGCTGAGCACGGCCACCGACCCGCATTCGGACAGCCTGCAGTTCATCAACTCGGCTGGCGCCTGGAGCCCGACCGGCGATCGCTTCGCGCTGGCGACGGTGCGGCGCGGACGCCCCGCCATCACGATCTTCGCCATGCCGCAGGGCGACGTGCTCCATGAGTACGACGTCGCCACACTCGATCAGATCTACACGCCGACATGGGCACCCGACGGCGATCAGCTCGCCTTCACGGGCATGCGCGGCGGCTTCTCCGACCTCTATGTGATGTCGCTGCCGGACGGCACGACCAAACCGCTCACGTCGGACCCCTTCTCCGATCTGCAGCCGACCTGGTCGCCCGACGGCAAGCATCTCGCCTTCAGCACGGACCGCTTCACCTCGTCCATCTCTAATCTGACATTCGGCCGTTATCTCATCGGCTCGGTGGACGTCGATAGCGGCGAGATCGAATTCCTCGGCGGCTCGAACAAGGGCAAGAGCATCGACCCGCAGTGGTGCCCCGATGGCACCTGCCTGTATTTCGTGTCCGACGCGGACGGCGTGAACAACGTCTACCGCCTGGAGATGGACACGCGCCAGGCCGCGCGTCTCACCAGCGTTGTGACCGGCGTCAGCGGCATCACGTCGCTGAGCCCGTCGATCTCGCTCGGAGACGAAGGCAAGCGCCTCGCGTATGCCGTGTATTCGCGCGGCCGCTACGAGATTCGCATCACCTATCTGCCGCCGGCGGTCCGGACGGCCACGTTCCGGCGGGGAGCGGCCGAACCGGGAGCGGACGTCGTTGCCGAGGCGGTGAACGGCGATGCCAGCACCAGCAGCGGGCCGCAATCATTTACCGCGCGTCGATACTCGTCGCGACTGTCGCTCTTCAGCGTCGGGCAACCGTACATGACGGCGAACGGCGGCGCGTCGGGTACCTATCTGCGTGCGGGCATTTCACTCTCGGCCACCGATCTGCTCGGTCAGCAGAAACTCGGTCTGGGCGTCCAGGCGGGACGCCGCGCCGGCGACGTGGTGATCGAGACCTCCTACCTCAATCGCCGCCGGCGGTGGAATTGGGGTGTCGAGGCCAGCCAGGTTCCGTGGGTCACTGGCATTTCGGAGCGGACTCGCTCGACCAGCATGGATTCCGGCGAGCCGTTGCTCGTGCACGACGCCAATGTCGATCGGCAGCTGCATCGACAGGTCTCCGGGTTGCTCGTCTATCCCTTCAGCCGCGCACAACGCATCGAGACGAGCGTCGGGATCGACTCGGTGACGCTGAGTCGCGAAGTGACGAAGACCACGTTCCTGCCTGACCCCGGACCCACCAGCCAACCGCGCATAGACGCCCCGATTGCACGGTCAGCGGCCTCGGCCGTCAGCAGCGTGTCGCTGGTCCACGACACCACGGTCTACGGAGCCACCAGCCCGGTGCTGGGCGAACGGTATCGCGTCCGGCTGCTCTCGTCGGCGGGCGATCTCACCCTCGTGACGGCGGCGGGGGATTACCGGCGCTATTACTCGCCGGTGCGCGGCATCACGCTCGCCGCCCGCGCGCAGCAGGTGATGCGATTCGGACCGTCGGCAAACGACGAGCGGCTTCTCCCACTCGTTCTCACCGCGCACGAGGTCGTTCGCGGATTCCGTCACGACGAGATGAGCGAGCGCGCCTCCACGCTGTCGTCACTCAATCTCGAGGTCCGCACACCGCTGTCGCGCCTTCTGCGCGGCCGGCTGGCGAGTGACACTTTGCCCGTCGAACTATTCGGCTTCACCGATGTCGCGCGCTTCAGCGGCCCCCGCTCGCTCTTCCCCACGGAGCGCGTGCGGCAACTGTGGAGCACGGGCGGCGGCGCGCGCGTCAATGCCGCCGGCTTCGTCCTCGAGCTGAACGCCGTGCGCCCCCAGTCCGAGCTGCAGCGCGACTGGCGCTTCGTGGTGAACTTCCGGCCGGGATTCTAGAAGCTGACGCGGTAGTTCACAGTGCACTGACGCGGTAGTTCACGGTTCACAGTTCACGGTTCACGGCACGCCGTAGTTCACAGTTCACAGTTCACTGTTCTGACGAACGCGCCGTTTCACAGCCGTGCGCGCGTGATGCGGCTACCAGGACCGAGTTCGCACTGCACAGTTGTGACGCGCCGTCTGCTGACGCGGTAGTTCAGATTTCACAGTTCACAGGACGGACGCTCTAGTTCACAGTTCACGGTTCACAGTTCACGGCACAGCGCTCACGGCGGTAGTTCACAGTTCACCGCGCGAACGCTAGTAGTTCAGACACAGTCCATGTCCATGCGCGTTCAAGACCCGGCGGCATTGTTCACAGTTGACAGTTCACTGTTCTGACGAACGCGCCGTTTCGCAGCCGTGCGCGCGTGATGCGGCTACCAGGACCGAGTTCACACCGCACAGTTGTGACGCGCCGTCTGCTAACGAGGTCTCAATCGTGAACAACTCTGATCCTTGTGAACGCCGAGTATCCGTTCACTCAACCGGACGCTAGCGCGGCCGAGTGGCCGCTGAACACTGACCGCGTCCGTCCAGCCGCGATCTTCTCGCAGATCGATCCCGATGCGGTGTGGGCTAGCTTCTGTCAGTGAACTGCACCGTCAGTTGAACTGCAAACTGTGAACTGCAGCGTGAGTCTCAACTGTGAACTTGCATCGTCGTCGCCGCTGTGAACTGTGAACTAGAAGCGTCAGCCGCAACTGTGAACTGTGAACGACAAGTGTTGTCTGTGAACCTGCAGCGTGAGTCCCAACTGTGAACCGTGAACTGTGAACTAGAAGCGCAAGTCCCCTACGCCGTCACTTCCCCCAACACCTCCACCGCATTCTCGAGGGCCGCTCCCGACGCGGTGTTATCGAAGATGCACCACACCTCAGTGGCGGCCGTGGACGCCAGCAGGCGCGCAGCGAGGCGTCGAATGTAAGTCTGGTCGTAGCGCGACCAGTACATGCGCGGCGAGCCGTGCAGCCTGAAGTAGACGAGTCCTGGCCAGCCGTGCGGGTCCGCCGCGTCCGGTACACACGCGGGATCGGTCGCGACTCTGGCGACGCGGTGATCGGAGAGCAGCGCGTCCACGCGTGGCGTGAACCAGGTCACGTGGCGCGGCTCCAGCGCCACCATCCCGTCGTAGAGACTCCGCAAGACCTGGAAGAATTGCGCGGCCACGCGGCGATCGAACTCGAGCGACGGCGGCAGCTGCACGAGCAGCGGTCCGCGCCTCGCTCCCAGCCCGGCGGTCTCGGCCAGGAATTCTCCCAGTGGCCCGCGTGCGCGTCTGAGGCGCTGATCGTGGGTGATCCGCCTCGGCACCTTCACGGAGAACCGAAACTCCGGCGGCGTGGCGCCGGCCCATTTCTCGTACGTCCCAGGTTGATGGGGGCGGTGAAAGGACGAATTGATCTCGGCGCAGGGGAAGACGCGCGCGTAGCGCTGGAGATGCGTCCCCTCGCCGCCGCAATGCGCCGCCGCGGCGCGTGGGATCGACCAGCCCGCGGTCCCGATAAAGATGCGGGGCAAGAGACCGCTAGAACGGGAATACGGCGCCGATGCCGAGACGGAAGACGTTGCCGCCCCCATCGCTGAACACGCGAATGTAATCCGCGCCGGCACGGACGCCGACACGATCGGTCATCCGTACGTTGACGCCGCCGCCAAATTGCATGGCGAACTCGGTTGAGGACGAGCTGCCGTTGGCGGCCAGAAAGTCGATCGACCCGGTCGTCACGCTACCCGACACGGTGGCCGAGCCGTTCACGGCCCCGACCAGCGCCTGGCCGAACGCCGTCACGGGTCCGTTGCTGCCCGGCTGGAAGCGAACGCCACCCATGAACTCGTGCACCTTCAGGTCGCCGGTCAACTGGGTCGTGACGCCGCGAATCGTGATGCTCTGCTCGAGCGACTTGTAATTTCCGCCGGCCTGAATCACCAGCCGCAACGGCCTGATCAGCTCGGCACTGAGATCCGCATACCAGCCTTTCGCCAGCGTCTCGTCGACATTGCTGGCCACGTGCAGCAACTGATAGCCACCTGACACATCGACGGTCGAGCGCGTCTGCGCCTGACCGGGAGAAGCGGCGAGCACGACGAAGGCGAGCACACACCAGGGCAACAGTTTCATATCTGCATATTACCTTTCGTCCCCACGCTGCTCCTGCTGACTCCGCTGCGCAGTCGGCGCAACGTCTCGAGGTTCTGCACATCGTACGGGTCGGCCATGATCACGCCCGCCCGCTCCGACGACTTCGCCTTCTCGGTTTCGATCAGAATCGGCAGGTGCGCGAACCGCGGATCGGTGAGCAGTCGCCGGAACGGCTCCTCGCCCAGACACCCCTGTCCAATGTGTTCGTGTCGATCGACGCGGCTGCCGCACGGCTTCTTCGAATCGTTGCCGTGAAAGACGCGCAAGCGCTCCATCCCGACGATCTCGGTGAACGCGTTGAAGGTGTCGTGAAAGCCGGCGTCGCTGACGATGTCGTAGCCGGAGGCAACGAGATGACAGGTATCGAGGCAGACGCCGATGCGAGGGGAGCCGCCGACGTGATCGATGATGGCCGCCAGATGCTCGAACCGGTAGCCGAGCGTCCGCCCCTGTCCCGCCGTATGTTCCAGAATCACCATGGTCTTGCGTCTCGGCGCAGCACGAAAGGTCTGACGGATCGCGTCGCCGACCAGGCGCAGCGCGTCCTCCTCGGTGCCCGCGGTGCAGGTGCCTGGATGAATAACGACGCCGAGAAGGCCAAGGGCGTGAGCGCGCTCGAGCTCGTCGATGAACGCCGCGATCGATTGCTCACGCAAGACGGGATTGGTGGTCGCCAGGTTGATCAGATAGCTGGCGTGCGACACGGCCGGCATGATGCCGGTCTCGTCCAAACGTATGCGGAAGCGTCGTATCTCGGCGGGATCGAGCGGCGCGCCGCGCCACTGGCTGCCGTTCTTGGTGAAGATCTGCAGCGCCTCGCATTCGTGCACTGACGCGCGATCGACCGCTCTCGACACACCGCCCGCCACCGACATGTGGGCCCCTATTCGCACGAGTCTCCGTTCATCAACGCCTTGAAGTCAGTCTATAGGACATCCGAGCGACGGCCTGTTCTGCTGTAATAGCAAGATGGAGATGAGGTTGCTTGGACGTTCGGGCATCAGCGTGTCGGCGATGGGGCTCGGCTGCATGGGGATGTCACAGAGCTATGGGGTTCGCGACGATGAGGAGTCGATGCGGACGATCAGGCGCGCGCTTGATCTGGGAATGACGTTCTTCGATACCGCCGACGTGTACGGCGACGGTCACAACGAGACGCTGCTCGGCCGCGCGCTCGGTGACAGGCGCCGCGAGATCGTGCTCGCGACCAAATGCGGACTTCGGATCGAAGCCGGCGCGCCGATCGCCGTCAACGGCCGGCCCGACTACATCCTGCAGGCCTGCGACGCAAGTCTCAGCCGGCTGGGAACCGATGTGATCGATTTGTACTATCTGCACCGGATCGATCCCAACGTGCCGGTGGAGGATAGCGTCGGCGCGATGGCCTCGCTGGTGGGTGCCGGTAAAGTCCGTTACATCGGGTTGTCTGAAGCGTCGGCTGCAACGATCCGGCGCGCGCATGCGGTGCACCCGATTACGGCGCTGCAGAGTGAGTACTCGCTCTGGTTCCGCGAGGCGGAGGACACGGTGATTCCTGCCTGCCGCGAGCTCGGCATTGCCTTCGTGCCGTTCAGCCCACTCGGCAAAGGATTCCTGTCAGGGCTGGTTTCCAGCGTCGGCGAGCTTCAGGAAAACGACATGCGGCGGACGGTGCCGCGGTTCCAGGAGTCGAACCTGGAGCAGAACCTGAGGCTGGTCGAGCCGTTACGCAAGGTGGCGGAATCGCTCAAGGCGACGACGGCGCAGGTGGCGCTCGCCTGGGTGCTCGCGCAGGGGCGCGACATGATCCCGATTCCCGGCACCAAGCGACGGGTGTTTCTCGAAGAGAACCTCGCCGCACTCGATCTGCACCTCAGTCCGGCGATCATGGACGAGTTGAACCGCGTGTTCGCGCGCGATGCGGTCCAGGGCGCGCGGTATCCGGACGCGATGATGCGCCTGGTCGATCGCGACCAGCCGTAGTCAGTCTAGTGATGATGCTCGACCGGAGTCGCCCCGTTCGAGCGCGTGGCGCGGAAGCGCAGGAACACGTGAAACGACAACGGTGAGCCGTACGACTCCTGCAGGTTGTCCGGCACGGCGTAGCCGGTGATGTCGGCGCCGACCGCGATGCTGCCGGATCGCGCGCGGATCGCCTCGCGCATGTAGCCGAGCGTGAACGCGCTCACCGGCGACTGACGATGGCGATGGAAGACGCCACGGGGGTGGAAGCCGGCATCGAGGATGTCCTTGGCGACGTTTTCCGCCCGCACATAGAACTCGGTCTCGGCGCTCCTTCTGATCGAGGCCTCGAATAAGTACGCCTCGAGGTTGCCGTGAATCTCGCGGTTCTGGCCGAACGCCGCCATCCACGAGATACCGCGATCGACGCCGGCGCTCGTGTAGGCGAGCGATGCGGTGGCGCGTTTCGCGTCGTACGGGCTGGTGATCTCCGGCTGTGTCAGTTGCGCCGCCGATACCTGCGCGGACCACGGACCGCGGTTCCACGACAGCCGCCCTGCGACCGAATCGAGCGCGCCTAGATCCAGATCGAGACGGTTCTCGTCAGGTTCGCGGCCGTGAAACCACGACGCCTCCGCCGTCCAGCTGCCGGCGCCAACGCCACCACGCAGCACGCCAGGCGTGATGTGGGTGGAGTCGAGATAGTGATGCGACAGCGGCGCCTGCGGGTTATCGCGTGCCGACGGCCGGTGCATGAACGGTGCGGGGCCGAGCGACGGAGAACCCACGATATCGGCCTCGGCAAGGAGCGTCACACGTCCCACGGGATGGCGATAGTCGCTGCCGAGCGCCATCAGCAGATCGTGCGGGTGCTGGTAGTCGATCAGCGGCGCGCTATGGAACGTCTCGCCGGTCTGAAACACCTGCGGCGAGCCAAGGTCGTGCAGCGTCATCGCCTCCAGCGACACCATCGTCTGGGCGCCAATGCGGCCGCGTCCCGCGGGACGCGCGAGAGCCGCCGAGATCCAGTTCTGCGATTCCCAGGCCTGGAAGTCGGTGAACTTCCGGTGCTGATAGTTGAAGCCGAAGAACGCGTTCGAATCGACAGTCCACGTCCAGGCGGACAGCGGCCCGGCGGACGGCGCAGCGGCCTGCGACCCGGCGGTGTCCGTCGCGTTCTGTGCGCTGGCGCTCGTCGCAACAAGCAGTATCAAGAGTGCGGTGAGAAGAGAAGTCACTGGATCACGATCCGGCCAGCCACGTACGCCGAATGGGCATGGTCGTGATAATCGCACGTGCGGGCCATCGGCAGCGGCGCGGTCGCACGGCTCTGACCCGGCGTCAGAAATCCGGCGGCGTTGATCTCCAGACAGTCGGGATGCGCGGGATCGACGCCGCCAGAAATGTCGTGCGGGATGCTGTCGTTGTTCACGAAGGTGACGCGCCCACCAGCCGCGACGATCACCTCAACCGGACTGACCCCGCTCGAGCTGATGAGCACGGTGGCCGTCAAAGATGGCGGAGCAGGTTGCGGTGCTACCGGCGGCGGTGCGGCAACCGCAGGTGGGTTCGGTGTCGGCGATGCCGGTCCCGGTGTCCCGCTGCCGCACGCGCTCAGCAACGCCGCGGTGACGACAAGAGTCGAAAACGATTTTCGTGTGAGGTAAACGCGCCGCCGTCGATCAAGGCGTTTTTCCCATGTGGGCATTCCGTGGCGGCTCTCAAGCGAACGCCATGCCCGACGCCCGCCGCGAGCCCGCAGTAAGATGGTCGGCGGTCTTGATGCGGCAACTCGCAGTCGTGGTCACCCTCGTTCTCTGCGTCGCGGCCGCCGCGTCCGCGCAGTCGCAGACCAACGCGCAGGATCTTCGTCGTCTCTCGCTCGAACAGTTGATGCAGATCGACGTCGTGCTGGTGGCGCGGCAACCCGAACCTGCCGGGACCGCCGCCGCGGCGGTGTCGGTCGTCACGCGCGACGACATCCGCCGCTCCGGGGTCACCACGATCGCCGATGCGCTGGGGCTTGCCGAAGGCTTACACGTAGCCCGGTTCAACAACGGCACCTGGTCGATCACCGCTCGCGGATTCAACGGCAGTACACCGAACAAGCTGCTCGTCATGATCGACGGGCGCACCGAGTTCACCCCGCTCTTCACCGGCGTGTTCTGGAACATCCTCGACTACGTGCTCGACGACATCGATCGCATCGAGGTCATTCGCGGCCCCGGCGGGACGCTGTGGGGCGCCAACGCCGTCAACGGCGTGGTGAACATCGTCACGCGCAGCGCCGCCGACACGCACGGCACTTATGTCTCGCTGGCATCTGGCAATGAGGATCCCGGCATCGCCGAAGTTCGATACGGCGCCGGCACGCCGGCGCTCAGCTACCGGATTTACGGCAAGTTTGCCCAGCGGGACGCGCAGCTGTTCTCGACCGGCGGCGCCTCCGGCGACACGCGTCGGCGCGGCCAGGCCGGCCTGCGGCTGGACGGTACCCGAGGTCAGTACTCGTGGATGACGAAGGCGGATCTGTTCCACGGCGCCGACGAGTTCATCGATCGCGACGACGGCGAATGGACCGAAATCGGCGTGCAGAGCAGTGTACGCCGTCAATACGCGGGCGGCGCCTCCGTGCAGGTGCAGGCGTATTACCGGCGCGAGTACCGCAACATCGAGCGGCAACTGACGCACCACCTCGACACCGTCGATATCGACTTTCAGAACGGCATCCCGGCCGGCACGCGCCACAACGTGATCTGGGGCGCGGCGTATCGCCGCAATCAGGACGCCACCTTCGGCAGCGCGGCCTTCCACTTCGAGCCCGCCAATCGCACTTACCCGGTAGCAGCGTGTTCGCGCAGGACGAGGTGATGCTGCGACCCGACACGGTGTTTCTGACAGCGGGGATGAAGTTCGAACACAACTCGTTCAGCGGCGGCGACTGGCAGCCGAACGTGCGCGTCAGGTTTCTCCTCCCCGCCAACCAGGTGCTCTGGGGTGCCGTTGCCCGCGCTGTCCGGCGCCCGACGCGCTTCGACGATGACATCGTGGTGACGGCGCCGAACGGCTTGCCGCTGATTCAGGGCAGCGACGACTTCAAGTCGGAAGTGATGCGCGGCTGGGAAGTCGGCTACCGTGCCCGTCCCTTGCCGACCGTGTCGACCGACGTGACGGTGTTCATGCAGGACTACGATCGGCTCCGCAGCCAGGAAGCGCCGATCGGCAGCCCGATTCCGTTGACCGTCGGCAACACGCTGAACGGGCAGTCGCGCGGCGTCGAATTGGCGGTCAACGTGGTGCCAGCCAGCTGGTGGCGCGTGCGAGGCAGCTACACCTATCTCAATACCGACATCACGCGCGATCCGAACAGCCGCGACGTCAGCGGCGGTGTGAACGAACGCAACGATCCGTCTTACCTCTTCAGTGCGCGCGCCAGCGTCGATGTGGGGCGCAAGGTGGAACTCGACGGATGGCTGCGGCGCATCGATCACCTGCCGAACCCGCCAGTGCCTGCCTACACCGAGTTGAACGCGCGAGTCGGTTGGAAGGTGAGCCCGGCGCTGGACCTCGCGCTCGTCGGCCAGGACCTGCTGCACGCGCACCACCCGGAATTCGGCACGCCGATCCCGCGGCGGATCGAGTTTCAGCGCAGCGTGCGCGCGATGCTGACCGTTCGCCTGCCGTGAGCGTCAGCGCGACTCGTCGTTCCAGTGCTCCGCGATCTGCGCGCCGCGGAAGCGGAACGCATCGAACGTAAAGTGGTCCCAGTTCCGTGACGGTTCGTCGGGATCACGCATCACCTGCTTCCAGACGATGCTGACGTAGTCGCAGTCGGCAACGGCGTGATCAACGACGCGCGGCGAGCCGGCGTCGGGCTCGGGCGGGCGTGGCACGAGCAATCCCTTCTGCGTGTGATCGACGAAGTCGCTGGCGAGCTTCGCGCGGACGTTCCGCGTGACGTTGCCTTTGGCGAACAGCGCCAGCGCGGTCTTTTTGTTGGCTGCGGTTTGATCCGGCGTCACCGTGCACGTGCCTGACGGTTGCGGCACTGGTGGTGTGGCGGCTGGCGCATTGCCGCCACCGCGCTGTCCGCCGCCTTGTCCCGGTGCTGGCGCCGGAGGCGATTCCATCCATCCTCGAGTCAACCGCACCTGATCCCAGTGTTCGGAAAACTTGTCGCCACGGACGCGAAACGATTCGAACGCGTACGCCTCATACGTGGAGCCTGGTGCCGTGGGATCGGGACGCATGCCGCGATAGACGGCGTGAATCAGATCGCCGTCCTGCAGGATGATGATCGGATTGCGCAGCGGGATGCCCTGCAGTGCCACGAGCTGGATGCGGCGCGACGCGGCTTCTGCCTGCGCGGCCACCCAGGCCTGATTGCCCCTGGCGCCCGTGACGGCGTCCATCTTCAGGAAGCGCGGGTTGTGCTGCACGTAGTCGGGCGTCATGTACTGCTCGGCGCGCGCTTCACGTGTGCCGGTAAATCCGAAGAACCCGATGATGAGCTGCTTCTGCGGCGACAGCGCTGGTGTGCCCTGCGCGACGAGTGCGGCAGCCAGAACGCTTGTAAGAATTCGCACGACCATTCCTCCGCCGAGCCGTGCCCGGCGAGCGGGACTGTAGCACATAGCGGATCGATCTTTGCGTTTACACGTGGGCAATATGCCCTCGACCCGCCGGCGGAAGGTGTCCGCCGTCGTCCGCACGACATTCAAACTCGACTCGTTACGCCCCGGCCAGCAGGCCGTCATCGACGCGGTGCTCGCCGGCGAGCACACGCTGGCGATCATGCCGACCGGTGCAGGGAAGTCGCTCTGCTATCAGGTGCCGGCGATGATGATGCCCGGCATGACGGTCGTCGTCTCGCCGCTCATCGCCCTGATGCGCGATCAGTTCGACAAGATGTCGGCGCTCGGCATCGAAGCGGTGCAGGTCAATAGTGCCGTCGCGGCGAGCGAGATCCGCCAGGCGCACGCGCGCATCGGCGATCGGTCGGTCGAGTTCGTGTTCACGACGCCGGAGCAGCTAGCGTCGGCCGATCTTCGCGCGCTGCTGAAGGACGCCGCCGTCGACCTGCTGGTCATCGACGAGGCGCACTGCATCAGCCAGTGGGGCCACGATTTCCGTCCGGCCTACCTCGAGGCGATGACCGCGATCCACCCGCTCGGATCTCCAACAGTCCTCGCGCTCACGGCGACGGCGCCGCCCGAAGTCGTTGCCGACATCGAGAAGCAACTTGGACTCGGACCGCTCCGCGTGATCAACACCGGTGCGTATCGGCCCAACCTCTCGTATCGTGTCCGGCCCGTCTCCAACGACACCGACAAACAGCGCCAGTTGATTGAGACGCTCCGCAGCCTCAACGGCGCGTGCATCGTCTACGCCGCCACGGTCAAGCACGTCGAAGAGCTGCGACAGTTGCTCGAGCAGGAAGGGCTCCCCGCAGTGGCCTATCACGGCAAGATGCGCGCGAGTGAGCGCAGCGAAGCTCAGGACGCGTTCATGAGCGGCGCCACGCCGCTGATTGTCGCGACCAACGCCTTCGGAATGGGCATCGACCGTCCCGATATCCGCGCCGTCGTTCACTACGACATGCCGGGATCGCTTGACGTCTACTATCAGGAGTGCGGTCGTGCCGGGCGCGACGGCGAGCCCGCCGATTGTGTGCTCCTCTTCCAGCGCAGCGATCGTCGTCTGCAGTCCTTCTTCATGGCGAACCGGTACCCGTCCGCCAACGACTTCACGGCGTTTCTGGAGGCCGTGCGCACGCTCGGCGCGCGACGCGCGTCCTTGAAGGAGATTCAAGCCGCTGCAAAGGGAGTGAGTGCCGGCAAAGTGCGCGTGATGCTGACGGCATTGAAGCAGGCTGGCCTGGTGCGGGAACTTCGCGGTTCTCAGTATGAGCTCAAGGCGAAGCTCTTTGACGAGTCGCTCGACCCCCTGATCACAGGCTACGAAGAGCGCCGCACGCGTGACCGCGACAAGCTCGAGCAGATGGTCATCTACGCCCAGACGGCGATGTGCCGAACTCAGCTGATGCTGCGCGCCCTCGGCGAGGAGCCCGGGTTCGACAACTGCGCAGCTTGCGACAACTGTCTGGGCGCCGCGGTGAGACCCGTGGCCGCCGCGGAAGGCGCGTCCTCACCGGCCGCGTGAGGTAGGAAATTCCGCCGACCGGCCTCGATCGCGAGCAGTCACCGGGCCCGATTGCCACCGTTTGTGGTGATGCTTTTGCTGTCGCTTCGGGTACGGTCGGGTGCACGTATGGATGAGTTGAAAGTTCTGGTTGCTGATGACGATGCCGATGCGCTGGGCAGGTGGGAACGACTGCTGCAGCCGTACAAGCTGTCGGTAATCACGGCAACCACGGGAACCGAACTCATCAAGGTCGCCTCGGTCAAACAGCCGGACGCCGTCGTGCTCGATCTCGACATCGCCGACGATCGTGCCTTCGAGCTTGCGCAGCAGCTCCGTGGACGAGGCCAGACTCAGCACATCCCCGTCGTCGCGGTCACCGCCCGCCCGCACTCGACGCTCGTTCAACGTGCGCTGCAATACGGCATCCAGGCGATCTTCATCAAGCCGTACGATCCCGGCGCCTTCGCCAACGAGATTGCCCGTCTGTGCGGAGTGGCGGCGGCGCGGCGCGTGAGCGGCCGTAATCCGCTGCCGCAATACGTGATCGTGCAGACGTCGATGTCCGGCCGACAGCAGGCCGCCGGTTAGCGCGCATTCACCGCTGCGACGCGATACGTGCTCGCTCCAGATCGGCGGGATAGATCCGATACACCAGCACCGCGCCGCCCACATCGTCTACCGGGCGGAAGTTGTCGCGCAGCCACTTGAACCGCTCCGGTTCGCCGCCCACACCTGTCAACGCATTCACGCCCACGAGAATCGTTCCCGTCGTCGGATGTTCCGGCTCGACGATCGCGTCCGGATGTGCGGCCAGATACTGCTGCAGGTAATAGCGAGTCTGTCCCCAGTCGAGATTCGAATCCGCGAACACGCGGTAGGCGAGCCGGCGCTGGCCGATCAATTCGTTGACGTAAGGGATGAAGTGCGGGAACTGGACCGCCATCGACGCGACGTTGCCGGCGATCGCAATGACGATGGCCGTGACTGCGAGAGGTGACCGCTGCGCGCCGGTACGAAGCAGACGCGCGGCGAAGACGTAGCAGAGCGGAAAGACGACCAGGTAATACCGAAGTCCGATCTGCGCGCGGTAGAAGAAGTTGAAGTAGACGACGTAGAAGATCAGCGGAACGAAGATCAACAGCTCGCGACGCATTTCATCGAACCGCGGTCGCGCTCGAATGAACGCGACGATTGCGGCGATCACGATCAACTGCGTTCCGATCGGCACCTTGAAGAGCGAGGCGTAGAGGTAATACCCGGCAAAGCCGCGACCGCGGCGCAGCTCGCCATTCAGGTAGATCGGACCGTACCCGTCGCCCGTCTGTTCCCGTTGCATCACCCAATCGAGACCTTCGAGGTACGGGTAGGGAAGCGGCAGCGGCGCCCGGGCGATCGGGCCGATCGATCTCTCGATCCGTTGGAACGTCTGTGAGCGGAGCGGGTAATCGGCCAGCGGCGTCCCGCTGCGGTTGAACAGGAACGCGGTGTTGATGATCGCGAGGCCGACGACGGCGATCAGCACGGCGACGGCAAGCGCGCGGCTGGCGCGGTGACGCAGGTTCGTGCGTTGACGCGCGCGGATCTCGTCGAGAATCGATGGTGCGAAGTACAGCGCTGCCGCCACGGCGACGAGCGGGTAGAGTGCCACCGCGGTGTACTTCGCGACCTGCGCGACGCCAAGCGCGACGGCGGCGGCGAGCCACGCCGTCCATGTCCCGCGCGCCAGCGCCCGCCACACCGCGTACAGGGCGAGCGTGATCGTACCGGCGGCGTAGACGTCGGTGGTGACGAGCTCCGAGTGGGCGAGCAGATTCGGATCCGTCACGTAAAGCGCGAGGGCGAGGAGGCCGGCGAGCGCGCCGTAGAGCTCCTGCGCCCAGGCCGTCACACCGAGCGCGACCAGGACCGAAACGGCCAGAGTGACGTAGCGTCCCGACCGGATACCATCCAATTCAGCGACAGATTGTCCCGAAACGCGGGCGAAAACGGCCGCGGGCGCGGCATTCAAGGCCGACAGCGGCATCTTGCTGTCGTCAAAACGGGTGGAATTGAGGGCGAGGATATTCCGGCCGTAGCGGAAATGACGGGGCTCGTCGTAGGTGATACTGAGATGCTGCATGCTGGCGACGCCGGCGAGGACGTAGCAGGCGAGCAGCGCGGCGACCGGGCCCCAGCGCATCGGGAAAGCCGAACCGTATCACAGACAGTCTGATACACACAGGTCGTCGCAGTTTTCGGGCACCAGGGAGGTTATGTGGTGAAGGCATTGCGTCGTGACGGATTCACACTCATCGAGCTGCTGATTGTGGTGGCCATCATCGGCATCATCGCGGCGATCGCGGTGCCGGGGCTGCTGCGGGCGCGGCAGTCGGGCAACGAGGCGTCGGCCATCGGATCGGTGCGTGCGATCAACAGCGCGCAGGCGACCTTTGCCGCCAGTTGCGGGGGTGGCGGATACGCGACGACGATGGCGGCGCTCGGCACGCCGCCGCCGATGGGCGTGCCCTTCATCGGGCCGGATCTGATCGGCGCCAACGTCGCGCCGGGCAAGAGCGGCTACCTGGTGAACAACGTCGCGGGAGGAGTGCAGGTGCTGGCCGCCGCGGCCACGTGCAACGCGGTGGCCGCGTCGAACACGGACTATCTCGTCACCGCGACGCCCGTGACCGTCGGCACCACCGGTCAGCGCTCGTTCGGCAGCGACGCGCGCGGCACGATTTTCCAGAACAGCACCGGCGCGATTCTGACTGCGCCGCTGGCGGTGGCGGGGACGGTGAGTATCCTCCAATAGGAGGGTCGGAGGGGATGGAGGGAGCGGAGTTGTTTTAACAGGAGGAACGGAGCAACGGAGATCTAACCTTGTCCACAACTCAAAGTTGATCCGAACGCTGCTGCGCCCACCCGCGGAATCCGCACGCGCAACCCGGGGTTCAACAGGAGGAACGGAGCAACGGAGATCGACAGTTCAAAATTGATTTGTCACTCCGTTCCTCCGTTGCTCCTGTTAACTTCCTTGCCTCCGTGCGCTCCGCTCCTCCCGAACCGTTACTGTGCGGCCCGCCGTCATCCCACGCGCGCCAAAGGCATTCAACAGGAGGAACGGAGCAACGGAGATTGGTAATCAAGAGTGATTTGTCCTCTCCGTTTCTTCGTTGCTCCCGTTAAGTCCGTTACCTCCATCCGCTCCGTTCGTCTCGAACAAGTCACTGTGCCGCGCGCCGTCATCGCCAGCGTGCAACAGGAGGAACGGAGCAACGGAGTTCGGCAATTCAAGATCGATTGTCATCTCCGTTCCTCCGTTGCTCCTGTTGCTTGCCCTGTTAACTTCGTTACCTCCGGCCCCTCCGCTCCCTCCTGAGTGCAGCAATTGGATTTGATTGCCGTCTCCGTTTCTCCGTTGCTCCTGTAAAAGAGGAAACCATCGCGGTATAGAACTCCGTTACCTCCGTCCCCTCCATCCCTCCGATCACAGATTCGTAATCTCCCACCCTCCGTAACCTCCGTAACGTCCGCACCCTCCACCGGTCGCATTTACCTGATCTATGCGCGCGCGCACCGACTGACCGCGCACGATCGGGACAGACCTCAACGAGTCACTGGCACAACGGTTGCGGTTTGACGCGCCGATGCGCGCGCCTTCCCCCCGGGACAGCGACGGACCAGACCTGTCCCTCGATCTCTGTCTGGCCGCCGCCAGCGACATACCGGTCCTCATCAGCGCCGCGCCCGACCACGACATCGAGGTCACGCGCGCGATTCACGGCCGCAGCGTACGGAGCGCGAGGGGATTGGTGATCGTGCGCTGCTGTGACGACGTCGACGGAACGGTGTTCGAGAACGGCGTCACGCTGCCGTCGGCCGCGGAACTGGCGGCGGGCGGGACGCTCCTGATCCGCGACGTCGATCGATTGAGCCCGGCGTCGCAGAACGAGTTGCTGGCGCGCCTGATGGATCGCGCGGCGTCGGATTCTGGCAGCCAGCGGCCGGCCGCGCGCATTGTGGCCGCCACGTCCGTCAGCCTGCACGAGCGGGTGATGGCCGGCGGCTTCAGCGAAGACCTGTTTTATCGCCTCAACGTGCTGCATCTGCGTCTACCGCTCGATGCAGCCGACTGGCACTTCGATGTTCAGGATGACACTATGGACGAGACTCTCGGGAGACGACGGATTGTGCTGGACCTGCCGGATGGGATGACGACGCCCGAGCCACTGCCGCCGCCAGTACGCGGCCGTGTGCTCGAGTTCGTGCCCGCCGAAACGCTGCCGCCGCGACCGGTGCCGGCGCAGACGTCGGCGCCGCGCACGATATCTTCAGCGCGCGCTCATCGCGAACGCGAATCGTTTGGTGGTCGGCTGATGCGCTCGTTTCGAAACGTCGAAGCGCGGCTGTTCGAGGCCGTCGAGCATGCGTTTCACGCGCTGCGCTCGGTGGCGGGCCGGTCGCCGCGGGATTCGCGCCGTGTCGTGCAGTGATCAGGTAGCTGCCGCCAGATAAGGCGGTGCGTCATCAGGCGGTCGCGCGACGTTCGAGCGGCCGCCACCCATCATCGGTTTTCAGAAAAGCTGTACAGCGGGCGATCGAGGCCATCTCCACGGCGTGGGCGATGGCCGTGGCCTCATCCGCAAAGTACTTGTCGATGTCGAGCGCCGAGGCGTAACGGCGGACGCGGAAGCGCATGTCGGCACGCGCCCCGGGTACCATCTCCGCCACGAAATCGCCCCGGTTGGGCTGATCCACGCGCCGCATTATACGAGCAGAGCCGCCCGGTCGAATAGCACGCGAGAGCAATCCCGCCAGCATGGGCGAGAGCCGCGTGGCAAACGCGTTGCAATTTTGGTAGGCATGCTCAAGGCGTTCGACATCCCACTCAGCTGGACCGAGCTGTTCAAGCGCACCGCGAAAGACACAAACGAAGACGATTGCCTCGGTCTGGCGGCGCAACTCGCGTATTACGCATTTCTCGCGCTGTTTCCGACCGTGCTGGTCGTGCTCGCGCTGGTCAGTTTTCTACCGGTAGATACTGTCATCGAGACGATGGTCAGTACGCTGCGACCGATCGTGTCTCCAGAAGTCCTCAGCTTCTTTGAAGAGCAACTGAGCCGCGTCGCCGAGAAGGGCAACACCGGCATCCTCACCTTCGGGCTTCTGGCCGCGGTGTGGAGCAGTTCAGCCGGCATGGTGGCGATCATCGGCAGCCTCAATCGCGCCTACGACATCGACGAGGGACGCCCGTGGTGGAAGGTCCGCCTGATCGCCATGCTGCTCACGGTCGCGCTGGCGGTGCTGGTCATCGTGGCGCTCGGCCTGGTGATGCTCGGGCCGACGGTCGCGGACTACCTTGGCGCAACCCTGCATCTGCACACGGCGTCCGTGTGGGCGTGGAAGATCCTGCAGTGGCCGCTGGTCTTCTTCATGGTGTCGACCGCCATCGGGCTGGTCTATTACTTCGCGCCCGACGCCGAGCAGGACTGGGTCTGGGTCACACCGGGCGCCGTGCTCGGCACGCTGCTGTGGCTCGTCGCCTCGCTGGCCTTGAAGTTCTACGCCGCCAACTTCGGCGACTACAACGAAACCTACGGCACGGTCGGCGGCATCATCGTCCTGCTGCTCTGGTTCTACATGGGCAGCTTCTCGATCCTCGTCGGCGCGGAGATGAACGCCGAGATCGAACACGCGTCACCGCACGGGAAAGCGCCCGGAGAGAAGCTGATGCCGGGGCAGAAGAAGAAGATTGGTCTGAGGGCGCGACGCGCGTACGAAGAGCGTCACGGTCAGGGGGATGGAGAGACCGACAGCCAGATTCCGGGAATGCCGGAGCCGTCGTTCGCGTATCAGAAGGCGTTGCCGCCACCGACGCACGTCGCGTTTCCGCTTCGCGCGCTGGCAACGGTGTGGGTGGCGGTGTCGTTCCTGCGCGCCTTCCGCACGCGCTCGTCGTGAACGCTGGTTACTGGACGGGGTCGAGCGCGATCTGGAACAGCCACGGCCACAGCTTGCCGGTGACGAACAGCAGGCCGCTGGTGCGATCGAACGCGATGCCGTTGAGCACGTCGGCGCTCGCGCCCGACGGCAGCAGTCCCTGCAGATCGATCCAGCCGGTCACGCGGCCGGTCTCGGGATCGATGCGCGCGATTCTGTCGGTCTGCCACACGTTGGCGTAGATCTGTCCGTTTACGTATTCCAGCTCGTTCAGCCGGACCACGGGTGCGTCGCCATCGACGACGTCGATGGTGCGCGTCGTCTGGAGCGACTCGGGATCGAGGAAGCGGATCTGGCTGGTGCCGTCGCTCATGATCAGCTGCTGGTCGTCGTGCGTCAGCCCCCAGCCTTCGCCGGGATAATTGAACTCGCCGGTCTTCGTCAGCGTGGCCAGGTCGTAGATGAAGCCGACGCCCGACAGCCACGTCAGCTGATAGATCTTCCCGTTGAAGATGGTGATCCCCTCACCGAAGTACTGCTCGGGCACGTCCACGCGGTGCACGACGGCGCCGGTCGGCAAATCCACGCGGCGCAGTGAAGAAGCACCGAGGAGACCGGTGCCTTCGTAGAGGACGTTGTCGAAGAGCTCGAGTCCCTGCGTGAAGGCGCCGGTATCGTGCGGGAACTTGGCGATCACGCGGTAGCCGTACGAGGTCGCCGCGCCCGCAGGAGGCAAAGCGCTCGAGACGAGCGTGCGCACGTCGCCGAGCGTGAGGTCCGACTGCTCGACGCCGTCGGCAGCGTTGAGCTTCAGAATGCCTTGCCCCTGTCCGTGCGGCACCCACTCACCGCTGGGCGACCGATCGACGAAGTAGATCGCGCGATCGCCGAGCTGCATCTTCGGCCAGCCCGACACGCGCATCCCGACCTCGCCGACTTCGCCGCCGTGAACGGTGACGTTCGCAGTGGGTGAAGGCTCGCCCTTCAGCGTCTCAGAGACCTGAATGACCAGGTCCGAATAGATGAGATGGTCGCCCCACGTGTTGGTTGCCATCCGCGCGCTGACGTCGGTGACGCTGCCCACGAAGATCCGCTGGCTCTCGTTTGTGCGGACCGCGACGTCGCTCGAACGGAGCTGAGCCGAGGCCACACCGACCATGAGCAGACTGCAGAGGGCGGTAGCGATTACCACCGGCAGTGGCCGGAAGGCGAAAAATTGCCGATTTTCCATGTGTTACAGGGTCCTGACCCAACACATGCAAGCATCGGGACTTGATGAGGATCAATGAAACGGGCAGCGTTGACCGTTTCGGGAGCGAAACGCGCGGGGCTACGGCGTCGTCGCGCCTGGCGTTGAGCCCAGCAGCAAACGTTCTACGGCATCCTCAGCCGTGACGACGAGCGTCCATGACGAAGTGCCGTTGCGCGCCAGCCCCGTCACGACGAACCCGTTTCTGAGGAGCGAAGCCGCATAGATTGCCTCGGCGCCGCCGACGTCCCACGCCGCACCGTCGTTGTTGTGCAGGGTATGCGGGCCACTCGACGTGCGCAGCGGCGGAATCGCCCGGTCCCGGCTGTCGAGCACGACGACCCGCTCGCAGTCGACGAATCCGCGCGACCGCGTGTCGACGCAGGTGACGGTGACCTCGTCGCGCCGCAGCTCGGCGGCAGGCATATAGTCCGCGCCGCTCGCCAGCGCTTTCGCGCTCTCGCGAACGATCACCTGACGATTGCTGGAGACAACGAGAATCGTGTCGCCGCCTCTGGCCCCCGAGCGACGGCTGACATCGGGAAAGTCGGAGCGCTCCTTGCCGAGCGCGATGAGCCTGGCGACGAGTGCCGGCGGCATCGGCGGACCGGTGCGGGTCGACGCCGCAGGGCGGGCAGCCGCACCCGCGCGGCCGGGGGTCTGCGCGGCGACCAGCGTCGCACACGCCACCACAGCCATGACGGTCACACCCAGCCTCGTCGGTCGGGACATCCGCCAAATAGTAAACCAGCAGGGAACGGGCTAGAACGGGAGGGCGAGAATCTGATCCGTGGTCATTGCCGCGACCTGCGTCGAGGTAATCGCCTGCAACTGACCGGTGGTGAATGCCGCGATCTGCGCGGTCGTCAGGCCATTCCTGATCTGTCCGGTGGTCAGCGCCCGGAGCTGCACGGCGGTCAGCGCACGGATCTGCGTCGACGACAGCGCGCTCAGATTGGTGGTGCTGAGCGCCGGCATCTGCGCCGCGGTCAGCCCTGCCAGATCAGCGGTGCTCGCCAGGAGTGCGGCGACCTGGGCGGTCGTCATCTGGGCGAGGTCGGCGGTCTCGATCGCCTTGATCTGCAACACCGTCAGGCTGGCGACCTGCGCCGTGTCGAAGGCGCGCATCTGATCGCTCGTCAGCGCTTTGATCTGCGCGGTGGTGAGCGTCTGGATCTGGGACGTGGTCAACGTGCCGATCATCGCGGTGCTGAGGGCGGCGATCTGCGGCGGCGTCAGCGCGGCGACGCCGCCGGCTGCGGCGATGAGCACCGGCGCCTGCGCGGTGGACATCTGCGCCAGCACGGCCGGACTCAGGGCGCGCGCCTGCGCGGCCGTCAAGCTGCCCATCTGCGTGCTCGTCATTGCGGCGGCCTGCGCGGTCGTCAGCGCCGACACCTGCGCCGTCGTCATCGATCGGATCTGCGCGGTGGTGAGCGCGTTGACGTTGTCGGTGCTGAGGACGCGGACCTGATCGGTCGTCAGCGCACCGACGCCGCCTGCCGCGGTCATGAGCACCGGCACCTGCGTCGTCGACATCTGCGCCAGCGCGGCCCCTTCGATCGCGCGCGCCTGCGTCGTGGTCAGGCTCCCCAGCTGCGTCGTCGTCAATGCCGCTGCCTGATCGCTCGTCAGCGCTTTGAGCTGCGCCGTCGTCAGGGATCTGACCTGCGCCGTCGACAGGGCGTTGATGTTCGCCGTGCTCAAGGCGGCAAGTTGCGCCGTGGTCAGCGCACTGAGGTTGGCCGTGGTGGCAACGAGGACGCCGACCTGCGTCGTCGACATCTGCGCGATGTCGCTGGCGTCGATCGCCTTGCCCTGCGGAATCGTCAGGCTGGCGAGCTGCGCGGTCGTCATCGCATTGATCTGATCGCTCCTCAGTGCTTTCACCTGCGCCGTCGTGAGCGCGCGAACCTGCGCGGTCGAAAGCGCATTGATGTTCGCGGTGCTGACCGAGCCGAGCTGCGACGTGGACATTGCCGCCAGGTTCACCGTGCTCGCCAGCAGCGCGCCTACCTGCGTCGTAGTCATCTGCGCCAGATCGGCTGCTTCGATCGACTGGGCGTGGGTAGCGGTGAGACTCCCGAGTTGTGTGGTGGTGAGCGCCTTGGCCTGATCGCTCGTCAGCCCGATCATCTGCGCCGCCGTGAGCGTTCTGATCTGCGTGGTCGACAGCGCGGCGATGTTGGCCGTGCTCAGTGCCGCCAGCTGCGCCGTCGTCAGTCCGGCGAGGTTCGTGCCGACGCCGAGCAGGACGGAGATTTGCGCGGTCGAGAGCTGTGCGAGGTCGCTGACGTCGATCGCTCGCACCTGCGACACGCTCAGGCTGGCGAGCTGCGTGGTCGTCAGCGACGTCACCTGGTCACTCGTGAGAGCCGCGACCTGCGCCGTCGTCAGCGCCTTGATCTGTGCGGTCGTCAGCGATCGGACCTGCGTGGTGGTCAGCGCGGTGACGTTGGCGGTGCTGAGCGCCGCGATCTGCGCGGTCGACAGCGCCGTGATGCCGCCGGCGGCGGAAATCAACGCCGGCACCTGCGTGGTCGACATCTGTCCGAGCGTGGACGCATCGATCGATGAGGCCTGCAGCGCGCTCAGGCTGCCGATCTGATCGGTGGAGAGGACCTGGCCCTGCGCGGTGGACAGCGCGCGAATCTGTGCGCTCGTCAATGCGGCAACCTGCGCCGTCGTCAGCGCTTGAACGCTGGCGGTGCTCAGCGAGCGAACCTGATTGGTGGTGAGGGCACCGATACCACCCGCGGCCGCCAGCAGCACCGGCAGCTGCGCGGTCGACAGTTGTCCGATCGCGCCGCCTTCAATCGCCTTAGCCTGTGCGGTCGTCAGGCTCGCGAGCTGCGTCGTCGTCAGCGCCGGCGCCTGATCGCTCGTCAGCGCTTTGAGCTGCACGGTCGTCAACGCCGCGAACTGCGTCGTGGTCAAGGCGTTCAGGTTTGCGGTCTTCAGCGCGGCGATCTGTGCGGTCGTCAATGCGGCAATGTTCGCCGTGGTGCCGAGGAGGAGGTCGACTTGCGCGGTCGACATCTGCGCCAGATCGCTGGCGTCGATCGCTCTGACCTGCGCGGTGGTCAGGCTCGTCAGCCACTGATTGGAAAAGCCGGTGAGCTGATCGCTCGTCAACGCCTTGACCTGGAGCGGCGTCAACGCGCTGACCTGCGAGGTGAGCAGGCCGCTGCTGTTGTAGATCTGCAGCGCCTGCACCTGCGGACCGCTGAGGACGACGAGGTCCCGCGTTTCGATCGCGGCGATCTGAGCGCTACCCAGTGCAGCGACCTGATCCGTCTTCAGCGCCTTGAAGTCGGAGCTGTCCATGGCCGCGATCTGCGCGGTCGTCAGCGCGGCGATCTGCGTCGAGGTCATCCCCGTGATGCCGGGCATCATGGGCGGCACCTCGCTGACGATCTCCCGACACGGCGCGGACGGGCCGCCGACACGATCGGCGTCGCCGGCATGCGGGTGCTCGACGCACAGTTCAAGTTTTTCGAACGAACTGACGATTGTTTACGCCCGCTCGCCGCAGGTGGACCCATCCACCGGACGGAATTACAAGAACCCTACCAGCGACGCGGACCCGCACGCGACGCCTGAGGCGCGTCGTGCCGACGCAGTTCAATTCCCGCTGCGGGCAGACCGCCAGCCCGGCTCCGACTCCGCACGCCGGAAATCTCGCGCCGCGTACGCTACCGGTGTCGTCGCGAAGGGGCATCGCGCACGACAGCCATCACGGCATGCACCGCCGCAGCTGATTCGCACGCCACGGATCGTGCGCCGCCGTCGCCCGGCCGACGGTATGCCCGCGAAGTAACTGCACGCAGAGATCGCTCTGCGGGTGACGCCGGACGGGCGCCCGACCGCGCGGAACCTACTCCTGACGCAGGATGGTCATCGGATGTGCGCGTGCGGCGCGCCAGGCAGGTAGCCAGCATGCGAAGACGGAGATGACGATGACGAGCGTCGCGATGGTGGTGAAGGTCAACGGATCCTGCGGCTCGATGCCGAACAGCAGCCCCTCCATGATCCGCGTGCCGACCAGAGACGAGACGACGCCGATGCCGACGCCTGCGGCGACCAGAATGAGTCCGTGACGGACGAGCGCGCGCGTCACCTGTCGAACGTCGGCGCCGAGCGCCGTCCGCAGCCCGACCTCACGACGTCGCATGGCCACCGAGAACGACACCAGGCCGTAGATGCCGATGGCCGCGAGCAGCAATGCCGTGGCCGCGAACGCGCCAAGCACGATCGATTGCTGCCGGCGATCGACCACCTGCAGGTCGATGATGTCGTTCATGGTGCGCACCGCCGCAACCGGCTGCTCGGGATCGACCCGCGCGACGACCTGTCTGACGGTGTTGACCAGGCTCAGCGGATCGCCGCTGGCGCGGACAACGAGGTTATCCGCCGCGAAGCCAGACTGCGACGCCAGCAGATACATGCCCGGCTTCTGCCTGGTCTCGTAACCAGCCTCCCGAATGTCCGCGACGACGCCGACGACCGTCATCCATGGCGCGTCGGCATTCGTGAATCCGACGCGGTGGCCAAGCGCACTCTGGTTCGGCCAATGGAGGGTTGCGAACATCCGGTTGACGACCACCGCACGCGTCGCGTCCGCCGCATCGCGCGCTTCGGGCAGCCGGCCTTCGAGCACCGTGGCGCCGAGCGCCTCGAGGTATCCGGGCGTGACCACACGAATGAGCGCGTCGCCAGGTTCGGGCTCGCTGCGACCATCCACGCGATAGCCCGTCGTATTGCCGCGGCTCGTGAACGGCAGCGTCGAGCCGAAGCCGGCGCTCTCGATCCCAGGCGTGCCGCGAAGACCGTCGAGCACCTGTTCATAGAATCGATTCCGACGCGCCGCGTCGTAGCGCGGAGCCGGAAGGGTCGTGTTCGCCGTAAGAACGCCGTCGGGCCTGAAGCCAATCTCAACCGAGCGCACGTTGGCGAGGCTCTGCATCATCAGTCCCGCGCCGACGAGCAGCGCCACACTCGCCGCAATCTGCACTGTGATGAAGACGGATCGCATGCGGAAGCCGCCGCCGAGGCCGCCACCGGTCGACTTGAGGACGTCGTGCAGATCGACACGGCTCGCACGCAGCGCGGGGAGAACGCTGAAGCCTACGCCGATGGCGAGGGATATCGTAAGCGCAATCAGCAGCAGGCGGGTATCGAGGTGCGGCACTGCGCTGGCCGAGAGACTCGGCGGAACCAGCGCCGTGAGGACGTCGAGGCCGGACACGGCGACGAAGATGCCGAGCGTGCCGCCGACCACGGACCAGATCACGCCTTCGATGATCATCTGCACCACAAGCCGCGAGCGCCCGGCGCCGAGCGCGACACGAGTGGCCAGCTCACGACGACGGGAGGCGGCGCGGGCGACGAGCAGATTGGCCAGATTCGCGGCCATGAGCAGCAGGAGACAGGCGGCAGCGACGCTGAGCATGACCAGTTGCCGGGCCGTGTTGCCGAACACCTCCTCGGGAATCGGCACCAGCGCCACACCAACCCTGGCGTTCTGCAGATAGCTGCGCGCGAGGTCGGCCGCGATGCCCGTCATCTCGCGACGCGCGTTGTCCAGATCGCCGCCCGGTCTCAATCGCCCGACTACATTCAGGTAATGCGCGTTTCGCTGCGCCCATTGATCCGGAGGGAGTGCGAGCGGGGCCCAGAACTCCATCTCGCGATCGCGAAAGACGAACGAGGGTGGCATCACGCCGATGATCGTGGCGGGCGCATCATTCATCATGATCACCGTGCCGATCGCTGAAGGAGCGCCGGCATAGCGGCGCTGCCACAGCGAGTGGCTGATCACGACCACAGGCGCGTTTTGGCGCTCTTCGTCGGCGGTGAAGGTGCGGCCGACCAGTGGCTGCACGCCGAGCACGCCGAAGAAGCTGGCGGTCACGCGGCGGCCGAGCACACGTTCGGGTCCGCCACCGCCGGAAAGGTTGGCTCTGGCCGGCGCGGTCGCAGCCATGCTTTCGAACGACCGGCTGCGATCACGCCAGTCGATGTAATTGGCCGGTGCCGGCGTGTTGGTCGGGAAACCGATGGCGCTCATGTCTTCCCACACCATCACGAGCCGATCCGGCTCGCGGTAGGGGAGCGGGCGCAGCAGCACGGCGTCGACCATCGACACGATCGCGCTGGTGGCGCCGATGCCGAGGGCCAGCGACAGCAACGCGACGAGCACGACGCCGCGATCACGGAGCATCGAGCGCACGGCGATGCGCGTGTCCTGGCGGAGCTGGTCGAGCCAGGCGAGGGCGTGCGAGTCGTGGTGGCGCTCCCGCGCGGAGGTGACGTTCCCGAACCGCCGCCGCGCTACGGCTCGCGCCTCGTCGGGGCTCATGCCGTCGGCGACGAGCTGTTCGGTTTCGAGCGCAATGTGCGCGTCTATTTCCTTGCTGAAGTCGAGGTCACGACGGGTGAACGGCCACATGATTCCGGCCTCCAGTGACTAGGCTTTTGCGGGACCGAGGATGCGGGCGATGGCGGTGCTGATGCGGCGCCACTGCGCTTCGCCCGACACCAGTTGCTTGCGGCCGGCGCGGGTCAGCGTGTAGAAGCGCGCTTTGCGGTTGTTGTCCGACACGCCCCATTCGGCATCGATCCAGCCGCGCGACTCGAGCCGCTGCAGCGCAGGGTAGAGCGAGCCGTGATCAACGAGCAGGACGTCGTCGGATTGCTGCTGAATGGCGCGCGCGATCGCCTGACCGTGATGCGGGCCGAACACCAGCGTCTTGAGAATGAGCAGGTCGAGCGTGCCCTGCAGCAGCGCGACGCGCTCGGCGTCGGCGAGTCGGGTAGACATTCGACACGAGCATAGGCACGCTTGGGTCGAATGTCAACCCAAGAAGGCATTCCACGCGCAGCCAACGCTCCGCGCGGCCTGCCGACGCAGTTCAATTCCCGCTGCGGGCAATCGACCGCCGGCGGCAGGCCCCGCCGGTACGTCCGCTAGACGACGCCCTGCCGCGTCGCGCCGAACGGCCGCTTTGCCGGCCGCTTGTAGGTCTCCTTCAACTTCTTCCGGTACTCCGGATACATCGTCTCCGCGCCGCCCTGCACGGCCTCGACGGGAATCCCCCACAGCTTCGTCATCTCATCGACGTTCGGGTTCTGCCCCGGCAGGTAGTGAGGCACTTTGCCGGACGGCACGCCCTCGAACGCCGTCGTGCACGGCACCGACGCGCGGTTCGCCTGATTGGTCGTGAGCGTCCACTCCTTCGAGACGTAGAGCGGCTCGGTCAGATAAACAGGATCGTCGACGCGGCCGGTCAGCGTCATGATGTCGCCGTGACGCGAGAAGCGCAGCGTCAACGTCGCACGATCGCTCTGCGGCGCGCGGCGATGGATGCGTCCCTGCGTCATGTGCGTCGTCGTCGTCGTCAACACGTCGTCTTCCCAGACGCCGGTCGTGAAGCCCTCGACGCGGTGCGGCGCATTCGCCGGCGGATGCGGACGGCCGTCCATCCAGATCACCATCGGCTTGGTGTCCTGAAATCCGCCGAGCACCCACGCGACGGTCGTTCCCGTCCGCAGTTCGTCCTCGCGCCAGATGTTCAGCGGCGCGAATCCGTAGGGGTAGTAGACCGGCGTGTAGAACGCGCACTGCCGTTCCGGCTCCGACAGTTGCGATTCGTCGTGGCTCAGCGTCCACGCCTTGCCGGCGTCGTTCAGCGGGATGCCGAGAAAGTCGAACGTGCGCCGATCGTTGGCGCCGCCGGGGCCGCCGCCTTCGGTGAACGCGGCGCTGTTCCAGCTGCCCGAGATCTCAATGCCTTCGAGCGCGTTGAGGTTTCTGATCTGTGCGGGGATGCCGTCGGCCGGGGCCTGGGAAAACGCCACCATGCCCGAGACGACGATCGCGATGGCCGTGCCTGTCAGTCGCCACATACTCACCACCTCGCCGAGCAGGGCGTCGGATCCCATCCGGCCGCGTCCGCCTGTTTCTTGAAGTGCGCCACGACGATGTAGTTGCGGTTGAGGAATTCGGGATCCTCGACCACGCTGGTGACGAACATCATCGTCGACCCATCACGTTCCTTGAAGACGTCGTAGTATTCGGTCATCGACGCGCGCTCGCCGTACGGCACACCGTTCTTGCGCAGGTAGCCGGGCAGCATGTTGGCCGTGGTGACCTTGAGATAGCGCGCCGTTGACGCGTTGCCACCGCCGCCACCGCGCCGTCGCGATTCCCACATCGCGGTCGAATCACCCTGCCAGCTGCGCTTGCCAGCCGGCGCCGGATTCTTCGCGAAGTGGAACACGCGCGTCTGGCTGCCGGCGTCGGTGTCCATGCGCAGCGTGTTGTCGTCCTGCCACGCGATGCGCAACCGCGTCGGTTGAAACATGATCGACGCCGCGCCGTAGTACTTGCACTCGTTGTGCGCCGCTTCGTCCCTCGCCGGATCCCACGCATCGGCGATCTTCGTCGCGGCCGTATTGAGCGGCATGTCGCGGTAATCGCCGAGCGGCGGCGGCACCATGCGGGTGCGCCAGTTGTTCGTAATCACCGAGACCCAGTAGCCGGTCGGATCGTACGGAGCCGAGGCTTTCGCGGTTGGCGGCGGCTGGGGTGTTTGCGCCTGCGGGGCAGCCTGGCCCTGCACTGGACCCTGCAGCGCCCAGAGGATCGCGGCCAGTGCGGCCGCGCTGCCGAGGACATGCACGTGTCTCATTTGCTCTTCTCGTTCGTCAGGCTCTTGTAAACCGCTTCCACGAACTGCGTCGTCGTCCACGGACCCGACGTCGCGCCGAAGCGTCCTTCCCACGCCTTTGCCGGCGCCGCGGCCTTGATCTGATCGAGCGTCATCTTCTTGTCGATCATGTATTTGATGGTGTCGGTGACGATCACGACCATGTCGCGGTATTCGACGACGTCGAGTTGCCGATAGACGCGACCGCGCGCGGGAATCACCTCGGTGCCGCCAGGCATGTCGGATGTGCTGATCGTCGCTTGCGGCGTGCCGACAAACGGGCCGGGCGGGATCGCGAGTTCGATCACCTTGTTGAGCGCGTCGATCTCGCCCTGGATGCTGCCACCGTGTGCGAGATCAACAACGGGGAAGCTCATGTCGTCAATCACGTGACCGGCAACGACGACGTCGGACTTGCGGAAGAAGACCACCGTGTCGCCATCGGAATGAGCGGCGGGGAGGTGGAGGACTTCGATCCCTTCGTCGTTGAGATAAATCGACTTGCGATGCTCGGCGAACGTTTCGGTCGGCCACGCGGCGGTGGGGAATGGCGAGGCCTGCCCTGTGGGCGCGCTCATCGCATACATCACGTTCTCGTGCGACATGATGCCGAGGAGTCCGGGCGCCGTCGAGAATGTCGCGTTGCCGCCGACCGTGTCGGCGTCGGCGCTCGTGTTGAACACGTATCTAATCGGCTCGCGCGACAACGTGCGCACGGCCTTGAGCACGTCGTTCGCCGCCGCCTGCGTGCCGGTGTTGACGACAACCACGCCATCGGCACCGACTTGGACGCCAACGTTCGTGCCAGCGCCCGAGAGCATGTAAAAGTTCGGGCGGATCTGCAGGACGTCGATGCCACCGGTGGTCTGCTGCGCGCGACCGGCACCGGACGACACCAGCACAATCAGGCCGAGGGTGGCGCCGACCGTCCGTACGGCGATCCTCCACGTCCGGCCGCTAAAAATTGACGACACCGTTTCTCCTTCCATCGCTGAGGCCCAGCGGCAGGCGCGATACTTATACATCAGTGGGGCGCGGCAAATCCCCGAATTTGGTGAGCGGCGACGGCTTGCGGGGCCGCCGGCGGGTGCGTCGCGAGTAGTCGACCTTCCGGGCCTGGCTCCAGGCCGCGGAGAGCGCGGCGTTGTCGTGCAACGCGTTGGTAACGATGATGTCCAGCGTGCGAAGGGCGTCCATGCCGGCACTGAGGGCATGATCGATGTGCGCGGTGGCGACCGCGTGCGTCTGCTTGTTGCCGCGGCGCACGTCGAGTGCGCCCAGAAACGCGTCGAGCGACGCCTCAAGCTGCGGGATCACGTCGTCCGGCAGCCCGATATTGTGCAGATGGTCGCGTAGCGGATCGATGTTGTGCAGAAACACGTGCGCGGCGGTGACGATCCGATGGTCCGAGCGTGGGCGGGGGAGCCGGAAGAGCGCCCTGGCCTCGGGACCGAAGATGCGTGCCGCCTGACTGACCGCCAGCAGCCGCCGCTCGAGGTCCCGGCGGGCCGCCGCGCGCACCTTCGAGCCGGCGTGGCGCGCCGACAACCCGGTGACGCGGTGCGCGTTGATGTCGTCGACCGATCTGGCGATGATGTCGACGTATTGCGTCGCGGTTTTCGAGGCGATGACGTCACCGTGCTGCCCCGCGAACAGCCGGACACGCTGCAGCATTTCGAATTGACGTGCCTGGTTGGTCGTCACTGCGCACCTTCGAAGGCGGTTGCCGTTGCCGACGTGGTTTGCCTGTTTCCGACGAGGTGCGGACGATACACCGCTTCCCGCGCTGCACGCAACGGGTGTCAGGGTGCAAACCGAGAGAGTCGGGGACGTCCACTCGCGTGCCGATTGCGAATTTTGCGGCCCCAGTGCAGTTGCTGCGATGAAAACTGCGATCTGCGCGCGCCATTCTCGCCTGATCGCGTCTGCGATGGCGTTTTGTGCGAGGTGTATTGCGTTTTCTGAGATGTGCGAACTGCAACAGCGTCGCCGCGCGCGATCCGAGCAGCGCAGACAGCGTCCGGCGCAGGAAAAGGACGGCCCGGCGTCACAATGCGGCAATTGCGCTGACAAAACATCGCCGGTTGGACAGGAAAGAGCGTGGTGACGCGCGGTACGACACCGCGTAGCCGTCCGCAACGCGTTTCGAGCGATGTGAAGTGAGTTTTCTGTCAGGCACGAGGTCGCCGATGCTCTACACCCACGGTCATCACGAAAGCGTGCTCCGTTCGCACAAGTGGCGCACGGTAGACAACTCCGCGGGCTACCTCGCGCCGTATCTGAAGCCCGACGTCGACGTGCTCGATGTGGGATGTGGGCCCGGAACCATTACCGCGGACATCGGCCGGCGTGTCGCACCGGGATATGTGCTCGGTATAGATGTGTCGAACGACGTTGTCGACCAGGCGCGGCGCGATGCGGACGCTGGTGCGAACGTGGAGTTCACAGTCGGCGACATCTACGCGACAGAAAGCCTCGATCGCCGCTTCGACATCGTCCACGCACATCAGGTCCTTCAGCATGTGCCTGATCCGATTGCTGCCCTGCGGGCGATGACGCGGATGTGCAAGCCGGGCGGCATCGTCGCGGCGCGCGACAGCGATTACGGCGGTTTCCGCTGGTTCCCCGTCGAGCCCGCCATCGACCGGTGGCTCGCGCTCTACCGCACGATTGCGCGGCACAACGGCGGCGAGCCCGACGCCGGTCGCTTTCTGCTCGCATGGGCGCATGCCGCGGGTCTGGACGATGTGCGGGCGGGTGCGTCGGTGTGGTGCTTTGCCACGCGTGATGAACGCGCGTGGTGGGGCGGGTTGTGGGCCGATCGCATGACGGAGTCCGCCATCGCGCGGCAGGCGGTGAGCGAAGGCTTCGCCACCGTTGATGATCTGCGGGAGATCGCGGACGGCTGGCGCCGATGGGCAGCGCACCCGGACGGCTGGCTTGCGGTGCTGCACGGCGAGATCATCTGTCGCGCGCCTTCTGAGCAGGACGAGACATGAGCGTCGGTGGATGGCTGTTCGCGTCGATCTACGACCGCATGACGGCCGCCGTGGAAGCGGCGGGGCTGCGCGCGCATCGCGAGCGCCTGCTTGCCGACGCCACCGGGGACGTGCTCGAGATCGGTGCGGGCACGGGCGCGAATCTGCCGTTCTACCGCGATATCGCGACGCTCACCGTGACCGAACCCGAGCCGCCAATGGCACGCCGGCTCGCGGCACGGATCCGCGAGCAGCAGCGCACGGTCGAACTCGTCGAAGCGCCGGCCGAGCACTTGCCGTTCCGCGACGCGCAGTTCGACACCATCGTCTCGACGCTGGTGCTCTGCACGGTCGGTGATCAGGCCAAGGCACTCGCGGAGTTGCGGCGGGTGCTGAAGCCGGGCGGGCGTCTGCTGTTCATCGAGCACGTGCGATCGGATCAGCCGAGGCTCGCGGCCTGGCAGGATCGGCTCAACGGCATCAACCGCGTGATCGCGCACGGCTGCAACTGCAACCGCGCGACCGTTGATGCGATCCTCGCTGCCGGCTTCACCATCACCACGCTCGGTCGACGGGAGCTGCCGAAGGCGCCGCCGTTTGTCCGTCCGCTGGTGATTGGCGCGGCGATGCCGTGAGATTGTGCACCGGCACGGACCACGTTATGCATTGCGCGCGGTTTGAGCATGGCCGCGTCCGGCGAGCGAATCTCAACCCTCCGCGTCGAACTGGGAGAGGCGCGTCACACCGCGGCGGCCGTACGCCACGCGCTCAGCGTGTCGGGGCAATACTGTTTTGACGATCTGATCGGCTCGCAGCTCGCCGGCGTCGAACAGCTTCTCGATCTGGCCGACGCCGCCAGACGCGACGACTGGACCGAGGCGTGGCTCGATCGCGCGCAACGCACCCTCACACACGCGCGAGAAACCCTGGCGACGTGGACGTCGGCGGGAATCGCCTAGCCACGCGATGCGCGGCTAGTGAGTGAGTGGTTTTACTGGGGAATATCCAGTTTCGGTACGGCGATACACCCGATATCCAAACAAACGCGCCCCCTGGTGGGCATAGTGCAGCGCCGATTCCTCATCGGCGAACGACTGCGTGTCGCGCATGTCGTGACGAGTCACGGAATACCGCCCTGCGCCAACGGGTTCGATGATGTAGTCGCCCCGTTCGGGCGCCGCCGGTAAATCAAACACGTAGGAGTTACTCACGCAAGTCGGTTCGTCGGATAAACAGGCCATATGCGCCGGTTTGAGGGACGGCTGCGCGTGATGCATGGGTCGGGCCACGGTTGATGTGACAGCCGAGAGAAGGAGCTACGGTGGGAGCTGTTCCCATGCACCGGAGTCGAGGTCGAACACGAAGATCGTCCCCGTCGCCGACGCCGACATGCGCGCGAATTGTTCGGCCTGTTCGCGCCGGCCGAATCTCGCCGGCAACATGAAGTCGAGGGATGGTTGCTGCCCGTCCTTGAGGACGAACCACACCTCGAACCGCCTCGGATGGGACATCCGGTAGGTGATGACCGCAGTGCAACGTGACACGCCAAAATGCAAAGTTGGGGCACCGCCTGGCAGCGGTGAGAACGCGCCTCGCGCGGTTTACTGTGCGTCGACCGCCTGAAGGGCGGCCACGACCTCCACGAGATCGCGATACGACTCTTTGGCCTGGTGTGACCGGGCCTCGAGGTCGGTCAGGCATCGGCGTATCTCACGCAACGCGCTCTGATCGCCGCTTTTTCGATACTCTTCAATGCAGCGCTGTAACGCCGTGACCGAGCGGACCTGGGCTTCGCCAAGCGTCCGCAAATCCCACCCCATGGCCACGAGCACGTCAACTTGTTGGGTTCGGTCCATTGATAGGCGACAGTAACATGCAACCCTTCTCGGTCGATCCGTCGTGATTCGCGGCACGCGGAGCGCGCGCTCGTAAGCCTCGGCGTGGACCGCATCGCCGCCGCGTTACTGGCTCGCGGTGGGAATGTCGATCTCGATGAGAGAAGCGCGCGAGGTGCGGCTTGATCAATTTCCAGCGTGCCTGGCCGAGGACCACGACGCACAACCTCCGCCGCGCCAGATTTTGCTGATATTGAAGATTGCGGTCAGTTGTGATGAATACGTCAACGCCGCCGGATTCTGCGGCATCCAGGAGTTCGCCATTTTCGCAAGGCAGCCTTTATGCCGCGTAACGTACCGTTGTCGAGCAGCACGCGCATTCAGCGCGGCTCAAGGGACCCGTCGAAACCGCGTGCCGCGAACGGCAGGACAGTCTGCACTTGTTCCTTCAAGACGGGGAATTGCTCGACGATGTCATCGAGGGGTCAGTCCGTCCTCCAGATTCTCGAAGATGACAGCGACGTGAGGGCGTGTGCCTTTGAACACCCATGAAGGCTGACCTTATCGGGGATGCTTTCGACCGCAGGGCACTGCGACGAGTCGAGTGACGCCACAAGCCCTCCCGACTTCGCCATGGGCAGGCGAAGGGGTACGTCCCCACCGGGATTCGAACCCGGGTTTCAGCCTTGAAAGGGCCGCGTCCTAGGCCTCTGGACGATGGGGACCCGTGATGGTGACGCGCCGAGGCCGGCGCGAAACCCCTATTGTTGCATACCGCGCTCAGTTCCCCCGGCCGGCCGCTGGCTCGCCGCGGAAGCGGCCCACATACGCCGCCTTCGCCGTCGTCTTACCCGCCATCGCCTTGAGGAGATCGTCCCGCGTCGCCGTGGCCGGCAGATCGAGATTCGAATTGAGCGCGTAGAGCTCGAACACGTAGTGGTGATAGCGCGGACCGGCCGGTGCCCCCGGGCCCATGTAACTCGCCTGGCCGCGGATGTTGTTGCCCTGCACCGCACCCGCAGGAAGGCTTCCCTCCGGCCATCCGTTCGAGGACGCGGGAATATTCCAGGCCATCCAGTGCAGCACGTCGCCGGTGCCGCCCATCAGCGCGACGTCGAGGTCGTGCAGGATCACCGCGTAGCTGACGGTGCCCGCCGGCGCATTCGAAATCTTGAACCCCGGCAGCACGCTGGGGTTGCCGTTGGCCGACACATACTTCGGAGGCACGATGCCGCCATCGGGAAACGCGTCGGTCTCCATCAGCAGCGGCGGCAGGTTGAACCCGCCACGACCGCCACCGCCACCACGTCCCTGACCACCGGCCGGCGCCTGCGCCGCGAGCGTGACGCTAACCAGTCCGACGACCGACATCATCACGATCGATTTGAGAACGCGCGTTCGCATGGGTCAAGACTCCAACAGGCTGGACAAAATCTTGGCTGGTGCACGAAGGATGGTGAGCCCCCCGGGGATCGAACCCGGGACACCCTGATTAAAAGTCAGGTGCTCTACCACTGAGCTAGGGGCCCGATCGCGCCGCAACCGTAACGCCCAGAATTATAGCCTTCGCGCGCCGACATTTCGTTCTTGCCGGCGACCGATGGTCGCGCGCGGATGCGCCAACAGGTGTCGCGAGGCCAGGAACGGTTCTGAGGCGGCACGAACGTCGCAACGTGGACGCGAATCATGCCGACTCTGCCTGCCACTCGCACCCTCCGCACCGTGTGTGTGAGCGTCGTTTTCGGGGTGCTGCTGCTCACGACAGCCGCACCCGCGTTCGCCACCTCCATCACCGCCGGCTCCATCGTCGTGAACAGCAACTTCGGAAATCCGGAGGCGACGTTCAATCTGGTGGGCGACGATGGCGGCAGCCTGTCGGGACTGATCCGGGAGGCGGCCTTCGTGATCACGCTGTTTCCGTGTGCGGACCCGTGCTCGCATGCGATCGATCTCGGTGCCGCCGGCAGCAGCTTCGTCGGGTCGGACCCGTTCGGCGCCCACGGCAACGTGTTCGCGATCACCGGTCCGCCGATGGTGTTGAATAGCGGAGCCGGCACATACACGGCGCCTTTCAGTTTTACTGGGATGTACTGCCAGACGGCGGGAGGCGCGGGCGCTCCGCCGCATCCCTGCGTGACGGACTATCCGAGCCTGACCGGCGGGGGCATCGTGACGCTGCCGGTTTCGACGTTCACGTTCTCCGGCGGCCCGGCCGTGAACTATCAGATGGCCGGCCCTGCCACCTACACGTTCATGCCGATCCCGGAGCCCGCGTCGCTGCTGCTCGTGGGATCGGGATTGATGATGGTCGCGCGCCGGATCTCGCGCCGGTAGGGAAGCGGCTACAGCTCGGCGCGGCGCGGTTCGGAGCTGTCGGCGTGCGCCGGCAGGTGACCCTTGTACCAGCGCTTTGAGAACATCGACGCAGCCACCATGTCACCGAACACGGTGACGGCGTGGACGAGCGTCACCGGCTGAGCCTGGACGGTCACTTTGCCGGCGCGGATTGCCGCGCAGATGGCGTCGGGATGCGGTTCGGCGTCGACGAGCGAGAAGGTGGTGCCGAGTTGCGGCAACCGGTGCACGTCGCCGTTGCCGACCATCGGCCGGCCGTGCACCCGCGCCCATCGTTCGGCGGCGCGGTTGAAGTTCACGTGACGCGTGAACATCGCGTTGTACTCGACAGCATCGAAGAGATGCGCGTGGCGATCCATCAGCTCACGTCGAAGGCATGTGGGCGCGGGAAAGAACGCGTGCGGCGCCACCACCAGGCCGTTGTCGCGCTGCTTCAGGCGGGCGACGTCTTCGAACGACATCACGTCTTCGGTCCCACCGCGGAAATTCAGCAGCAGCACGTGCTTGCCGTGAATGGTCCGCTCGATGCCGGGAATCAGCGTCACGCCGCGCTCGCGCGCGAATGCCTGAAAGGGCGCGAGATCCAACTGCTTATCGTGCAGCGTGACCGCCAGGGCGTGATAGCCAAGGCTCGCCGCCCGCTCGATCAACTGCTTGGTCGTGTAGGGGATACGGTCGACCGGATCGTCCGCAGAATGGGTATGTAACTCGACTTTCAGCACAAAAATTCCCGCCTATCAGATTGGCAATCGGTCCGGCGGGGAATAGGTTTAGGGCGCGACGGCGCACCGGGCGAAGTCGGGCGACGCCTTGCTCAGCGTTGCCGTGGACAGACGCAGTGACGCCAGATACTCATCGACGCGACGGCGCGTGACCGCTCCCGCCTCGAGGTCGATGTCGGTGCGCTGAGCGATCTGGACGTCGAGGGTCTCGATCGTTCTGCCGAGATGGTCCGTCAGCTCGCGTGCGAGGGTTTGCAGGCGCTCACGGTTGTTCTCCGACGGCTCATCGTCTGAGCAGCGGGCTCTGACCACCGCGACGATGGTGTCCGCATACCGGTCGAGCGCGTCATCGACAGCCTTGTCCCCGTCGCGGACACCCTCGATGCGAAACGCGTAGGTCTGATACTTGGTCCAGCGGTGGTAGGCGAAGAACTCGTCCCACGACGCGAACGTGTTCGCGTACATCGGCATGCTGGAGAGCAGTGGCTCGTACTCCACGCGGCTCGTCGTCGCGTACATTTGTGCGGTGAGCACGTAGACGGCAGCGGCGGCGAAGGCCGGTGCGTGATGCCACAGGAACCGCGGTGTCACACCGGCGGCTGCGTCGGCGCCACCGGTGCCGAGCCTGGCCGCAATTGCTTCCCACGGCAGAAACGCGGTGTAGAGGACGAACCAGGGCAGCCACAACATCCCCTGGAACAGATAGAAGCCAAGGTGCAGCGAGACGCCGGCGATGCCGGCAACCGCACGCCAGCGATCCCGGCGGGTGAAGATCACCAGAATGAACGTGGCTTCGACGAGCATCGCGAGCGCCGACAGCAGAATCGACAGCCACGTGCGGCCGGCAATCCACAGTCCCCAGGGCACGGCCGCCTGTCCGATGTCCTGCACGAAGTGAAAGCGGATCGCGCCGGTGGTGACCCACGCGATCCCGCTCTCCCAGAGCTTGGAAATCGCGGCGGCCAGATAGGCGACGCCGAAGACGAAGCCCACCCACCAAAGCATCAGGCCGTAGAGCTCAGGAGCGCGATGGACGGGATCACGCCGGCGGATGGCGTCGAGGCTCCAGGCGTCGGCGAGCGGCGCGAACATCAGGCCGCTCGTGGCGATCAGCGGGACGCTCCAGTTGTGATGGCCGGAGAGGACGAGGCCGGCGCCGATCAGCAGGAACAGGCTGATCCACAGCACGATCGCGCTGAGGCGCGTCCATGCGCCGAGTGTGAAGGCGATGGCGGCGGCAGCCGCGATCCCATAGATCGACTGATGGAGATCCGGTCGAGCCTTGATCCACCGGATCACGTCCCAGGATCCGATGCCGATACCGCCGCCCGTCACCACGCCGTCGCTGTTGGCGAGACCGGAGTTGGTGAAGAACAGCAGTACGAACAGGCCGCCGGCCAGGATGCGGAACAGCGCGGCAGCGCGCGCGTTGACGTGAGGCACGCCCAGAGTCAACGTCGCGAGCCGCGGCATGGACTACGGGATGGTCACCTCGAGGTCGGGCATCGGCCGTCCGGCAAACAGCCGCCGGCAGGGAATCGCCATCAGCCGGGCCCACTGCGCCGAACGATTGACGCGAGCGCTGTCGGTGGCAATGCCGGTATTGGCGTACATCTGCCGGTAGATCTTCGAGATCAGCACGAACGCCAGACGTCCCTTGATCGAGGTGACGGCGCCCTGTGACCGCTTCCAGATGCTCGACAGCGAATAGAAGTGATCCCAGACCTCCTGCGTGCGGCGCCGGATCTCGTCGGGCGTCATCGCCGGATGCTCGATGTACACCTTGGGACGGATCGCCTGCGGGATGAGCCAGTGGCGCGACACCGGAATGCCGCCGATGCGCGGCGGTTCGGCGCCGAGCGACTTTTCCCAGTCGGCAAAGTCGAGCGTGCCGGGGAACGGCGTCAGCATCACGAACTGCGCGAAGGTCAGGCCGGCGCGTTGCGCCACCGACAGCGTCGCGTCGAACGTGCTGTCACGATCGCTCGGCAGACCGAAGATGAACGAGCCGAGCACGTGGATGCCGTGCGTGCGGAAAGACTGCAGCTGCGTCACGAGCGTATCGCCGCTCGCGTTGAAGCCTTTGTAGATGTCCTTCAGCCCTTCCGGCGTGACCGCTTCGACGCCGACGAGCGCACCCTTGATGTTGGCGCGGCGCATCGCGTTGAGGAACTCGGGATCCTCGGCGGCTTCCATCGTGATCTGGGTGAAGAACACCGTGTCGGACGGCAGTTGCGCGAGCGCATTCATCAGCGCGAAGCGTTCGCCGCGGATCGATTGCAGCTCCTCGAGCCGTGACTTGTCGGCGCGGCGGTCGGCCATCCGCAAGTCTTCGAGCGTGACCGGATAGAAGTTGTCGTCGGCGAGGGCGATGAAGCGGAAGCCACGGCGGCGCAACTGGACGATCTCGTCGACGACGCGCTCGACGTGACGCTGGCGCGGCTTCTGACCATCCGTCCGCCACACCGAGCAGAAGGAGCAGTGCTTCGGACATCCACGGACCGTCTGCACCGACGCCCACATGTAGCGTCCTTCGGGCAACAGGTCCCAGCGGCCGGGCAGGAAGCTGTCGCCGTCCACGCGTCCGCCGTCGTAGCGCGGCTGCAGCCGTCCGGCCTGGGCGTCGCGCAACGCGTTCGGCCACGCCATCTCGCCGTCGCCGGTGACGACCGCGTGGGCGCCGCCGAGGTCGCGCGCCTCATCCGGATACAGGGTGGCGTGAATCCCGCCGTAGACCACCGTCGCGCCGGCTGCCCGGGCCGTCGTTCCCAGCTCGTAGCCCCGGAGCGCATTTCCCGTGTGAATCCCGATGCCCACGACGTCGCCGGGCTGGATGACCGCGGGATCAAAGGATTCGAGAGTTTCGTCGATGAGGCGGGGTTCGCCGTACTCGGGGGGCGTTGCAGAGGCGAGCACATAGAGCCAGCGCGGGGTGATGACCCCGATGCCGAAGGAAACGTGGCTGGGGTTAATCAAATAAACGGTCATTCAGCAGGGTCCCTCCCGGGCGTTATGGCCAGAAGACCCACACGCGCGGGCCCACGACGGCTTAGCTACTTTATATGAAACCGAGCTCATCGAGTGACGTGTCGTTGCCGAAGGCGGCCGGTGACGTTAGGATGGTGCGCCCGTCTTGGGTTTTTCGGGCGTGGAGAACAGCGATGCGCGCACCCTCAGAACGAACCTCACGGCGACGGATTACGGCGCTCGGACTGCTGACGATGGCGGCAGCGGCGACGGCGGTCATCTCGTTGCCGGCTCAGCAAACGACGAAAGTTCCGCAGCCGCAGGCCAGCAGCCTGCCGGCTCCTGCTCAGGCCAGCCCCAAACCGAGCCGCGTGGTCGATCGACCGGCCGGCGCGATGCCGACGGTGCCGGCCGGATTCACGGTGACCAGCTACGCCGAGCTGCCGCAGCCGCGCATGATGGTGTACGCGCCGAACGGCGATCTGTTCGTGAGCTCGCCGGCTGCCAACACCATCACGGTGCTGCGGGATACGAATAACGACGGCGTCTTCGAGGCGCGCGGCACCTATGCGACCGGTGCGCCGGCCGCGCCGCGTGGTGGGGGAGGCGGCCAGCGCGCCGGCGGCCCGCCAGCGGCGCCGCCACCTCCGGCCGTCCTCGGTGCGAATGCGCCGGCGTGTATGGCGCCGCCGCCATTCGCCAATCGCGGACCCGGCACCGTGGCGGCGCCCTTCGGCCTCGCCTTCAACAACGGCTATCTCTACGTCGGCAACACCGGATCGATCGTGCGCTTCCGCTATACGGCGGGGGACATGACGGCGCAGGGCGAGCCTGAAAAGCTGCTCGACATGCCCGTCGGCGGCCACTCGACGCGCAACATCGTCTTCAACCGCGCCGGCACGAAGATGTACATCGCGGTCGGGTCGCAGTCGAACAACGACGCCGGCGAAGACTGCCGCCGCGCAGCGATTCTCGAGTTCAATCCCGACGGCACCGGCTACCGCGTTTACGCGTCGGGCATCCGAAATCCCGTCGGCCTGACGCTGCAGCCAGGCACCGACACGATCTGGACGGCGATGAATGAGCGCGACAATCTGGGGGACAACCTCGTGCCCGACTACGCGACGTCGGTGAAGGACGGCGGGTTCTACGGCTGGCCGTATTCGTACATCGGTCAGCATTACGACCCACGCTACGTCGGCTCGCAGCCGGATCTCGTCAAGCGCGCGATCGTCCCGGACGTGCTCTTCCCGGCGCACTCGGCCGCGCTCGGCATCACGTTCTACACCGGCACGCAGTTCCCGCAGCGCTACCGCAACGGCGGCTTCGTGGCGCTGCACGGATCGTGGAACCGCTCGATTGCCGCCGGCTATAAGGTCGCGTTCTTCCCGATGGTCAACGGCCGTCCCGGGCCGATCGAAGACTTCCTCGGCGGGTTCCTGGCGAGCGACGGCTCCAACGGCGGTCCGATCTCGACGTGGGGTCGTCCGGTGGGGGTGACGGTGTCACCTGATGGCGGGCTGCTCGTGTCGGACGATACGGGGAATCGGATTTGGAAGGTTAGTGTGGCGAAGTGAGGGCCGCACGGCGTGTAGTTCACAGTGGACGGTGACGACGGCGTCTAGTTCACAGTTACGGTGACGGCGGGAGTTCACGGTTTACAGTTCACAGCGACGAGGACGTGTAGTTCACAGTTCACAGTTTCGGTGACTAGGGCTTGTAGTTCACAGTTCACAGTTCACGGGCGACGAGGGACCTCTAGTTCACAGAGACGGACGACGGGCTAGTTCACAGTTCACGGTTTCGGTGACTAGGGCTTGTAGTTCACAGTTCACAGTTCACGGGGACGAGGACCTCTAGTTCACAGTTCACAGTGACAGCGGTAGTTCACAGTGCACAGGAACGACGGCGGCTAGTTCACGGTTCACAGTTACGGTGACGGCTGGAGTTCACAGTTCGCGGTGACCACGAAGTTCACAGTGGATAGTGACTACTGCGCCTGGTTCACAGTCCACAGTTGCGGCGACGGCGTCGTTCATAGTTCACAGCGACGGACGACGGCTAGTTCACAGTTCGCGGCGGCGAAGACGTGTAGTTCGCAGTGGACTGTGACTACGATGGCTACTTCACAGTTCACAGTTGAGCGTTCACGTCGCGCCGAGCGGCCAGCTCGTCGGAATCGTGAACTGTCAACTACTCCATCATCGGTCAGCGCGCGCGCCAACGTCAGCGCCGCGCGTCCCAACCGTGAACTGTGAACTACGGCGTCTCGTGAGAGCCCGCGCGTCCACTGTGAACCGTAAACGTATCAAGTGCTGCGTCATTCGCCAGCGCCGCAGCCGCAACTGCGAACTGTGAACTACGCGCGTCACCGTACGTCCCAACTGTCAACTGTGAACCACCTGCGCGCGTCATCGTCAGAGCCGCGCGCCAACTGTGAACTACGGCGCCTCGCGAGAGTCCGCGCGTCCCAACTCGGAACCGTGAACTCCACGCGCTCAATCGCCGACTGCGCGCGCCAACTGTGAGCTACCGGCGCGCGCCATCGTCAGACCCGCGCTCCCAACTGTGAACCGTGAACTGTGAACTACCTGCGCGCTCAATCGCCAGCTGCGCGCGCCATCGTCAGAACCGCGCCCCCCTACTGCCTCGCCGTCAGATACGCCCCCACTCCGTCGAGGATCATCTGCACCGACAGCATCACCAGCAGGATGCCCATCAGGCGCTCGAGCGCGAGCGCGCCGCGGGGGCCGAGGAATCTGAACACCCACGCTGAGACGACGAGGATCGCGGCCGTCGGGAGCCAGGCCAGAACCACCGCCAGGGTGACGATGGAGGGACGCGCGTTCTGGCCGAGCAGCATCACCATCGAGATGGCGCCGGGTCCGGCGATGAGCGGCATCGCGATCGGTACGATCAGCGGATCAACCAGCGTCTCGCCGTCGAGTACGCGCCGGCCCGGGAAGACCATGCCAAGCGCGATCATGAAGAGGACGATCCCGCCCGAGATGCCGAGGGTGTAGGACTGCAGCCCCAGCGCCCGCAGGATACCGCCGCCCGCAAACACGAACAGCAGCAGGATGAGCAGAGCGATGGCGCTCTCCCGCGCGATGATCATCTGCCGTCGTCGTGTGTCCGTGGCGCGGAGCAGCGTGTTCAGCGTGACGAGGTTCCCGAAGGGGTCCATCACGATGAAGAGGAGCAGCGCGATCGAGAACACGTCGAAAGGCGACACGGCTACAGATACTTCCGCCATCGCTCGCGACGCGCATCGTCGAGGCGCGGAATGAGATCGTCGATCACGAGATTGGCCGGCAGGAGGTGACACTGGTAGACGAAGCGCCAACCGGACGCGTCGGTGGAGCGGTGGAAACCGTGGAGTGATACGGGCGTGTCGGCGAATGCGACGAAGCGGTTCGGGCGAATGGAAATCGTCTTCACGAGGGTGCTGGCGATGCCTTCCGACTTCTCCGGATAGTAGGTGCTCGCCTCGAGCACAGCGGGCTCGCGCTCCGGTTTGTAGAGGCCGAGCGCGCCGTCGGCCGGCGTCAGCGCCTCGGTGAAGTAGAGCAGGCACGTCGCGCCGACGTGCGCCGAGTCGAGGTGCGGACCGAGCTGATACCCAGGTGCACGGCCCATCACCCGTCCGTTGGTCGTCGTCCAGCCGCCGGCGAGCATGTCGCGCGCGAGGTCGGCGCCGAGCAGCCACTCGTACTTCGCCGCCAGCGTGTCGGCGAAACGCTCGGCCAAAACCGGCGCCGATGCACGACAGAGATCCCGTATCGCCAACAGCCGCCGCTGATGCTCGGCGGGCAACGCGAGGAGTTCCGGAGAAGACTGGTGAAGATCGAGCTCCAGCTTTCGCCCACGCCCTTTCAGCGCAAACCGGTCGGGTGTCGGGATGGCCTCGAGGGTCGACGCAAAGAGATCGGCGTCGAGCGCGTTGTCGAGGATCAGATGCGGGAAAGGATCCGGAGACAGTTCAGCCGCGGAGAGACGAAGCACTCCACGTACTTAGCACAACTACTGGGGTTCGAAACGAGCTGGCTTTCGGCGCATGTGAACGGTCAACTGTGAACTGTGCAGTGAACCCCGCGCGTCACTGATGGCGCCGTCGCCAGTCGATCCGGCGCAACCGTGAACTACGCGCGCCAGCGTCAGACCCCGCGCGTCCTAACTGTGAACTGTGAACCGTGAACTACGCGTCACCGTCAGAGGCCGCGCGCGTCATCGTCAGTGACCGCGCGTCCCACTATGAACTGTGAACTACCACGCGTGAAACGCGACCCCCCCCCCGCGCGTTGGAGCCGCTACTGCACGGAATCGCTGAGGACGCCGTACGCCGACGTCAGCTCTGCGAAGGTCGCGCCGAGTCGCATGCGCTCCGCATCATTCGCGCCCGGATGGCGGTCGGGATGGTAGCGCTGCGCGAGGGCACGAAACGCGGTGCGCAGTTCGCGCGCGGTGAACGCGCCATCGAGCGATGCGCCGAGGTTGACGAGTGTCTGCAGCGCAGTCTGCTCGGCGGGCTTGAGGCGTCGCGGAATGCGCGGCGCGCGTGGCGCCTGGGATCGCGGCGCTTCGGGTCGCGGGGCAGGCGGTGCTTCGGGCTGCGGGCGTTGCCGCGGTGCTGTTGCTGTGGCCGGCGCGCCTGTCTGATAGGGTCCTGGCGTTGACCAGAAGCGGTTGCGCAGCGGTGAATTCAGCGTGTAGAGCGGCTGCGTGCTGGTCGTGCGCACGGCGCGTCGAGTGCCGGTGCGGGCAACGACGTCGGCGACCGACTCGCGCCGATCGCTGAGCAGGTCATCGAGCACGTCCACGAATGCACGCCACCGCGCCATGGCTTCAAAATCGGCAGCGCTTCGGACGGGTTGAACATCCCGGGCGGCGGGGTGCGTGGCCTTGATGACGGTTGCGCGCGGAATGGCCACGGCGTGCACTGGTGGCTACTGCTCGCCGTGTGGCTCGTAGGCCGTCACGATCGCGGTCAGCTCATTCACGGTGTCGCGCCCCATCGCCTGGGCGCGGTCACGCCCCACGAACCTGGCCGCGCTCGCCAGCAGCGATCGATGTTCGTTGTTGACGACGTAGGCGAGCGAGACGGCTGATGCGACGCGGGTGGTCGGGGCGGGACTGACCGACACGATCACCATCACGATGGCGGCCGAATCGTCGGAATCGGCGAGCGCGAAGCGCTTCGACGCGCGCAGGCCGTCCTTCAGTCCGGCGACAAAGGCACGTCCTGCCGCATCGCTGCCGGTGTGCTCGACGTAGACGCGTGTCTTCTCGACCATGGGCGGAATGATCCGCGCTTTCATCGGCGCCACGTCGAGCGCCGGCGCCTGGGCACCCGGCGCCGCGACCTGAACCGCGGCGAGAAACGCGAGGACGAGCAGCGCGTGGCGCATGACCGGCCACTCAGGTGGCAAGTGCACGGCCTGAAGCGCGCTGTGCAGCACCGCGCGGCGTCGTGCAGGGCGCGCGCCGGGACGGAGACTTTTTTCAGTGAGGGAATCGCGCGGCGGCTATACCTCCTGGCGGAGGCACAAACGGACTAGCGTCCGGCGGTCGCGACGGTGTCGTGGATGATGCGCGCTTCCTGAAGCTGCCACACGCCCTGACGCCGAACCCACGTCTGGGTGACGCGGGAGGAGAATGCGCCGGTGGCGGCGCGCTCGGTCATGCGGGCGGTGAACTGCGCGCTGTCGCCGGCGAGCGTCAGCTGCTCATCCTCGAACGCACGCGCAACCTCGAGACCGAACGGAAAGCGTTCCGTCGGACGCCGCTCGTCGTTGATCATCAGCGACGGCGCCGACAACGCCTCGATGTCGGTGCGATCCTGACGGTGATAGGCGTCGAGCCACTGCCGTCCGGATGCCGCGATGTCCACACGTGCAGGCGCGGCGCGCGGAGGTGCGGGTGCGGCGGCCACATTCGGGGCCGGTGCGGGGACAACGGCCGCGGGCGCGGGTACTGACGGACGCGGGGGAGCGGTAACCGTCGGCGCAGCTGCAGTCGGTGCGGCTGCAGCCGGGGTGGCCACGGTCGCGGGAGCGGAAGGCCGTGCGGTGGGCTGCGGAGTCGCCGGCGGCGCGGATGCGACAGGAGGCGGCGCAGGAGCTGGCGTCGTCGCTGGCGGCGCGGCCGGCGCGGCCGCGGGCGGCGTGGCGGGCGCCGGCTTCGTGTCCGCGGCGCCGGTTGCGGTCTTGCGCGTGAACCGGCGCGTGAGCGTCACGCCGTCCGGACCGAATGGCGCGGCGGGCGCGCCGTCGATCGACACCATCAGGCCTCCGGCATCACCGGCCCGCACCAGCACCTCGCGGGCACCAGCGATCTTGCGCGACTCGCCCGGCGTGTAGGTGTGGCCGAAGTCCTGTGCGCCGTCGACGATCACACGCACCCAGGTCTCGCGTTCCGCTTCGAGCGACAACGCAAGGCTCTCAGGCGGCGGGCTGTTCGGCGCTGCAAGAGGATTGGCGGTGGCAATGGCTTCAGCGGCCGAGAGCGACGATTCTTCGGTCGCGGCTTTGTAGGCTGGCGTGTCCGTCCCGCGGGTCGCGGGCCGTCGCGACACCCACAGCAGCGTGCCGGCAACAAAGACGAGGCCGATGGCCGTGAAGAGCGCGACGAATGTGCGCGCGCGGTTCGTTGTCGACTCCTCGCGCGGCAAGAGCGCCGTCTCACGATCGATCGTGGGCTCGGCGTAGTAGTCGGGCAGCGCCACTGCGTCGCCGTCGTGCGAAGGCTCGTCGTCGGTCATCGCCGGCCACGAGGTCGGCACCGCGGGGGGCTCTGCGTAGGCGGAATAGCTGACGGTCGGCGGCGGCTCCGGCGATGCGGATGTCGACGCTGTCTCGGGCGCAGCAGCCGCGTCCTGAGGTGGAGCAGCGTGTGCGGCCGGTTCCGGCGCGGGCGGGGGTGGTGGCGGCGCTGCTGGCGGCGGTGCAGGCGGCTGCGGCGGCTCCGCGCGTCCCATCTCCGCGGCCTTCACCTGTTCGGCCAGCTCGAGCAGCTCGTGACGCGCGTCGCTGACGATGCGACGGATGTCGCGTCGCGCACGCGCAATGATCTCTGCGGCGTCGCGCTCCGCAGCGGTCCGCACGTCGCCGTAGGTCTTACGGCGCAGCGGAGTCGCGACCGCATGACGGCTGCCGATATCGGTGCCGGGTCGCCTCTCGCGCGCTTCGTCGTCCCAAACAGACATGAAATTAATAGTGGTTAGTGATCAGGGGTCAGGGGTTAGCGATTACCGTGAACTGAGAACTGTGAACCAGTTAGGTGCACTAAAACTCTTCCTCGTCCGTGACCCAGTAGCTGCATGGTCCCGTGCAGCGGTGGGTGCTGCTGCGAACGATGTCTTCCGCCTGATGCTGCGCGTCGGCGAGGTTCTTTGCCGGGCGCTTGTCCGCGATCGTCTGGTCGTTCTGTGTGACTGAATAGGTGAACTGCCCGTCGGCGCTCCGAACCACGGTGAGCACCCACCCGTCGGTGTGCCACCGGTTCCACGTCTTTTCCATCAGTTGGTCTGCGTGCCCCGCTTCGACTCGATCGTTTTGACGACGTCGGGCCACTCCTGGATGGGCCCGTGGATGGGAACGTCGCGGTCCACGTTGAGGTTCCGCGCCTTGACGTTCTCAATGAAATTATCGCCCCAGGGATGCTGGAGCCAGCCGGCATCGTAGAAATCGGCCTGCACCAGCATGCGATCGCGCGGGACCCAGGCAAAGATCAACAGCCCGGTGTGGATGTTGCCGTTGGCCTTGTAGAGGATGACCTCGTTGGTCGAATCCTTCAACGTCATCATGTCGTCGACGAACTCGAACTTCGGTTCCTTCCCGGCCCGCTCGAGCGCGTCGGGTACCTGCGTGTGCGGACGCGAGGCGATGTCGCGCAGGAACGCTTCGTTGCCGCGCTGAGTGACGATCGTCAGCCCTTCGGCGACAGCGGCCCGGAACCCGCCGGCGTGATCAAGATGGTGGTGCGAGACGATGGCGTGGGTCAGCGGTTTGTCCGGCACGATCATCTTCGCGCGCGCGATGACGGCCTGCGTCCGTTCGTCGTCCAGCGGCACTTCGAACAGCGTGGTGTGATCGTCGAACTCGAACAGCACGCTGTGATGCGTGCCGCCGTCAATCCACCAGATGCCTTTCGCAATCGGCTCGACGGTGACATTCACGGGCGGAGGCGTGGGAAGCGAAGCAGCCTTGACCTCGTCGGTTGCCGCCAGATCCGACGCGTCGACGTCCACCGTCGTCCTCGTCGCGCGGATATCCGCCATCGTCCACATGTCCTGCTTCACGACGAAGCGCGTGGGCAGCTTCACGCCGTTGACGTCCTGATAATCGCTCACCAGTGTCTCGATGACGATGTCGCCCCAGTTCGGATCGGATGAGCGGCGGTAGATGTGCGACGGCAGCTTCGTCGTGGGATCGACGGTCAGCGTCAGCATGTCGCCCTGCGCGGTGGTGATGTCCACGCGCTGCTGCCCGTTCTCCGTGCGCAGGTTGGTGATCTTGGCCGCGGGATCAAGCGCGGCACGAACGAGGGCAAGGGGATGCGACATCAGGTCGCCGCGCCGATCCTTCGCCACGGCCTCGGCCGCGCGGACGGTCCGCTGCGGCTGGCCTTCAGTGCCGGGCACGACGTTGAACGCGACGTTGCCGTCGAGCCCCTGATCCTGCCGCGCCACGGTGGCGAGCGCGAACGGGAACTGGGCCGTGCGCGTCTGCCGCGTCCGCGACCGCTGGTTGGTCAGATCAATCGTGCGGCGATAGTCGGTGATCGACCACTGATTCGGCGGCGTATCGGGCGTGGCGCCGCCGCCGGCCGCGCCGTTCATCCCCTGGCCTTCGATCTGGATCGTGCGGACACCTTCGATGCGCTGCCGTCCGCCCATGGCGTTGGCCGCGTCGACGACCACCTGCATCTCGGGCGAGGTGCGCGAACAGGACGCGAGCAAAACCAGGGTGACGAGGGTGACGAGCTGTCTGGTCATGGCTATTCGGCGCCGCGCGCCCCGGGGGCATCGCTTCGCTGGTAGTTCATCAGGTAGGTGCGGCGCCGCTCAATAAAGCTTCGCAGATCGCCGCCGCCGGGCATGTCGATCGGGAACTCGGTGAAGGCATCGAGCTTCCGGGGATCGTCCTTGACCTCTTTCACGATCAGCGCCTGATACCGCTCCGCGATCGGGCCGAGCCGGTTCCAGTCGAGCCACTTCTCGGCGATCTGCCGCACATACCCGAGGTACTTCGTGCGAAGCGCGGGGACGGCGAGCAGCTTCGCGCGCAGCGGCTTACTCGTGTCGCCGAGGCCGACAAGCGGGTCGAGCGTCGCCGACGGCGTGACGCCGCCGAACCCGAAGCCGCGCCCGCCTTCGTTGAACGTCTCGTTCATGTCGCCGGGGACGATGTGGAAGATGCCTTTGGGATCGAGATAGATCGTGTAGTCGCTGGCGCGCGTCCAGTAGCCGTCGCCGTTGTTCAGCGCGATGTCGAGCGCGAGAAAACGCAGCGCGCCGTCGACGTCGAGAATCGGCGTCAACGCCTCTTCGAGCTTATCGACCGGCGTCTCGTTCAGGATTTTGGTCAGCTTGATCAGCTGCGCCCAGGATTTCGGATCGTCTTCCGTCTTGAGCTCGAAGACACGCTTGTACTGCGCCGGTTCATCGCCCCAGTATTCAAGGCCGCCGCGGCCGCGCGGCGAGCCCGGCACCTTCCAGCGGGCGCCCTTCGCAGTCGGGAACCATTCCTTGAGGAAGTCGCGGTTGAACTGCTCGTTGTTGACGTACACGCCCCAGTTCTCGGCGTTGATCACCACGCGCACGAAGTTCGACTTGAGCGCCGGCATGAAGTCGCGGGCGATCTCCTGCGACAGCACCGTGCGGAGAAAGGTCGGATCCTCGTGCGAGTTCAGCAGGTTGAGCGTGCGGTAGCCGAGCAGCGTCTGCGACCCGTTGGCGAAGTCGAACGCCAGGTTGAGGGATCGCTTGTAGCCGTCAGGAATCTGCCGGAACGACGAGTTGCCGCGGAAGTGCACGCCAACTTCGTTGTAGGTCTTGCCGTCGACCACGACCGTGGCCGGCACGTCCACGTCGCTGTTGTAGAAGGTGACGAGCTCGGATTCCCAGTCGGCATCTTCGAACTGGATGAAGATCGTCCGCAGCGTCTCGGCATCGTAGAGCGGCGTGGTCGGGTAGGGCGGTTTCAGATCCGCGGGGGTGAGCAGACGGCCGGGAATCGGATCGGTGCTCGTGCCGATGCGGCGTCCGCGTCCACGCTGCGAGTCGAGGAAGTTGCGCGCCGCCTGACGCTCGGCGCTGTTCAACCGGTGGTTGCCGTCGCGATCGAACTGCTCGACGAGGTGCACCTCCTGCTGGCCGAAGCCAAACGGACCGCCAAACTGCGCGGCGGAGTGGCGCGACGTCAATGCGACGGCAATGAGCGAGACAAACAGCAGCCGACGAGTCATACAGCGCTCCCGGGCAACCTCGGATCCTAATCGTCTTCGTCGGCAGGCTTGATGTCGACGCTCACCACGCCGACGAGCGACGTCAGCCCCTTGACGAGTTCCGCGGCCACGTTCTCCGACAGCCGCGCTGTGCGATAGGTTACATCGAACGCGTCGCCCTGCTTGGCCGAGGTCATTGCCATCACCCGGCGCTCAGGGATGAATTTGTTGAGCGTTTCGGGGAGTACCGCCTGAGGGTCGTAGCCGGCCTCGAGCCGCACCTCGACGAGATAGGGCAGTGCCACCACAGCCGGGCCGCCCGCGATGCGCAACAGCACGGCTGCCACCGTCACCACGGCGATGCCGATGACGGCAACCCACGGGTTGCTGGCGCCGACCGCCATGCCGACCACGACCGCAAAGATCACGTAGGCGGTGTCCTGCGTGTCGCGCACGACGGTGCGGAAGCGGACGATCGACAGCGCACCGACCAGGCTGAACGCGCGAGCGACGCTGTCGCCGATGACCTGCGTCACCATGGCGATGAGCACTGTCAGCAGCACCAGCGTGGCGTAGAAGGAATGCACGCGGTGCTCGGGTGGACGCGACACGCGATACACCAGCGCCACGATCGCGCCGAACAGCAGGCCGAGCAGGAGCCGGAACGTGACGGCGACAACGTTGATCGGGGGTTCGGTGGCGATAACTCCGCTGAGGAACTCTGGCACGGGGGGATTGTATTAGGGGTTAGGGATCAGGGGTTAGGAGTTAGCGATTAGGGATTAGCCTGTGCGCTCGGCTTCCCAGCGGCGTCCGAGTTCGATCAGCCGTTCGAGCAGGCGTTCGTATGAGAGGCCGGCGACTTCGGCGGACTCGGCGAAGTCCTCTCCGTAGGCGATGTTCGGGTTGGGGTTTGCTTCGATCACGTACAACCGCTCGTCGTGGTCCATGCGCAGATCGATGCGGGCGTAGCCGTTCAAGTCGAGCGCGCGGTAGGCACGTCGCGCGACGTGCTGAATCCGTTCGGACAGCGGGCCGTCGAGCGACGCCTTGTCCGTCATGATCCCGTGGCGCTTCTGGTACTGCGTGCTCCACTTGACGCGTTCGGTGGCGATCTTCCAGCGGTTGTCGGGCATGTGCACGAACGACATCTCCCAGACGGGAAACGCCTGGAGCCGCTCGTTGCCGATCACGCCGACATACAGTTCACGGCCGTCGATGAACTGCTCGACGATGGCGGCGGTGCCGAGGTTGTCGTGAATGAACTGCACGCGCCGCTGCAGCTGCTCGTCGGTTTCGACGACCGATGCCTGCGAAATGCCGGCCGACGATTCGAAGAACAACGACTTGACGATGAGCGGGAACGTCATGCGCTTGGGCAGCACCGCCTTGCGTCCCAAGCGGACGACGGTGAACTCTGGGACGGGAATGCGGTGATAGGCGAGCAGTTTCTTCGAGAGCGCCTTGTCGCGGGCCAGCATCAGCCCGCGCGGATTGCATCCGGTGTAGGGGAGACGCAGCAGTTCGAGGTAGCTGACGACGTTCTGATCGAAGGTGGTGACGCCGGCAAACGCTTCGAGCAGGTTGAGCACGATATGCGGCTCGAAGTTTCCGGCGGTCGGGCGAATCTGCGCCAGCTCGTCGTGGATGCCGAGCACGCGCACGTCGTGGCCCATCTCGCGCAGCGTTTCGATGACGTCGTACTCCATCTTCCACTCGGCCTCGAGCACGTCGATGTCGGTGGTGTCGTCGGGCGGGACGAGATGGTCGTGGACGAGCGCCAGCACCCGGCGGTGCTTGCCTGCGCGGCCGCCGCTGCTCATAAGAACAGCCTGTGACCGCCGCTCTGCAAGTGGTTCATCGTCTGGACGGTCAGGAGCACGGTGAGGTCCTGGCGCGCCTGCTCTTCGGGAACGGCCAGGCGCAGCTTCAGCTCACGTGATCTGGCGATCATGTCTTCGAGCACCTGATCGATCGTGTACTGGTAGATCCCGGTCCAGCTCGAGACGACGCGGCGGATCTGGCGCCGTGCGCGGGCGATGAACTGCGGAGCCGTGATGTTGCCGGCAAACTCCGGCGCATCCGAAAAGATGCGGCGCAGGTCGCGATCGTAGAAGTTCGGGTGATCCACGCCGTAGTGTTTGCGCTTCGAGCGGTAGTGCTGGCGCAACGTCTTGGTCAGCTCGCGCAGCGGATCGACTTCATCGATCGCGGTGACCGGCGGCTTGCGCTTGCGCAGCGACGTCATCAGGCTGTCCATGTAGCGCAGCTTCTCGAGCGCGGGCCAGCCCTGATAGCGCTGCTGCCACTCGCTCTGCGGTGTCAGCCACACAGCGAAGGTCTCGGCAAAATCTTCGTCGGGATGGCTCTGCGCGTACCACGAGTCGAGGTGCAGGACGAAGCGCTTGCTGTACGGCTTCGGTGTGTAGAACTCGGGGTACTCCTCCGCGGACGATCCGAAGATCTTGCGGCGCTGCGGACGACGGCGCAGGCGGAAGGCGTTGTCGATGGCGTGTCCGGCTTCGTGCCGCAGGATGCGCATGCACCAGTCCTCGTCGCCGCCTTCCACTTCGAACATCTGCGACATCTCGAGGCGCGCGAGCCGCGGGTGCGCAAGATAGAACGGCACCGCGATCGCGACGCGCCCGTCAGGGGTGAACCATTCGTCGGAGAGGTAGAAGTGGAGCTGACAGTCGAGGCCGTTGCTCTCGAGTTCCTGCTGGAGCCGCTGCGTGCGCTCGGCGAGAATGCCGTCGATCGCGAGCGGCAAGTCGCACAGTCTGACGTCGAGGAGGGCTTCGTCGGGAGCGGAAGCCCAGTCAGGAGGCAGGGACGGCGGCACGAACCCTGATCATAGTAGGTCAGAGTTCGCAGGTGACAGCCCGGACGCCGGGGGGAGTTAGCGCGTAGCCGCGGCAGCGGCGACGGGGTGGATCCTGAGCCGCTGGCCGACCTGGATAGCGTTGGTGCGCAGGCTGTTCCAGGCCTTGAGCGAGGTCACGCTGACGTCAAAGAGGCGCGAGATCGAGAAGAGCGTGTCGCCCTGCTTGACGCGGTAGGTGGTCGTGGCCGGCGCCGGGTCGACGTTGGACGCCAGCACGGCGTCGCCCGCGGGACGGCGCGCCGCCACGGGGGCTGACGGGTCCGTGCGCGTGGCCAGCAGGGTGGTCGGGGCGCGCGGGATGATCAGCTGCTGCCCGGAGCGCACCGTGGCGCGAGCCGAGAGGTAGTTAGCTTCGGCGAGGTCGGCGCGGTTGACCTTGAGCTTGCGCGCGATGGTGACCAGCGTCTCGCCCTTCCTCACGGTGTACCAGCTGAGATTGACCAGGTCGCTGTCGCCGGCGTCGGCGAGCTGCGCGCGCACGCGGTCAGCACTTCCGGCCGGGACGCGCAATGCATAATCGGCAGCGCGAACGGGCGTTGTCCAGCGGCGAAGTTCAGGATTCAGTTCCTGCAGCAGTTCGACCGACGTATCCGCCCACTCGGCGATGCGGCGAAGGTCGATCGCCTTCGGCAGCGTCACGGTTTCGGTGAGCCGTGAATCGAGCGGCAGCACGTTCAATCCGTACTGCACCGGATTCTTGGCCACGATCACCGCGGCGAGGATCAGCGGGACGTAATCGCGGGTTTCGCGCGGGAGATAGCGTGAGGAGGCGCTGAGCTCCCAGAAGTCGTCCATCTTCGACCGCGCCATCGCGCGCTGCACGCGGCCCGGGCCGCCGTTGTAGGACGCGAGCGCCAGGTGCCAGTCGCCGAACATCGCATAGAGCGACTTCAGATACTTCGCGGCCGCACGCGTGGCCTTCTCGGGCTCGGCGCGTTCATCGACGTACCAATCCTGCTGCAGCCCGTTCTCGCGACCGGTCCCCGACATGAACTGCCAGAGGCCCTTCGCCTTCGCCTGCGACAACGCGTTCGGCTTGAACGCGCTCTCGACGAGCGGCACGTAGGCGAGATCGAGCGGCAGCCCTTCGGCGCGGAACACGTCCTGAATCATCGGCAGATAGCGCGCGGCGCGTCCCAGGCCCTCCTCCAGGTATTCCTTCAAGCGACCGCTGAACAGCTCCACGAACGCGAGCACCCGCTCATTGAGCGGGATGTCGATGTCGTGCGTGGTGTTCTGCAGGTCCTCTGCAACGGCCGCCGTCGTCTGCTGCGTGGTGGCGGGGTCGATAAAGGTGGTTTCGGCAAGCAGCGCGTCGATGGCCGCCGGCTCCGACGTCTTTTCCGCGAACCCGTCGCCCTGCGCAAGTGCGGTCACTTCGTAGGCGCTGATGCGCTCGACGAGCGAGTCGAACTGTTCCCGGATCCGCGGTTCGCCGCGGGCGCCGGTGGGGGAGTCGAGCAGCGTTTCGAGGGCGCGGTTGAAGGACGCCTTCGCACTCTCCAGGTGCCCGAGCTGCAACTCGCGCTGGCCCGCTTCGAAGTGTTTGGTGGACAGCGCGATCAGGTCGGCCACGATGTCGCGCGGCGGCTCAACGACGGGAGCCGGGGCGGCCACGACAGGGGCGGCCTGAACGACCTGCGTGGGCGCCGTAACCGGCGCCGCTTTGCCTGCACAGGCGGCCATGAGGGTCGCGACGGCAAGGCACAGCCAGGACGTGACGAAGCGGGTCGGCGGTGTCACGGGCGTTACTCTAACATTCGGCAAAAAACGGGGTCAACGATAAGGCGTGTCATCGCGTGCAGCGCCGTGTCACCGGGGCCAGCTGGCGTGCACAAATGTGTCATTGGAATCACCAAGATCGCGGGCGGATGGGGTGACAATCGTCTTTTCTCCGATCACGATCTTCTGTCCCCCCTTAATGGCTGCACGGACGTCTTCTTCACAGACGAAAGGGACGGGTTGTTGGTTGTTGGTTGTTGGGTCTTGGGTTGGCGGCTCATTAGGGCGTAAGCCCCTCGAGTTCAGGAACTGATCGATTCGCGTCTTGAGCGCGTCCGCGGAGATGCCCTTGTCCACCTGTGCGACCGGTGCCTGCGGCAGTCGTGCCGACGAGGTAGCCGGAGCGGGGGTGTCGGCCGACGGACGCCGGTCCGGGGCCGGGGCGGCGAGCGCCGGACGCACCTCGTAGGCGAGGCGCTTGATGTTCAAGAGGTGCTTGGGCGAGATGTTGTCGGACGTGATGTTGCCGCCCCACCCGCCGCACCCCAGCGTCATTGCCGGATCGAGTCCCGTCGTCAGCCCGATCGACCCGTGCGTCGTCGGCGTATTGACGCAGATACGGAACGCCGGTTTCTTCAGGCCGAACTGCAGGATCACGTCGTCGTTCTTGGAGTGGACCGACATCGTGTGGCCCATTCCGCCGTAGCGCAGGATCTCGATGCAGCGCTCGCACCCCTCGCGCCAGTCTCTGACGACGTACCAGGAGAGCACAGGGGCGAGCTTCTCGATTGACAGCGGAAAGTCACGCCCGACGCCCTTCAGCGGAGCGATCAGCGCGCGCGTGCCGGGCGGCGCATTGATGCCGACCTGCTTGGCGATGAACTCGGCCGACTTGCCGACCAGCGACGGATTCGGCAGCCGCTGCGGCGTGACCAGTCCGCGCGCGAGCACGTCCATCTCGGCGTCGTTGAGGAAGTACGCGCCCGCATTGGTGAAGGCACGGCGGGCTTCCTCCGCGATCTCCTGGTCCACCACGACGGAGTTCGGCGACGAGCAGAGCACGCCGTTGTCGAACGTCTTGCCGGTGATGATGTCGGACGCGGCCTTGAGGACGTCGGCGGTCCGCTCGATATAGCAGGGTGCGTTGCCGGGGCCGACACCGTAGGCCGGCTTCCCCGCGCTGTATGCGGCGCGGACGAGACCGAGTCCGCCGGTCGCCAGAATCACGGCGACGTCGCGCTGACGCATCAGCTCCTGCGTGCCTTCGAGCGTCACCGTCTTCATCCAGCCGATGCTGCCGTTCGGCGCGCCCGCAGCCGCAGCGGCTTCCGACATGATCTCGGCGACGCGCGTGATGCAGCGGGCGGCGGACGGGTGCGGACTGATCACGATCGCGCAGCGCGCTTTGATCGAGATCAGGATCTTGTAGATGGCGGTCGACGTCGGGTTGGTCGACGGCACGATCGCCGCGACGACACCGAACGGCTCGGCGATCTCGACGATCTTCTTGTCCTCGATCCGGCCGACGACGCCGACGGTGCGCATCGGCGCGATGAACTGATACACGCGCTCGGACGCAAACAGGTTCTTCTGGACCTTGTCAGCGACGACGCCGTAGCCGGTCTCTTCGACAGCGAGGCGCGCCAGCGCTTCGGCGTGCGGCGTCACAGCGCGGGCCATCGCCGTGACGATGGCGTCGATCTGTTCCTGGGTTAATTCAGCGAGTGCGGTCTGCGCCTGACGTGCGGTGCGTGCGAGGGCTCGCGCTTCAGCGATGGAGGCAAGGTCGCGATCGGTTGCGGCTGGAGCAGCGGTGGCGGCCATCCGGGGTGACTGTGTACTGCCTACTTCGGCAGAATCCGTTCGACCTCGGCGTGGGGACGCGGAATGACGTGGACGGAAACGAGCTCGCCGACGCGTCGAGCTGCAGCGGCCCCCGCATCGGTTGCGGCCTTGACCGCGCCGACATCGCCACGGACCAGTACGGTGACGTAGCCGGCACCGATGTACTCCTTGGCCACGAGCACCACGTTGGCCGCTTTCACCATCGCGTCAGCCGCCTCAACTGACCCGATCAGGCCTTTCGTTTCGATCATCCCAAGCGCGTCGTTGGCCATTTGTCTACGCGGCACTCTAGCAGAATTACGGAGTATCATTCCAGCGTCGATGTCTCGCGTCTTCCTGTGCGTTGCGCTCGCATTCGCAAGCGTGACGGCCTTTGCCTGCAGCCGGCCGGCTGATACCGATCCTGCTCTCCTCTCCACGCCCGAAGTCACCATCGATCGCGCTGAAGCCCCTGTCGCCAGCCCGCTCGAGATGACGTACCGCTTCGTCACGCTGCCGAACACGACGCTGGCGAAGGACTACACCGTGTTCGTCCACTTCCTCGATGCCGACGGCGAGATCATGTGGACCGACGATCATCAGCCGCCCACGCCGACGACGCAGTGGAAGCCGGGGATGCCGGTCGAGTATTCGCGGACGATGTTCGTGCCGAAGTTCCCGTACGAAGGGAAGACCTACGTCGAGGTGGGGCTGTATGCGCCCGCCACCGGCGAGCGCGTGAAGATGGAAGGGGAGTCGACCGGGCAGCGCGCCTACCGGGTGGCGAGTTTCGACTTGAAGCTGAAGTCCGACGCGCCCTTCATCGTATTCACCGAGGGGTGGCACGAGGCCGAGGTGTCGGGCGAAGGAAGCGGCGTCGAATGGCAGTGGACCCGCAAGGTCGGCACACTCGCGTTCAAGAACCCGATGCGCGACGCGGTGCTCTACCTCCAGGTCGACCAGCCGGTCGCCGGACAGGGGGCGTCGAAGGTGGACGTCACCATCGGCGACACCGTCGTGGATTCGTTCGCCCTGCCGCAGGGGCGGCGCGAAGTCCGCAAGATTGCCATCAGCAAGGACCAGTTCGGGACCGCCGACCCGGTCACGCTGAACATCGTCCCGGACAAGACGTTCGTGCCGGCGTCGATCCCGGCGCTGCGGAGCACGGATGTCCGCGAACTGGGTGTCCGCGTGTTCAGGGCGTACCTCCAACCGAAGTAGCGGCGGACCAGTAGTGGCGGACCTTCAGGTTCGCCCGCCGCCCTCCCAATGCAAGGAAGTCGTCCTTCGACCGAGAATTAAGCAGAGACCGACCAGGGCCTTCGCATACTGTTCGCCGGCCCCAGCTGAGCAGATCGACGCAATTCCGTGCACCGGCTGTGGTAATCTGCAACCGTAATCCCCTGTCGCTCAAACGGTTACGATGGAATTCAGATGTAGGTTGGGTACCGCTGGCGGCGAGGTGATCGAGGGGATCTACGTCGCCGACACCGAGGCCAGGCTACGCAAAGAGCTGGAGGAGAAGGGATTATTCGTTCTTTCGCTCCAGCAGCGCAGCGGGCTGCCTGGTATTGCCGTCTCGGGGCCACGGCGCCGGAAGATCGGACGGCAGGAATTTCTGGTTTTCAACCAGGAACTGGCGACTTTGCTGAAGGCGGGGATGCCGCTCGTCCAGTCGCTGGACATCCTTCGTCAGCGCGTCAGCAACCCGACGTTCAAAGCTGTGCTGGACGGCGTTCACGATCAGGTGAAGGCCGGCACCGCACTCTCGGAGGCGTTCTCGGCTCACCCCGACCTCTTCCCACCGGTATACGCGGCGTCACTGACCGCGGGCGAACGGGCTGGCGATCTCGACCAAGTCATCCGTCGTTACGTCAGTTACGAGAAGGTGATCGGCGCGGTACGCAAACGTACCATCTCTGCACTGATCTACCCGATGATTCTCGTGGCGATGATGACCGGGCTGGTTGGCATCATCGTGCTACGGGTGGTACCGGCGTTTTCGGATTTCTACGCCAACTTCGGTCGCCAGTTGCCGTTTTCGACGCGGGTCATTCTCGGCATCTCGAACCTGCCTTTCCAGCACAGTGGGATCCGAAGCTTGGAATTCACGTGACTTGAAGTCGCGGC
>JADMIO010603945.1_pt1 | contig 64309 bp, 53 predicted proteins | sample 8958161 | NCBI WGS metagenome assembly JADMIO01 (sample SAMN16585339, study PRJNA669376) | soil metagenome | isolation source: Crop rotation soil | place: USA: Cullars Rotation, Alabama | collected 2011 | reverse complement strand
GATCCCGCCAGTCGCGGTCGTTCCGGTCGTTCCGATGTTTGCGGCGCCACTCTTCTCGGCGTTTCCGGGCTTCACGCTCCCGGCGCTCCCGCTCCTTCTGCTGACGGCGACGCCACTCCTCCCGGCGCTTCTCGTCGCGCTGACGCTCCTTGGCGGAGCGGATCTGCTCGATGTAGCGTTCCTTCTGAGTGTCCCGGTCTCGATCACGCGCTACCGCGCTCCCGGCCAAAACGGAACCGACCATGACCACGGCCAGTGCCCTGTGAATCCAACGATTCATAACCGTCCCCTTTCTGAATCCTACACTTTAGGTGAAACCAAGTAACCCCGGTGTTACGGTCCCTTACACTGGCTGACAAGTGCCGAACCGTCGCGTTCCCTGATTCACCGACGTACTTCTACATCCGTAAGATACCCCAATGCGCCCGGTTTCTCACGTAAGAGGGAAAGTGCCGTGATACCCCAGCGGTTGCGAGACGTGCCAGACGCCCTCGTAGAACGGCGTACACTGGTAATGCACCACCACGTTGCTCCGCTCCACCTCCGGGTCCTCCTTCGCGCCCTGGTGCGGGATGTGGCTGAAGAACAGCACTGCGTCCCCGGCTTTGGGGTAGAGGACGTCGTGTTCCTGCCCATCGCACCATTGCGAGAACGGGTTCTCCGGATCGAACGCGTTCACCCCCCGCGCCAGCCCGCCCGGTTTGGCCTTGTGCCCGCCCTTCACGAACTTCAACCAGGCGATGCCGGGACCGTTGTCCTGGAAGTAAAACGTGGTGTTGAAACCGACAGGCTGCTGCGCATACTTACCCCGCAACGAATCCCAATACCCATAAAAATCCATGTGCCATTCCTGGTGGTATGGGCCGGGGTTGATGTGCGCCCGCAGGCGGCGGACCTGGCACTGGGGACCCATCAGGGCTTCGAGGTAGGGGCGGACGCCGGGATGCGCGATGAGGGGTCGGTAGGTATCGGGGTCCTGCTCCAGCAGCCGGTCGAACCACATGTTGCCGACGGAGTTCAGCCCTTCCTGCCAGCCCAGTTCCCGCGCATGGTTCAGTGCCAGCCGGTACGTCTCCACCTCCGCCGGGGGAATCGCCCCTTCGATGAGCAGATAGCCGTCCCGTTCCAGTTTCTCCAGATCCGTCTCCAGATCCGCCATTGCTAGCCTCCTTGTATATTTAGTATTCGGTGATCAGTGTCCACCCCCTCATTGGCGATGGGGAAGCCGATCCCCTTCCTGTGCACGTATCGGTGAAGGCATCGGTGGGACGGCAGCGAAATCGTTGAGGGAACGGCGGCACAAGTTCATTCCTGCCGCGCTCAACGTGTAAAAATCAGGGGCCGAGGAGAGGGGAAACATGGATCATCTGCGCGTAGGATTCATCGGGACAGGCCGGAAGAAAGAGCGCCGGGATGCCCAGGGCTATTACATGGCGTATGAACACGCCGATGCGTACCAGTCGGTCGAGGGCTGTGAACTGGTGGCTTGCGCCGACATCGTGGAGGAGAACGCGAAAGCCTTCGCCGAAGCGAACGGCTTCACGGCCACTTACCACGACTACCGGGAGATGCTCGAGAAGGAGCGGCTCGATGCCGTGAGCATCTGCACCTGGCCCCACCTCCACGAGCCGATGGTGCTGGATGCGGTCGAGGCGGGCGTGAAGGTGATCCACTGCGAAAAGCCGATGGCGGACACCTGGCGGGGGGCGCGGAACATGGCGCGGGCGGCGGCGGAAAAGGGGGCGCAGCTCACCTTCAACCACCAGCGCCGCTACGGGCGGCCATTCGTCCTCGCGCGGGAGTTGATCGAAGCCGGAGAGATCGGCGACCTCCAGCGGTTCGAGTGCGAGTTCGGAAACTTGTACGACACCGGCACCCACTTCATCGACATGCTCAGCTTCTACATGGGCGACAGCGCACGTGGAGAGTGGGTCCTCGCCCAGATCGATTATGGCGAGGGGGAGAAGGTCTTCGGCGCGCCCTGCGAGGGCCAGCAGGTCGCCATGTTCGGCTATGACAACGGCGTGTTCGGGTTCGTGTACAGCGGCAAACCCGGCGGGAAGACGCCACTGGGCGTGGTCCACCGAATCATCGGCAGTGACGGCGTCATCGATGTGGGAGCCGGCCACGGCTCCGAGGGCGCAATCCGGTGGCGGAAGAACGGCGAGGACGGGTGGCGAACCTCCAACGCGAGCGGCGAGAGCATCCACGGGCCCGACTTCATCCGCCGCGCCATCAGCGACGTGATCGACTCGTACCGGACAGGCCGGAAGCCTCAGCTCGCCGCCGAGAACGCCCTGGTGGCGACCGAGATCATCTTCGGGGCGTACGAGTCGAGTCGGCGGCGGGGCCGGGTGGACTTTCCTTTGAGCGATGAGATCGGAAATCCCTTGCGGGAGATGCTGGAACAAGGAGAGATCGGGTGAGGGCTAACGAGACGAGGGCACAGGGGGGCGACCCGGATCCGCTGACACAGTTGTTCTCCCTGCTGTCCTCCGCCCGGATCTTCGACCTGGAGCAGCCCCGAACGCCGGACATGCCGGTGCATCCCTCCCACCGTCCCGGCTACTCCTATTGCCTGCACAAGCGGCATGAGGACGCCTACCGACCCGAAGAGAACGGCCCCCGCTCCGGCTCGTCCGGAGTGCTTACCTTCAAAGAGCACGCGGGCACCCACATCGATGCACTCTGTCATCAGGCGGAACACCTGACGCTGCATGGTGGCCTGAAAGTGGAGCCGGGGATCCAATCTCCCACCGGCTTCCTCCGCCATGGCGTCGAGGAGATCCCCCCGATCCTTGCGCCCGGCGTCCTTCTCGATGTGCCCGCCCTGCTGGGAGTGGAGGCGTTGGAACCGGGATATCTGGTATCGGAGGCCGAACTTCAAGCCTGCTGCGAGCGTCAGAAGGTTTCCCTCAATGCAGGTAACGTCGTGCTCGTCCGCACCGGCAACGCCCGGTTCTGGCACGACGAAGAGCGGTACCTGGCCGGGCCGGGGATGTCTCCGGGCGCGTCACGTTGGCTGGCGGAGCAGCAGCCCCTCGCCGTCGGGGCGGACAACATGGCATGGGATCTGCTCGGCTATCACGACCCGGAACTCGGCAGCGACCTGTCCGGCCACCTCATTATGCTGGTCCACCACGGCATTCCTCTGCTGGAGAACCTGAACCTGGAGGAGTTGGCCGCCGCCGGTCACTCGCGGTTCCTGTTCGTGTGCGCCCCGCTGAAGTTCGTGGGGGCGACCGGCTCTCCCGTGCGGCCCCTGGCGGTCGTACCGAGGGCGGTGGTGTCCATGACCACAGAAGGGGAGGGGACGGGATGAGCCTCGTGATCTGGCCTCCGGTGCGGGCGGAGTGGGTGGAAGCAATTCGTGAAGCCGCCGGAGACGAGCCGGTGATTACGCCGAGCACGGAAACCGATGCCTTGGAGGCAGCAAAGAAAACCGAGGGCTGGATCGGCAGCCTGACTCCCTTGATTCTGTCTGCCGCACCGAATCTCCGCTGGCTCCAGGCACCGTCGATCAGCCTGGAGGGTATCGTGTTCCCGAAGTTGGTCGAAAGTGATGTTACCCTGACAAACATGCGCCACATCTACGACGACCACATCGCCAATCATATCCTCGCGCTGCTGCTGGCCCACTGCCGCGACCTGCCCCGCCAGACTCGTAGGCAGGGCGATCGCCATTGGAATCCCGGCGAGGTGTCGGTGCGGGACCCGGCGGAAATGACTCTCCTCGTCGTCGGCCTGGGAGGCATCGGCGCCGAGTTCGCCCGCCGGGCATCGGTCCTGGGTTCCAGGATCATCGGGATCGATCCGAGGGTGGAGAGTCCCCCGCCCGGTGTCGAGCGGGTGGACCGACCCGAACGGCTGGACGAATGGCTCCCGCAGAGTGACGCCGTAGTGATCGCCGCGCCGCTGACACCGGAAACTATCGGCCTGTTCAACGAGGAGATGTTCCGCCGGATGAAGCCCTCTGCGTACTTCATCAATATCGGTCGGGGGAAGATCGTCCGCCTCTCGGCCCTGGAGCGCGCACTCCAGGAAGGCTGGATCGCCGGGGCCGGGCTGGACGTATTCGAAGAGGAGCCGCTGCCCCCCGACAGCCCCCTCTGGGAGATGGAGAACGTGATCGTCACGCCCCACGTCGCGGCGAAAGGCCCTCACACGGAGGAGCGGCGACTGCGCGTGATTCTGGAGAACGTGAAGCGATTCACCTCGGGTCAGCCGCTGCTTTACGTGACGGATAAGGCCCGGTGGTTCTGACATTCGATTTCTAAAGTTGAGGCAGTCCATATGAAAAGGTCTAAACTCGTCCTCTGCGGAACGCTGGCAGTCGTATCATGTGCGGCACTGTTCGGCGCAGCATGGAAAGCGCCGGCCCGAACTCCCGCGAAACCTGCCAGGAAGGCAGCCGCGAAGCTGCCATCCGGCATGCAGAAACGGTGGCTCTTCGTATGGCGCGACATGACCGATCCCAAAGAGGTGGACCGGATGATCGCCCGCTTCCCTCGCGCCCATGCCGACGGCTACAACGGCGTCGCGTTCAACTATAACATTCCGAAAGAAAAGGCGGCGGAGCTGAAGCGGGCCGCGAAGGCGAACGGGCTGGACCTCGTCGCCATCGTCATGGGGGGCACGCGCGACCGCAACTACGTGGAAGGCATCCTCTCCAAAGACTCCCTCTTCGTCGCGCACGACGGGGCCGCCACCCACCAGCCGGACAACCCGACTCAGGTCATCAACGGTAATTTCGAGGACGTGGAGGGGAACCGCATCAAGGGCTGGTCGTGGCAGGACGACGAGGGAGTGACCACCTTCGCCGATCACGAGACCGTTCACGGCGGCGGCACGTCCCTGCGGATGGAGAGCATCGGCAAGAACCCGGACCGCCACTGCCGGATCATGCAGCCGATCAAACTCCAGCCGCACCGCCAGTACCACATCTCCGTCTGGGTGAAGTCCGAAGGCCTCTCCCCCGCCGACCCGGAGGTGAAGGTGCTCACCGAGACACCGCAGGGGCAGGTCAGCTTCCAATCGTTCCACACGGAGCAAACACAGGATTGGAAGCGGGCCGACCTCGTCTTCAACAGCCTGGGCGAGACGGACGCGAACCTCTACCTCGGATCGTGGTCCGGCAAGGACGGCAAGGTCTGGTGGGATGACCTTAAGGTCGAGGAGATCGGGCTGGTCAACGTGCTGCGCCGCCCCGGCTGCCCCGTCACCGTACGCGGAGAGAACGGCGTCATGTATGAGGAAGGAAAGGATTACGAGAAGATCGTCGATCCGAATCTGCACCCGTGGATCGCCTACCACGACGCACCATCGATCAAGCTCACGCCGGACACGCGCATCAAGGAGGGCGAGCGGCTGCGGGTCAGCTACTATCACCCGATCATCATCTATGAGGACCGGGTGACGAGCTGCATCTCCGAGCCGAAGATCTTTGCGGAGTGGCGGGAGGAGGTGAAGCAGGCGGACGCGCTCTACCACCCGGCGGCGTTCCTCATGTCGCACGACGAGATGCGGGTGATGAACCAGTGCGCCCTCTGCCGGAGCAAGAAGCTAACGGCAGGCGGTTTATTGGCTTGGAACGTGCGGAAGGCGGCGGGGATCATCCGGGAGATCCGGCCCGACGCGGAGATCTGGGTCTGGAACGACATGTTCGACCCGATGCACAACGCGGTGGATCACTTCTACGCGGTGTACGGCACGCTCAAAGGCTCCTGGGAGGGCCTGGACAAAGACGTGGGGATTGTGAACTGGCACGGCGGCCTGATGGGGAAGAACAGCCGGTTCTTTGCGGACCTCGGGCTGCGGCAGATCCTCAGCGGCTACTACGACGGGGACGAGGACGGCTCCGCCATCGCGAAGTGGAAGGCCAAAACAAAGAGGATCCCCGGCGTCGTGGGCGCGATGTACACGACCTGGGAGGACAAGTACGATGCGATGGACGTGTGGGCGGATCGAGCATGGGGCAAGGGGAAGCTGCCTATATCCGCATCAAACCTCCCTTGAGACGATAATGAAGTTTCCCCAAATGAGGGCGAGGAGGAACTTCCCCTTCAGTGGGCTAAAGAATATCACCCACGGTCTTTCAAACCGTCGACGAGAAAGCGCCATTCCGGTAAGGCAGGTTCGGCCTCGGCGATCTCCCCTTTTTGATAGAGCGTCGGGTGTTCGGGATCGTCGGCGCGATACACGCGGATGATCCGGTCGCTGACGTCGTCGCCGATGAGATCCACGTCCCAAACGACGAGCGTCCCGGCGGCAAAGTAGTCCGCCCGTTTCTCAGCCATTTCCCGTTCGGCAGCCGGGCCATAGTCGAACTCGCTGCGGACTTCCACCGCGAAAACAGGGGCGCCTTCATAGAACTTCATGCCCGAGGGCTGCCCCAGATAATACGCGGCATCGGGGCTGAATGATTTCCGGTGGGGCAGGTCCACGCGAAATCCTTTGTTGTCTCCGACCGCCCTCCCCGTTCCGGTTTCCCTGGCGTATGCGTGTAAAGACACAAAAATCTCATCCCCGGCATATCCGGGTTCGATTCCCGTCGGAGGCATAAGGATCAGTTTTCCATGAACGATTTCAGCTTTAGTGTTGTCAGGGAGTCGATATAAGTCTTCAATGGTCGCTTCCGGCGCAGCGAATATAGTTGTCGTCATAGCCGTATCTCCCTCACAGGACATTGGAACGGATTGGCACAGGAGAGAGGTGCTTTCAACCGTCCATCCGTCAGATGTATATTTTATAGGCTTGCACACCGAGGAGCGGCCCGACAATCGCCCAGACGGAGCCGATGACGAAGTCCCCCAGGATGAGGCCGAGGAAGAACGGCACGAAGGCGTTGTGCATCTTCATTCCTCCATACCGGATCAATAGCGCCTTCAGCACCCACGCCACGAAGAACGCGAACCAGAAGTAGTCCAGCGCGTAACTCACCGCCAGCGCATACCCCGCCGGGTGGAACGGCCACCACAGGAACTTCGCCCGCATCACCGCCAGCCCCACCGTCACCAGCGACCCCGCCCCGTAGTAGAACAGCTTCGTCGCGTTGATCGGCTCCTTGTTCAGCATGTAACTCGTCAGCCGGTCGAACGACTCGCTCCCCACCCAACTCTTGAAGCCCAGCGCCCGCCCCTGCGCCCCCGCCTCATACGTGATGTGCAGGTTCGCCCAGTACGTCGCCACGATGCTCACCACACTCGCCGCGATCGTCAGCCAGACCAGCCGGTTGATGTTGATCCGCCGGTTCTCGGCCATCTTGAAGGCTTCCAGTTGGGCGGGCATGGGGTGGGAGCGATACCCCCGGTGCATCCAGTAGGTCGAGTTCACCACCGTCAGGTCGAGTGCACTGAGGTTCCTCGCCCCGATGAAGTCGGCCATGATCTGCTGGGGCCGCACGAAGTTGATCTCGTGGGGCGTGCCCAGCTCGGCCCGAACGCGGGTGATGGTGAGGGAGAGTAGGAAGTAGATCCCCATGTAGAGCGCCATCACCCAGAGGCTCAGCCCCGTGCTCGTCCAGAAGGCGAAGACGCCCGCCAGTCCCGCGAGGATCATTCCATACGCCCACCGCATCCGCCGCGCCTCGTCGGGGTCGTCGGCGTCGGGTCCCAGCCGGGCCATCTTAATGGTATCGCGGAAGTAGCCGCGCATGCCCCAGGCCAGGACGAGGCTGAGGGTCAGCCACGCGCCGGAACTCTGCTCCCCGAAGTAGGGGAAGCCCTGGTTGGCCGGGCCGCTGTCCAGCCCCGCCACCCGCCCGAACACCTGCCACAGCTTCCGCGCCACGAAGAAGAACCAGCACGAGAACGAGAGGTCGAGCGGGATGAAGTAGCCCAGCCCGATGGCGAACGGGTACATCGAGATGTTGGTGCCGCCGATGGCGCTCCAGGGCGGCTCGCTGACGTAGCGGCCCACGTCGTACAGCTTCACCATCGAGAGGTAGGGGACCGACGGGTAGAGGGTCCCCAGGCCGTTCAGCGTCCCGATCCCGAACGCGAGACCGAAGCCCATCCACATCAGGCGGTTGCGGAAGAAGTTGAGGCCGTCGCGCTCCGCCGTCATGGCGATGGGAAGCTGCACGAGGGGGAACGTCAGCCGCTCGTTCTGGGTCCACTGGCGGCGCAGGATCAGGTTCACGCCGAGGAAGATGAGGACCAGCGCCGTCATGAATATCGCCCACCAGAGCAGCGGCCCGATCCACGCCGCCATGATCTGCGGGGTCCACGGGTTGGAATTCCCCTGGTAGTAGGGCCGCAGCGCCGCCTTGTCCTTCACGAACAGGTGCCACGGAATATACCGGAACCACAGCTCCTCCCACCGGTTTTCGGGCCGGGCGAACCAGACCGCGTGCCCGATAGCGCCGAACAGGTTCTGGATCATATCGTGGGAGGCGAAGACGCCGCTGATCACCATCACGATGTACACCGTCAGCAGCTCGCCCTGCTCCAGCGCGTGCCGGGAGGACCACCGGCGGAGCGGCATGTTGAGCAGCACCACGCAGAAGAGGATGAAGATCGGCGTGATCATCAGCGGCAGCGAGGTGCTGTCGAGGCTGTACCACCGTACCTCGAAGAGCGTGATCCAGTAGCAGTGGATCGGGACGAGCAGCAGGGCGAGCAGCGCCGAGCGCCACGTCACCCCGCCCCGGTTGGAGGGGGGGGCAGGGATGTCGGAAGGGAGAACCTGTTCGGTGGCATCCCGCCCGTTGGCGGACGGCCCGGATAAATCTGGGGAAGGCATCTAGTTCGGATTCGTTTCTGTATAAGGAAGGATAGAAGAGGAGATCTCCGAAGTTTCACCTATAAAGATGGTGGATTTACTCCGGCGGTATCAACTCGGTTCCAACACGAACGTACCATAAAAGAGTGTTGCGGGCTTGATTGTGTGGTGTTATAATGTGCCGGTGAGGTGCTCCATTCAGGCATCCCTCGATAGAGGGTACCTAACAGGCGTTTGCTGGAATGCCGGAGTCTCACACGCGGTCTGCACAATGCAGTTTGGGTTCGGGTCGCCGGTGCACGGGCAATTTTGAGGGATACGGGGAGATCCCCCGAGCCCGCAGAATTGGGGATGGAAACAGGTCGTCCTTGATCTCCAACGAAGAAGTGCGGAGCAGTATCGATCGTTCTCGTCCGGCGACAGGTCTCGGGGCGCACCCGTATCTTGTTTCCCGATACGCCGTATTTTTCCTGTCGGCTCCCGGATTCGGGGCCGCGGGGGGGCGCCGGACCGGACCCTCAAAGGAGACAAGCGATGGCAACGGGCAAAGTGAAGTGGTTCGACGACAAGAAGGGCTACGGGTTCATCAGCGTGGAGGGCGGCAGTGACGTGTTCGTTCACTACTCCTCCATCCAGGCCACGGGCTACCGCTCCCTGAGGGAAGGCCAGGACGTGGAGTTCCAGGTGACCGACGGCCCCAAGGGTCCTCAGGCCGTTGAGGTGGTGGCGGCCCTGGAGTAACCCCCGTGTGAATCCAAGCCCCCGACTCTTCGGAGTCCGGGGCTTTTTTTGTTCAGAAGTGGCGGGTGATGCTCATGTTGGGATAGGCGGCGTTCCAACTGGAAACGTTGTGAACCTCGACGACGGGGACGTGCCGGGAGTGCCGGAGCTTCGGCCCGATCCTGTCTATGACGCGCTGCACGGTGTCTATCAATACCAATCGCGTCGCCGCATCCAGGTCCGACAGCCCGATGATGACGCCGTAACGAACCCGGCCCCTGTGAAGCGTTCCGGTCAGAGTGAGATGAACAAACGTGCCGTATAGCTTGGGCAGCAGATGCTCCTTCAGGAGAGCATCATTCTTGATTGCGCTCCACATCTCTTTTATTTTGTCTGCACGGCGGGGAAGAGGAGTGCCTTCCGGGTCTTTGCACTCAATGAACCAGGTTTCGCTCTTGAGACGGAACACAAAATTCACGACTTTGAGGGATCTCTCGATCTGCTCCGGCCTCTCCACAGGCAGGCTTAAACCGGAGAAGTCGAATTCCCATTGGCCTTCCGTCCATTCAATTCTCATCCTCCGTCCGTCAGCCGTTTTTCAATTGTGCGGTCGTAGAGGCTGAGGTATTGCTGCTCTATAAGATTGGGCGTGAGGTCAAGATAGTTTTGGGCGGAATGAACCTTCGTCTCGTCCCCGACCCGCTCCAGTGAGAAGAATTTAAGGGAGTCGGTCTTGCGGGCCTGCACTTCCAACTCCTTCAGAATAATATGGCTGTGTGTGGCGAGGAAGATCTGTACCCCCTGGCGGCTCAATTCAAGAAGAACCTGCACAACTTCATCCATCAGAGAGGGGTTGAGGTTGACTTCCGGCTCGTCCCAGAAGAGAGTGTTATCGGGTTGGACAAAACCGTTTCTAATTAATTGGTGAAGTGTAGCGAGTTTTCTAAGCCCCTCTGCCACGAGGGTCATAGGTTGTTGATATCCCCCTATATGAAGGTAAAATCTTTCACTCTCTTCATGGACTTCACCCCCTAACTTTCCCTGAAGAAGGTCTAATATTTTTGAATATTCATCACTAAGTGGCTGCCGTTTCTCTGGGCTTAATAATAAACTAACGATATCTCGATGTGTTAGATCAAAATCTATATTGTACTCATCATAAGTAGATAAAAAACGACGGGTATGGCCCATCATGTCTATTGATGGAATATAAACTGGGCGCATAAATTTGTCATGAACTATTGGTCTGCCATTGTAACTACCCTCGTCAGTTGAAAAATTCCAGGCTTCATCTCCATACAACCATTCTGATTCTAACCTTGGGTATTCAGCTTGCATTCGTATCAGATCCCAAGGCTATGAGATTTGAAAAAGTCCTTTTAAGGTATCAGCGATATCCTGTTCACGAGAAAATGATAATTGAAAGGCATATAGTAGCTTCAACAAATGTGTCTTGCCGGAGCCGTTCTCGCCGATGAACGCGTTGATCCCGTCCACGAAATCGAACTCCACATCTTTGAAGACTGTGAAGTTCTGCAATTTCAGCGACTTGTGGTATCTCGGCTCCGGCATGACTCTCCCCGTCAGAATCCCTGAAGCTGGCTCAGGTCCACAATCCCTTGCGTCAGGTCCGCAACTTGCTTGAGGAGCCGGAGGCGGTTCAGGCGCACGGCTTCGTCCTCCGCCATCACAAGCACCTTATCAAAGAAGGTGTCGATGGCGGGGTGGAGCGTTCGTAATTGCCCGTATAGCGCGTTCAGGTTCTGCGGGTCCACTGCATCGAGAGCCGACCGCGCCTCCCCATAAGCCTGCCATAGATTCCGTTCCTCTTCCTCAACGAACAGGGTGGGGTCCACCTCTCCTGCAATCTCCTGTCCTCGCGTGATCCGCGCCGTACGGGCGTAAGCGGTCAACACCTTCTCGAACTCCTCCGTCTCCACCACGGCGGCAAGCTGTTCCGCCGTCTTCAAGGCTCTGGAAGGATCGTGGCCCTGTGCGGCGGGGGCGACGGCGGCCTGAACCACGTCCGGTCGCAAGCCCCGATCCAGCAGCCACTGTTCCAGCCGCCGGGCGATGAACTCCAGCACGTCGGCTTTCACTGCTTCGTCCACGGGAACAGGCTGCACTCCGACTACGGATTCTATCGCATTTCGCAGATCGAAGGGGAGCTGGCGGTGGGCCAGGGTCTCGATGACTCCGATGGCGGCGCGGCGCTGCGCGAACGGGTCGGCGTTCGACTTCGGCGCTTTCCCCACGGCAAACAGCCCTACCAGCGAATCGAGCCGGTCTGCCAACCCGACGGCCACACCGGGGAGCGTCGAAGGCGCATTGCTGTACTGCTCCCCAATCGCCTCCGCGACGGCGTCGCTCTCGCCGGAGAGCCGCGCGTAGTGGCGGCCCATGATTCCCTGAAGCGAGGTGAAGTCCATCACCATCTCCGTCACTAGGTCCGCTTTGGCGAGGTGGGCGGCACGGGTGGCGGCCTCTTTCTCCTGACCGGCCAGCCCCAGTTCGTCAGCGAGGGCGGCGACGATCTTCTCCATCCGGTCCGATTTGTCCAGCATCGAGCCGAGCCGCTCCTGGAAGATCAGGCCGGAGAGCTTCGGGCGGAACTCCTCCAGCTTCCGCTTCGTGTCGCGCTCCCAGAAGAATCGCGCGTCAGAGTAGCGGGCGCGGAGCACCTCCTCGTTGCCATGCCGCACGGTCTCCTCGTCCAGCTGCCCGTTGGCGACGGTGACGAAGTGCGGGAGGAGGTTTCCCTTCTCATCCTCGACCGGGAAATAGCGCTGGTGCTTCCGCATCACCGTCACGAGGACTTCGCGGGGTAGCTCCAAATACTTCTCCTCGAAGGAGCCGCGAATCGGCACGGGGTTTTCGACGAGGTTGGCGACTTCGTCCAGGAGGTCCCCCTGGGCCGACTCCGGGATCTTTCCGCCCGGCTCCCCCGCCAGCATCTGCGCGACGTCCAGAATATGCCGCTTGCGGTTCGACAGATCCGGGACGATTTTCTGGCTTTCAAGAGAGGAGAGATACTGACTTGCCCCCGATATGTTGAATTCAGGGGATCCTGCCGGACGGAGGCCCCGGCTGATGCGCCCGCTCGGCATACCCGCGAAGGTGAACGGGACGACCTCCTCCCCCAGCAACGCGACGATCCACCGCACGGGACGCCCGAACGCGACGTTCGAGGCGTTCCATCGCATCGACTTCGGCCATGCGATGCCGCCGATGAGGCCGGGCAACGCCTCCGCCAGCACTTCTGAGGCGGGACGGCCTTCTTCCCGCACCACGCCGAAAACGTACTCCACGCCGCCCTCTTCCCGTCGCTCCAACTGCGGCACGTCCAGCCCTTTGCCGCGCGCGAACCCCTGCGCCGCTTTGGTCGGATTACCGTCCGCGTCAAAGGCGATCTTCGCCGCCGGGCCGCGCACCAACTCTTCGCGGTCGCTCTGCCGTGTCTCCATCCCATCCACGCGCACGATCAGGCGGCGGGGCGTTCCTTCTACCCGCAGGTCCGTATAGGAGAGCCGTAAATCGGAAAAAAGTTTTGGGGCGCTCTCTTTCAGCGCCTCCACCCCGATGTCTACGTACTGCGCGGGCAACTCCTCCGTGCCGATCTCCAATACGAAGTCAGTGGTTTCCCCCTTCACACCTGGCCCCTCTTCTTCAGGCTGATAAGGGTGAATTACTGCCGCATAAGAGACAGTCTGTTCGTTCTTCGTTCTTCGTCCCTCACCCTTTGATAACGGGAAGCCGCGCTTCTCCCGTGATTCGACCCAGGACTGCGCGGCAAGGCGGGAGAGGTTGCGCATCCGGTTGAAGAAGGCCGCCCGCTCCGTCACGCCGATGGCCCCCCGAGCGTCGAGGAGGTTGAAGGTGTGGGACGTCTTCAAGATGTAATCGTAAGCCGGCAGAGTCAGCCCTTGGTCGAGCAGGTGGCGGGCTTCCGCCTCATATAGATCGTAAAGGGCGCGCACGCGCTCCGGGTTCGCCTCATCGAGGTTGTAGGTGGACTGCTCGAACTCGTTCTGGAGGAAGATCTCGCCGTACGTGATGCCGGGGGCGTACTCGAGGTCCATCACATGATCGACCCGCTGCAGCGCCATCAAGATGCGCTCCAGCCCGTAAGTGATCTCCACCGAGACCGGGTCCAGAGCGAGTCCGCCGGACTGCTGGAAGTAGGTGAACTGGGTGATCTCCATGCCGTCCAGCCAGACCTCCCAACCCAATCCCCACGCTCCCAGCGCCGGGGATTCCCAGTTGTCCTCCACGAAGCGGATGTCGTGTGCGGTCCGGTCGATGCCCAGCGCGGCGAGGGAGTCGAGGTACAGCTCCTGAGGGTTGCCGGGGTCGGGCTTGAGGATGACCTGGAACTGGGTGTGCATCTGCAGCCGGTTCGGGTTTTCGCCGTAGCGGGAGTCGTCGGGACGTATGGACGGCTCCACGTACGCAACGTCCCACGGCTCCGGCCCCAGGACGCGGAGGAAAGTGGCGGGGTTGGCGGTCCCGGCTCCGACATCGGTGTGGTAGGGCTGCCAGATGAGCGCCCCCTGTCCGGCCCAGTACCCCTGGAGGCGGAGGATGGCGTCCTGCATATTAAGAGAAGGTCGGCTCATAGACGTCTTTGGTGTCTTTCGGCGGTTGAAGGTCCGGGTGAGGACTCGTATCTATTGATGATGAAAGCTGTTACTCAGGTTGTGTTGAATCCGCCGGTCCTCTGTCAACTCAGCGGCGGCGAGATCCACCGAGAAATTCAGATCGGATGTCGGAGAAGGGGTATGTCATCTTCTCCGCCAAGAATCGTCTAACAGGAGTGAGAGATCGCTTCTCCTTTGAAAAGAATGAGAAGGGTGTGCGGGAAACGGTTTTAGTCTCATTTTGGGCGTGCGATGAGCCGAACAAGACGAATCGGAAAGGAATTCACATGAAAACCGTACTCATGGCCGGCGCTTTGCTGGCGACTTCGCTGCTTACCATCGCTCCTAAATCGAAAGCGCCCAACTCCCCCCCGGTGGAAATAACAGTGACCGCCGATGAGGGTGCGAGCGGGGCCTCGTCTGAATTGCGGGCGAACTACCTCATCACCACGGCGGACGACTTCATCGTCGATGTGTACGTGAACGGCAGGCCCGTCCCCGACGCCAGACGCCAACTATTAGAAGAACGGCACGGGGCGACGGTGGAGAAGATCGACACCCCGGTGCGGGCGGGGGATTGGGTCGTGTTCAACGTGGTGAACAACCGGCTGCGGTGGGGCGGCGCGTACTACTTCGGGGTGGCGGGCTGCCTGGCGCCTAACCAGTTCGGGTTTACCAGCCGGCTCGACGACGGGAAGTGGAGCGTGTGCGATCGGCATGAGGACGTGGACAAGTTCATCTCGGAGAGAGGCTACCTGAGTGACCGTCCGGCCCAGCAGATCACCCAGCCCTGGGAAGAGGGCGACCTCGATATGCGCCGTTACGCGGGCGAACACTGGAACGGGACGGGCGTGTGGGGAAACAGCCGGAACACGTGGGTCAAAGTCCTCGTTGACTAAACGGCGGTCTCAGGCGCTCTCCTCCCAACACTTCGATCTGACACCAGGGGGAAGCGCCCGAGTCCTTTTTTAGCCTTCAATCTTTTCTCTCACAACAGGGACGGCACTCATTGTTCAGGGAGAGGGAGACCAGACGGAATACACGGTCAGTGATGGGCATGATTCCGAGAAATCACTGTCGTGTGTGACGAGCGGCGCGTTCAGGGACCTGGCGGTTGCGGCGATCCACCATCTCCCACTTCCAGACGCCTTCCACGTAACTGTACTTCATACATGACTTCTGCCCAGTGAGTCGCTAGATCATCCGTGTATTCAACTACATCGAAGCGTCGGATGAAGATTTCGAGCTGCTGACGACGCCTTTCACCCCAACGGGCGCGGATGGCCCCGAAACGGAGTTCCGCGATAGTTTGGAAGCTAACGATCAATTTTACGTTCACCAAATACGGTCTATAACGGTCCAATAGCGGATCTTCTCTCAGCATCAGACTCGCCACAGACGTATCCACTACGAGAGGAATCAGCACTCGCCATTGTCCGATTTCTCGGCTGCCAACGCCCTTCTGATCGCCCGTTCTTCCATGATCACTTCATGGAGTCGCACTCCATCTTCCCCAAAATCTGGCAAACTCCGCATGAATTCATCGAAATCTCGGATGGGATTTTTGGAAAAAAGCAGTCCTGGAATTTCTTTGCTTTCCATCCAGGGTGACTCGTCCCCCGAAGCATCCCGCGTTTCAGGTAGCATTTTAGACATCTTTCACTCTCCTTTCGGTCACACCCCCGCCGGCTCCCGCTCGACCGTACGCAGCCGCTGGGGGATGCGGTCCTGCGCCACGAGATCGTCATAGGTCTCCCGCTCCACGATCACGTCCGCGTGCCCGTCCGACACCAGCGCCACGGTAGGACGCGTCAGGCGGTTGTAATTGCTCGCCATCGCGTGGTTGTACGCCCCGGTGGACTGCACCGCCAGCAGGTCGCCCACCTGCGGGGCCGGGATCTTCGTGTCCTGGATCATCAGGTCGGTCTCGCAGTGCTTCCCGGCGACGGTGACGACTGTCGTGTCCTCCTCACCGGCGCGGTTCGCCAGCAGGCAGTGATACACCGCGTCGTAGAGCTGCGGGCGCGGGTTGTCGCTCATCCCGCCGTCGATGGAGACGTAGAGGCGGCGGCCCGGCTCTTCCGGGATCGGCACGTCCTTGATGGCGCCGATCTCGTAGACCGTCGTGCCGCACTCCCCGACGAGCGAGCGGCCCGGCTCCAGGCCCAGGTGGGGCAGGGGGATGCCGATCTCCTCGCAGCAGCGCTTCACCTCTCCGGTGAGGGCGTCGGCGAACGCCTCGATGGAGGGCGGGTGGTGCTCCGGCAGGTACCGGATGCCCAGCCCCCCGCCGACGTTCATCTCCTCCGCAGTCACACCCGTCTCGTCCTTGATCGTCTTCAGAAAGCCGACCATGATCTCGATGGCTTCGACGTGGGTGTCGGCGCTGAGGAGCTGCGAGCCGATGTGGCAGTGGATTCCATGAAACTTAATCCCCGGCAGCTCCAGCGCGCGTTTGATTGCCGCGAGGGCGGCCCCGCTTTTCACTCCCAGGCCGAACTTCGTGTCCTCCTGCCCGGTGCGGATGCGGCGGTGGGTGTGCGGGTCGATGCCGGGGGTGCAGCGGATCAGGATTCCCGCCTCCCGGCCCGAGTCGGCGGCGAGGCGGCTCAGCCGCTCCAGTTCCTCCATGTTATCCACGACGATGCGGCCCACGCCGTAGTCGAGGGCTTCCTGTAATTCCCGCACGCTCTTGTTGTTGCCGTGGAACACGAGCCGCTCGGCGGGAAAACCGGCGACGCGGGCGGTGTACAGCTCGCCGCCGCTCGCCACGTCCATGAAAAGACCTTCGCCCTCCACGATCTTCGCCATCGCGGTGCAGAGGAACGCCTTGCTCGCGTAGGCGATCTCGACCTGCGGGTAGCGGGCGCCGAACGCCTCTCGAAACCGGCGGCAGTTCTCCCGTATCGCCGCCTCGTCCATCACGTACAGCGGCGTGCCCAATTCGCAGACGAGATCCACCACGTCGCATCCGCCGATCTCCAGGTGTCCGCGCTCGTTCACGCGCTGAGTGCCCAGTAACATATAAGGTTCGCCTCTCTCTAGAATCGATGAACGTTAGGAGTGTCTTCTAATTATGACATGGATTCTAGGGCGGATAGGTACCGGGCGACTGAAGTCGCGGCTACAAAGGCACGAAGCCTCCCTGCGGAGGCTTCACCCCGGCATTTCAGACGATAGACATGGGAGTGGAGTCGGCGCAGGCCGACTTTGTACATTTAGAGTGGCGGTTTTAACCACCGGGAAGATGAAGGTGTCGCCAGGGACGGTGCGAAGTCATAGGGTGAGGCATTCAGCAGCAGGAAAGACGGATTCAGCCGAGTCCCCCTCTTTATGACAAGTACTCCCGCGAATCCAGTAGAAGGGGGATGGGGTTGAAGTCTCCGCAGGGAGACTTCGTGCCTTTGTAGCCGCGACTTCAGTCGCCGGGGTCAAAAGACTTTCTGGTCAAACCTTCCGTATAGGATTGGACCCTTATACCCATGAATAACAGCATCGTTGTGGATACGACGCACAGCCCCTTCGCCAAGCTCAAGCCCGTCCCCGTGGGAGCCGTGCGGCTGCGGGACCGCTTCTGGGAGCCGCGCATGCGGATCAACCGGGAGGTCACCCTGCCCCAGCAGCACCGTCAATGCGAAGAGACGGGCCGCATCGACAACTTTCGCCGCGCCTCCGGCAAGAAACAGATCGACTTCCAGGGCATCTTCTTCAACGATTCGGACGTGTACAAATGGGCGGAGGGGGCCGCGTTCGCCCTCGTCGGAGACCACCCGCCGGAGTTGGAGGGGATGCTGGACACGGCCATCCGGGAGATCGCGGACGCGCAGGAGCCGGACGGCTACCTGGATACCTACTTCACCTTCGAGCGGAAGCCGGAACGCTATACTAACCTCCGTGACCTCCACGAACTATACTGCGCGGGCCACCTCATCCAGGGGGCGGTCGCGCACCACCGGGCGACGGGGGAGCGGACGTTCCTTAATGTGGCGATCAAGCTCGCCGACCACCTCTGCGCGACCTTCGGGGAAGGGGAGGGGCAGCGGCCCGGCACGGACGGCCATGAAGAGATCGAGATGGCGATGGTGGAGCTGTACCGCGCCACCGGCGATGAAAAGTACCTCCGCCAGGCGGACTTCTTCATCTCCCAGCGCGGGCAGAAGCCGCCCGTCGTCGGGGGCAGCCCGTACCACCAGGACCACGTCCCGTTCCGAGAGTTGAAAGACGTGACGGGTCACTCCGTCCGGGCGCTCTACTACGCCTGCGGCGCGGCGGATCTCTACGCCGAGACCGGCGAGCCTGCTCTGCGGGACGCGCTGGAAGCACAGTGGTCGAACTTCCACGGCAAGCGGCAGTACGTCACCGGCGGAGCGGGATCCCGCTACGAAGGGGAGGCGTTCGGGGGGGATTACGAGCTGCCGAACGATCGAGCCTACGCCGAGACGTGTGCCGCCATCGCGAGCGTGATGTGGAACTGGCGGATGCTCGCCCTGGACGGAGACGCGAAGTACGCGGACGACCTGGAGACGGCGCTATACAACGGCGTGATCTCCGGCCTGTCTCTGGACGGGACGCACTATTTCTACCAGAACCCGTTGTCGGACCGTGGGAAGCATCGGCGGCAGGAGTGGTTCGGGTGCGCCTGTTGCCCGCCGAACCTGGCGCGGCTGCTGGCGGAATTGCCGGGATACTTCTACTCCGTCTCCGATGAGGGCGTGTGGATTCACCTCTACGCAGAAGGGGAGGCGGAACTTCGCCTGCCTTCGGGCGAGACGGCACGGCTGGCGGTGGAGACGGGATACCCCTGGAACGGGATCGTGACGCTGCGGCTGGAATTGGATGCGCCCCGGACGTTCGAGTTGAGTCTGAGGATTCCGGGGTGGAGCGGCGATGCGCTCATGGAGATCAACGGGAACGCCGTGACCGGGAGACTACGGCCCGGCACGTATGTCCGATTCCGAAAGGAGTGGCGGGACGGCGACACGGTACGGCTGGAGCTGCCGATGCCGGTGACGCTGCTGGAGAGCCACCCGTACACGAGCAATACGGGACGGGTGGCGGTCCGGCGTGGGCCGCTGATCTACTGCCTGGAAGCCGCGGATCATCCAGGAGTGGACGTGTGGGACCTCGCCCTGCCTGAAGGGGCGGAGTGGACGGCGGAGCATCGGTCGGACCTGCTGGGCGGTGTGACCGTGTTGAAGACCGAGGGGGTAGAGCGAACCTTGAACGGCTGGGACGGTGAACTGTATCGCACGCATGGGAGTGTCCCTCCCGCCGAGACTCGTGTCGTCCCTATCACCGCCATTCCATACTACGCCTGGGCGAACCGAGAGGCGGGTCCGATGCAGGTCTGGATTCCGGTGGGGAGATAAGCGCCTGGCGTGGATCACCCTCATCCCGGCGCTACGCGCCACCCTCTCCCAATTCTGGGAGAGGGGAGTAGAAGTTACATCTATTCAACTTCGAACTTCATGTTTTTCATTCCGGGATGTCTTTATCTCCTCCGAAGAGCGCCGGATGTACCTTGCACCCCTCTCCCAATTCTGGGAGAGGGGTGCCGAACGTAGTAAGGCAGGGTGAGGGCGATCCCCTCCCGCCCTCCCTTCCCTACACGAGAGAATCACATGAAAATCACCCGAATCCGCATCTATAAGCCACGGAAGCACAACCCCACCTTCAACCAGAGCGATTACGTCGTGACGGTGGAGACGGACGCCGGCATCACCGGCATCGGGGAAGGGGGGACGCCGGACACGCTCCTCCAGTGCGCCGCCATGCTCATCGGGGAGGACCCGGCGCGAATCGGGCATCTCTGGCAGGTGATGTACCGTGGCTACTTCTATCCGGCGGGCCGGGAGAAGCTGCACGCGCTCGGCGGGCTGGACCTCGCGCTGTGGGACCTCAAAGGAAAGGTCCTGAACGCGCCGGTGTTCGAGCTGCTCGGCGGGCTGACGCGGGAGTACGTCGAGTGCTACTCCACCGGCTACCCACGGCATGGAAGCCTGGCGGAGACGGCGCGGGCCTGCATGGAAGCAGGATTTCGCGCCTTCCGTACGGCAGTGGCGGACCCGCGCGACGGCGTCTTCCACGCCCGGCGGATGGTAGATCAGACCTTTGAAAACTGCAAGGAGATTTACGAAGGCGTCAAAGACGTCGGGGAGTGGGCCATCGACTTCCACACGCGGCTGGACCTCGCGGATGCGGTGCGCCTCGCTCACCTGCTGGAGCCGCTGAATCCCTTCTTTGTGGAAGACCCGCTACGCTCGGAGAACCCGTCGGCGCTGAAAGAGTTCCGCAGCCACACCCGCGTCCCCGTCGCGGCGGGGGAACAGTACGGCGACCTCTGGGACCTCCACGAACTGATCCAGGGGAACGTCATCGACTACACGCGCGTAACCCTGCCGAACGTCGGGGGAATCACGGAGTTCATGCGGATCGCCGCCCTCTGCGACACCCACCACGTCGGGATGATTCCGCACTTCACAGGGCCGGTCTCGCTGGCGGCGCTGGTGCACGTGCTCGGCGCGGTCTCCGTCCCGGTGGCGATGGAGGTGACCGGGGCGGGGCCGCGACTGCCGGAGCATCTGACGAGCGGTGCAGAGTTCCGGGACGGCAAGCTGTGGCCGGTGTCGCGGTCCGGCCTGGGTGTGGAGTTCGACCCGGCAGGCGCGGAGTTGGCGGCGGAGGTGACCGAACGGTACACACCCATTCCGCAGTTCCGCCGGCCTGACGGCTCCTACACGAACTGGTGACTTTTGGGTGATTGGGGAACCTGGGTTCCCAAAGGCAGGCAGGGGAAGGGATGAAAAATGGAAGCAGTGGAAATACCAGAGCAGAAGGCTAGTGAACGGATCGACGTGCCGAAGGTGGCGAGCGAGGATCAGGTGCGGTCGTTCGTGGAGAACGGCTTCCTCGCCGTACCAGGCCTCGTCAGCCCCGAAGAGATCGGGGAGCTGCGGCGGGACGCGATAAAGCTCGCGCGGGGCGGCTACCCCTGTGAGACTCTTCAGCCGCTCCCGGCGGGACTCAGCGACGAGGAGACGCTGGAGAGCATCCTCTGCATCCACCAGCCGCACTACGTCAGCCCGGTGATGGAAAAGTACGTGCGGCACCCGAAGGTTTGCGGCGTGTTGAGCCAGATCACCGCCGCCCACCTGCCGTTCTGGGACGGGAGCGTGAAGTGCATGCAGTCGATGCTCTTCGTGAAGCCGCCGCAGTTCCAGGGGCAGGCGTGGCACCAGGACGAGATCTACATCCCCACCCGCGACCGCTCTCTCATCGGCGCGTGGATCGCGATGGACGACGCGACGGTGGAGAACGGCTGCCTCTACGTCATCCCCGGCTCGCATCGACCGGGATACCTCTACCCGCAGCGCCCGCACAACAACCCGGACGAGTTCGACTTTGCGCCAGAGAGTTGGGGCTTCGACGCGTCGGCGGAGGTCCCGGTGGAGGTGAAGGCAGGGACGGTGATCTTCTTCAACGGATACCTGCTGCATCGGTCGTTCAAGAACCGGGGAACGACGTTTCGACGGGTATTGGTGAACCATTACTGCAACGCGTGGTCGCTGCTGCCCTGGAGCGTGGGGGAGGGGGAGACTCCGGCGAACGCGGACAGCCGGGGTGTCATCCCCGTGGCGGGTGTCGATCCTTACGCCTGGAAAGGATACTACCAACCCCCGAAGAACGTGTGGCTCCGCACATGCAAGGCGAATGAGAATATGACGCGCCCGGTGCCGAGCGGGGAGCCTGTTTCGGATGCGGAACTCCCTCCCGGTGAAGATGAGTGGACCGAGGCATGAGGAATGGAGGGAATGGGCAACTATCCAGCGCTTCGGAAATGGGGGATGGCCCTCATCCCCGGTCTCTCTTTTGGAGGACAGAAGATGGCGGCCTTCACCCCGGCAGAACTCGCTGCAATGTCTGAAAGAGGCGGTCCAGTTTGACCGGCTTCATCAGGTAATCCTCGGCGTCCACGGAAGCCGGTTTATTTTCGATGTCGCCGTCGCCGGAGAGGACCACCACCGGGATGGCGGCCAGCTCGGAGCGCTCCAACTGGCGCAAGCGGAACTCCCAGCCGTCCATGACGGGCATCATCAGGTCCAGCAGGATCAATCCGGGCGTTCCTTCCTGGCTGAGATACCGCAGGGCCTCGGCCCCGTTCGCTACGCTGGAGACCTCGTAGCCTTCCATCTCTAAAATATCTGCGAGGGATTCCCGGCTGTCCCGGTCGTCCTCAATGAGGAGTATGGTCTTGTTCAAAACAGCTTCTTCCCTTCGGCCCCGGTTCAGGCCCGGTCGCCCTGCGCCCCGTCACCCTCAGATGCGGCGGGGAGCGACGGCAGGCGGACGGTGAAGACACAGCCCGCCCCCTCATCCGACTGAAGCTCGAGGGTGCCGCCGAGCGCGGAGACGATCTCCTTCACGAGGGCCAGCCCGATACCGACTCCCGGCGTGTGCTTCTGGCGAATCATCTCCGACTGCTCGAACGGCTCGAAGATGGCCGTCTGCCGCTCCGGCGGAATGCCGATGCCCGTGTCCACCACGGCGATGCGATATAAATCCCCGTCCCGGTCCAGACGGATTTCGACCCTCCCATGTTCCGTAAATTTGACGGCGTTATCCACTAGATTTCCCAGCGCCATGCGGATTCGTCCGACATCGCTGTTCAGAGGAGGGAGGTCTCCCACGGCATTTAGGGTGAGGGTGAGCGCCTTTTGTTCCGCCTGTGGGCGGATTTCGTCCAACACCTCTTCACAGAGGCGGGACAGATCGAGCGGTTCGGGGGAGACGCTCAGCCCGCCGCTCTGGATCCGTGAATACTCCAGCAGGCTCTCGATCAAATCCGTCAGCCGGGAGGAAGAGCGAGTCATCCGCTCCACCCTATCGACTTGTTTCGGTGTGAGGCCGTTCCCATCCCTGTGGAGGGCATGAAGCTGAAGCTGGAGCGCATTGAGGGGAGTGCGCAGCTCGTGGGAGACTAATCGGAGGAAATCGCCCTTCACTTCGTTCGCCCGTTCCGCCTGCTCCCACGCCATCCGCATCGACTCCAGCGCGGACTGAAGCTCCCGCCTGCGTTGGCCCACCTCGCGCGTGAGGGTGACCAGGTCGCCGTGCTGGCCGGCAAGCTCGTGCCGTAGGATCTCCCGCGCCCGCTTTATGGCCACCAGGTTCTGGACGCGGGCGCGCAGCTCTTCCACGGAGAACGGCTTCGTCAGGTAGTCCTGGGCGCCCTCGCGGAGCAGCCGCACCCGTAGGGTGTCGTCCGTGCGCGCGGTCAGCATCACGATAGGCGTGTCGGCCAATTCGGGGTGTTGGCGGGCCTGGCGCACCAGTTGTTCGCCGCTCATCTCCGGCATCATCATGTCGCTCAGGATGAGGTCGGGCCGGAGACGCACGGCCATCTCCAGGGCCGCCTTACCGTCTCGCGCGGATTCAACTCGGTAGAGGGGTGAAAGGGACTGAATGATGAATCGTCCCATCTCCGGGTTGTCTTCCGCCACCAGAACCAGCGCCCGGTTCGGGTCTCCGTCGGAGTTTTCCAGGGGAAGTTCGGACGATTTCAACTCCTGAACGGACTGCTCGACGGTCTCCTCCATCTGTTCCGTGGAGTACGACCGCGCAGGTCCGACATGGCTGCCGGCGGGCGCCATGCACGGAAGGTCGACGGTGAAGAGCGCCCCGCCTTCCGGCGCATCGCCCACACGGACGCCTCCGCCGTGCATCTCCACGAAATCCTTCGCAATGGCAAGGCCCAGTCCGGTCCCCCCGAATCGCCGGGTGGAGCCGCCCTCTCCCTGCCGGAAACGCTCGAAGACCGCCTCACGCATCTCCGGAGAAACGCCGGGACCGCTGTCCGCCACCAACAAGATCGCCCGACTCCCGCCGGGAGGATCGGAGGGGTTGCCGTCGACCTCCACTGATTCGAGTGTGCAACGGATGCTCCCCCCGGCGGGCGTGAACTTGAAGGCATTGGAGAGGAGATTCAACAGGACCCGCTGCACTTTCTCCGGGTCGATCTGCGCCGGGAGCGATTCCGGCGCATCCACCGAGTAGGCGATGGTCCGCTCCTCCGCCAAAGCCCCGAAGTGAGCGGCGGTCGCCCGCACGATTTCGGCCAGGTCGGCTTCGGTGTAGCTCATTCCCACCTTCCCCGCCTCCAGCTTGGACACGTCCAGGAGGTCGTTGACGTTTTTGAGGAGGGTGCGGGCGTTGGTGCGGATCGTCTCCAGGTTACGCATTTGGCTGACGCTCACCGGCCCGTCGGAGAGCATCTTTTCCGCCGGTCCCAGGATCAGCGCGAGGGGAGTCCGCAGTTCGTGGCTGACGTTCGCAAAGAACTGGGTTTTCAGTTCGTCGAACTCGCGCGCCCGGTCGTACAGGTCTTTCAACTCGGCGTTCGCGCTTTCCAATTGCATGCGGCGGTCTTCACTGACTCGCGCGGAGCGCAACAGCCCGACGGCGACCGGGAGCAGCGGGGGGAGCGCCAGGGCCGTCAATACACTCGCGCCTGCAGTGACCACCTTGACGACCCCGGACTCCCAGTACCGGGGGACCCAGGTGGTCCAGATCTCCATGAAGTGGGTGCCCCCGCAGGCGATGATGAACGTGCCGAACGCGAGGAACATCCACTGGAACGGGATCTCCCGGCGCGCCCGGAACACCAGGTACACCAGCATCGTCGAGATGGCGACGTACGACAGGCCGATGAGCAGGTCGGAGACGACGTGCATCCAGAGCAGGGCGGGCGTCCAGAGATAGCAGTGGCCGTGGGGCATGAACCCATCGGAGGAGAACAGATTGAGGAACAAGCCCATCGTGGCTTCCTTTTTTGATGGAAGAAGGCGGGTTGGAATCAGGGTGGCAGCGGAACTGTTGCGGGTCGGGTCAGGGAAGGGGCCGTCCCCAGACTCCGAAGATGACGCAGGATCGCGGAGATCTGGGCGTCTTTGAGGTATGGACCCAGGGGCGGCATTTTCCCCCGCCCGTCCCGGATGAGGGACCGAACATCGGAGTCCGACATCTCTTTCAATGCAGAAAGGTCTCTGGAGCCGTCCACTTTTTTCTTCCCGTCCGGCCCGTGGCAGCCCTCACAGTAGAGTCCGTAAAGCTTGGCCCCGTCGGGTCGGCCCGTGGAGGTTCGGATGTCCGGTCGGCATCCCCCTAATGCCCCGGCGCCCAATACTAACAAAGCGACCGCCACCCCATTCAGGCACAACCGGATAATTACCATAGATAAGTCGGGGAGGCGGCAGCGCGATACATCAGCGGCGGCTATTTTCAGATGGAGCGGGTCTTGCGACGTGATTCGAATTCTATAAAGAGATCTGTCAGATTTACAAGACACAAGCTCATAAAGAACGCACAGGAGATGTGCCACAGGGTATTATGTCTCTGCGTTTTATTCCCAAGAAAAGCAACCTTTAACCCGCCCAGTTCAAAGCCTTCAATTCAAGCCCGTTTTCCACATCGGGAACGGGGACCGCCACCAGGGCGCGGCCCTCCGTCCACCCTTCTGCCAGAATGGGGAACCCCGGTTCCCCGAGCACCAGCAGTGCGGTCGAGAGGGCATCCGTCTCCGTCGCGGAGGGAAGGGAGACAGCGGCCAGCGCGGCCCCCTGAACCGGCTCCCCGTTGCGGGGGTCCATCACGTGCCCGTAGAGCTGTCCCCCGGCCTCGAACGCTTTGCCGTGCGGGGCGGAGACGGACAGGGAGGTGTCCCGCAGGGTGAGCGCGGCGATCCGCTCCCCCTCATGCGAGGGATGCTGCACGGCGACCGTCCACCCTTCCTCCCCCGGCGGCGCCCCGATAGCGACGATGGTGCTGGTCCCGCCGTGGATCAGCGCCTGCCCCACCTCGTTCTCTCTCAGTAGCTGTGCCGCCCGTTCAACCGCATACCCCTTGCCGATGGAGCCAAGATCGAGGGTGACGCCGGGGAGGGCGAATCGGACGGCGAAGTTATCCTCGTCCAGCATAACCTTATCCATCCCCAACCTTTCGCGCGCATCCCGGAGTGCATGCGGGTCCGGCAGGTGGCCGGTCCCCTGCACGAACCCCCAGCAGCTCATAAGGGGGGCGACGGTCGGATCGAACGCGCCGTGCGTCATTTGAGAGAGGCGTTTGGCCTTTTGGAGAAGGTAAAAAAGCGGAGGGGTGACCTGCACCCAACCCTGTGCGGCGTGGGCGTTGACGTGGGACAACTCGCTCTCGGGGCGGTAAAAGCTGAGTTGCGCCTCCAGCCGCTCGATCTCCCCCAGCGCCTCCTCCCCCGCCGCCCGTAGGTGGACCGGGTCCTCCCCGTACAGCATGACCTCGAAGCGGGTCGCCATCGCCCGTAATGCGAGTGTTACAGGGAGTGAGGGAGTGAGGGAATGGGGAAGTGGTGTCTCAGTTCCCATAATTAATTCCACATGACCCTATATCGAAGTTTAACCTGCCTACCTTCTTTGATTTTCCTCACTCCCTCACTCCCTCACTCCCTGAGTCTCCGTCCCACGGGCGGGCGTAAGAGGGGGTTCGGACGTACCGCTTCAGGCCGATCTCCAGGCGTGTTCCGGCTCCGGGTCCGAGCAGGAGCGTGAAATGAGGTGCGTCCAGCTTCAGTGGGGTGAGGGACGGAAGCTCTGCCTCCGGGTGGGCCGTCTTCAGCGCGTTCGGGAGGGGGTGGAGCAGCGTGTCCGTAAACGCATGCTCGGCGAAGGCGCCCGCCTGGAGCGTGACCCGCCTCTCTTGCAGCGGGTCTGTATTCACGAGCGTCAGCGTCAGGCGGTCCCCCGTCACGGATTCCACCAGCGCCGACACCCCTTCCGGCAGGCCGGGCCGCCGGTTCTCTGAATCGTAGTAGCGGAGGGGGGCGTGCAGCAGTCCCCCGTGGTAAATCGTCAGTGGCGCGCCGAGCGTGAGCTGCACCAGCGCCTCCGTGCAGACCGGGTTCAGGTCCTGCCAGTGATGAACGTCCCACTCCGCGGGGTCGCCGTCGTCGTGGCGGGTGGCGTGGAGGCGGCGCAGAATCTCGCGGTGGGTGAACTCCATGATCTGCCGGGGGTAGTCCGAGAACTCGCCCCGGACGTAAGCGTACCAAGGCGCGGCGTGGTTGTACTCGCCCTTGGAACGGTGGTCCGCCACGTCGGTCCAGGAAGCGCCGTCACGGATGCGCTCCACGCGCTCTAAATCCTCTTCCGTATGCGTCAGCGTCCAGAGGTGGATGGCATAGGTGGGGTTCATGGGACGGTAATCGTACCAGCCGTCTCTGGCGTAACGGTGCGGAACGACCCACGCCTTCCCATCCCGGCGGCCCAGTTCATGGATTCGGTCCATCTGCGAACGGGGGAAGTCGAGCCAAGAGGCGTCGCCGGTGAGGAGGAGCGCACAGGATGCGGCGATGACGACCGGCTCCAGGATGTGCCCGAAGCCGTGGGGCCACTTCCAGCCGTAGTAGCCGCCCCACCAGGCCCCGCCCATCAACTCCCCAATCTCGCCGTTCGGCCCGACGTTGTCCGGGATGAACCCGCCGTTCCGCCGAGCGCGGTCCCACCACGCTTCGGTGTAGTCGAGGACCCAGCGGCGGTACTTCTCTTCACCCGTATAAAGGAAGGCGTGAGTGATGAGGCCGGTGGCCGTGAGGTTGAGCGGGATGTCGCCGCGCATCATCCGAGCGTTCATCCGGGTCAGGATCTCCCCGAAGATGCGGTCATCGGTCCACTGGCAGAGCGGGCCGGGGACGCCGGGAAGGTCATCGAAGGGAGGCGGGTAGCCGTCCAGCACGGCACGGTGGGTACACCAGTCCTCCGCCGTGTTCTCGAACCGGGGGCCACGGCTTCCGTTGATGGGGGAGCGGATCGACTTGTGTTCGGGATCATAGTTCGGTGCGTCGGGGTCTTCGCCCATGTAGAGACCCGCGAAGCGGAGGGAGCGGCTCCGGTCCTTCTCCACGGATGGGTCCGCGAGGCCGAAGTAGTAGAGGTACTGGTTGCCCTCGCCGTGGTGCATCCAGTCGTACCCGGCGTCGAACTCGTTGTGGATCTGGCCGTAGGCGGTGAACTGGCGGGTGATTGCGTCCCACTCGAAGCGGGAGAGCCGGTGGATCTCCTCGCCGCCGCCGAGAGCATAGAAGAGGGGGAAGTTGAAGAAGCTCTCGTAGCCGTCGTCGGAGCCGTCCATTCCCGGCCACTCGTCGCGCCAGACGAGTGTGCCGTCCTCGCGGGTGTAGCGCCGCACGAAGGACTCTCCGGCCTCGTTCATCCGCTGGAAGAGGTGTCGCTGGTGGACGGCCCAGTCGGGGGGCGGCACGAGGGAATTCGCGTTGAGGGTCATGGACAGCATGATCTTCACCCCGGAAAGAGGAGTCGGCGGCTCAGGCATGAAAACATCAACGTGGCCCGGACGGTTGTAGAAGGTGAACGGTTATTTGAAGGGCTACAATCCCCACACCTGCCGGTGACTGTTTCAATGCTTACGAAGAAGAACCAGCGGAGGCGGCTAGGCCTACTTGCCTCTCTCCCGCAGTCAGATTCCTCACTGCGTTCGGAATGACAGTTACAACGTTGAAGAGACTGTTACAGATCGGTATAAAGCTCCGTCCCTGCCGTATCAAGCCTCTCATGTCATTCCGAACGCAGTGAGGAATCTGACTGCGGGAGAGAGTACTTCCTTCCGAAGTTCCAGCGTAAGCCCTGTGTATTGTATTCGATACGTCGTTACGGATTCCTGAGGAGGTCGGCGATGGATGAGAACGAGAGGTTGATCCGGCGGTGGTTTCAGGAGGTGTGGAACGAGGGCCGCGTCGAGGCCATCGACGAATTGTTCGCGCCGGACGTCGTCACCCACGGGTTGGGACCGGACGGCGGCGATATGGCGGGACCGGAGGGGTTCAAGGCATTTCACGCCCAGTTCCGGGCCGCATTCCCTAACATGGAGCTTACGGTCGATGACGTGATCTCACAGGGGGACCGCTGCGCCACCCGGTTCTCCGGCTCGGCGATGCACGAGGGGGATTCCCTGGGCGTCCCGGCGACGGGGCGGCGCGTTACCTTTACCGGGATGACCTTCACCCGCTGGAAAGAAGGTCAGATCGTGGAAGGATGGAACAACGTGGACATCATGGGCATTTTGAAGCAGGTGGACGCATTGTGACCCTTGTGAGGGTCACTTCACATTCCCGCTGCTCCCTGCTTTCCCCGCGTTTTTGACGGAGACTCCGCCCGCGCCGGCAGCGCCATGGGAGAGCGTGTTCCCGGTGGTCGTGACGTTGGTGTTGAAGGTATAGATGGCGTAAGAGTCTCCTCCCGATCCGCCGCCTCCGTGGCCGCCTCGCCCCCCATCGCCCCCGTCGCCGCCGTCGCCGCCGTCGCCGATTTCATCCGAGCAATATTTACTGCCCAGGATGCCGTGCCCGCCGTCGCCCCCGTCACCGCCCGCCCCCCCGCTCCCTCCACGTCCCCCTTTGCCGCTCGTAATCTTGTTGCCGGTAAGGACGACGCCGGTCGAATTGACCAGGAACAACCCGAAAGAGGCGCCCCCCGGCTGTCCGCCGACCCCAAATCCTCCGTGGATGCCGCCGCTCCCTCCGGCGCCGCCGCCGTTTCCCGTGCCGTCATCGCAAAGGGAGCACGATTGTCCGCCGCCCCCCCCGCCACCGCCGCCGCCCTGGCCGTCGGCGCCGTTCGATCCGGTGCCGCCGGCGACTCCTACCCAATACCCGTCGAAGTACCCGCCCGGCGCACCGCCCACACCGTCGATCCCATCCGCGCCGTTTGCGCCGGGGTCGCCGTTGCCGCCCCGTTTACCCGGATCCCCCCAGGCTCCACCGCCGCCGCCTTTCGCCCCCCCCGATCCCGCCGTGCCGGCAGTGCCGTTATGAGGCCCCATGCCGCCCGATCCCCCATTTCCACCGAAGAGCGGAGTACCGGCCGCCACACCTCCGAAACCGGCTTTATTCTCGTCACAGGAACCGCCGTAAGGAAATCCTCCATCCAGGCCCGGAATCCCGATGGCTCCCGCCGCACCGGGCGTGCCGTTCGTGGCATCATCGGCAGTGATGGTATTCCGCTCTAAAATAAGCCCGGTACAGGATCGGCAGTGGAGGGCATAGCTGCTGACTCCGAACTGAGTCGCGGCGGGAGCCGTGGTGGTGACGATCAGATCGCCCAGCGTGGTCGGGACGGTGAGATTCGCTCCCAGCACCCCGATGATGCGCCCGTCGGCGACCGCAGAGGTATTCAAGGTGGATGTAAACGTAAGCTTTCGCCCCCAGTTCAAGAGGCGCGAGAATCCCCCCCAGATCGACACGCCGTTCTTCAGTGTGAACGGTCCGGTATAGGTCCCGGCATCCACGTAGATGTGGTCCTTCCCACCCCCCGGCGCGGCTTTGTTGAGGGCCGCCTGAATCGTCTTGAGGGGAGCCCCCCGTGTCCCCTCGTTCTTGTCGTCGCCAGCATTGTTGGAGACGAACAGTGCGCGAGAGGCGGCGCCGTCGATCCCGTCACAGTCCACGTCCGCGATCAACGCATCGGGCAGGTCGGTAGCGCCGGGGTTGATTCCCGGCAGCGAGTCGTTGCAGTCTTCGGGAAGGGGGTAGCCGTCCTTATCCTTATCGACGACCGGGTCCTTGATGTTGACCGCGATCTGGAGTATCCAGATCGCGTCGTTCACGTCGAGCTTACCGTCATCCGTCAGGTCCGCCCGCGCGGCCTCATCCTGGGTCGCGGTCTGAATATCGACGGCGGTACGCAGGGTGGAGATAGCATCCGTGACGTTGACGGAGTCGTCGTTGTTGAAGTCCCCGGTGCCACGGGCATGGGCGGAGGCCGCCGTCAACATCCCGGCGACGGAGAGGGAGAGGGCGAAGAGGCGGAGGCCGCCAGGTCGGGCTGCTGTTACCCCGTCAGACTTACGGAAGAAGAGAAGAGTCATGGTTCACCTTTCGATACGGTCGCGTTTGCGCGACGATAATAAAATGACTTACTGGGCCTCTGACGCACCCCGGTGTGAGATTAGTGCGATAAACATTCAATTTGGAATTCGGAAGCTTCTGCTTGCTTAAATTTCAATATTTTGCTCATGCCTAATACATCAATTCGCGTTGGCTTCTGAAATCAGTTTATGTGCGCATCGTGAAGGGACCGCTAGAAAAGCGTTACAAAAGCGGTAGAATTATCTATTTCTTAAATTTTCGCAGGACCGGGTGAATGTGGGGTATCGAAACATCAGCCTCGGAACTAGGGCCGGATGTATCGCAGCGCTCGGGGTGACGGCCGGGACTTACCCGGATAGGATCGCAATCTCGCACGGATCCGCCGTTTCGTCTGCCTAATTTCCACTGTCCTTCCGAGCGCCGCGAGCAGGGAGATGTTCTGGGTTAAGGAGGATGCCTTCCCAAGTCCCTGTCTATATCGTGTTATTGAGCCTTATCCTGTTATTGAGCCTTCGATCTGATGCGTCAGATGTGTAGAGACCTATCGGATGTCATTTACGAGGAAGAATAGATTGTAACGGGGTGGCATGATTGCAAGATGCGAATGCTATAAAGGCGGAGGTGGATCTTCCAACTAAACGCTAATTCCCTCTCAATGCTTCTCTCAAGTGTGTGATGCTTTCGGGAATCGCCGTGTCGGGATGCGCCTTCCCCTCGAACTCCAGCGAGACGTAGCCCAGGAATCCGGACTCCCTCAGCATCCGCGCGATTCTCGGATAATCCAAATCGGCGGTGTAGTAGATCCCGCCGCCGACATACGTTTTCGCGTGCACCATCCCGACGTGGGGGAGCAGGGCGGCCATCTCGGCGTACGGGTCCGGCGCGAAGTTGAAGTTGCCGGTGTCCAGCGCCACCTTCAGCCACGGCGAGTCCGTCTCCCGCAGGATGCGCAGCACGCCCTCCGCCGTGCCGGTGAACCCCCAGTGGTTCTCCAGGACCAGGGTTACGCCCTTGCGTCCGGCGTAATGGGCGCAGATCTTGAAGGCTTCGGCGGTCCAGGCATAGCCGTCCTCATCGGTATAGCCTTCGAGGGGCGGCTCCTCGCCGTCGGCGGCCATGAACTCCGCGAAGACCGGGCGGGTCGCCCAGCGTCCCCCGAACGCCCGCACCGCGCCCGCCCCCAACTGAGCGGCGACGTCCACCCAGCGGCAGACCTTGTCGATCTCGGCCCGCCGCTTCTCCGGGTCGGGAGTCACGAAGTTGTGGTGCGCAGAGACGGCGACAAGGGCGATCCCGTTCGTAAAGGCGTACTGCTTCAGCGCGTTCAGCGTCTCCAGCGCGGTGTCGTCGAAGTGGACTCCCAGCAATTCTAGCCCATCGAGTTCCAAGCGGGTGCATGCGTCGATCATCTCAAAGAAAGTCGGTTTGGCGTTCCCTTCCGGCCCCTGGCCGAACCGGTGGAAGGAGTAGCTGGAGACGGCAAGTTTCATCCGAGAATCCTCTATTTATAGCTGATTGGCCCTCACCACCGGCCCTTCTCCCATTTCGGAAGAGGGGTGACTCTTGTACCAATTATCTCTCCGACGGTATCACTCTCTTTCGTAGGCACAGCCATACTTTATAGACCCCTCTCCCATATCGAGAGAAGGGGCAGGGGGTGAGGGCGATCCGTGGTTGAGGGGTGAGGGGGAATGGCGAAAGTGATCGGGAGATCATCCACCTCTTTATCCGGCCTCACCTATGAGACTTCCTCTTCCTAGAATCGAAATCGGCCCATGTCATGGTATAGACACAGGCCGATGCGACATATGAAAGAACATATGTTCCATTCAACTCTAACAGAATTTTCAGTTAGAGAGCGACGCCGATCAGCAGCATGGGGCGGGTCAAGGGAGCCAGGCTGAGGTCCAGCGCCGGTTCCTGATACCCCGTTCCCTGCATTGTCGAGGGTCCGAAAGAGTCGAGCAGTCGATGAACCCCCTCGTACCGGCTGAAGATGTCGCCGAGCGCTTCCACATCGTCATCGGCGGCGGCCTGAAGGGGAGTCAATCCCTTGTGGTCCTGCGTTTCCATCACCGCCTGATAGGAAAGCAGAATCGGGATGAGCGAGAGGCGGCGTTTCTGAACCGCGCGGTGCAGGGGAGTTTCCCCGCTCCGGTTGGAAGCGTTCGGGTCCGCGCCGCGGTTCAGCAGAAGCTCGGTCAGTTCCCCATACCCCCGGTCGATGGCGCGGAAGAGAGGGGTCTCCCCCTGGCGGTCAGCCGCATCCAGTTTCGCGCCGTGGGCGAGCAGGGCGGAGACCGCGTGGCGCAGGTTCATCTGGACCGCGAGGTGGAGTGGAGTCACCCCGTTGGCATCGGCGGTGTGGACGCTGACACCGGCGGAGAGCAGGAGGTCCACCATCTCGCAACGGCGTTCCGGCTGGGAGGTCTTCCCCCGCGTGCCGAGCGGCACGACCGTGCGGAGAGGGTTCATGGCGATATGGAGCAGACCGTTCGTCAAGGCGAGATACGGGCGGGATCGGAGGATCTCGCCTGCCTTTTCGACGTCTGCGATTTTGATCGAATGGATCAGTTTTCTGGGGGCTCGCACTGGAAGCTCCTGTTCTCGGATACGTTCCGGTCCTGACTGTCTCGGATCGCCGGCTCCGTACTCTATTCTACGTTTATATGACGCGGGCCTAACGCGAAAGTTGGTGACGTTTCGGTCACACCCGGAACCTGCGGCGGCGATTCAGTGTATTTAACGCGCATGAACTCCGAAAAGTTCGGCGGAAAGATGGAAGGTTTCTCCCGACCGTCCCGCCCATCTGCTTTGACGGCCCTCCGGCGCCGATAATGGCAAAGGTTACAGAGGGATGAATCAACTTTGCATGCGCTCCACAGGCCGGGAACGCCGTGTCAGGGACCGCGCCGGGCGGGAGGCGTACTCGCGCATCACCCCTGCCGGGCGGTCCATCCGGCTCAGGGCGGTCGCCGCATCGAGGTCTATCTCCGCCCCCAGGTTGAGGAGCAGATCCACCATGCCATGCCTGCCTTCGGAGGCCGCCAGGCAGAGGGGAGTCCGGCCCGTCTCCGAGCGCCCCCCGAGGTCCGCCCCGGCGCGGACCAGAAACTCCACTACTTCGGGCCGGTTCTTCAACACAGCCAGGTGGAGGGGCTGAAGCCCGTCGTCATGTTTCGTCATCCGGGCGTTCAGCACGTTCGGGTCCGCCCGTACCATCTGCCGGACGGCCCGCCTTTTCCCCACGAACATCAGGAACTGCGAACGGGCCGCGCGTTCTCGGGAACCCCGGAGCATGCCTTCGATCTCCGCCAGCCGTCCGAGGGCGACGGCGGAAAAGATGTCGAGGGCGGCGCCCCGACGGAGGAGGAAGTCCGCCAGGTCGGTGTGGGCCGGGCCGAGCACCGCCGACCAAGCGAGAGGAGTGAATCCGTGCTGATCCTCCCTCACCTCCAGCGCGGCCCCATACTCGACCAGCATTCGCGTCGCCGGGAGCTGGTCGAACCGGGCCGCGAGGTGGAGCGGGAACCGCCCCCAGTCTCCCTGCGCGTGGACGAGAGTAGGATGCTCCTCCAGCAGCGCGCGCATCGTGGCGGTGTCTCCGCAGCGGACTGCGGTGTGGAATTTCTGCGTCAGGCTCATGAACGTTCTCCTCTAAAAGGGAGCGAGAGACTTACCGGCACACTCGATAGATCGTGCAGGACTGGGCTATTCAGGAAGTGAAACTTAGAGTGAAAATATTGGACAGATATCAACTTTTATGAGGCTGAAAACAGGAAACAGAGTTTTAGATACGGTATAGGCTCTACAGAAAAAACACCCGGCAGACGAGAACTGTGATAGAGGACAAGGTGAAGAAATACCAATATATTCGTACATATGTTCGGTACAAAACGCTGAAATCTTTAGATCGAAAACCTCAAGACTTGGAAGAGTTTGGCCTAGGCGACTGAAGTCGCGGCTACAAAGGCACGAAGTCTCCCTGCGGAGACTTCAAACCTACATCCCACCCATAAAAATTCGGTAAGGTTTACAGAATAGAGAACTCTAGACTCCTCATCTCCGATGTGCGACTCGTCCCTTCCCGCGTTTCTAGCGACGTCTTTGTGATCCATCGTTATGGAACATTTGTTCGTATTTATTATAACTTCTCCTGCATCGACTCACAACCGAACCGGCTATTGTCAAAACCTTCGGGCGGCGGCCGAGATCACTTCTTCAGTCGGGCTTCCAGCTTCCGGCGCTTCCGCCCCATCACCGCTCCGATGAGAGTCATCACGGCCGGGAGAGAGCAGTAGGACAGCCAGGCCCACTGAAACCCGAAACCGCCGCCCGCTTTCACCACGGCAACGGACGTCAACGAGACTGCGATAGTACCCAGATAGCAGTACAAGCTTTCCAGCGTGTCGTTGACCTCCAGCGGGTTGAGATTCAGACGCTCACGGCTTCGGTAGGCGTGGAGGTAGAACAGGGTGAACACCAGGAAGATGCTCGCCAGTCCCAGCCCATACAGGGTGAAGAGGGATCCGAATTGCTGCGGCTCAATGATACGCCGCACTTGGCCGCCGGGCAGGTGGACCACCGGGAGAGCGTTCCGCTCCAGACGTGAGAACAGTGTAAACAGAAATTTCAAGGGATAAACGTAAAAGAGGACGACGAACACCAGGATGAAGTTCAGGACGATGGTGACGCCGTCTTCCAGGCCGTACCGGCGGAAGTAGATGTAATGGAGATACCAGATCGTGGAGAAGATGACGAAGCTGCTGGCGAACGGGATGAACCCCGCGACAATCCCCAGGAGCTCATCGTAGGTCTGGGGGACTTCCAGGGAGACGACCAGCAGCGTCAGCGCGAACCCGAACACCGCATCGGTGAAGCCTTCCAGACGGGATACGTTTGTCCCGCGCCATTGAAAGCGGTTCGAGTGCCCGATCTCCTGCCGGATCATCGGCTCACGGATCATGGCGGACTCCATTGACGAAGAGGTGAAAAACTTCTCCAGGATCAGTTGCTGCGGTTATTTTCAAATCGATGAGGAGATTCTTGAACTCCGATCATCCCGTTACCTCTTCACCTCTTCACCAAAGGCATCTCTGTCACCCGGAGTTGAGTGCTGCCGTAGGGAAGGAGGGTGATGTCTTCCAGCGGCTCGTCGGATGCCGGATGCTCAGGGACTGGACCGGCGGAATTATGTGCCATCGCCCACTGAGGGAGTCGCCGCCCTTTCCCCCGGAGCACGACCGGCGGGTGCGCCGTGTCAAATGGAACCTCCGAGATGGGGGCATGTTCGATCTCCAGTGACCGCTCTAGGTCCTCACAGTCGAGTTCCAAGGCGTAGTTCCAGGGGGAAGTCGGAGTGACCTCCCAATCCGCGTGGGGTGGCTCTCCCCCAATTTGCTTCCACTCTTCTCTGACTGCAAGGGCGAAGACCAGCGGACCCCGGTGGATGGAGACGGCCCCATGCTCGCGAGTATCAGTGCGGAGCGCCATCGGCAGGGTCAACTCAACCGTATCGCCGGGCTGCCACTCCCGCTCGATCCGGTGGTACGTGCCGGGTGCGGGGAAAATCTCTTCACCGGACACGACGATCTTCGCGCCTTCTGCCCAGGCCGGGATCCGCAGTACGAGCGGGAATGTCACCGGCCCGTCCGCTTCGATGCGGAACTTGATCGTCTCCCGGAACGGATACTCCGTCTCCTCATGGATCGTGACCGTGATGCCGTCCCCGACCTGAGCGGTCACGGCGCTCGGCCCGTAAGCGACGGCGGCCAGCCCTCCTTCCCGCGTCGCCATCCAGAGGTGGGAGACGAGTTTCGGCCAGCCTTGATGGAGATTTGCGGTACAGCACCCGTAGTTCGGCTCCAGGCCGAAGATGTTGGAGGTGTCGTCGTTGTTCGTCCAGTTGCGCGGGGCGACGGTGCAGAGCACCTGGTTCGCCTGCTGGTCGTACTGGTGCGCCCAGAAATCGGGCGTGTTGGCGGCGGGCAGGGCGTTGTATGCGATCCGCTCCAGACGATCCCCGAAGGCGGGGTCGCCCATGAGCGAGGTTAAGATTTCGAGCGAAAACATATACTCGACGACGGCACAGAGTTCGGTGCCCTGGGTCGGCTCTTTCCCGGCGTAGTGCTCGTCACCGGAGAAGACGCCCGTCGCCTGACCGTGGTAACGGTCCAGGTTTTCGAGAGCAGCATAGACACCTTTGCGCTCTGCTTCATCTACGGAGTGCTCCCACCCGATCCCGGGCGTCTTCACCGCCATCGCATTGTTCACGACGTGAGTTTTGAGGTTCAACTCGTCCAAAGGTAATTTTCGCGGATATGCAAAGTTCGAGAAGTGCTGCGTCCAATCGTATCCCTGGTCCCTGACCTTCCGAACTAGATCGAGAAGCCGGGCGTCGCCGGTGCGGCGGTAGAGCCAGTCGATGCTCAGCACGAGGTCAGCCCAACGGAAATGCCCCCAGTCGAAGAGGGGATGCTCGTCCAAGTGATCGTGGAGCCAGCCGCAGAAGCGAACTATCGCATCCGTGGCTCGCGGGTCTCCCGTAGCTTCGGCATACTGGGTGAAAACCTTCAGCACGATCATCACGGGCCACACATCGTAGGGTTTGCGGTCCGGGGCCTGAACCGGGCCGAGCCAGCCGTCCTCCCGCTGTTGAGCGAGGATGGAGTCGATCCACCGCTGCGCCATCCCCTTCAACCGGTCGTCGTCCAGGAGGTAAGCCAGGGGTACGAGGCCGTCGAGGTAGTAGGGGCCGCGCTCCCACCCCTCCATGTCCCCGCCGAGCCACATGTTGCGCGGGCCGAGGTCCGGCCAGAACTCTTCGATGTGGCCGGTGATGCCGTTCGCCTGCACGCGGAGTTGGTCCAGCAGCCATCCCGACGGCTTCACCGTCCCCAGAGGGAACGGGATGAAGGACAGGGGGCGGAGGGGGGCGGTGTTGGAGGGGTAATACGGAGGGGGCACTTGCTGCTCCTTTATTTGCTGGAAAATCGGGAAGGCGGACGATAAAACGCCAGGCGTCACATCTTTGGTGCGTGACAAATGCGGCTGGGGAAGGTTCTTTTAGTGAGGGACAGCCCGCTTGGGTCAGGCGCTGTCTTTGCTACCGGAAAGTTCCCCGGCATCACCCGAAAAGTCCTTCCCGGTGAGACTTGATCCGGCGCGGTTTCATCGGATTCGCCGCTTGGCATGACAACTTGAAAATTTGTGTTAGTTTTCGTCCGCCATATACGGAATAAAGACAAAAGCTAAAGAGGAGTTCAACCTTACGCCCGCTCTAATTTCATGCCTGATTTTTAGGCAGCGGAGGCGCATCCCTCACACCCGCGTCTTTCGGAGTACCCCATGTATGCGACCCTCACACCTTTACCGCCGCGACTTACGGAGGACATGTCAACCTCCGTCTCACTGCCCCCTCTGCGTTTGATGGACGACGGAAACGTATCCTCGCCGGAGCCGTCGTTCTTGAACGGTTCGATTCTGGAGGAATTGGGCTATCTCTCGGAGGAGCAGATCGAAGCCCTCGCGGAATGCCTGGGCGCGCTGAGCGGGTGAACCACCGCCTATTACGGATCAGTTAGCAGTTTCCAAAATCGGCATGACTTGCGAACAAGCTGTAAGAAGTTGACTCCGAATGTCATGCCTCTATTCCGAAGTCACTGCGTAAGCCCTGATCGAATAAGTCATACCTCCGCCATCGAGGGATAGGCGAAGTGGGTGGACGGGACGAACGTCTCTTTAATGGCGAGCGGAGAGCACCAGCGGATCAGGTTGAACATCGACCCCGCCTTGTCGTTTGTGCCGGACGCGCGGCCTCCCCCAAAGGGCTGCTGACCCACCACCGCCCCGGTCGGCTTGTCGTTGATGTAGAAGTTGCCCGCCGCGTGCCGTAATCGTTTGGAAAGTCGAACAATCGCCTGCCGGTCCTGCGCGAAAATTGCACCGGTGAGGCCGTAGGGTCCGGTGGATTCGCACAGGTTTAACGCCTCCTCCAGATCATCATCTTCGTACACATACACCGCCAGCACCGGGCCGAAGACTTCCTCCTCCATCAGCCGGAACCGGGGATTCTTCGCCAGGACTACCGTCGGCGGCACGAAATATCCCACGGCATCATCTCCCGCCCCCCCACACAGGATTTCCGCTTCCTCCGACACTCTCACTGCTTCAAGAACACCCGTGATTCTCTCGTACGCCGCCGGGCTGATGACCGCGCCCATGAAGTTGCGGAAATCGAGGGGCGACCCCACCCGAATCTCCGACACTTGCGCAAGGAGCGGCTCCCGAACTTCACCCCAGAGCGAGCGGGGGATGTAGGCGCGGGAGGCGGCGGAGCACTTCTGACCCTGATACTCGAACGCGCCACGAACCATTGCCGTGACGAGCGCGGGAACGTCGGCGGAGGGGTGGGCAAAGATGAAATCCTTGCCGCCCGTCTCCCCTACCACGCGCGGGTAGCCCCGGTAGCAGGCGATGTTCTCGCCGATCGTTCCCCAGATTTCCCGGAGCGCCAACGTGGAGCCGGTGAAATGCACGCCCGCCAAGGCTGGGCTGAGCAGGGCGGGAGAGACCACGCCTTCAACTGCGCCGGGGAGGAAGTTGATGACACCGTCCGGAAGGCCCGCCGCCTGGAGCAGCTTCATCACGAAGAAGTTGGAGAGGGCCGCGTACGGTGATGGCTTCCAGAGGGCGACGTTCCCCATGAGGGCCGGAGCGGTCGGGAGATTTCCGGCGATGGCGGTAAAGTTGAACGGCGTGACGGCGAGGACGAAGCCCTCCAGCGGGCGGTAATCCATCCGGTTCCAGACTCCGCGCGATGAGTTCGGTTGCTCCTCGTAGATAAGGCGCATGTAGTGGGCGTTGAACCGCCAGAAGTCGATCAACTCGCAGGCGGAGTCGATATCGGCTTGGTACGCCGTCTTCGACTGGTTGAGCATGGTGGCGGCGTTCAACGTCTCCCGCCAGGGGCCGGCGAGAAGATCCGCTGCCTTGAGGAACACGGAGGCGCGAGCCTCCCAGTCCGCCTCGGACCAGTCATGCCATGCCTCCTGCGACGCCATGATGGCCTTCCCCACCTCTTCTGGCCCGGCCTGATGGACGACCGCGAGGCGATGTCCGTGGTCGTGGGGGCAGACGGCATGGGTGAGGCGGCCCGTGCGCACTTCCTTCCCGCCGATGAGGAGGGGAATCTCCACCTCATCGGCAAGCATTTCATGGAGGCGTGTCTTGAGAGCTGTCTTCTCCGGTGAACCGGGGGCGTAGATTTGCACTGGCTCGTTCGCGGGGAGCGGCAGGGGAACGATACTGTTCGGCATGGGCGTACACCTCCTCTGGTACTGTTATAGGTGGGCTGAAAGGAATTAAAAAACTCAATGGGTATTCCATTTGACACCTAGCATCACAAAGTCTATACTTCAGATATACCTAGTGATACAAAGGGTAGAAAGGAGGGGGCATCCCATGAAGGGTGAAGCCTTGAAGGGGCACCTCGATATGCTGCTGCTGGGGGTTCTGCACCGCCAGCCGGCGCACGGCTACGCTGTGATCGAAGAGCTATCCCGGTTGAGCGGTGAGACGTTCGACCTGCCGGAAGGGACGGTGTACCCGGCGCTGCACCGCCTGGAGCGGGCCGGGCTGATCTCCAGCGAGTGGTCGGAAGACTCGGGGCGACGGCGGCGGGTGTACGACCTGACGGGCCGGGGCCGCGAGGCGTTCCGGCGGTACAGCGACGAATGGAGGCAGTTTTCAGAGGGCGTGAACACGCTGCTGCGGGAGGTGATGGAGCCATGTCCGGTTTTGTCGAGCGTTATCTGAAAGAACTGGAAGCCCTCCTCTTCTGCCATGTGGAATCCAAGCGGCGCATCCTCGACGAAGTGAGAGACCACCTCCGGGAAGCGCTGGAGCGGGAGAGGGCGAAAGGGTCATCCGAAGGCCATGCAGAGGACCGTGTGACGGCGCGGTTTGGACCGCCGGAAGTCGTGGCTCAGGCGTTCATGGAAGAGTTCAAGGGCGAGGTTTTGCCCGTAGATGGAGAGGTGAAAGTCTCGTTCCAGGAGCGACGATTGAACCCGACGGAGGAGTACACCCTGCCGCCGGAGAAAGGAGCGGGTCCCATGTGGCATCGATTCACAGAACGGACTCGCCGGGTCATTTTCTTCTCCCAGGAAGAGGCGGCCCGGTTTTCGGAGAATTACGTGGGCACCGAGCATCTTCTCCTCGGACTCCTGCGGGAGAAAGACTCTCACGCGGCCCGCATCCTCGTGAGGTATATGGGGGTGGACCTCCGAATCATGCGGGATGCCATTCGGTCGCAGATGGCGCAGGGGGAGGGGCGGAACCGGAGTCAGGAAATGCAGCTCACCCCGCGCGCCAAGCGGGTGATCGACCTTGCCTATGAAGAGACGCGGACGCTCAACAACAACTATCTCGGATCGGAACACCTGCTGCTGGGGCTGATTCAGGAAGGAGAAGGGTTGGCGGGCCGGGTCCTCCACAGCATGGGCGTGGAGCTGGACCGGACGCGCGAAGTAATCCGCGCCTACCAGGAAAGATTCGATGTAACGATTCAGCGCCCCATGCGCCCCACCGAAGTCGTCCGCTTGATTACCAAGACGAGAGACCACCTCATCCGCGTCAGCGACATCAAGGAGATCCGCATTCAGACCCATGCCGGTAAATGGACGGGCAAGTGGGGCGGGGTTGAGATCATCGGGTCACAAACTCCGACGAACGAGTGGAAGGGCCGCGACGATGACAAGCTCGAGAATGTCCGTCTGTCGCCGGAGGAGGTCGAGCGGATAAATGCTTATGTACGAGAATACCCAGAGGGCGATCTGGGACAGTACATGGCGGAAGAGGGGGCGACCTCCGAAGTGGAGATCGCCTGTGCACTCGCAAAGTCGATGAACATGAGATTTTGGGATCTGGAAGAGTCCCCACCCGACGCCGATGCCGTGCGTGCCGTATCCGCCGCCGTCGCCCGACAGTATCGGCTCATCCCGGTGAAGAGAAAGGACACTGACCTCCTGATCGCCATCGCGGACCCGACTGATCCTGAGGCAAAGGATGCGGTGATACACTCCAGCCTCTGCCGGGTGACGTTCTGCATTGCCGCGCCGTGGCAGATCCGGAAGGCGATCCGGGAGTGGTACGGGGAGGAGGGGGAAGGCGGCGGCGCAGTGGTTCCCCGTCCGAAGCCGCCTCCCTCCCCGCAAGCCCCGGAGGCGCAGGTGTGGCCTTAACCCCGGTTCAAAGTTCCAGGTTCCAGGTCCAAAACTACCCCTCGCCCACCGCTCTTGCGTCACCATCTCCCTCCAGGGGAGAAATTATACGAGACCCGTACGCTTGTACCTTCGGAATGAAGCAGTAAAGTCGGAGAGACAAGTCGTACAAGAGTCACCCCTCTCCCAGGATTGGGAGAGGGGCCGGGGGTGAGGGCCAGCTTTGAGCCTGGAACTTTGAACCGGGGTTGAGGGGGTGAGGGCCGCTTAATCCGGTTTCAACGTGTCGAGGTACTTCCGCAGTTGCTCGCGGGTCTCGTTCTCCTCGGACTGGAGCCGCTGGATCTCCGCGCGCAACGCCTCAATGCGGGATTCCTGGTCGGTCAGCTTCTTCACGTACTGGTTGTAGAGGGCATTGCCCTTATCCAGCGTCTTCATGTTCTCGCGGATGCGGGTCTGCTCGGCGTCGATGGCCTTGATCTCGTTCTCGGCCTGGGCGCGCCGGTTTTGCAGGTTGGTGATCCGCCGCCGGTACTCCACGATCTGCTTGAGGGACGCACGCAGCTTCTCGGAGAGCTGACCGTTGCCCGCCCATTGCAGAAGGAAATTAACGTCCGTATCCACCAGTCCGTACGATTCGAGCATCGGCTGCTCCGTCACCGACACGAATGCGCCGGAGGATTTCGCCGGAACCGTCACCCGGAAGCGGTAGAGGTTCTGGGTCGTTTCGTCGGCCATGGCGGGCTGCACCAGCGTCCAGTCCGGGTTGAGCGGCTGCTCGATCAGGACCACTCTCGCCTGATCGTCCTTGTTCTTGAACGTGTAATTATGCTCGATCCTCTGCTTCCGCGTGACGTGCATCACGCCGCTGTCCATGACCACGGAGAGGAACTGCTGCGGGATGCCTTTGGTCTCGTATTTCCCCTCCACGGCAAGGTCCACCGCGTAGGAGATGAGGCGCTCTTCGTCCGGCTGAAGGTTTTCGATCTGCCCGTCGCCCGCATACACGCCTTCGGCGAAGACGGTGATCGGCCCGCCGGAGAGGTGGAGGCCGGTGGTGTTCTTCAGACGCACCGCGTTCATCGGATACGTGGGATTCACCTGCGCGTTGTAGAGCGACAGCTTCTCGCCGCCGATCTCGTTGCCGACGATGGGGACCATCGCCGCCTGGTGATTGGGGATGGTGACCGGCTGCGCGATGGCGTACTCGAACAGTTCGCCGCGCTCCGACCCGGTCGCCTCGGACGCGACGCTCTGCGCGAGGTTGGAGACGGCATCCGCCACGTCTCGGCGCCGCATCATGGCGGACTTCCGGGCCATCTGCCGGTTCTCCATCACTCCGCCGCCGAATGCGCCTGCGGCGGAATCCATCGCCGGGGCCGGGGCTGCCGGGGCGCTCTCCGCCAAAGTATCTTCAGACCGCAAGCCGGCCACCAGATCACCGTTGGTGATGGCCCCGGCGTGGAGCTGCGGAGTGGGCGATCCCACCACCTGCGGCTGCACCACCGGGCGGGGGATATAGAGCGGCGTGTACAGGTCCTGGATGAAGCTGACGGGCCGCCCGGAAATCAGGCTGAGATTTACGCCTTTCCAGTCCTCGTCGGTCATATTCTCCACCACGGCCCAACCCTGCAGGTAAGGCTGCTTCTGTTTCTCGTCCAGCACCAGCCGGTAGGAGGTCTTCCAGATCGGCGACTCCAGCAGGTAGCCCATCCGCACTTCCCGCTTTTTGTCGCCGCCGAAGTTCACGGAAACAGATTTCCGCCGCTTATCCAGTCCGGCTCCGAGGAGGGAGAGCGCATCGAGGAATTTCTTCTCCAGGCCCGCGTCCAGGATCTTGATCTGCTTGATCTCCGGCAGGGGGATCGCGGTGAGTCCGGTGGGGGTGAGGAGGTTGAGGATGTCCACCGGGACGGAGGCCTCCTTCACCGGTATGGGTTGGGTGGAGACGCTGACGATGCGCCCTTCCACGTCTCCGCTCGCCGTTGTTACGCGCACGGGCGCGCCCTGGAACTGCCGCAGGATCGCCGCGAGGGATTGTGCGTTGTTGAGGTCGATGCCCAGGCTCTCCAGCCCGCGCGAGGCGGGGTCCTGGGCCGTGTACGTGACGGGCTTCACCTGCCCCGCCGGGTCGAAGAGGACGAGGGATTTCAGGAGGTCGTTGATCTGCTCGGAGCGGAACGAAAAGTTGAGGGTGGAGGCGCCGCTGATCTCCCCGGCGTGCTGGTAATAGCCCACCCCGCTGCTGAACAACACCACGTCACGGACCGGGAGGGGAGAGTTCATCGTGTTCTCCTGTGCGCCGGACGGCCCGCACCACCCGGCGGCCAGCAGAAGCGAGAGTGCGGCGGCGACCGCTCGGGCACGAAAAACAGGGGGAGAGGCGCCCTGAAGTGGTTGGCGCGGGTCGTTCATATCGGTATCCTTTCCATCGGAAGCCCAGAGGAATGCTGTGTTCACCGAAAGGTGAGGTTCTGTTCCTCGGATTGGATACCGATCCCTTGCCGAGCCTTCAAACCCCTGAAGAGGTGAAGAGGTGACTTGAAACCGAAGATTATTTTCCTTGCATGCTAAACAGTCGAAGCTGCAACTTTCAAAGAATGTTTGTCACCTCTTCACCTCTTCACCTCTTCACCTCGTCAGGAGTTCTCTCATCTCTCTTCAGGGAGAGGCAGTTTGAGGGTGAAACAGACGCCGTTCGGCTCTCCGTCTTCGATCAGGATCTCACCGTTGTGGGCATCGAGGATGCGCTTGACAAGGGAGAGGCCCAGGCCGGTCCCCTTTTTGCGGGTGGTGAAGAACGGCTCGAAGATCCGGCCCCGTAATTCCTCCGGCACGCCAGGCCCGTTATCGGACACTTTCAACCAACTGTGGGCATCGTCACAACCGCTCGTCACCCGCACCGTGCCCCCGCCCGCCTCCCCTGTAATTTGCACGGCGTTCTGGATCAGGTTCACGACGGCGCGGACCATCAGATCGGGGTCCATCCGCACGAGCGGAGCATCCTCGTCCACTTCGACCTGGAGATCCACTTGCGACTGCGGGGGAAGGGCGCTCAACCCCGAGCGGACCACCGGCGCCCATTTAGAAGGCCGGAGATTGGGCTGAAGGTCGCGGGAGAAGTCGAGGAGGTCGTTGATGATGTGGGTGCAATTCTGCACCTGGTTTTGCAGCACTTTGACCGCCTGCGCCACCTTTTCTTCCGACTTACCGAGCTTGATGTGGAGCAGGTAGGCCGTGTTGTTGATGACCCCGAGCGGACCCCGGAGGTCGTGGGCGATGGTGGCGGAGACCTGCCCGATTGCCGCGAGCCGCTCCGTTCGAATGAGTTGTTCCTGTGCGGACTCCAACTGCCGGGTGCGCTCCTCCACCCGGCGGGTCAGGTCGTCCCGTGCCTCCCGAAGATCTTCGAACGCTTTGGCCTTATGGATCGCCATCGCGGCGTGGTGGGCGAAGAGTCGCCCGAGGGAGAAGTCTTCCTCAGAGAATCGGTGGGGCCGGTCGCCGTAGAAGACGAGTGTGCCGAGCAGCTCCCCGGCCACTACGAGCGGGTAAACGATGAGGCTTTGGACCCCTTCTTCGAGGGATTGGACGCGTCGGCTTGCCCATTCGGGCAGGGTGTTCACGTCCGGCACCACGATCGGCTCCCCGGATCGGAGAACGTTTACCAAATGAGGGGTTTGAGACCGGGTTTCGTTTTGGGCATCCTCTGTCCACTTCCGGTAGGGTTCGCTCAAGCCCCGCCAGGCGCTGCACCGCCACGCACCATCTGAAGTAAGCTGCCACACTGCCAGCCGGTCTGCGTTCAACACCTCCCCGGCAGAAGTCAGAATGCCGCTGAGAGCGTCGGAGAGGGAGAGGGCGGAAGCGACCTCGGCGGATGCCTTTTGCAACCCCTCGAGCCGCGACACATACTGCCGGACGCCGGAAGAGATCTCTTCGGCTTGGCGGCGCTCCCGGAGATGGGATCGCGCTTTGTCGATCGCCAGGGTGACGTGCCGGGCCACGAGCAGGAGAAACTGCACGTCCGCGTCTGAGATCGACCGCTGCGTGAGCAGATTGTCCACGGAGATGACGCCCAGCATTCGGTCATGCGACTTCAGGGGGACGATGGCGTGCTGCAGAAGGTCGTCGGGGGTGTCGGGAGGGACGGGGATGTGGGGCAATTCCGTGTGGCGGAGGATGTAGGGAGCTTCCCCCCGGAGGACGAGGGAGGTGTTCGGGTGCTCGTCGATCCGGGATCTCCAGTCGTGTTCCGCTTGCGGCCCTCCGCCCGACGCCGTCCCCCACGTCCCCATCACGAAATCGGGGTTTGACTCATCCACCAGGAGGATTCCGGCGCGGTCGAATCCCGCCCGCTCCACGAGAGCGTTGCGGATGGTGAGGAGGGTCTGATCCAGGTCCAGGCTGTCGAGACTTTCCGCGATGGCCTGGAGGGTTTGCCAGTGGCCGGGCGTGAGGGGGGAGTCCATAGTCCAAGCCATGCGGGGGGACATGTAGGGGAGAAAGCGGCGCAACTTCGTGTATCCCGTTTCGATTTTTTCCATGTGGGTTCTCAAACTCCTTGTAGGAGTTCTCACGCCCAGGGACGTAAGAGAGTACAGGACACCCCCATTATCGTGCCTTCGCCCCCATGAAGCGACGGGGTGATGTGACGGAATTGACACAAGTTTAAGTTTATTCCACAACTCGAATGGTTTTTACAGAGTTCCAATAAAATTCCCGCGAATCTTTCAGCGCGGATTCATCGGAGCCGGAGCATCTGTCATTCACGCGATGAGACTCCCCTCCTTGGCAAGGAGGGGCGGGGGGAGGTGGGGTTAAAGGCTCACAACGGATTGCCCGACACCATCTTTAGAGATCAGAAAGCGTCAAATCTTCCCTATAGATAGGACTTTGTATCCCGTTAGATTGGGGAAACCCACCTCCCCTAACCCCTCCTTGGCAAGGAGGGGAACTTCATCGCAGGAAATAGGAACTCTCCGGCTCCGACATCACGGCTTCAAATAAAATTGCACCTCGAATGACATACGATATGAAAGGACTCCCATGCCCGACTTTTCCGTCTCCACCTGGAGCCTCCACCGCGCGCTGGGGGCGATGTACAGCCCGTCCGATGACGGCTCCGGCACATTTGTTGCAAACGAGCCGTGGGGGCCGGGTTCATGCAGCCTGCTCGACGTGCCGGGGGAGATGGCCCGGCGCGGAATCCGGAACCTGGAGATCTGCCACTTCCACTTCCCCCGGACGGACGACGACTACCTGAAGGAGTTGAAACAGACTCTCGACTCCAACGGCATCCGACTGTTCAGCGTTCTCATCGACGCCGGAGACATTACGAACCCGGACCCGGCGAAGCGGCAGACCGACCTCGACTGGATCAAAGGCTGGATCGACATCGCTTCGAGGGTCGGGGCGGAGAACGTGCGGGTCATCGGCGGGGACGCGAAGCCGGACGATGCGGAAGGGGTGGAGCGGAGCTCCCAAGCTCTCCAAGAGTTGTCCGACTTCGCCCAGGAGCGGGGAGTCCGCGTGATGACGGAGAACTTCCACGCCCTCACCTCCCGGCCCGAAACGATCAACACCCTGCTGGACCGGCTGGACGGGCGCGTGGGCCTCTGCGCCGATTTCGGGAATTTCGGCGGAGCCACCAAATACGACGACCTCGCGGCGATCCTGCCCCGCGCTGATTCCGTCCACGCCAAGGCGGACTTCTCGGCTGACGGCGAGATGGCGCGGGAGGACTTCGCCCGCTGCCTCGCCCTCGCGCGGGAGGCGAACTTCAGCGGCCCCTACACCCTCATCTTCGAAGGCCCGCAGCCGGAGTGGGACGGAATCGAGATCATCAAACGGGAAATCCTTGCAACGGCTTGAGGAAATTGGGAAATTGGGAAATTGGGAAATTGGGAAATTTCCATCTCTGATGCTGTCAGGAAAACCGCAGCACTTTGGGTCGGCTCAATTCCCTAATTTCCCAATTTCCTAATTTCCCAATTTCCCAATTTCCCAATTTCCCAATTTTTTGCTATTTTAGGAGGTTTTATGCCGCTCATCGACATGCCGCTATCGCAGTTGAAGGAGTACCAGGGCCGCAACCCACGCCCCGCCGATCACGACGACTACTGGGAGCGGGCGCTGGCGGAGATGCGCTCGACGGATGCCCACGTCGAATTGGTAGCCCACACGCTGAACGCGCCATTCGCGGAGTGCTTCCACCTATACTTCACCGGCGTGGGCGGGGCGCGTGTCCACGCGAAGTACCTCCGCCCGAAAGGGGCGCGGGAGCCGCACCCGGCGGTGCTCCTGTTCCACGGCTATTCCGGTAACAGCGGCGACTGGAACGACAAGCTCAACTACGTGGCGCGGGGGTATTCCGTGGCGGCACTGGACTGCCGGGGACAGGGGGGCCTCTCCGAAGACGCCGGAGGGGTGAAGGGGAACACCCTCCGGGGCCACATCATCCGGGGATTGGATGATACGCCGGACAAGCTGCTCTTCCGAAACATCTACCTTGATACGGCCCAACTGGCGGGCATCGTGATGGGATTCGAAGAGGTGGATGCGGAGCGCGTGGGCGCGACGGGCGGGTCGCAGGGGGGCGGGCTGACGCTGGCGTGCGCGGCGTTGGAGCCGAGGATCAAACGTGCCGCCCCCGTCTTCCCGTTCCTTTGCGACTACCTACGGGTGTGGGAGATGGACCTCGCGGTGGGGGCGTATGAGGAGCTGAAGACCTACTTCCGCCTCTTCGACCCACTCCACGAGCGCGAGGAGGAGATCTTCACCCGGCTCGGCTACATTGATAACCAGCATCTGGCGCACCGGATTCAGGCGGAGGTATTGATGGCGGTCGGCCTTTCGGATACGATCTGCCCGCCGTCCACCCAGTTCGCCGCCTACAACAAGATCCGCTCGAAGAAAGACTTGCTGATTTACCCGGACTACGGACACGAAGGGCTGCCGGGTTCGGGCGACCGGATCTACGATTTCCTCGCGGAATTATAAGTGCATCCTGCCGGATCGCAGGAACATCTCTCTTCCGTGCCCTTGCCCCAGGAGGCGTTCATCCTTTATGGTTACTGTAGTCGGCGTAGGGTATGGCGCAAGGGGCTTCCGACCTGCGCTCGCCTCGCCGATCTTGACTCAGCCGATCACATCGGACGTCGTTCGGGGAATGAACGGCATCCGTCAGACTATCGCCTGGAGGTCCGGGCAAGCCAGGAGGATTGAATGAAGAGAAGAGTTTTACTCTCCCTGATAACCCTTGTAGGAGGTGCGCTGCTCGCGGGCTGCGGCGGGGGCGGGAGCGGAAGTGGAAATCCCGATGATTTCGACCCACAGATCATCAGCGCCTATCAGCGCCTGGAGACGGCGATCGAGAACGAAGACGATTTCAACCTGAGCCTCTCCGTCTCGCCGAACTATTTCAACAGCGGGACGAACCGCTCCGGGTATCTGGACGCGTTCGACGAGATCTTCAGCGATTATAACAACATCCAGATGAACATCTCGATCAGCGACATCACTTACGACAGCGACAGCCTGCCGTTCTATGCGTACGTCCGCATCAATTATACGATCACCGGCGTGAATCAGCAGACGGGGCAGACCGAGACGATCTTCCAGACGTCCTCTAACGCGCAGGAGACCTTGCATTTCGAAGACAGCCGGTGGAAGCTCTACGGGAATCAGAGCAGTACCCCGCTCAGCGCCCAGGGCGGCGCGAAGCTCTAACCTTTCCAAACGCCGCCCGGTTTTTGAACCCCGGTGAGATGCAGACGGCCCCGGCTCGCTCACCCGAACAGGGCCGGAGAACGTGGATCCGGGCGGCGAGTAGGGGACTCTATAGCCTGAGTCTCGCAGGATTTAAGATTTTACCACGAAGTGCTTCTAATCAATGCATCTTCTGCAAGTGCGCTTCCGTTTCAAAAGGAGTTCCGATGAAACCTCATCTCCTCGCACATATGGCATGCGGCTTGTTTAGCATGTGGGTCGGGCTGACCGTCCCGGCGTCGGCCAAGCCTGCCGCCAAACCGGCAAAACCGGCGGCCCCGAAAGTGGCGCCCGGCGACACGCTGGCGACGGTCTATACCTCGAAAGGCCCCATCGTCCTGGAACTCTACACGAAGGCGACCCCCGTGACCGCCGGGAATTTCGTGAAGCTGGTCAAGAAGGGGTTCTACAACGGGCAGACGTTCCACCGGGTGGAGCCGGGATTCGTGATCCAGGCGGGCGACCCGAACTCCAAGAATCCGAAAAATCCTCAGGCGATGCAGAAGATCGGCACCGGCGGCCCCGGCTACTCGATCAAGCTGGAGCCGGCGGCGTTGAAGTTCCGCCACACCCCCGGTGTCATCGCGATGGCCCGAACCGCCGACCCCGACAGCGCGGGGAGCCAGTTCTACATCACCATCGGCGCCGCGCCGTTCCTGGACGGCCAGTATGCGGTGTTCGGCAAAGTGCTCAAGGGGCAGGACGTGGCCCAGCGCATCCAGCAGTGGGACAAGATCAACAAGATTACCGTGGGTAAATAACAAACCCGATACATCACGGCGTCTTCCCGGCAGGGTGATTTTCCTTCCGGGAAGACGCCGTCTTTTTATTTCCAGGAGTCGGGCAAGCTTTTGATGGCCTCTCGGGCTTGCCAGTCCGTGTAATCCATGGGAATGCTCGGTCCAGCCACTATGCGCTGCCCCCGCATCGACTCGGAGTGCCAGAGGGACCGGGGCAGGAGGGTCTGGACGACCCGGAGCATCTTCACGTGGCCGTCGCAGAAGAGCCAGTTCGCGCGCCCGTAACGAGTGTCATGGGCGAAGACGACGTTACCATAGGGGGGCAGATACGATTGAAGGTCCTCGTTCAGCGTCTCCTTGTCGGCGTACATCAGATGCTCCGGGCTGAGGGTCATGCCGATCTGGGACTCCGCCAGCAGGATCAAATCACTGCCGCTTCCCATGTCGCTGTCCACCGGGGCTTGGAACACGGCGTCCTCGCCCCGACCGTTCATTTCATCGAAATAGGAGAGGGTGACGGCGTTGAGAGCGTATCCCACCGGCAGGCCTTCGGGATATCCGGTTTCCCGTTCGAAGCGGTCGGCCACGCGGTCGGGGCCGTCATCGGAGGGGCAGCGGAACACACCTGCCGTCTTCACGTAAGGTCGAATCTGAGACCTCCATGTGGGCCGCGAGCCGCCGTTCGGAGCCGAGAACGGATAGGTCTCTTCCCAATCATTCAGATAGAGGCGGAAGGCCGCCCCCAACTGCTTGAGGTTGCTCTGGCAGACCGCCACGTGCGCCCGTTCCCGCGCCTTAGCGAAGATAGGGAACAAGATCGCCGCGAGGATGGCAATGATGGCGATCACCACCAGCAACTCGATCAGCGTGAACCCTTCCCTACTCCTCTTCTCAGACATGAGTCTCTCCCGACAAATCGCTTGCAGCTCGCGTTATGAAAAAGATTCTTCGGGAAGAGCGAGCTTCCCTTCTATCCTTCTAAAGAGAGACGTGATCTGGCCCCCATGTGTTCCCTCCGCTTCCCACCCCCCAAAGTTGACAGGAAAAGGCCGCACAGGTGTGCAACCCTAAAGGTATCAACGTGCGGAGCATGAGTGGGAGGGGCGATGATCGTCGGCGTGCCGAAAGAGATCAAGGAATCGGAGTACCGGGTGGGGATGACGCCGGTGGGGGCGGAGACCCTGGCCCAAGCGGGTCACAGTATCCTGGTCGAATCGGGGGCGGGGTTGGGGACGGGCATCCCGGATTCGGCGTACGAGGCGGCGGGCGCGGAGATCCTGGCGACCGCCGAAGAGGTATACGAGCGCGCGGACGTCATCGTGAAGGTGAAGGAGCCGCAGCCGCAGGAGTACGGCCTGCTGTGGGAAGGGCAGGTCGTGTTCACCTACTTCCACTTCGCGGCGAGCCGGGAGTTGACGGAAGCGATGCTCGGGCGGAACATCGTTTGCATCGCCTATGAGACGATCCAGACCGACGACGGGCAGCTCCCGCTCCTCACGCCGATGAGCGAGGTGGCGGGCCGGATGGCGGTGCAGGAGGGCGCCAAGTACCTGGAGCGCCCGATGGAGGGCCGGGGCATCCTCCTCTCCGGAGTGCCGGGGGTGGAGCCGGCCCGCGTCCTGATCCTCGGCGGCGGGGTGGTCGGGTCGAACGCGGCGAAGATCGCCTCCGGGCTGGGCGCGAACGTGGTGGTGATGGACATCGACGTGGGGCGGCTCCGGCACCTGGAAGACATCATGCCGATGAACGTGGACACGCTGATGTCGAACAGCCACAACTTGCGGGCGCAGCTCCCCCTCGCGGACCTCGTCATCGGGGCGGTGCTGGTCCCCGGCGCGAAGGCCCCCCGGCTCATCACCCGCGAAATGCTGAAGCTGATGAAGCCCCGCGCCGTCATCGTGGACGTGGCGGTGGACCAGGGCGGCTGCGTGGAAACCATCCGCCCCACCACGCACCACGACCCGGTCTATCTTGAGGAGGGGATCGTCCACTACGGCGTAACAAACATGCCCGGCGCGGTGGCGGGGACCTCCACCTATGCCCTGACGAACGTGACCCTGCCCTACGTCCTCCAATTGGCGAACCTGGGCTGGCGGAAGGCCGCCCGCGCGAACGCCGCCATCCGGCGCGGGATCAACATCGCGCATGGCGTCATCGTGCGGCAGGAGGTGGCGGGGGCGCTGGGCCTCCCCTCCGACCCCGTGGAGAAGCACATCGACGAACACCCCCACGAGGTGCCGGTGGTGGACGTTTCCGCATGATGGGTTGTTGGGTGATTGGGTGATTGGGTGATTGGGTCGTTAGGACAGTCTTAACTTTTGAAGTGAGTTGAAGCCTTATCTTATGAGAGAACGATCACAAGGGTTGGATCAGAAGTTAACAAAGACGGGGACCAAAGCCGACGGCGCCTCGCCCCCAGACGTCTCCCAACGACCCAATGACCCAATCACCCAACGACCCGCAGTTTCTTTGCGGGCGATCCTCCTCGCCCTGGCGTTGATGCCGGTGAACGCGTTCTGGGTCATGCAGATGGAGCTGATCCGGTACTCCGGCCACCCCACTACGATCTCCGTCTTCTTCAACGTGGTGTTCTGGATCCTCTCGCTGACGGTCTTCAACGTGGGGGTGAAGTGGGTCGCGCCGAAGTGGGCGTTGCGGCAGGGCGAGATGCTGACGGTGTACGTCATGCTCAGCATCGCGAGCGCCTTGTGCGGCCACGACTTCCTCGAAATCCTCGTGAGCTACATCGGGCATGTGTACCGCTACGCCCGCCCTGAAAACCACTGGGCCGAGCTGATCCACCCGTTCATCCCCAACTCCCTCATCATGAGCGACGAGCGGACCCTGGACGGCCTCTACCTGGGACAGAATTCCCTCTACCGGCGGGAGTTTCTCCTCGCATGGGCGACGCCGGTGCTCATGTGGACCGCCTTCGTCTCGTTGCTCCTGTTTATGATGCTCTGCATCAACGTCATCGTCCGCAAGCGGTGGACCGAGGAGGAGCGGCTGACGTATCCCCTCGTGCTGCTGCCGCTGGAGATGACGGACGAACGACTCTCCCTCTACAAGTCGCGGCTGTTCTGGATCGGGTTCGCGATTGCCGGGGGGATCGACCTGATGAGCGGGCTGAACTTCTGGTATCCCAGCGTGCCCGCCTTCACCGTCCGGGTGCATGAGTTGGCCGGCATTTTCACGGATAAGCCCCTGAACGCGATGCGCCCGTTCCAGATCAGCTTCTACCCGTTCGTGATCGGGCTGGGAATTCTGCTCCCGGTGGACCTCCTCTTTTCGTGCTGGTTCTTCTTCTTTTTCTGGAAGGCGCAGCGGGTGATCACCAGCGCGATGGCGTGGGACACGACGCCGAACTTCCCCTACATCAACGAGCAGAGCTTTGCGGGATACCTCGGTCTGGCGGCCTTCGCGATCTACACGGGGCGGCATTATTTCGCGGGCACGTTCCGGCGGGCGTTAGGGCGGACGCCCACCCCGGACGGCTATGTGGAAGACGACTCGCGGGAGCCGTGGGGCTACCGAACAGCCTATCTCGGATTGATCGCGGGGACGGTGATCCTCATCGGGTTCTGCGTCTGGTGCGGGATGACGCCGTGGGTGGCAGTCGTCTTCTTCCTCATCTACTTCATGCTCTCCCTCGCGGTGACGCGCGTCCGCGCCGAGTTGGGGCCGCCCGCGCACGACCTCCACAACGGCGGGCCGGACGTGTTCCTGGTGGATGCGGTGGGCGCAAAGAACCTGGGCCGGGGCGACCTGGGGATGTTCTCGCTGTTCTTCTTCTTCAACCGGGCCTACCGCGCGCATCCCATGCCGTTCCAGTTGGAGGGGTTCAAGATGGCGGAGCGGGCGCGGCTGGACGGTCGGCGGCTCTCCATCGCGATGATGCTGGCGGCGGTGTGGGGGACGGTCTGCGCGTTCTGGGCGTTCCTGCACATCGGGTATGACATCGGGATCGGCACGGCGAAGGTCGTGGGGCCGGTGACGTGGGCGTTCGGTCCGGAGCCGTGGAACCGGATGCAGGGCTGGATGCAGAACCCCGACCCGCCGAAGATCCCGGCGCTCATGGCGATGGGGGCGGGGTTCGGCTTCACGGTGCTGCTGATGGCGCTGCGGATGCGCTTCGAGTGGTGGCCGTTCCACCCGGTGGGCTACGCCGTGAGCTCCAGTTGGAGCCTCAACATCATCTGGCTGCCGCTGATGGTCGCGTGGGGGGTGAAGCTGCTGATGCTGCGGTATGGCGGATTGAAGCTGTACCGGGACTCGCTGCCGTTCTTCCTCGGCCTCATCCTGGGGGAGTTCGTGGTGGGGAGCCTCTGGACGCTGATCGGGATACTCATGGGCATCCCTAGCTACGGCTTCTGGGTGTAGGGAGGCAGAGTGGTATAATCGAGGGGAAGGAGTACTAAAGATGGACACCCAAAAGAAGCAGATCCGTTTTGAACCCTCCCACCACCCGGACGGCGAACGTAAGGGGATACTTCTCGATCCGCAGCCCGGTGAAATTTGGGCGGTAATGGGGGAGGAAGATGCCATCGCCTACGGCAAGACATTGAAAGAGGCGCGCGAAAAAGCAAGACAGCTTCGCCCGGAGGTGGAGCCTTCGATGTTTCTTATCGCCTGGTTATGGGACATCGGCTTCTTTGATAAACCTGACCCTGAGACGGGCGAGGTCCGGCGTGCGGTTTAGATTTAACGATTTCTTCAACCCGAACGGACGCAACATTGGACTGCCTCTCCTCCGAGTCTTTCTTCAAAAGGAAGGCTTCCGATTAAGAAAAGTCCTTCAAAGTTATAGATAAGCGTAATTTAAACTGAGGATTCATCATTTGATTGATTCAATATATCTATTTCCGCTTTTCTGGAATGCAGTTTTAGGCCAGTGTATATTTGATCGATTAGACTCAATAGATCATCACTAGTGAGATCAGATTCATCCTCTTTAAATTCCTTTAAGAGATCTTCGTAAATGGTTGCTATTAACAGCTTCGAGATAGATTCTCTTGGTTTAAACCAGCTCTTGGTTAGGTCAACTAACATCCTACCGAGAGTCTTATCTTTTCCTTCGATTTGATATTGAATTATTAAATTTGCACATTCCGTATCAGGAGTGTTTTCAGAACCCCAAAGTCGCTGTTCACCTTCAAGTAAAAATTGAGCAGATCGTTTGACAGCCTCAAACAATAAAGGCTTTCTTGGCATTAGGTCTTCAATAGATTTAGATTCTGGCAATTTTAACACTACCAACCGCCCGTTATTTATCTCTATGGGTGCAATTTTTTCTATATTTTTCTTTACTTTATCCCCTTGACTGTCACCATCAACAATCAGCACTACATCTCTGCCTTCATCAAGCATTAATTTAGTCATTACTTCTTGATTTCTCTCATTGCCTGCATCAGCTATACTGAATTCATTTAAATCAATATCCGTTCTACCACTGCGATTTAAATAATAGATCGCAGACAAAATATATATTGGATCTGAAGGACCTTCGACAAGTAATGTACGATCAGAAATCAAAAAATTGTGAGTTAACATGATTCCTAAAGTATCTCTTACTGATTTCCAGTTTCCAGAATAAGGTTTCAGATCAATGACAGTTCCCATAGAGCACTTTCTAATTACTCTGTTTCTCGTAGGTACATTTTTATTAACTAAAAAAATTGAATGTGTTGTGTATATTATTTGGGATCGATCTGATAGACTCTCAAAAACGCGTTGTAAATTTACTTGGGCTATCGGATGCAAATAAGAACCGGGTTCGTCAAAGAGAAATATATATGACTGCTCTCTATTTGAATGAGTTCGAGCAAAAATAGTTAAACTTAAAATGAAGAAAGAAGTAAACCCAGTACTCCTTTTAGAAGGACCAACATAGCTAGATTTTATTGCTGGATCTTCAATATATAATCTTATTATATCGCCATTATTACCAGCATGCTGAAACTTCCATTGTAATTCTTTCCCTTGTTCCCACTCATTGCTTAATTGCTCCGTCAGACGCTGCGAAGCAAGATCAAGTAGACGTGAAGTTTGCGGTGTCTGCTTAAACAGTGAATCCCTGTTGGTCCATATACCTGCTTTCAGGAAAATTCCTTTCATGAACTCATATTCGGGGGTTTCTAGTTGCTCAAGTGTAACCTCATCTTTGACATTATGAGTAGTAATAAAAAGCTCGATCCTTGGCTTCATCTTTACTGCTAGTTCATATATGTCCCCTGAAACTAATTTATTGCACCAATTTACTTGCCAATTTCTTTCCTTTAATCCATTATAACTAAATGTGAGACGCTTAACAGCTTCGTCATCATCAAAATCGATAACAGGCAATTCACTTTCGGTATTCAATTCTGCGCCTGTAACATCATCAGGTTTAAACTCTGCATCAATTGTTGTTTCTATAGCATTCCTTAAAGTACTAATTTCCTCATTATTTATGATAAAATGCCATTCAATTAAAGGCTTTGATGTGTCTACAACATCCCAATGCCGATCTTCTGGAGTATATATTTCCCCGTCATTTAAAAGTCGAATCGCGTGTAAAATATTTGATTTACCATGATCATTAGCTCCAATAAGAACTGTAACTTTATCATTGACTATTAGCTCTTGCTTTTCATGTACAGACCTGAAGGAGTCTATGATTACTTTAGATAGCTTCATGATTTATATGTCCTTTGAAAAAGCCTGTACCATCACAAGCATTATTGGTTAATCTTTTAGCTTATAATATTGAACTGAGTTGTATATACAGATTAAATCTGATTCAGAAGAAAGTCAAGTGACAATTAAGAATTATTATTAGAATAGTTATGTTCAAAAAAATTAAGTCCCGCCTCCATTGTTGAAGACGGGACTTCTCTCAATGGTGCTCTGGTTGTCGAGGTCAGTCGAGCATCACGACCCGGTCGGCGAAGACGTCCCGGCCATACAGGCCGCCTAGCACCCGCACGCGGTCGCCCTTCTGCAGATCCCGCACCCGCGTCACGCCCCCGATCCGCGCGAACTCGGCATATACCCGGCGGCTGTTCTTCCCGATCTTCACCTTGAAACTCTGCTCGCCCTTGTTCACGCTCTCCACCACGCCGACACCGGAGTAGGGCGAGGAAGATACGTCCGAAGGAGGGGTCGCGCCGCCGTATCTCGCCCGGCTGGTCACGATCCGCTCCTCGCTGTACACCGTCGCCACGCGCTCGCCATCGCGGTAGCCATCCCGGTAGCGGCCCCGCGCCACTCTCGGCTGCACCACGTTCACGCGGGAGGCATCCCACCGGTTCGCGCCCACCTGCACGGCGGTCACCCGCACCGTCTCCCCGCGCCGGAGGTTGCGGACGGAGATCCGCCGCCCGATCCGCGTCACCACCGCGCCGTCGGCCATGACGGGGCGGAGGATGCCGTTGTGGTTCACTGTAAAGGAGTTGCTCCCGCCCCGCGCGACCGGGCCGGTGAAGACATACGTGCCGGGAGTCACCACCGTACGGCTGCCCTGGGGCGGGACGTACCCCGCGCTGCGGGCGGTCTGGGCGGCGGCGGGCAGGGCCAGGCTGCCCAGCAGGGCGGCAGCGGCGAACGCTGTGCCCGATTGCTTCCAAAATTTATCGGCGAGCGCCATTTTTCTCCTCCTTGAGGTCTTCCGAAAAGGGTGAATCGCTTCTATCTATAGGACGGAAGCGGTGAGATGTCGTTGCGGTTATTTGTTGAATTTGTTTGTTCACCCTGTTGTGAGAACAGTGTGGATATCTCCGGATGCGACGTTTCCCGGCGTTTTGTTATAATGAATCGGAAGCGCTTCCCGAAGACTCATCACCTATATTCCCAGAAACAGCCTATTCTATAGCTCGCTTAAGCCTAAAATTATGATCTCACGCTATACCCTCCCCGAAATGGGGGCCATCTGGTCCGAAGAGAACAAGTTCCGCACCTGGCTCCAGGTGGAGCTGGCCGTCATCGACGCGCTGGAGCGGATGGGCCGCATCCCCGACGGCACCGCCGCCGAAATCCGCCGCCGAGATCCCAAGATCGACGTGGAGCGGATCGAGTGGCTGGAGAAGAACGAGACCCGACACGACCTCATCGCGTTCGTGAAGTCCGTCACCGAGCAGTTGGGAGACGAGGGGAAGTACGTCCACTTCGGCGTCACTTCCTACGACATCGAGGACCCGGCACTCTCCCTCCGCCTACGCCAGTCCGCCGACCTCCTTCTGAACGACTGCGAGAAGCTGGCCGAGGCGATCAAGAAACGCGCCTCCGAGCACAAGTACACGCTGGAGATGGGACGCACCCACGGCATCCACGCCGAGCCGGTGACGTTCGGGTTCAAGCTCGCGGTCTGGTACGCCGAAATGCTCCGCAACATCGAGCGGCTGAAGTTCGCAGCGGAGGGGGTCAGCGCTGGGAAGGTCAGCGGGGCAGTGGGCACCTACGCCAACACCGATCCCCAGGTGGAGCAGATCGTGTGTGAAGTGCTGGGCCTGGAACCCGCCGCCGTCTCCACCCAGATCCTCCAGCGGGACCGTCACGCCTTTTTCATCTCCACCCTCGCTGTGATCGCCTCATCTGTGGAGAAGTTCGCCACGGAGGTCCGCAACCTCCAGCGCACGGAACTGCGCGAGGTGGAGGAGTTCTTCCACCAGGGGCAGCGCGGCTCGTCCGCCATGCCGCACAAGCGCAACCCGTGGAACAGCGAGACCGTGAGCGGGATCGCCCGCGTGATCCGGGGCTACGTGGTCCCGGCGCTGGAGAACGTCGTCACCTGGCACGAGCGCGACCTGGCGAACTCCTCGGTGGAGCGCGTCATCTTCCCCGACGCCTGCATCCTCCTCGACTTCCAGCTCCAGAAGTTCACGAACATCGTGGAGGGGCTGATCGTCTATCCCGACACCATGCGGAAGAACATCGACCTGATGGGCGGCCTCGTGGCGAGCCAGCAGGTGATGCTCGCTCTCATCGACAAGGGGATGAGCCGCGAGGACGCCTACAAAGCCGTGCAGGCCGCCGCGATGAAGACGTGGGAAGACAAGGATTTCCGCAAGCACTTGAAGGAGGATGCCACGGTGACCGGACACCTCTCGGAGGAGGAGTTGGAGGCCGCCCTCAGCCCGGAGTACCACCTCCACCGCCTGGACGTCATCTTCGATAGGTTAGGAATTTAATTTTACTTCTATGAAATGTGTAACTAACGCAGAGGGCGCGGAGGAGGCGCAGAGGGCCGCAGAGAACCCCAAAACCCTAGTGAATAGAAGATAGTGGAGCGAAGAGAGAAGAATGAGGGGGAAAGCCCTTTCACCTCTTCACCTCTTCACCTTGTCATCCCCTCAGCAGTTCAAGGGGTTCTCTGCGGCCCTTTGCGCCTCCTCCGCGCCCTCTGCGTTATTCGGCCCATTAGGAATTATGAGATGCCCAAAGTCAAAGTCTACGTCAAGCTCAAGCCTAAAGTCCTGGATGCGCAGGGGCAGGTCATCCGCAACGCCCTGCACACGCTGGGCTACGACAACCTGGAGCAGGTGCGCGCGGGCAAGTACTTCGAGCTGGAGGTCGCGCCGTCGGGCCGGAACATCGCCGACGAAGTGCGGGAGATGTGCGAAAAGCTTCTCGCCAACCCGGTGATGGAGGACTTCACCTTCGAGGTGGAGGGGGAAGGCGTCCATACCCTCCCCGACACACCCGTCGAAGTCGCGGAAGGGACACCCTCGTGAGCGTGCTCAGCCCGGCGAAAGGGATGAAGTTCGGCGTCGTCGTCTTCCCCGGCAGCAACTGCGACCGCGACTGCATACACGTCACCGAGGACGTGATGGGCCGGCCCACCCGCGTCATCTGGCATGGCGACACCAGCCTCGGCGACGTAGATTGCGTGGTGCTCCCCGGCGGCTTTTCCTACGGCGACTACCTCCGCACCGGGGCCATCGCCCGGTTCTCGCCCGTGATGAAAGCCGTGCAGGAGTTCGCCGCAAACGGCGGGTTGGTGCTGGGCATCTGCAACGGCTTCCAGATCCTCTGCGAAGCGCACCTCCTCCCCGGCGCGCTCGTTACGAACACCGGCTTGCGGTTCCTCTGCAAGCACGTCACCGTCCGCGTGGAGAATACCGACACCCCCTTCACCCGGAACTATCGGCAGGGACAGGTCCTCGATCTCCCCATCGCGCACCATGGTGGCCGCTACTTCGCGGAAGAGGAGACGCTGGATCGCCTGGAAGCCAATAACCAGGTGATCCTCCGCTACTGCGACTCCGAAGGCCGCATCACCGACGCCGCCAATCCGAACGGCTCCTCCCGGAACATCGCCGGCATCTGCAACGAAGGGCGGAACGTGTTCGGCCTCATGCCCCACCCCGAACGCGCCGCCGAACCCCTCCTCGGCTCCACCGATGGTCGCGCCCTGTTCGAAAGCCTCCTTAAAACCCTGGGAGTGGGGGAGCTGGGAAATTAGGGAGTGAGAGAGTGAAATGTAATACCTCGGCTGACCCTGGTACGAAATGAAATATGCATTTCGAAAACCCAGGTTCCCAAACTATAAATCTTCTTGATCTATTTCCTCACTCCCCCACTCCCTAATTTCCCAGCTCCCCCACTCCCAGGGTTTGGGTCTTTCGTCCCACCCGCCCCGCCGGGTGAAGAGGTATCTTCAGAGTATAAGAGAAATCGTTAGCGGATGTTGGCTCTGAGGAGGAAACCGTGAAAGCGTTGTTTCGAGCGTGGGCACAGGTGGGGATCAAGATCTTCGGGCGGCTGGGCGCCCGGATGCTCGGCGGGATGCGAGTCGAAGGGCGGGAGAACGTCCCCCTCAAAGGGTCGGCGCTCCTGGTCCCCAACCATTCCAGCGACCTCGACCCCGCCTTCGTCGCGATGGCGCTGCCCCGCATGGCCTGGTACATGGCGAAGGTCGAACTGTTCGATATGCGCGTGTTCGGGCTGCCGCTGGGGCCGTTCATCCGCCTCATGCAGGCATATCCCGTGCGGCGGGACATCGCAGACCGCGCCGCCATCCGCACCGGCGAGCAGAAGCTGAAAGAAGATGAACTACTTGTCGTCTTCCCTGAAGGCCGATTGACGCAGACGGGCATGATGCAGCCCTTTCAGTCCGGCGCGGCCCTGATTGCACTCCGCACCGGGGTGCCCGTACTTCCAGTAGGGATCATCGGCTCGCCGGAAATGCTGCCCTACGGAGAACAAGTCCCCCGGCGCGCCTCACGGCCCGTCCAGGTGAAATTCGGACCTCCGCTCCCATTGGACGACTTGAAGGCCCTCCCCCGCCACGAGGCCATCGAGACGCTGACCCGCCGGATGGAGGCTGCCGTCGCCGCGCTCATCGGCCAGCCCGTCCCGGAGCCGGAGGCAGAGGAAGAGGGTCCGGCGGTCTCAGCGGATTCAGAGGTTCTGACGAAAGTAGCATAGTTAAACCCCGGTCGTGATACAGTTTGCAGCGGAACAGAGGATGAATATGAGCATCGTCGTTCAGTTCGGCAAGAGCTACGCTTCGTTTTCGGACGGGCGATGGTCGGGCACGAACCCCGCGATCCAGCAGATTCTTAACGGCTCGCTCCGGCGGAGTCCCATCCCGGAGGACTGCCCCGACCCGGACGGGTATGCGCTCCAACAGGCGAAGGACCGGCTCCCCACCCTCCAGGTGATTCGGATCGGGCCGGAGGGGGAGCAGCACGAATCGAAGGTATGGAAATGGGTGCGGTTTTTCTTCTTCAGGGGGGATCCCCCTCAATCGTGAGTTGCCAGCGAAGGGGATAAGAACCAATGGCGTGTAATGAGGTGATGGCGGAAGTGGAGCAGTCGTGCCGGGAGCGGGAGGTCCCCATGCTGGGCCGCGAGAAGGCGGAGTACCTGGCCCGGCTGATCGCGGAGAAGCGGCCCCGGCTGGTGGTGGAGTGCGGAACCGCCGCCGGCTACTCCGGCCTCTGGATTTTGAAGACGCTGAGTGAGAACGGAGGAGGGCGGCTCATCACGCTGGAGCGAGACCTCAGCCGAGTCGAGGAAGCGCGGCATGCGTTCGAGCGGGCGGGTTTTGCGGACCGGGTGGAGCAGATTGTCGGGGATGCCCGGGAGACGATCCGAACGATCGGGGGAGACGTGGACTTCCTCCTGCTGGACAACGGTTATGCGAACTACCTCCCCTGCTTCCAGGGCATCCAAGATCGCCTGACGGACGGGGCGATCCTTGTGGCGGACAACGTCGGCATCGGGGAGGAGGAGATGCGGGACTATCTCGACCTCGTCCGCAACGCCTACGAAAGCGAAACCGTCTGGTTCGATGTGGACCTCCCCTGGCTGGACCGTGACGCGATGGAAGTGTCCGTTTATCGCTGATCCCCGCCTCACCCATACGATTTACAACAAAACAGAGTGACATCGGATGCGGCACGATATTCATCATAGTTAACCATAGATGGGCTTGGTACCTTCGGAGCGAACATGAACGGGAGAGTCACCCCTCTCCCAGGATTGGGAGAGGGGCCGGGGGTGAGGACCTGAGCTGCAAACAAGCGGGATTAAACACAATTCATTATTCCTTACAGTGCCGGGGAGGTTCATGGACACCGGGCGTCTCGAAGCGTTCAGCGACGGCGTGATCGCGATTCTGATCACCATCATGGTCTTGGAACTGAAAACCCCGCACGGCTCGGACCTGGGGGCGCTAGGAGCGCTCATCCCGGTCTTCATGTCCTACATACTGAGCTTCATCTATGTGGGCATCTATTGGAACAATCACCACCACATGCTCTACGCCACGGAACGGATCAACGGCAAGATCCTCTGGGCGAATCTGCACCTCCTGTTCTGGCTGTCCCTCATCCCGTTCACGACCGCCTGGATGGGCGAGAACCATTTCGCGCCGGTGCCGACCGCCGCCTACGGAGTGGTGCTGCTGTCGTGCGCCGTCGCCTACACGATTCTGCAACGTACCATTGTCACGCATCAGGGCGAATCGTCGAAACTGGGGGCGTGGGTGGGGCGAGACGGGAAGGGCAAGCTTTCGATCCTGCTGTATGCGTCGGCGATTCCCCTGGCGTTCGTCCACCAAGGAATTGCGGGCGGGTTATACATCTTTGTCGCCCTGATGTGGCTGATCCCGGACCGGCGGATCGAGTCCAAGCTGATGGAGTGAACCGCTAAAACTGGAACGAATAAGAACTCGATTCTATGAAGCTGCCCCTCATCGTTTTTGGTGACAACGTCTTTATCTTCGACTCCGTCTCGGAAGCGGAAAAGAACTTCGAACTCTGGTATATCGAAGATGAAGTTCGCGACGTCTATGACGCGGAGGGGAGTCTGTTCGAATACTCCATCACGCCTCCCCCGAAGAAGTTTACAGTCTGGACACAGTTCCCGACCGTACGCCTCGAAGAGGTCAGCCGGGACCCGATCCACAAGATCCGATTAAGAGCCGAATTGATTCTTTATTTGACAAACGATTTTCGTTGCAGCCGTGTGGAAGAGTCGATCTTTTCTCTCTCGCTGGAGGAGTTGATCGAGACGGCCCGCCCCTATTTAGTGGTCGGGTGATATCCCGGTAACTTTCCAGCACATTGGGATCCTAAGCTTAGAATTCCACGTGGACAAGTTGTCGCG